>Ga0179593_1727086_pt1 | contig 13326 bp, 9 predicted proteins | sample CZODoug2_1_08_16_FD_185931 | JGI IMG/M metagenome (GOLD analysis project Ga0179593, IMG submission 185931) | Vadose zone soil fungal communities from Angelo Coast Range Reserve, California, USA - CZODoug2_1_08_16fungal (PacBio error correction) | ecosystem: Environmental > Terrestrial > Soil >... | reverse complement strand
CGGTAAAGTCGTCTTTCCCCCCCAACACGAGCATCCGTGGTCTTTCTTTTCTCCCCCGCTCCATCGCCGGCTTTATCGTTTTCACTCGGAGTTTGCGGTATCCCAGTTCTCCAATCGGACCGCTTATGACTGGTCAGTCTCCCAGAGGCACCGAGTGCTCTTTTCCCCCCCCCTCAGAACTGAAGGCTTTCTGTCCCAGCGCGCTCGATCTTCGTCATACAGCGGAAGCGTCGTTTCCCTTATCCCCGGCGACCTAACCGGACTTTTTTTTGACCTCCTTCTTTCCCGGTAGCGGTCTGGACAGAAATCCTGGTCCCCCTCCTCCTCGACGACGAGGTTGCATTTTTCGGAGCAGTTGCGAGTTCCGATTGCCCTTTGCCCCACCTTAAACACCTTGTTCGCGGCTTCCACTCACTGCAGTTCTTTTTTTTGACTTTTTTTTCAGCGACGGCTTTTTACGTACGAATCTTCTTGAACTTTAGGGAGATGCGTCAGTGTCGGTGTACCCGGTCTAGGGTTACTTGTCGTCAGGTTTTTTTTTGGTTTCGCACGCGTCACTGCGTGCGACTTTCTCGCAACCTCGATGACGTATCCGGCACTGGGGAGACTTCCCAGCCGTTAGGTGCGTTTTCCCTTTTCTTTCGTCTCGACCATTTCCTAATTCTGCACATGGGTTCCCTTTCCACTTTTCACACCTTGTGTTTAGTACTTGAAAGTTCAGCCTGACCCTTCGAGTTGTCAGATACCGAGATATCCCCTCCTTCTTTCCGGTGTACGCACGCGCGTTTTCCTCCACTTTTTCCTCCTCCCGTCTCCCCCCTGACCTATGCCCGACCAAATGCTTGTACAGTTCCGTGGCCCCCGTCGTACCTCGATGTCCACAAATTCCTTTGGGGAGATCGTCCCCCTTTTAAAAGTGATTTTATCGGTGAGTGGAAGCAGTAGTTCAGTTTTCCCAACTCCTTATCTCGTCGTGGGCGCGTCCCGTACGACGTCGGTCCATTTTCTTTTCGAGCATTTCCCCCCTGGCGCTAGAGCTCCCTTTCGCTTGAGGCCGTGCCTTTTTAAATCGTGCCCAGTTCCTTAGTTTACTGCTCAGGGGGCGTTTTAAGCGCCTGACATGCGATCGTCCGAACTTTTTTTACGTCTTGTTTCCTCCTTCATAACACAAATTTCCTTTTCTTTGAGGGAGACCTTGACATCGACTCCTGTTTCCTTTCACCTTGTCTGGGTCAACGATGTTTACGGACCAGTTCTTTGAAATCTTCAGCAAAACTTCCTTAGTTATTTTTCCCTGAATTAAGGCCAACCTTTTTTTCAGAGTCAGGCCGCGTTCCCGACCGATTCTTTTCACGCAGTTTTTCCCCAAGTCCGCGCGCAGGTTTGCCTCGTCGTTAGAGAGCCCCCAATGGAGCACGTTTTTTCTTTTCCCCTCTCGGTTGGGGCATGAGCTGCAGGTTTCATTCTCCCCGGCGCGTAACCCGATCTATTCCGAGAGAATTTTTCCGATATCGACCCCCTTTTTCAGCCACACGTGTTTCCAGGGCCGTTGTGGCTCGGGATTCCCGCAAGCGGCGAACAGCGCGCACTGATGCCCAGCTCCCCAACTTCAGACGGTCTGCACCCTCTCTGATGATCTTTCGGATCTTCTCTTACAGACTTTGTGTTGAGGTCAGATCGGCGAGAAGATCCCTTCCAGGTTTTGTAGACTTCCCCTTTTTTGCGGCTTTTTTGGCAGTTGAGTGACTCGCGCCCTAGTCAACGACGGACCAAGTTTCTAAAGACACAAGGAACTCCCCCGTGTGCGACCTTGCCACGATGGTGCCTCGGCTCGCAGCAACTTGACCCGCTCGGAAGCGTTTTCACTAGCCAGTGGCCCCTGGACAAATTTCAAACTGTTGCAACATACCCCGAAGTCCCCAGACGTCTAAATAAAGTTTCAGGGCTCGTTTTTTTCCCCCCCCAGCTGATCCCGATCCGCGTCTGTTCTTTGGCTGGAACGAAGGGGACGTTTCTAATTATCTCGTACGAGCTCGCCTTTTTCCTTATTACAGAGTTCCCCCCCCCCCCCTATAGAAGCACCCGAAGCGACACATAGTTTTTCAGTATTCCTCTGTGTTTACCAGATGCAGAACATGGGACTCGGCCAGCCGCATTCCTCTTTTGAGCAACGGTCCCCGTTTTCCACTGAAGAATGCGATTTTCTTTTTTTTTTTTTTCACGGCCACCCCACCACCCCGTCGAACCCCCCAGTGACACCTGGACCTTTTGTGTCCTCGACTTCACTCGCGCGAACGGTTCCTGCCGCCAAAGGGGCCACTTCTTTCCAGAACAAGCACTTTCCCAGATAGACTCGGTAGTTTTGAACTTTTTCTTTGACTTTTTTTCTAGATGTAACAAGCACCTCCGGCGATTGGCCCGGGCTCCCGAGCCTCAACGTCACCCAGTAGGATTTGTTATGATCCCTCCTCACTCCCGTCTCCCTTCTGAAAGGCTATGCTCACGTTGCACGGATATTGCGATCCACCTTTTTGTTCGCGGTCGAAAGGAGTTATTGTCCTTTCGGGAAACCGTTCTCCGCGCATTTGCTCCTGTCTCCCCCTCTCTTTACTGAGAGCGAGGTCCCCTCTCTGCATGATCTGGCAAGGGAGACACACCGGGGGCGGCATCTGATCCTTCCCTTGGGCGGGGTTTCCTTGAAGGCCGGCCGTGTCTTTCTCCAGACTGCCCTTGAAGGCCCACTTCGTTTTACCCTTGCTTAAGCGTTCGAACGTGGTCCCCCTTCATAATCCCTGAGGCTGTAGAGCAGCACTTGGAAGCGCACGTTTCTTTTCTTCATCTTCCGGAAGCCAGAACCCCCCGACCGGTACCCGAGCCGGGTAACCGACTACCTTGCCGCATCCTTTTTTCCTATAGCTCCTAAGTCTCCCCCGATTAGTACGTCTCTCCCTTCCTTCAAGAACTAGGCACGCCGTCTTCCGAGGGGCCTCCTTCCCCCCTCTTTTGCTGGGGCAAGCGAGATACTGACTGCGCCGGCCCCTACTGAAAACTCGGAGTTTTCCTCGAAGCCTCTTTTTTTAAGCGTCTTACGAGCGCGACCGAAGATGCAGTGCCTTGAGACGGTGAAACATCGCATTGACCCGCTCCCCGAAGAAGTCGCACAGATGGCCTTTTTTTCTCTCGCCGGCTGACCTTTCTTTGTGTTAGGGAAGCTTGACTTTTTTCCAATCGGCGATGAACCCTAAGGGTGGGAACATCACTGGTCATTTCCTTATGACTTCATCTTTCGACCATCGAGGACGCCCTCCCGTCTTCTTTTGCCGTGCTCTGCCAAGAGCTTGAGATGCTCGTGATAAATCTCCTTCCGATTTCTCTCCCCCCAACCTTGTGTTGAGAGACTCTGGCCCCTTTTCTCGAGGGCGCTTGCAGACCCCTTTCATACGCCTCCGGTCCCCCTCCTTTTTCTTTAGGTATCACCTCGTGTGCATCCCGAATAGAATTTTTGAACGCTTCGGTGCCACCTTTCTTGGAGTCGACCGCGGCGGTCCTCCCCCCCCCCCCCTCCCCCCGAACACACGATTTCCCTTTTCGCCGCAGCCTAGTCCAATCTTTGACGTCCTTTTCGTCCTGGTCCTTCTCCGGAGAGTACCTTAACCGGCCGAAATTTCTTTTTCTCAATCTTGACGGTCTTGCAAGACGCGCGTAGTTTTCCCTTCTGAATATATCCCTCACGTGCAGTCGGGACCTTGCGGAAGTGTCCTTGACCCCTCCTACCGACCTTGCCCCTGACCCCCCCACCAGTTTGGCTCCTCTTTTGCGGGCCGGCGTGCCTGTCTTGGACGCACGTTGCACATAGAGTTGCTGACGATAGGTTTTTTAGCTGCGCTAGGACGTCAGACGCTTGGCGGGTTTCTTGTGGTAGGGTCTTCCTTTTCCTTCCCTGACTGCAGTGAGCTTATTACCCCCCTTTTTGTGTCCGACTGATTGACGCACATTGTCGCCTTCCTTTCCCTCACCGTTTTTTTTCTTTTCTTCCCGGCTTTTTTCCCATTGCCGACCGTCACCCCTTTTTCCACCGCCCAACTGATGGTTTCTTTCCCCCCACTTGTGTAGTCTCCTAGATCATGTTCCCCAGAGATTCCTTCCGAGTTTTCCTCCCCCTTATCCAGATTCTCTTAGCAGTATTACACGAGAGTGGCTTCCATTCCGTCCTTAAAATATTGGCAGTTCTGCGAACCACCTTGAGTGTAGTCCTTTTTCCCGTTCCCCCGTGGACCCCCCTTTTCTTTTAAACCTGTATCGGGCTTGAGTTTTAATGGGACATGTTCGGTTCACCGGTTTGTTGCTTTTGCGTGAAGCTTTTTAGTATAACCCCTCTTTTCTAGACGAGGAGGTGCTTTCTTCCACCGCGCAGAATCCCTTGGATCGCACTTTTTCCTTATCCCACTCTTCCTCTTCCCCTTCCTTTTTCCCTGATTCGCGAGATTTGTGCTGTTTCGGAAACCTGTTTTTATGACTTCGGTAGGCGCGCGATTCTTGAAGTAGTTTCCTCTCCTAGTCTCCCTTTTAGTGTTCGTTCGAGGGGTGGCCTTTCCTCACACAAATGCACCGTTAACTTCTTAGGCTGACACCTTTCCGCGAATTCTCGTCCCTTGCCCCGACTTTCTGCTGGGTCCGCGGGCCGAAACCTTCCAACAGGAGGAAATCTCCCGACCAGCCATGTGAGATTTTGCTCAGTTTTCTTTTTTCTTATACCACACCAGGGCGGCGATATCGTTCGACTTCCCCCCCCCGGAATTGTTCCCCTTTTTTCCCCAGTCGTTCGCCCCAAGAGATCAGTCTGATTGACCTGTGTGTCGCCGCATGGCCCACTGTTTTTCGACGCATTTTTTTCAGATTCCCGTCTAGGGCATGTGCCCCGTTTCCTTGTACGCCACTCGTTCCAGCCTCGCGCCTTATCGGTCAGCCTTTCGCCCACCACTGAGGCGTGTCCGTGGTTTTTTTCGTCGTTTTTTCTTTCTTCCGACGGATTTCGCCCCAGCTTTTTACCCTGCGCGCCACAGCCATAAGCTTTCTGACACCTTCGTTTTTATTTTCTATTTTACCCTTTCTATTTGCTCATCTTTTGGTTGAGAATCCCGCGTCTCTTTAAGCCCCGAAAGTTGGTTCTTATTCTGCTTGGCGTCTCTCCTGACGAGAGTTCGGTCCCCCGGGCCGTTCCCTAAGCCCCAGGTCTGCCAACACGTTAGCCCGGTTTCTATGGGGCCTGTCTATTTCGAGAATGCGCTCGCAGTTTCTTTTTACGTCGGTGGCTTACCCTGGGTCACCTTACTGCCCAGCAGACCTAGCTTCCCCAGATTTTTCCCCTTTTTCTCCAGTTTCTCTTCCCCCCCCGACCAGAAAATCCCAGCCCTTCGCTCTGGTCGGACGGGCCGTTTTTTTTCGAATCGCTTTTCCTTCCTCCAGGAAGAGATCGCGGCGACTGCTTTGAGCAAGCGGCCATTCTTTTCCTGAAGCGCCCAGGGATGTGAGCCTCTTTTCGTTTATTGCTCCTTTTCTCCCCCAAATGTGACTTCTTCCCTTCCCTAAGGCCCAGTGCGATTTTAGCAACTGTGTTCCTTTCCAGTGCCTGCCGTTCCTTTTTATTAATTTTGATTTTCTCAAACCCGTCGACGCCCCCCTTGGTAGGATGGCCCTTCCCGCGACCCCATTTGTTTCTCCGCCAGGTTGAACACAGTCTTGCCTCTTCTTCCTTTCAAAGCCTCGCGCATCTTTTCAGACTCCTCGAGTGTTGAACTCTAGCCGTCCCCGACTCGTGGATTTTTGACGCACGCACCTCTTCTCTGGGACCTTGTCTCCCTCTAGGTCACGCCCTGAGCTCACTTTTCCTTCCCATGAGTCAGCCTCCACCTGATCCAGTGCCTGGACCTTTCCCTTAAAGCCTGCCCTTTCCTTTTTCAACTACATTTGTTCGCCCTCGACCTTCCTAGTTTTCTGCTGGTGGTCAACAGTCCAGCTTCCGTACTGCATACTCTGAAAATTGATCGTGGGCTCGGGACACTATGACTGCTTTATGATCTATGTTGTCAACCCCATGTGGGTGCCTTTTTGAAGATGAGCCATTTTTCGGGTAACCCAGGTGCGAAGTCATTTTCTTCTCCGGACGCCCGTAAGCACAACTCGACGTAACTGCTTCCCCGAGGTTAACGTTGCCCCCCTGAGGTGTTTCTTTCCTTTTTTTTCACGTCGGCACGTCTACGGCAGGCGGGTCTTCGGAAAATAACCCTTACCACGACTAGGCCCGCAGTCTTACCTACCCTAGCCGCCTTCCTAGCGTCAGCCAGCTCTTTAAGTCGACCGTCGCGGATTTACCTCTCCTCAGTCCCCGTAACGAAGGCTGAGTTGACACCGTCGAACCTTTCCCCCCCCCCCCCCAGTTGTTTCCTGGGAAATGATTTTTTCCGAGGAACGGCCGCCGGACTCCTGACGGAGATTTATTTTTCTTGCCAGTCTCTTCAATCTTGGTCGAAGATTTTCGGTGTTTCCCCCAGTGGGAGACGTTTTTTTTTCTTCTTCGAGTTTCGAAGACGTTTCGAGGCGTTTGAAGTCCTTTTTCCGGATCTGACATCTCGGCGTCGGTGCCCCCCATTCTTGTGGAGCAAACAAGCTCCTGATTGATCGATTTTTATTTAAAAGCGACAGTGACCCTCCCTCAGGTTGCTGCGGGTCTGTCCCCTGAGACAATTGATGCTCTTTGATCTCTCCTTTCCCTCTCTCTTTTCCCCCCAAATAAGTGTGTTGTAGCTTTTTCCCTTTTTTTTATCATATCGAGGGAGTCTCTTGACATTTTGACACCGCGCATCCGGCCGGTAGATCTCGTGTCCGAGGCGGATCACCTCGCTGAGCGAATCGACTTACTTGATGTGGCCCCTTATGGTCCCCTCCCTTTTTTTTTCTTTTTTCCCGACTACACACGCGAACTGGACTTCCCTTTAGCTATCTATTATCCAAGACTTACTTTCGACCGTCTCCAGGCGATTAATGCCCTCCAGCTTTGAAATATTGAGCTCCGAAGTACAACGGAACCATCCCTTCGTCTTCCAATATGACACGGAAGGTTGCCTGTCTTGACGGCGGGTTTGCGCCCTTAACCGTTGACCGACCCCCCCCCTTTTTTGGTAGCTGATCCTTGGGACCCGTGCCTCGTTGAGGGTCTCCCGGGCTTCTTTCCTTTAATGAACGAGCTGGATGCGCCTATTGGAGTCTTGCCCGGTTTCCCCCGGAACGCGGTTCCTTTCTTCCTTTTTTTCTTAGGTGATTTCCGACTTGCCGTGCCGACAGTTTTCCTTTTTTCCTCGAGGAGATGACGCAACCAGCCTCTTCCCCAGCCGGTTTTCGGCGAGTTTCCGGTCTTTTTCACCTGCACCTTTTAAATGGTTCCCGCCACGGATTCCTGATGCACCAACCCTTTTTCTTGAATTCTCAATAAAGTTTAACCTTTGATCCTATCCCGTCATATCACCAACCGTGATCCCTCCTTTTGACTCCGCACGCGCGTGGCCGTGGAAATAACTCCTCCTCCACTTGGCCGTCTTTCCCCCTGCAAAAGTGTACAAGCACGTTGCAACTTGCGGTTTGCATACGACGGGTTTTACCTACTGGAGGGACCCATTTAAATACATTCACCTTCTTTTTTTAGAGGCCCCTCTTTTTTGCACTTCGAAGGGCCCCGATGACTCCTCTGGTGGCGGGATTCCCGCGACCGAATCGACCCCCTCTCGAGAGTGTCCCACCTCTCTTTGAGGATGCTCCCCTCTTTGTTTCTGTCGGCATCTTCACATTTACTCTGCGGCCATTCTCGAGGAAGTTGCTGTCCCTTTTGGAATTTCTTAGGGAGCACATTCGCTTAAGGGGTGGTTTTTTAAATACCCAACCCTGCCGGTCGCCTGTTTCCTTGGAGACACGGTTATCCACCTTCCTTTCCCCATGCGAGTCCACAGTTTTGGGTCCGCCTCTTCCTAAACGAACCCACATGATGAATCTTCCTCACCCCCTTTGTCAGTTCGAGTGGACGTATTTCTCAAACTTTTAAGGGACCGCGATTCGTAACGGAATTATGCCACCTCCCCTCTTTAAAGTAGTAGCCCCAGCGATCGATCGAATCTTCCTCCAGTGGTCAGCCGGATCCCTGTCGAAGAGTCTGATTTTTTTTTTTTTTCCGCGTCTTCGGTTTCGTGTCAGTTCCGGGTTAACCCTTGCCGCCACCTTAGGAGCCTCTCCGATAGCCGTTTGAGCGCGGCCACCCGATTTTCCGCTTTTTACACGTGTTGTTAAGGCAGTTTGTGATGGAAGGCATTCGAACCTCTTTTCGTCACAACTCGAGCAGCCGCATTACAGGTATGTGACCCCCCTTAGGGCTGCTCTCGGTATAGATTCTTTTCCCCCTTCTGTGAGCGCGATCCAGTTTGACTTCCCAACGTTCAGATTGGTCATTTTCTCTTGTTCGTCGCCTGGATTCTGCGCTCCGATTTGCGTCGCCTTCACACGCCACCCGCCGCACCCCCAGTTGCGACCGGCCCATCTATTGGTTGACGCTTTTTTGTGGATATCGATTACGCTCGGGCTTCCATTCGAAACCATATGCATGCCCGCCCTTTTTTAGCACTCATCCTTTCTCAGTTGCCCATTCTTCGGACCCCCTTCACGATCACTTCTGCGCGAGTTTTTTTCCCCACGTTCCCCGTCGTGAGAACTTCCTTGTACGCGCCTTATCGACGTTGATGCTTTTTTAAAAGCGGCCCCCCCACTCGAGCACTGACCGCACCGAGGATGTTTGGCGAATTCCTCTTTGTTCCGTTTCGGCCCCTTTTGAAAGCTCGTCAACTGTTATCCCCCCCCCTCGCAAGGGAGCGGGCATCCAACCTTTTATCCACGATTTTTTTCTACGTGGCCCTTCTTTCGCACCAACACCCGTAGGACTACTTTTTGCCCGATGACGACCTGTTCTTCCACCCCCTCATCTCGCGCGTTTTGCCGAAGAAGTCTTTGGAAGAGTGGAAAGCCGTGCCTCGCGCATCGTCTTCCCCTCTTTCCTAGAGTGGTTTTTGTAATTCGTCTTCTTGCCCTTAGTGCATTCCGGCCCCCTCCTCTCGACGATTTGTGTCGGGAGCGAGCTTCACCCTTTTTTTTCCCCCCCATTAGACTCCCCAGCTTCCCCCCTTCTCCACGATCTCCTCAGGCGTGACCCCCGTCTTTTCACCGCCTTGACGGATATTTACCCTCCCCTTTCGGTCCTGCCTCTTCCTTTTTTGTAGGTGAAAACTTAGCCCCCCACGCTCGTGAGCCGGTTATCTAGATTCCCTTGTAGGATTGTTGATTTTGACCACCTTCTCTTTTTGTTACTGAGTTATGCTCTTAAGCCGACCACAAGGGGTTTTGCATTCCTCTCCTTCATTGGGCGGGGGAACCCACGTTCTCCTCTGCCGGGTCGATTTCGACGCCCTGGAAGGCAAACGGTTCCTCCCCTCAATAATTCGACCAGTTTACCGTTCTCATTCCGAGAGCTTTTTGACTTTTTCTTCAGGTTTCCCCGTTGCACTTACCCATTTTTTGGCTTTGCGTTTTGCGTCGGGAAAACACACTTTCCCCTGCCCTCCCGGGACCCGCGTGCCCCTGGAGCTTTCTTTAAGACAGCTCGATCTCTGATTTCGCCCGTTTGTCCGAGATCTTCCTGTCCATGCTTCTCGCTCCACCGCAGTTTTGGCCTTGCAGATCGGGTTTTTTTCTTCCTATCCCGACTGCACAGTTCCGGCGCTTTGACTTCGCTCCTCTTTTTCCCTTTCCGTCGTTCTTCGAACCCCAAGATGATTCGGCCCGGTGAACAATTTAATCGAGACCAGGTCGTCGACGACGTTCCCTTATTTAGTCGAAGAGAGCCTCTTGCTACTGCCTTCCGTTCGCGTGTTTCTTGTAGTTCGAGGCCTTTATTGAATATCCTCCTCCCCGTCCTAGGGGTTGGCACCTCAATTCGTACGTTTTCTGTCTCATCCTGATTTGATACGCCAAGCTTCTATTTAGCGGCTCAGTTTTTTCCCTCTTTTTCCTTAATTCATTTGATACCTCGACTTCCCCCCTCTATCTCCCCCTCCGTTGTTGTTCCTCGTCTTTCTTCTAAGAGCGAGGGCGTCTGTTCTGGCCACCCTATTCGGTCCCCGAGGGAGAGTATCCCTTCGTGTGCACTTCAATAGACTGAGTTTGATGCCCCTTTGTAGCCGCGGCGCGTCTCGAACACCACGATCCTTGATTCAGCCCGCTTTCAGTTCTTCTCTCAGCTTTTACTTTTGTACGGAGACCGGTCTCACGTCCCTCCCTTGGAAATATGACCTCATCTTGACGGTTCGACACTGTTCTTGAGGCCCTCTTGCGGAAGTTTCATCCAGACAGCTTTCGTTGGATCATTCCGTTTGAGCATCCTCCCAGGTGACTGACAACATTTGGTTGCGGAGTACCCCAGCTGCCTTCCCGGCTGCTCGTCGTGTTGACCTACTTGGGGTAGTCTCACGATCGAGATTCTGCGGAGGATGAGTCGTCTTCCCGTTAAGGACGGGGTAAGGCATTTTCCTTTGATTTCCGATAGGCCCTCTTCTTTCTTGCCTTGACATGATGCTGCTAAAGAGGACTGATCTTCCTTTGACTCTAAGCAATTCTTCCCCTCGTGCCTATTTCTTATCACCCGTTTCGACACCCGGAAACTTGAGTCCCGCCCAATGATGGTTGACACTTAACCAACTGTGTCGTCCTTGATAAGTATCCTCTGCTTCATTTTTCCCGTCCCTACTCTCCGGATCCGAGCCTTAGCAGTACGCAATTCAGCTTTTTGCACGGTTCTCCTTAGGACATCGCCGTCGACCATGAGATTTTCTTTTTTCCCTCATCCGTGCCCGTGTTTTTCCCCCTTGCTGTCGTCCATTTTGTTTTCTCTGGCTCATGGGACTGATCTTTCATCCTGTTGTAGCTACTCTTTCCCCGGTTCAACGACATCGACAGGTTTTTTAGTCCACGTTCACTAGTCTACCTCTCCTCCCCCCCCCTAGATCTCGAGCGCTTTAGCGAGGCTGGTTGAGGTATTCCCCCGTTCCAGGCGTCATGGGCACGGAGAGACTTGAAGTTCCTTTTAATGAATCGCGGCCCCGTTTCTCCCCCTTTCGCTAGGGTTGCAGGACCTGTCTCCCTTTGCGTAGTGCCCTTTTGGGACCACCACCCTCCCCCCCCCCCCCTTTTTACCCCTCTTTGCGTTAAAACTGGCTTAAAGTTTCTCGTTTTCGATGGCGAACCTGGTCCCAAGGAGGCAACATATTCCCCTTGATGTCTCTTCAAGTGACTCCGTTTTTGGCCGTTCGGCGATAACTCCTTTCGGCATCATCGATATTCTACGGATCCGACTCAGGTTCGCCCCACTTTCTGATAGGTGCTCGCCTCGCGGGCTACACGCTTCTGAGTTGGAGCCACGATGTCTTAGCGTGCCGGTTTTCTTAAGAAACAGGAGTCCGTCCCTTTTTCCTACTTCCAGAGAATTACTTCTTAGACGGCCCCCTATATGTCCCCCTTGTCGGACACCAGTGTTGTGCCCCCAGGCCCGCTCGGCGAACCGGAATTGTTTTTCTCCGTTTTTCTTTCCTTAGAACCTCCCGCAAGACCGGTTTCCCACGTTTCTGGGCTCGTCTTCCCTTTTACCCTCTCCGTGGTCCGATCTATCTTACGCCAGCCCTCTCCGTTGTCAGACCTTTTTCTTTTGTAGCCGCAGGACTGACGACGGCTCCTGTTTCGACCCAGTTTCTCTATCAGAGGCAAAACTTCGCCCACAACAACTTAATTCCCGTGGTGGACATCATATACGAGATGGATTTTTTATTCCTCTGGATGTAGCCCCGCGTTGGCCAATTTAATGCATCAATAACGACGAAATTTTCCCCTTCTTATGCATACGTTTGCTTTATACCCTTCCCTGCACAGGCCTTAGCACTTATCCTTCCGTTGGACAAGAAGGGAGTTCGTTCTTCCGAGGATAATGGCCGTTTTCTATCCTGCCCTGAGTTTTCTCATTCCTTTCCCCCCTCGAGCACTAAGCGCACCGTCTGATCCCCTTGTTTTTCCTTTTCGGACATCGCTGTGTATCCAGAAAATGTGCCTAGCCATTTCCTTTCTGGAACGGATCACGTGTTTTTTTCTAACCTTTTTTTCCCCCGAACGACGTAGGGCGACTTTTGTTGGATCCCTCCTTCCCCACCCGTTCTAACCCTTTGAGCAAGGAGTCCTTTTCCCAGGACTCACTCATTTCTCCCCCCGTGTCGCCCCCCCTTCATTCAGGGAAAGAGGACTCACCCCTCCATCGCGCCCCTAGATTGTGGTCTTTGAGTTCGGACTTTCGTGACCTCTGGCCCCTCCCCCTGCCACCTTCATCTCTCTTTCAGGCAGGAGACTGGATTCCCGCTCCACCACCTCAGGAATACTCTTGTAACCCCAACCAGCAATTTGACTCCCTACCGTGATCTGTTCCACACACGTAGGTATGTTCCCCCCCCTTTTTTCTTAGGTCGAATAGGTCTATTATTCTGTCCGGCGCGTTGCGTCCCAATGTCACTCCTGATCCCTATCCGTGGATCGGTCTTTTTATGTATTTCCTTCAAGGAGACCATGTTTTCCAGAGCCATCATTTGGGGTCCCTTTGGAGAATTTCCTCGATCACTCCCTTCCCCTGGCCAAAAATCGAAATTTTTGAAGAGTTGAACCCGTATTCATTCCCTTCACTCTCCGAGCCCTTGAACTGTCTGGACGCGCCACTGAAGGATATGCAATCACTCCCCCACCCAAGACCGGGACTTTTTTGACAAAGACGTCTCTCCCCTCCTATCGCTAAGACACTCGGTATTCGTACTTTCCCCCTTTTTCCCTCGCCGACCTCCTCTAAAGCCCCTCCCTCGCATAAGCACATCCCCTTTTGAAGACCCTCTCGCGGAAACGGCGGGCTGACCATCCTTTTCTTTTCTTATATTGGCCGCGCAGAGGAGTTTGCTCTCCTAGTCGGAGTGTACCGTAAAGATGTATCCTTTCTCTCCTTTTCCCCTACTTCAGGCATGCCCCTCCTTTTTTCCCCGGGTCTTTCTCAGACGTCTCAGGAAGAATGCCCTTCATTCGTTAAGGAGTGACGCGCACTCTTCTTCCTTGTTTGCTAACTCCGGCGAGATCGATTCCTCCATTTTATTCTCTTCCTCGTTCCGATCGCGACGTCTTTCTCTGTCAAGAGGGAAGACCTCGCTTTTCTCCCAG
>Ga0179593_1336885_pt1 | contig 13326 bp, 4 predicted proteins | sample CZODoug2_1_08_16_FD_185931 | JGI IMG/M metagenome (GOLD analysis project Ga0179593, IMG submission 185931) | Vadose zone soil fungal communities from Angelo Coast Range Reserve, California, USA - CZODoug2_1_08_16fungal (PacBio error correction) | ecosystem: Environmental > Terrestrial > Soil >... | reverse complement strand
CTTACCAATGGCCCGGAAATGTCAAAAAAACGTCTCTGGGCCGTTTTGTGTTTTGCTTGCCTACTCCAAATGTTCTCCCCTGTATCCAATCTGTTCCATATGCAATTCCATTTTCATTTGGTTTGGTAGCGAATCTTCGCAATCCTGGAAACACAGACAAATTAATAGCATATAGTTCGTGCATAGCATGTTCATTTGACTCTATTCACGTGCCTTAATTATGTTAATAGGTTACACAGACTAATAATCATACTTGTCAAGGCCATCCATTAATTACCTCTACCCACCACGCTAGAGTATTCCTTTTAATTATAGGAAATCAAATTGGTTGTCAAGCCCTGCGAGCAATCTGGTTTGGATATGTAGACGTATTGAACTTAATCGTAAAAACTTTTTGTGTCGTTCTACTAAGTAAAAATAGTTCGGTCTCCCTTGTTTTTCGTTAAGTTACTTTTACTGTGACTGATTGATTGTTTTATACCACATAGGCTTATTGATCCTAATTGGCATCCTTAAGTAATCCATATCAAGCAAACACTTCCTATCAACGATCCAATTTGAAGATATATACTCTTACCAAGATGAGGCATGAGTGGTACGTCAGATGGATTTGGCCCCCGTGTAGCATCTCTGAGATCCAATTAAGATGTTAAAGGTACTGAAAAAATACAACTTTATAGCGTGCGAAATAGTAGTATGTGTTATTTGGGTAGAGACAATAAACAGAATTGCTGTCGATCGAACCTCTGGTGCCGGCCGGAGAAATAGATAAATGGCGGCATGGATACTTAAAATAATATAATATATATCCATTCTTGCAAAAGTTGGATAAAAGCCTAAAAAGTACTCAAAACATAATATTATTGAACAATGTATTAGCTATATTTGTCGCTGGTTTTTTATAACTTTTTCATTATTAATACTATAAAAAAAAAAACTTTGTTTTATTGATATAAAGTAGAGTTTAGTATATACTCATTGTATTTATACATCCGTGGCAATGAGTTATAACGTTTGGGAATTACGTAATTTGGATTACACCTTAACGTATATAGATCTCAAATAAATCTGTACCCCCACACGGGAGCATATAGAGTCTTTTTAGTTTCTCTTTTGCATATCATGATAGTGGCGATGTTTAGAAATTGTTTATCTTATCCAACTATCGACAGGTGGCTGACACAGTAAGACAGTAAGAGAAGCTTTAAACAAAACAATAATTATTTGGGCGGATTATTATTCACCATACCTCTATTAAATATCGTATATTCGATGAATGATAAATTTCTGAACTTAAATTATACTATCATCTGGTCATTGTTTCCCTGTGTGCAGAAGATCTGTGTGTATTTGATGTTTGTGATCCCATTCCAACTAGAGCCATAATATTCTATTAGGCGGTCTAATTCTGCTTTTCGATATGCAACAATTGGTAGACGGGAATACTTGATATATATTTTCCACCTCCGTTTATTATATGATGTGCTTTCAGATTGTTGGGGGATGCGCTATCTCCTAAACATGTTACTGTATCATTTTTATATACATGTATACTATATACCATCAATAATTTCAAATTAGCCTATTTTTCTATTTAATAACTATCTGGTGATATTATTTGCAATTTTAACTTGTATTACTCATAGTATGCTCGGCTGACAGACCTATTTACGTTGTAGTGCAGTAGCCAGTAACTCTGTAGAGTTGATCAAGCATAGGTATACAATCTGCTGCACCTCTTATTACCCTCAAATACCAGTTTGGAAAGACAACACGCCGTACACAACTACCAAATGATGTGGTTCGGTGCTGTCGTGAAAACTTCCCAATGCTCATGCATCAACCCCTAAACTTGGTTCAAGGTTTCCACATTAACAAGAAAATTTAAGCACTCGTTCCCTAATGGAAAGACATTAGATAGAAGAAAGCCGTAAAAAACACAGTGTTATGTTTCTTTAAATTTTGTAATTTGTAATGAAAAGGTTGTATTATAAAGTAGTTATTTGTGACTTTCGCGTATTTACGATTCTGACCTGCAATGAATAATGTTTACCTCCTGTATAGCTGGTAAGAGTGGACTATCAACTTAAGGTTCATGTTGGCGTTTAATGGATAAATGAGCGATAGTGTAATGGCTACGGGACCGGTTAAAACTGTTTTACCGGTGCGTGTTTTTTGAATGAGTATGACGTGAGTTTACAATTCCCTCAGAGTGTAGTTTGCGGGAATTGCAACCTTGCATAGGATTTCTTTTTTATCTGAACATTCGTTTGTTCTTTGCAAATAACGAATTGTATATACAAAGATAATTTACTTAGTTACTTATTTATACAACGTTTTGACATGGGAATAGCAAATATCTCCTCGGATCGGATTGTTTGTTCTAGAAATCAGACTCGACACTCAAGATTGCCTATGACGTTTTCCAACATATGAGGGTCTCTTGGAATCATCAATAGGAACTATTTTATATATTGAGCGCCACGCCAACGAACCTGCTAAAGCCCATACAACTCGACATATAGCTTGTCTAGTCATAAGGCTTGGCCTCAAGATAATATTCAGGAATTTCATAATGGGTCTCTGCAGCTAGCCAAATGGAAGTAGTAATCAGATCGCTGCGTTGTGAAGTAGACCCGAGCGCATTTAACTCACTATGACAACATATACCTTCAGAGGGTGGTACTCTTCTATAAGATCCATGTCTTGTGAGTTACCTAGGCAGACCCAGTTAATTCACACTTCTAAACTCTACTCAAAAGCCGTGGCCAGGTGGCAGGAGACATTTAGCGGGGGGCATCCAACGTGGGGGTTTAGGGCATTAAAGGTGTTGAAGGGGAGTGGCGTGTGGGCCGGTAGGGGACACGGGGGAGATTCCCCGTAATCCTCAGGGAGTGAGAAGAGAGGGTGGGGGGAGGGGGACGGTCGGGGTCTGAAGTCCTGATCAGTTCATCAAAAGTAGTTCTCTCATTATTTAGGGGGTAATGTTATAAAACGACTCGTAGACTTTTATGAATCGTGGCTTAGAAGGAATTAAATATAGGCTAGTATCCTTTTGGGATATTAAAGCTCTTTTACAATTTGCGGGGTTATCATCATTTGCTGACTCACAGAAATTTACCCTATTAATCGCAATCACATCTCTGATTATATTTTTTTGGGTCGGTTTACACTTCTTTCCTCCAAATTATTGGATAATGACAGTGAGCATGCATGCTCAAGTTTGTCACAAGTCTTGCATCGCATACCCTGTTGGTCGTCCAACAGATTGTTAGAAACCCTATAATGGTTGGGCGCAGCATATAAGAGCATTGTCTGTGCCGATATATTTGTTCCACAAGAAAGTTCACATAACTAATAGCCACTGTGGTGACCCAGTGTCTAAGATCTGGTAGTGCTTCTATTACCGAACATAACAAGGCTGAAATAAGTTCATGAAGTGTTGTGTCAGTACATGCTGCTGAATTATAGGATGCCTTTTGTACATATCATAAGTCGGTACTTATTTTGTTTACGTTGGAATTGCCCTTACCTTCAATACAAATAGTCACCAACCAATAACAATTGCTTCGGTGCCCGATACTCGTACCATTCGGAATTGTCTGGTCATGATAAATTGATGCACCTAGTGGATAGCCATTCGCTTCATAATCATCTTCCATTGCTCGCAAGGCTTTTTGCACCAAGATTGGGGTTTCCTACAAATGCAGGTAAATGTATATCTAGCTAGGGATTCTCACAAATAGAGAACTGAATTATTTCAATATTAGGTTTAGGTTTTGATCAATAGGTTAGAAGTCGAAATTACCTAGGCGAAATTTGCTCTCGTCCAACACAAACCGACGAATTCTATTCTACTGCGCACTTATTCGTCCTGCTGATTAGCACAAGCTGCAAATATATCTAGACCCTATGTTATTATTCATAATGTCCCAATCATAATACGGTTATAGAGTGTTAATTCTTGCGTTTATCTAAGTTAAATTTAGGAAATACAAACATACTTCTGATGAAAAAAAAAAAAAAACTTACGAGTATGTGGTAATATGTTAGAATGTGATTATTAGATTAAATAAACGAATTCATACAGTAATTGAATTATTGGCCATTAGTGGTTGAGCATTATGGTCTATGGAGCGATTCCTATCACATATCACAATCAACATGTGATAAAGTCCACAGTTTTTAAGCCAACTGTTCAGATTCCGGTTACACAAACTCAAATCACAATTTACTCGAAGTTCTGTTTGTTCCATTTGTGTTACAACACTTCTCTTTTTCATTGAGTGGCAAACAGAAAAAAAGCACCATGGACTGTGTACACCGCCTTCCAAGGGAATACCCAACTAATTCAGTATCAATATTATTATATGCGACAGTTACCATTAAGTGATTTGTACTCTCTACTGATTTATTCTATAGTCTCTCTAAGTAACAACTTTGGGTCAAAATATCAATGCTGAAATGGACTTGGCAACATGGCTTTATAAACAATAACATTCAAAATTCAACATATAATCAAAAATCTTCTTTAAACGTTACCAATCTATGCACAATAGATTTCTTACCTATTTAATTTTGTCATTTTTAACGAGTTCGTAACTCTTTCATTATAGCCTACCATTAGCTATATGATTACTTAGGTAATAAGCCCTATCCACATAAATTGCGTATAATATGCCTATAGTATGAGCACAACTTGGCATAAGCACTTAACATTTAAATTGTGATCTTTATAACTAACACAAAAAATGTATACAGGGCCAAACAAATTCATTTAACATGTCCTAGTAATCTAAACGCAACATTATATTGGGAAACGCAGTTCCATATAAACCGCTAAACGGGCCCGGGTAAAGCCAAATATACCAAGGAATTTTTTATCCCTATATTCCATAGAATGGTTTACCAATCTTATCAACATGTTATTTAAGCACTATTGAAGACTTTCTTACTACTTTTTCTGTTGCAACAAATTCTAATAAGTGAACCTGTGTTCACAGGTATAAACAGTTACACATATCTATTTGATCTCTAACACCAATGTCTAAATTGTCGTTTGAACAATGACAAAATTGAGCTTTCTAAATGTGATACAAGTATCGTTCACATCTTGTATAGAAATTTAGACGTCCAGTTATTTCAGTTAGCTTATTGAGTTGTTACGGGATACACATTCAAGATGTAATGGACTTTGTACTGTTAAAAGATTTTCATATTATCTAAACTACAATCTCTCTTTCCTCATACTTCTATCATACGTGGTTTTCTAATCTCATGTTAAGAGCTAGTAAATGTCTGTAGCCATTTGTTCTATGTGCCACCGTAACGCCGTTCATCAAATGTGGGAACGGATTTAAAGTCTCAGGGATATTTCTCTGAAGAGAACCCTTTTTTATGACTGATTATTTAGCTAAACTTCTATTAAGTTTTATCCCTTTCTCACATATCGTCAGAAAATGCAAGAGTTTAAAGGGCATAATTATCTATAGCAGCTGCACTAACAACTCTTATGACAAATAGCAATCCCATGCAAAAACAGAGTACGTGGTCGCGAGGCAGGTGACGTCAGTGAATTACTACACTACAGTATGCACAATAGCCTAGAGATTCTAGTGGAACTATAGAACTCTTGGCTTTGGTGCGGAGATAATAGTGCTAAAAAGATATTATGGTAGATTCAGTATTGAATTAGGACTTCATACCTAGAACTACTAATATCACAGTAACTGATATTTACTGAAGTTTATAATTAGGTCTGAATTAACCTTTGTGCACCTCTCTTTGAGGGATATAAATACTAAATATATAATTATTATTTCAATATTGTCACCCAATATACTATCATCTCCGTGGTTAATTGCTGGTATAGTGGTCCAAGGGAACGCCCTCCAACTTAGCGAGTTATCAAGGATTTTTATCATGATTAAAAATGAGTTGATTAGCTTCTATTATCTATATGTTGAGTGAGCCTCGATTTTAATGGTAGAATCTTATTCTATATCTTTAGCTGTTCCTATCGAGTTGGTTCCAAGGTCATGATTAGTAATCTAATGGCCAATATCTATTTCCACCAAGGAATCTCTAGTCATATTGCGCTAATTCACAATACAGCACTTAAGAAATTTCAGTGATAATACTACCATCCTATCTTAGAGTATAATGACACTTAATCAATTCAAATCTGGAATTGCTAATTCTAGCGACTTCAATAATTAGTGTCCAGTTAATATGACCTGATAGATCACATCATCATTGCTCTATCAATTTATTATAGTCACTTTTATGATTCCAGATGAGTTATACTTACAAAATAAGTTTGTTCCATAACTTTTAGGCTTTAATACATATCAGTAATGGAAAATGGTCTCGTTCCATTTGCTCATCGCTGGCTCGAATTACCATGTAGTGTGTTACTTAGTACATTGAATCGACTTGTACAATATGATGTATTAAAAACAATGAATAGTTTGAGGAAATATAAAAAAACACATATGGAAGTGAAGCGGAAATTCTCATTAGGCATTGAGTTTCTTTAATTTGACCATCTAGATTACACGGTGACCTCTTTTATAACGTAGTTTCAATCCATAGTTATATTATTTATACTAAACATCTTATTCCTTTTGAGTCATTCATTTATTACTGAAAAATAGGCTTGTTATTTTTAGAGTATTGTCGCATTTCTGTTTGTATAACTTATCAAGTTCTGACAATGAGGATTTGTATCTTTTATCATGATGGCGTGTTCTTTTGAGGTAGTTCAGGCTGAAATGATTGCATCCCCAAGTCTTAGCTTGTATCTTTCATTAAGTTATCGTTCAAAAATTAAGCTTATTACTGAGCATCTTTAATCTGAATTATCTCATTTGAGACCACGAAGGATCCATAATATATACCTTGTTTTAAGCTCATAAGTTTTCAAGTTGATCTATTCTCCCAGATTTGTTATATACACACACAAATTTGCAGATATATATACGAACACTATAGAGTGGTTGCAGCAAATATAAATTAAAACTTATGTATGTAGACTACGATATTCTGATTAGTAACGTATCGTTAGGGTAAAATATTTTGGAGCACATCGCTTAATGTTTTACTAAATAGCTACTAGCGAATATTAGTAGACTCGCGGCTATTAGGTAAACATTCTTATAAATTTCCTATTCACGTGTATTTATTCTTGGTGTACTTAAAAAGGGGTAATCAGAACGCTTCCAAAGATTAAACTACTTCACACAAATGCTCAAAGATAGTTCAAGACGTACTAAAGAAACACCTATTATGACGTTGCGAAGATACATTTCTTTCAAATTATCCAAATCTTCACTGCTCGCTGATTATACTAAGTATATTACATCTATCCTAACCTTATCATTTGTATTGTTTTTTCGCTCCATTATGATACATATAATTATTTTTAAATTCGCATTCTAATCCCTGGTTTCTAACCATACTAAATTTATATACTAATTCTATGTTCCATAGTATTCCTTGTGCTTTGTATTTCTCGAGAACCTCATTATTTACTAAGTTATTTGAAGGTGCGAGTCATACCCTTGATAACATAAACAACAAACCTAATTCATCTTCTATGATGAAGGATAATCGTATACTACAAGAAACCCCCCCATCTTCTTCTTGCATTGGCTGATAGCCCCACACTAATAGTAAGCCCCTAGGGGATATAGTTCTCGATATTATGCTCTCCTAAGTTGGTGACATGATGGGTTGATCCCCTTTCTCCAAATTTAATATTGGGTCAATCTAACCTGACATCCTACGCTTCAGTGACTTCTAGCATAACTTCCCCATATTTATCTATATTGTATTTAACCAAACTACGAAACTTATTATGAAATTGTATGATGTGTAGACACTTTCATGAATATATCTGCTCAAGATTGATGGTAAACAAAAAATGAAGCCACATTGCATTATACAAAATTTAATCCATAATGCTTACTACTTGCATGCACTAGTAAAGAGCTATCTTGCACTTATAAAAAAGCGCTCTGCTCAGATTGGCACATGTGTATCGGAGATCGAGTCCAATCTATTCTGAATTTACAAATTTATTGTACACTGCAGTACACATTTCAAACCTAGTGCTTATATGGTACATGGGCGTACACTTTGATAGGTTATCCTGCAAATACATATACTATTATATTAGCTGACTCTTGCGTGTAGGCGACCAGATCATATGCCTCGATTAGCTAATCTAAAAATCATATTTGTTGATCAAAACAATCCGGCATACTCATAACACTTCCACTTTCTGAGGTAGATTACTATCTAATCATTCCTACTTTAGAACAGATATTTATTATAATCTTGGAATTGTTGAACTTTACGTAATCTCACTTATTACCCTGTTCAGATAACGTATATGAGAGAATCGATGGAACCGACTCTGGATAAGTTACTCATCGACTGGCTCTGTTATGTTCCTTCGGACTAATATCGCATTACCACTGCCTTATAGTATATCCCTATAACCTATATAAAGTTTCTATTCACTATTATACACGACTGTGACCACTACTTAGAACGTTAGTCTATTGTTAGTCATATTACATGAAATATACTTTAGTTCAAAGGCAAAAAATCTTAACAATATAAAATATTTAATATACAAGGATCTTGCTATGTTGTGAGGTTTTTACAACCGAAGTAAAACGATTATAGGTGTTAAATTTAGCCCTGTATGACGCCATGGGTGTAATTATCTTCTAATCTCATAGTAATATTGCACTGTTTTAGGGTTACCACAGAGTTGTGGTATATCGGTACCCGGCATCCGCAAATTAGAGACATAATCTTAGTGATATTCTGTGCTTAATCATCCTTTTAATTGGCATTTGAGCTTCTAAGCCACTCAATTGATGGCTACTCCTGTTCGTCTCATGACAACCTTATACTTGTGAGAATAAAACCTATAGAACATGTCCTACTTGAGTCATTGACGTAAGCCAAGTCCAAATCTACTAACTATAGATCTTAAGTCTCTATGTGTATCGGGCTATCCAGAGGGCTCCTCTTATTAGATCCTGCAACTTCTGCTAAATTCAGTCACAAATTAATACATCACTACATTAGAGCAATCAGCAGACCCCAATTAAAGAACATTAGGCTAGGGATAGTTGATAGATGTTATATCCGGATCGTCTTTATGAACGACATTACTGACCTTGTCCCTTCTCTCCTCGCATTTGCCTTCCTTAAAAAGAGTCGACTGCTAAGGAATATACTGCTCTCCCCAGACATATAGCCTTTACCATTCTTGTATTCTGACAAGGGGCCTAATTTTTCACCAATAACAAGGGACTTTACAAGATGGATGATCGCATTCTCACAATACGCAGTGAATTGCTACCAGACGAATTATATCTACTTGACCTGCAAGATGCAATGGTTCATTTTCCTAGGATGCCATTTCTAATCTCCAGGAAGGTAATCCAATCCCTATGTACGGGCTATGTCTGTTCACAATAGGTGCTTTTTATTATTGTACATTTAACTACCCCACGCTATGACGTTGAATGGTAGAGTTAGTTGATAACCCACCCACGGGCGGTGTGATCAATGGGTATGATGGGTCCAAACTGATGATATGCAATTGACTATCCTTGCATTACTTGTTATTAACCTGTTTGCAATCCAACTCTACCCCTAAGAATAACGGAGGCTCACAGAAGCTCAATCTTTACCTTAGTGATACATTTTAAACCGAATGTAATAATAAATACTATGTTGCAACAATTTTTGAATAGAATTAATGCTAACTGAATCAACCTTTTTAAATCACAATCGATTGGAAATGCTCATCTCTTACTGATATAATTGACTATAAGAATTAACAGCACACCTTGATTAGTTATAAACGTGGTCGGCTCTATCTGTGGTAATTGGTTTTGGTCAATTTGAGTTAGACTATTTTGAGGTGAGTTTTCGAGGTATGATGGATTACTCATTCAGTAGATGCATTTATATTTTATATATTAATTCCCTACGAATTGTTGCTCAAACAGAAATTCTATTGTGGGAACACTGCACCTCATGTGTACATCAACTAGTATTTAATTTATCTTGATACATACTTTTATAAAGAATATTGTGGTCGGCATTCAACTTAATCAAGCATCCATAAAGACACGTACTATAGATAAACGGTGTGATAACAGTATTGATTTATATCCAGTGCTATAGGTGAGCTATGAAGATATTTCACATGTTGATTGTCTCCAATCTATATATGTACATTAAATTGCTCGGATATTACATGCACCACCTATTTGACAACTCTAATACGTACACCTAACTAACTTACATGCGCAAGATTTAGCACATCGAGAGAACCACTTAAGTGGTCAGAACGAACAGGATCCCTTTGAAAGCATATAGAGGCATTACCTATCGTTATAAAACATAGAAAATGGGCCCAAACGACGGATCCATCGTAGAAATTTTTATACGCGAAGGTATTTGACGTGATTCAGCCTTCTGTTATTCTGACTTCGGGATATAGTTACTGTTAATTATTCTTACAGAGATTGATTCTGACGGAAAAAACTTTGTAGGGGATTTATATAGTTTGCTTTTCAAGAAGAGATACACTTACGTGTTGTTTTTAGAATTATCTTATTTACTAACTATTAACGTATATGTGTAAGGGTTTTCTGCGATTTTAACGTCGTACTAAGATGTTTATTCTTTAGTAGCTTATTTAGGTCACATACGCATTATGCCAATTATTACTCCACCACTCATATCGATTCTCGCTGATAATCAACTATTCTATATTAGTATCAAATTTGTGACATAAAGTTAACCTAACAGACTTTCAAAGCGAATTCCTTCGTCGAGGGACAAGTTCTTGAGTAAGTTACCTCAATTAGGAATGGATTCAGTTGGCTCAGGACACTCGTAAGATCATAGACTGCACACACACACCATTTATTTACAAACAAAATTTTTATAAATTGAGTATAGTAACGTGCCACGACTCTGCTTGGAGTTTCATGTTGTGGATGACATTTTGTGGGTTGAAGGCCGTGGGTATTTTGAAACGCATATAGCAAGCACTGTCCATAACTAGAGATGGAAGTCTAGTTAAGGCGTACCGGGGGCGGCTGGGGAATTTGAGCGCTTCTGAGTTTGACAATTCCATCTTAATTTCCGTCGGTCTTAAGCAGAAGACGTGTTGAGGCGGTATAAAGCCAAACCGACCGCATAAGGGTATAAAGCTGCTAGCCATAATCTGGGTGGTGGGCGGTTGATCGAAGTGGGGGATACGCACGAACAATGTCAGACTGCGGGCGGATTGAGAACACCCGATCCAGGGCAGAACGGCCGGCTCCCACCAACCCGGGAAAGTGCGGTAAATGCAGCAAAAGTGGAAAAATGAGTTTAGGGATAATCATTTTGACGATTATTGTGAAAACATCATAGTAGCGGAGGACAAGTGAGAAGTTTATTCTATCAAGCGCTCGACAAGGTTGCGCATAATGGAGGCATATAAATTGAGTCATGCTAACCAAAAAACAAATATATTGGCTAACCTCTTATAAGATGGCAGTCGTCATATTTTCTGAAGGTATTGGTTTTTGTTTACATGTTGAAACAATTATCTTCCTACAGAGTCGCCAATTATGGTAAAGTTCTTTTCTCTAGTTGTAATTATAACAATAAATGAAGCCCGGTGAAATAGAAAAAAAAGGAGAGCCAAATAAAGGGAGAGCAAGTTGGCCCAATAGGAGGATGATTGGATGGCTTAATCCAATTGAAGACGACTACATGGCATGGATTAAGGCAAGGAATACACAGGATCGACAGGACCGAGAGAAAGGCGAATTATCAAGAGCGAAATCATCATGTTGGCATAAGTCGACATGATTATGAACAAAGTGAAAATGTATCGAAGAGGAAGAAGACACCGATATATGAATAGACATATGAACCGGAGTTGTCCTGATAGAAAAAAAGAGAATCAGGCACCTAGACTTGAGTAGTGAATGAGGTATCGTGAATTGATGCCTAACATAATTGGTGGAGGTGTAATTTGGAAATTGGGTAGGACGGGAATTAAGTAGCGAGAAATTCGTCTAGTTCTTAAGTGAGAATCAGATGTGCAAGGATCTATCCGGACGATCGGTCACAGGCCATAAGGGTTTAGTAGTTTTCCGTAATTAATAATACTCATGAATCAATAGCCCAGGCAAAAGCACATATACAACAAGGATAAATTATCCCAATAAATAATGTCCAACAACGACACCTCATCAAATAGGATGCGCGAATTATGTCTAACAAAAGACCCAACCTATCCAAGGGACAAGTAATAGTATGCAGTAATATCTACTATCCCAGGCACACAAGCCAAACGATGTTGGATCTAAGGAAACGAAAAGGGAAGCGGCATGACCCCTACAAGGGAGGTTACTAATCTCTAGATTGGAAATTAAATACATGAAATAACAATACCGTGTATATTATGTGAGCATAGTTCCAAGGGCCAGGGGGAGAGGAAGACTGGTCACACAAACATGCTTCATGACCATTACATAAAGATTATGAACCTGTGTTGGGCACATGGAAATAAGAAGTCCTCGTATTTATTGTCCAGTGACACCGGGAGTACTAGATAACTACTCTTCATATCCATAAGCTACCCCAGCAACCCAAGTTATACATGATCAGACCGATTACCAAATAAACATCTAGAGCGTTTTAAGCCATAGTTACTTAGATCACATTAAAAGACAGTATAATTAAGATTAGGTGTGTTAATATTCGATACGATAAAATTTCGTTACCGATCAACCTTCGCATAGCTTCACCAAGAATCTTAGGGTGTGAAATTTTTGTAAGATGATACATAAATTGACAAATAGTCTAAGCTATAATACATATACGTTGTTTGACTTTTAGTGTTATATTTAACTTTGATAAGTGAACCCAAATCTACGTTGCGCCCTCCTGTATCCTCAAAAAATATAGTGTAATGCTGACAAAAAACTTCTATAGTTCCGATCTTATTTATAAATATTGACAGCTGATCTTAGGCAGATATTGCTCACCGATTGGCGAGTCCACCCTGTAGGTATGAGTGTGTGTAATGGGTGATGTTTTTATTCCAAGAAGGCTGTCACACACCTTAGCAAAAATAATACCCGCACCCCGCCCCCCGTGATTCCCCCCCAGAGCCCCCCACTCGACCGTGCACCACGCCACTTCATCAGCCAAATGTATACTTTAGGGGAGATTTTCTTCAATAAACCACCCTTATATTTCTTGATCGCCGTACAATCGTCACAAACG
>Ga0179593_1256735_pt1 | contig 13326 bp, 22 predicted proteins | sample CZODoug2_1_08_16_FD_185931 | JGI IMG/M metagenome (GOLD analysis project Ga0179593, IMG submission 185931) | Vadose zone soil fungal communities from Angelo Coast Range Reserve, California, USA - CZODoug2_1_08_16fungal (PacBio error correction) | ecosystem: Environmental > Terrestrial > Soil >... | reverse complement strand
TGTGTTAGGTCAACTTCCTTATCCCCCCCACATGGAGCTCGTCTGCTCCCCAGTCAGGCTTTCTTTCCTCCCTTCGAGAAAATGTAATTTTTTTAGGACATTCCGTTCCCGTTTGGCTACCGTCGAACCAAACTAATTCCCTGGCCACAAGTCCGGGGAATTCATCGTGTTTTGGATAAAGCTTCCTTCAGCAGTTTTCCCCCCCACACCCTTCCCGGCACTCCCCCCTGCCCCCAGCTTTTGCCCTTAGTTTGTAAAGGGGGATTTCTCTTTGGCCTTTTTTTGTTTGTTGGGTTCTCACGTCCATCCTTAAGTTTCTTTCTCTACCTTGTTGAGCCATTCCTGCGCCGAAATTGGTTTTTTTAAGGGTTCTCTTTGCTTTTAGGTTCTACAACAATTTTCCTTCGTCTGTCGTTCCCTGGGAATGTCCCTGGAATCCACCTATTAAGGGCCTTTCTTTTTTTGAAGGCGTTTTTCCTTTCCCTGAGGTGCTTGCATTCCTTGAAGGCGAAGTTGTGTTGCGTACCTTTTATTCCACCTTTCTTTTTAAGTTCCCTTCCTTCCCTGGGTTTTTTTTTTTATGGTTGCCAAATAGGCGCTTTTTTTTGCTTGGCTGCACCCCCGCACGGAAATTTTGGTTTCCCGTTGGGACGCTTTTTTTTCTTCTTGTCTATCTCCAGTGACTTTTTTTTGACTCCAATCTTGCTCTTTTCAACCCGAGACCCATCGTTCACACCGGCTTTTTGACCTCGGTTGGGTTTTCCACTACCCCTTTCCCCCCTCCCCCTGTTTTTTCGGCTGGAGGTCATCGCTTCTTTTCGTTTTGTTTTCCCCTGTTGATTAATCGGTGCCCCCCATCCTTCCGGTAAACCAAGGGTCCCTCTTTTTCACTGGGTTGTCTGTTTTTTTTTTTTTTTCGTCAACTTCTCCTAGCGTTTTTTTGCTTTATTAAAAAACATTGACTCTTTCCAACTTTTCAATGTTTCGTAGTTTTGTTGACGGTTGCTCTTGTCTTTAGGTAAGGCAACAGTTCCCCCTCTCTCCCCAGAGTGTGGGAGACCTTAAACCCGGTCGCTTTTTTTCCATTGATTGGTTCTTACTGTTTCTCTCGTCTGTCGGGTCCAAGTTTCTTCTTCCCCCCCTGTCCCCTTTCTCCGTAAGATGGAAACCACTTTGATACCCTTTATACCCTGTTTTTCCCTGTTTCTCTTTGGTCAGGGTGTTCCACCCCTTTTTTTTAAGACCCCAGCTTCCCCTTTGGGCAATTTTTCCTTTTTCTTTATTCTTAGGTTTGGGAACAGTGTGTCGTGTTTTTTTCGTGCCATTCTCTTCTCACCCATTGTTGTTTTCCCCCCCCTTTTGACAAGTTGGTCCCTAGGTCGTTGGGATTTCCTGGCCCTGGCTTCATCGCAGTTTGACTGTCCTTCCCAACGAGTAGGGTTGAGCGATGGTCCCTCGTGGCCTTTTTCAACATCGTTTCCCCCCCTTAACTTCTACAACTTTCGGGTGCATGCCCTGGCGATCCTTCCTCTTTCGTTAAGGTCCAGAAGACGAAAGTTCGTTGATCCGTTTGAAAGGTCCCGTCCTCACCACAATCTCATGTCCTCCGGGTTATCATTTTTTTTTCTCCGCTCTGTCCCTCTCTTCCTTGGGTTTTTTTCCCTTATTGTTTCGTTTCATCGGGCCCTCCTTTGGTTTGGAGGTCAAGGGTTTGGTGTGCCACCTAAGGCGGTTCTTTCAAGCTTTGACCGTAGCGAAACTTTTCGGTCCCCTTCTTTCTCCTTTTTTCTCAGTCACCCTTGTAGTGAGTCTCCCCACCCTAGTATTTCGAGTATGTTTCTTTTTTTGAGGTGATCTGGTGTTTGACTGCTTTGTCACCGTTTTTTCCTTTGAGCTTGTAGCAAGTTTTTAGTTTCCCCCCTTACTTCTTCCCTGCCTTTTTCCGTCCTCCCCCTCCCCTCTTGTTAGTTTACCTCATTACCATTGTAGGCCTGACAGACTCCCTGTTCGATCCGGCCGGTCTCTGTTGCCCCTTCTGTCTCACGGTTCGGCCTCCCTTCCACATGCCCAGCATGTTCCCCCAACAGATCTGGTCTGGCCCCCCTTTCCATCCAAAAAAATGCCTTTTTTGTCCCCCTTTCCCCCCATCGTCATCCTTTCCTCCCCTTACTTCTTTTTGTTTTTGACAAGCCCTCGTGGTTTAAGTCACATCTCAGCCCACCGTTTCGCTTAGTGTTTGCTCACCTTGACACATCTGCCAAAGGGGACCTCTTTCCCTGCTGGTCTTTTTTTTCCTTTGTTTCACTTCATTCTGGGCTGGGTCACCCCCATTCCAATCCTGACCCACCAGGTTTGAGTCCACCCTTTTTGCCCATCCCTTTTTTGCCTTTGGGTCCCGTAGTTCTTTGAATCGGACTGTCATCTTTTCCCCTTGACTTCCCCTCTATTCCTCGGTCTGGCTTTCTTTTGCTTTTTGTGTCCTACTTTGTTTGAACTGGTCTTTCGTCGTTCTTCCTCCATATTCCTCAAATGCATTTTTGTCCGAATGTCTTGGGCGCGGTCTCTCTAAGTGTTTTTTCTTTGCCTTTGGTCCATTCTGTTTGTTTTTGCCCCGCCCGTGGCCCCCCGACAAGGCCATTCCTCCATTTCGGGTTCATCCTTTGTCCCCAAGCCCCTCTTTTACGTGTTCAAAATAAAACATATTCCGCACCTTTTCTTCCCCAATTCTTTCCTTGTTTTTTTCCCCACCCCCAGCGTCCCTTTTTAGCTTGTGCTATGGGACTATCTTTGACACTCCCGAACGTTCACTTCTGTCCTTTGATTCGTTCGTTGTGCCCCTTCCCCCCCCCTCTTCCTTTTTCATCTTCGTGGCTACCCCCCCTCTTGTTTGCTTCCAATTCTCCGCTGGGCATTTAAGTTCCTCAGTGGTGATGTGGTGTTTTCTCACCATTTTCGGTTTCCCTGTCTTGCTCCTTTTTTTTTTCCCAGTAAATTTGGGGGTTGTTCTGTCCACGCCCTGAGCAGTATTCCTTTTTTTCTCTTTTTTCCTTGAACAAAAGGTCATTTTGATTTTTGCTTTTCTCAGTTTTTCATCCTTTCACTCTTTTTTCCTTTTTCTTTTTCCTTTCCGGAGTTTGTCGTACAAACCCACGCGGCTACTATTTTCACTTTTCTAAGGCTACCTAACCCTTGTTTTTTCATTGTTTCAGGAATTTAGGTTTTTTTGGCGTGGCCCCCACCAGTGTTTCCCGTTTTTGTTATCCTCATCTTCTTTTTTTTTTTTTCGATCTTCTATTACCCACCTGCTTCAAACGCCCCCCCCCCCCCCTGCTTTGACCCTTATAGATGATTTTATGGTAGTCACGTTTCCTTTCTTGCCCATGTTTTTCTCCCTGTGGTCTGGCCACCTTTCTTCAATGGAATCCCCCTTGATCTTTATCGTTCTTGGTCACCTTTTTTCAGAGCTCTCACCCTACTTGTTTCTTCCCTTTTGCTTCCCAAAAATACGGCTTTTTTCCTCGTTTCCAGTGATTTTTCCCCCACGCCACTGAATGAACGCGAACTTCCGGCGACCGTTCTTTTCCTTTCCCTTTTTACTCCTCCACCCATTTAGTTCCCTGGGAAGATGCCACCGAGGACATTTTGTTTTCACATACCGTTTTCTCTGCCCAATATAACCACGTTCACATTTCATTCATTCCCCCAGCCAAGACGCCCTGAATGTGTATCCCTTTTGGCCTTTTGGGACTTTTTTTATTTCAACATTCAATCCAATGGCTTTTTCAGTTTACCAGTTTTCACGATAAGTTTTATGTGTCGTAAATACTTTTGTTTGACTTGGCATCGTTTTCTGTCTTTGGATTTAGATGCACCCGATTACCCTCCATTACTTTTTCTATGTTTCCCCGGTTGCCTCTTTTTTGGTCAGTTTACAGCCCTCATTTACGGGAGGCTTTCTCTTGCCTGACAACAGAAACGTTCTAACACTTTTTTTGTCAACCCCTCTTTTACTTTGCTCTTTTCTTAGGGAAGACTTGTACCCGAGTCCGTATTTCTCCAACCCAGAGAAACGGTCAACATACGGCCCATTTTCCCCGATTTTAATTCGAAGATGTCTATTTTTTTTTTCTTTGGTCAGATCCGTCTGGATATCCTTTAGTTGCCAATTCATTTTTGCGGGTCGGGTCTTAACTGGCCTTGTCTTTTCCCTGCACCTGTTCACGGTTTTGTGTTACCGCAAGTATAGTTTTTTCGCCTGGGACCCCCCACTTCCTCCCTTCACTTGACCGTCGGTCTTTTTGCCACGATTTCGTTTCTTTACGGAGTCGTCTACCGAAGACCAAACGTTTTGCTTGCTTGTTAGCATGCTCCCCTGAACATTCTGGTAACCAAAAGTTGTTTTTTTGAGGCCTGTGATGAGTTTGGTTATTTTTCTAGCTTTTTTTTTCTTTTGGCCCAAGTGGGTTTTCCCATCGCCTTCCCTTTGTGGTACCGGCCCGTGTTTGTAGTTTTTTGCAGGTGTCTTCCCCCATGGGCGCCCGTTTTCCCAGCCTTTAATATTTTACCTGGTCTTCTTTCCCTTCTTTTTCTCACGAAGTTATGTTGTTTTTTTCAAACCTTGCCTTTTCTAGACGTCTTTTTCCATTGGTATTTCCATTTTACTGCCCTTGTTTTACCCCGGCCTCTTCTCCCCGAGTGAGGACAGCCACTTGCACACCACGATTTCGTTCCTACACAATCAGTCAGGTTGCTTTTTCATCACTTTTTCTTACGTCCATCTTTTCCCCCTCTAGTTCTTCCCGTCTACCTACGGTCTGTAAACGCCGTCTAATTGGCGAAACAGTCCACCACCCCTGGGACCTTCTACTCCAACTTCTTGTGTGCCTCCATCATCGATTTTCCACCAAACCCCTCCGCAGTAGGGACCGATGGTTTCGTACTTATCCCTGGTACTTATTTTGGACGTCCCCGGTTTTGATGCTGTAATTAACGCCTGTGTCCCTTCGTTTCCTCCTCTCAATATCTAGCAGTTTTTTCCCCCCGCGTCTGTTTATTTTTCCGTGCGAAGGGTTCCCAAGGAGTCTCGCACTCTTGGGTAGTTCTTACCTTTGCCCCAGCCCTTTTCCTCTTCTCCAGGGCGGTAAGGGGCTTCCTTTTCAGGGACCCCACTTCTTCTTTTTAGTTGGTGGCTATTTACACTATGGCGTTTTTTGGCTCGCGCCCCACCTCTTCATGCCCCCTATTCTACACCCTCCATTCCAACTGTTGCCCAATGCCACCTGCCACTTATTTTTGCCAAATGGTTTTTTTCGGCGTTTCCGTGGCATTCTGCACATGTGGACCTTTCCTTTTACCTTTGTTTTTTTTCACTTGTAAATTCACTCGTTCTTTTTGAACCCTTACTCCCAAGGAAACTCGCATTTAGGTCAGTGGCCTGCTTTGGTTGTTTATACCCCTCCTTCCTTTTCCGTCTCCCCATTTTTCTTTTCCCTTACGAAAGACACCTGCCGGGTCGGTCATCTAGCTTCTTGTTCCGAGTTCTTTTTAGTACGGGTTTTCTCAACCCTGAGTCTGAGCCCGTCATTCCTCTTTCCCCGTCCTTCCTTCTTGCGCCCCCCTCCCCCTTTTTTTTACAGCCGTCACGTGGTCTTTTGGTTACCGTCTGTTTCTCCTTTCATCCCTGAGTTTTCTCTTTGTTAGAAACTTGTTGTCGTTTGATTGTCCCCTCTCTGGCTTTTCGTCCAAAATCCGGTCCTTTTTTTTTTCCCCGTGATGATGTGTGCTAGTCTTACCCGATTTTTTCTTCCTGCGGGTCCTTCTTTCTTCTACTCCTAAGACCCCCCCCCCTGTCTTTCTCCACCTCGCAAAAACTTCCGTTTTGCGTGGTTTGAATTCTTTGTCAGAGGTACTTCCTTTGTTGTCTCGCCTTTCTTTTTCTGGATTACCTTGGGCAGGATTGTACCTTCCCCCTTTCCCACCTGGTCGCGGACAGGCTTCCCAACCGTGTGCCTGTAGGATTGCGACGGACGCCGCTCAACCTTCTCCTTCTTTTCTTTTTCCCTTCTTTTTGGTCTCCCTCTCTCCCTCCCTAGGTCCCCCCTCCGACTGCGGCCTTGCTTGATTCGTCTTTCGCCTTTATGGTTCGATTTCCCTTCTTTTACTGCACTTTTGAACTGATTCTGTTTTAAGCCACCCGCGTCACAGCTGATCCCTTCCCACTTAGGCGTGTTTTTTTTTCTTTGGGTTCTTTTTTTTGTCCGGTTTTGTGGTTCCTTTTGGGCTCCCTTTCAGCATTATCCCACCACTTACGTTGTTGTTCTTTTTTATTTTTTTTGTTAGTTTAAAGGGAGCTGGTCCCTCCCTCGTCTTGGGTCTTTTACCCCCCACCCTCCCCTCTCGAGGCTGGCCCAGTTCCTTTTCTGGACGTTTCCCCTTTTGATTCAAGGTCCTCTTCTCTCATCACTGTAACGTTTGAGAAGGTGAGATCTTTTTTCGGATTTCCTTTTTTTCCCCCTTTAGACTAGCTCGTTTGACCATGGGTTTTCATTTTTTGCAGCCTCGTCAATATGTTTCATCTTTTTCTGAGCTTTCGTTTGGGCTTTTCCGTGTACACGTAGAACAACTACGTCTATGCACGTTTCGGTCGTTCCGGTGTTTTGGATCCTCTTTCCTGGTTTTGCGAGGGCCCCCCCCCCCCCCTGCCTGCTCCCCCTTCCCCCAAAGCTGACTTGCGCAGTGGCAAAGGAAGTTTGATTCGCGTTTTGTACACCGGAGTTTTGGCTAATTTCAGGGCATTTTTGACAACAGGTTCTTAGTTCTCCCCCCCGTCTGAGGCATATTAAAATGACGGGGGTTTTTTTTGTTGTTGACCCTTGCTCGGGCGGATTCTTTTTTCACATAAAGTCCGCGTAGACTCCCTGTCCTTTCCTCGGTCCCCCCTCTTCAGTGTCAATCTTTTGATAGTTTATGAGTTTTTTGTGAATGCCGGACCCTCTTCAAAGTGTGCTGGTGCATGCCCTTCCCTTGAACCTCCCCTTGTTTCCTTTGTCCTTTTCCAACCGCCACAGGTGTCCTCGTTTTCTTTCCAAATTCTTGCCCTAACATGCGGTCCTTTTGTATGAGGTCCCTGCCGTTTAATATCCACCCCCTTCCCGGTTTCCCCTCTTGTTTCCCCTTCCGTGTTTCAAACTTCCCTTTTTCTTCTTTTTGCGAGACGCGCCCGTGCCGTCAGTCACGACGTGTCTCTGTCCCTTTTTTTCTGAAATCAGTTAGTCCAACCTTCCGTTTGGCTCTTTCCCTCTGTGCCCGTACCTCCCCCCCTTTTTTGAACCCCCTTTTTTGCTAGGGCGCCCTTCTTCCCCGACCATTTTGGGCTGACCATCTTTCGTTTACCTAGGTTTTTGACCCCACCTTTTCCCCCCTTACTTCTTACCAAGTTTTTTTTCCCCCTCACCTCGCTTAACTTTGGTAGGCCCCGCTTTTTCTCTGTTGAATGTTCCAACAACAGGATCTTTTCCCCCCGCAGAAGTAATTATCTCCTTTTGCCGTGTTCTGCTTCTTTTCGTGTAGGTTAAATTTCCTCCGAGATTTCGCACCCCCCCTGCTGTTTCCCTTACTGGCTTTACCAATGGTTCCCTTTTTTTTTTCAAATAGTAAGGTCATACTTTTTTTTTGTTGGGCCCCCTTTCCTGAATAATGAATGGTCTTCAACTTTTGAGCCTTCTCCTTCTTTTGCCAGGTAATTTTTCCGTGTTTGACTGATGAAACAATACCCCCCTCCTTTTTAGAACTTCCCTTCCCCGTGCCCCCCTTTTTTTTTTTTTCCTCGTGTGGCAATGTGTCCAGCGTATTGGTTGAGGCCTTTGAGGGCTTCTTTTTTTTTTTTTTCCCTTTTCGTGTTCACCTAGTGAACCTGAAATCACGTTGTCCCTCAACGTGTTTCTGTCTCTTACCTGTCCCCCTGTGTTTTCTTCGTGCAGTTTCTTTTTTCTTTTTTTTTACTTCCACCTTAGTAAAGGAGGCAGGCTTGGTATCTCCAATTTCCACACTGAGTCGCCGTAAAGTCTTATTTTTTGATGGATTCTCTGGTCTTCCTCTATTCCCTCCCGTTTCGGCGGTTCTTTCTTTCCCCAGGCTGTTTTTGATGGGGGAAATTCTCGCTCAAAGAGAACGTTCCCCTTTTTTCACTTCATATCCCTATCTCCTTTCGCGGGTTTTTTTTCGGTTTGTCCTCCGATGTCCTTTGGCTCATCGCATCCTTTTTGGATCTTCTTTCCTGTAGTTTGGTGTTTCGAAATTTTTGACCTTTATATAGAAAGCTGTTTTTCCTGTCAAAGTGACCCCGTCCCCAAATATGGCCTTTTTTGTTCTGGAAAAAACTTTCTTCTCTTCTCCCCTCTTCTGAGGAGGATTTGGGGATTCCCACCTCTTGGTGTGCCTGTTGTCGGTTTCCGGCCGGAGCAGGTAGGTTTTTTCCTCCCTTGACTTTGATGATTAGTGCTCCATCCCCTCTCTTAATGGTTTCCAATCCTCCTGATTTAGGCTCCCTTTTTTTTTGGGCCTCTAACCAGGTTGACTTACTCACAGTTGGCGGCGACGCTTCTCCTGTTTAAAACCTTTGACCACCTCTTTTGCGGCTGTCCCCCCTTTGTCCCCCCAAAACCAAAGCCAAGCTGGTCAAAATCCCCACCCCATCTGATTCCATAAAGTATCAGAATTTTTTGTCGTCCCCCCACTTTCTCATGCAAAGTGGTCGTGAGTGCCCCTTTTCCCTTTTTTTTTCCCAAAAGCTTTTCGGCGTCCCATTTCGGCTGGGACTTTTTTTCGTTGGACGAATACTGGCGTTGGTCAACACCCTGACCAGGCCGGTTACTGTTTTTAGTCCTTTGATATGCGGATGTGTCTTTGGTGCTTTTCCTTCCTTTTTTTCCTTCCATGTCCTCCTCCTCGATCCCTTGATTACCTCGTTTCCTTTTTGCGGATTTTTTTTTATTTTGTCTATTAAACTTGGCACTCGTATTACACTGCAGTCGGTCACCCGACCCTTTTCTCCCAATAGTTTGGGCTCCATTGTCTGGGGCTCGTGCTTTGTTTCTCTCCCTTTCAAGTTGCGGGATCCATTTCCCCTCGCGAAACCGCCATCGTAACAGGAATTGCTTTATGGTGATGTTCCCTCCCCCCTCTGGTTTCATTTCACAATCCCTTTTTTCCTTAACCCCTTTATTCCCCCCCTTGCTTATTTTATTGATTTGGTTTTTCTCATGATTTTTTTTGACTTGCTTATGACACTTCTTTACCATGCCCCCTTCCCCTCTCCCCCATTCGTTTTTTTTTTCTCTTTTGCCTGCCACTCCCTTTTTATCGTTTCTTTTGGTTCGTTTTTTTCTCATCTGGCACCCACTTTCGTCTTTCTTCCTTTCACGGTTGGGAAGGTCCCCCTTCCTTTTCCCCCCCCAATACTTGTTTTTTTTCCCGCCTTTTTCGGACTTCTTCCAATGTGGGTCTGTGTGTCGTTCACTTCTTTTCAATGCTTTTTTTTTTTTGTCTCCATTTTTTTTCAAGGACAAAAGGTTCAACTTCTTTTTCGCCGGGGTTGCCCCTCTTCCCTCTAACTCTTTTCTTTCCCATTTTTTTATCCTATTTTTGCCCCTATTACCCCCACGTTATTCCAACCCACGTGGAAAAGTTGATTAGTAGTGTTCTGACTGCCCCACTATTTCTCTTTTTATCTTTCCTTTTTTTTTTCTTTTTTTTGCTTTTGGGCCAGGTTGGTTCTTTCCATTCTTCTTTCCTCCTCCCTTTTTGTTTCGAGCCTTCACTTTTTAGATCCCCCCGTAACAACGCCCCCCCCCCCAACCTTCCCTGCCCCTTTGGAAACCTTATAGTAAACAAAACCACTCTTCCAGTTCCCGTTGCTTCTACCTTTATTTGTGGTCTTTCTCTTTCGTGGGTTTTTTTCCCCACAACTCTTGACCTCTTTTTCTCACCCCTTTTTTAATATGAGTTAAGAGGGAATGGGGCCAGTTTTGGCTCCTCCCCCCTTTCCCCTTTTTTTTTTCTTCCTCTCGACCAAAAAAAATACTGTCTTCCCCCCCTGACTTTTCCCGAAAGCCAATCGTCGTGCCATTCTCAATGTATCACACTCTTTTTCGTGCACTTTTTTTTCTTTCCAACCTTCTTTTTCTTCCATTGACCACCCCTTTTCCCCCCGACGTTCCAGTTCACCATGGTGCCCCCCCCTTCTCAACCTTTGTTGTAGTAGATAAAGTTCTTCCTCCCCTTGTATTTTGACTTCAAACCTATCAACAGCCAAGACCGTAACTGTTCTCTTTTTTCTGGGGCCTTGTCACTATGTATTTACCCCATTAGCCCAGAAATTAATTGACGCATTATCCATACAAGACTGGTCCTCCACCCAGGTTACTTTTTCCCTTTGGTGTTTTTCAATTTTTGAGCAATTTCTGAGGTTGTGCTGGTTTTCCACCTTTCAACTTAACTCCCCGTAGGAGAATTTGCCTTTCAGGTTCCCGGCTTACTCTTTACTTATTTACCGTCTTTTTTTTTGTCCCCAGCACCCCTCTGACCATTTAGCCTTTACCGAAATTTTTTCTTTACCGAAATTTTCCGTGGCACTTCCTTCACTATTTCCCACCTCCCAGTCTTTTACCCCAATAGTCCCAAAAGCAACCTCTCCAAGTGGTGAAAGATTGACTTCCTGATACTTCGGGTTTCCTTCTCCTTTGTGTGGTCCGAGTTCATCCTTCTCCAACAGGCCCCCCCCCCACCCCAAACCCCAACACCTTTCTTTCCATGGGCCCTGTCGTTTGGTCCCTTTTGCCTTGTTTCGAAAACAATTTGGCACTGTCTGTGGATTCACAGTATGTTTTTTCTGAAACGGTCCCAGGCGTCATTGCTGGGTTTTTTTTTCCGTGGGATTTTTCCTCAGACGCTTACAACCGTTTTTCTGTTGAGTCTCCTTTCAACCTTTTCTTGTTCCAAAACAAGGTCATTAACTTAGATGGTCCCCCCTCCGATAGTGGTTGATGCCCTCTCGTTTCTTTTTAGGGGCAAAGGGTTGCAGGCCTACCACCCGAGACTTCTTTGTGGTAACTGCACCTGGTCCTGCTTTTTCATCTTCGCCTTCTACGCCCGGTGCTTATCTCCCCTTGGTCGTTCTTCCCCCTGCTCTTTTTCCCTGCATTCTTGCTGGGCCTTCTTGGCGGGGCCTTTCGACTTGGAGATTTCTGCGGTCCTTTCCCGGTGATCTTCCGGCGATGCCTAGGCGGGTACAGCTTGCACCCCCCCCCTATTGTTGGTTCCTCGAGACTAGTTTCTTTTTCCCTAATTTCCTCCGGCAAACGTAATCTGGTTTGACCTACTTTTTTTTCACGCCGGTATCCCCCCCAGCTCGTGTCCCCTCTTTCATTTTTTGAGTCCCCCCTGCCCCAAAACACTTGGTTTTATTTTTCAACTGACCCCCTTCTTTATTTTCACCGCCTATCGTTTTGAAACTGCATCTTATTGTTTATTTTTTTTTTTGGAGCTTCCTGCACTTGTTCTTCCCCCCGTGATTCCCTTTTTTTTCTTCTTCACTTGCCTTCACCCCCCAAGAACCGTCAGGATACCCTCCGGCCGCTTTCGTCTCTTTTTCTTCCCCCTCCGTTCTCGCACCTTCCCCCTTCACCTTCTACTTTTGCTTCATTGTTTTCCCGTTTCCGCCCCTTGGGTTCCGATTTTTTGGTACGAATGGTTTTTTCCCAATCCGTTCCAATCTTTGGGTGGAGACCCACCCCGTAACTTCCCGATGTCTTTTTTTTTTTTTTTCCCTGTCCGGGCTCTTGACCTGGTTTGGACCAACCTTGGATGTCCTTTTTCTTTCTCCCGGCTTCCCTCCGATTTGCTCTTCCCCCCCCGCTCAAATGCCTCCACCCCATCTTACACAGACCATACACCTTGCCCTTTTTTTCCCCCACCCCTGCTCCCTTTTAAGGTTTTTTTTTCACGGTGGTATTTTTCCACCTCGGTTTTCCGTTTTATCTCCCGACCCCCGTTAAAAGGTTTAAGTGGAGGACTTTTTCTTTTGCTTCCCGTCTTTTTCCCCTAAGGTTTCGTCTTACCGTACCACCGGCCACACCTTCTTACCCTTCTTTACTCATATCGGACTGTTCCGTTTCTCCTTTGATTGGTTCAGTCCACCTACATTTACTTGGTTTCGGCTTTTAATCCCTGAACCGAAGTTTTTTTTCCAGGTCGTTCCCGTCTTCTATCTTCTCTTGCTGCTTTTTTACCTCTTTTTTTTTTTTTTTTTTTGAAAAAACAGTAGATTTCGCAGATGCCTTTGTGAGTGTGCTCCCTTTCGTCGATTTCTTTTCCCCCTTGTTCCCGAAGGTAACGTTTGTCTTTTTTTTCCGCTTCCTTTTCCCGGGTTCCCTCAACTCATTGCACTTAGGTCCTATGAACCTTTTCGGTTGATTTACGGGCCTTTTTTTTTGGATTCCCAATCGTATTTTTTTTTTCGTTTGCCTTATGGTTTCCCCTTCTGTCATTTCCCAGTTTTTCGGCATTTTCTTCACGGAGGTGTAGCCCCTCCGCCATTCAAAGGTTTTCCCCCCCACCTCCTTTTTTTTCAAATATTTCCCGTGAGTTTTTGTTGAAATCTTAACCGTGTCCCTTTCTTCCTACGGGCCGTAGGGTTCTTCCATTTTTGCGGCTTGACCCTTCGTGAATTGAAAAACATGTTGCTCCCCGTGACTTCCTTCCCACCCCTGTTTTTTTGCGTTTACTTTTTTTTTCTCCGTTCATGCTACTCGAAGCCCGCTACCCTTTTTTTTTCGGTTGTTCGCTTCGACTTCTGGTCGTCGACGTCCTCCATTTATTTTAAGTACCCCCTCCAATTCTTGATCGCCCTCGGCTTCTACCGTAATTTTTTCGGTGTGCGCAGGGGCTTAACTTTTGACCCGGGTCTTGTTAACGCACTTTTTTTTCCCTGATTTCTTTTTCAATCATTCTTTCCCCCGACGAACCTTCCTTGGTGGCCCAATGAGTTAGTCTTTTTTTTGCCCCCTGTGTTCGGGGGTGCTGGGTTTGTTTCCTCGCGAGCCCTGAAGTTATCCCCCAACTTTTTATAACTCTGTTCCCTTCTAGTTTTATTTTTTTTTTCTAAGGGTATTTTTCCGGGGAATTGTCCACCCTAGTTCCTTAGGATATACCCAACTATTTTTTTTCTGGACATCCCTTTCCCATTTCGGAAGAGACAGTAGCTCTCCCAGGTTTGTTTCGACTTTGACTCCCCCACGGGATTTCTCTACTCTTTTTACTTCTTCCTCC
>Ga0179593_1520458_pt1 | contig 13327 bp, 15 predicted proteins | sample CZODoug2_1_08_16_FD_185931 | JGI IMG/M metagenome (GOLD analysis project Ga0179593, IMG submission 185931) | Vadose zone soil fungal communities from Angelo Coast Range Reserve, California, USA - CZODoug2_1_08_16fungal (PacBio error correction) | ecosystem: Environmental > Terrestrial > Soil >... | reverse complement strand
CTTTCCTTTTGAAGCACCCTCCTCGGAGACCTTCGGTCCGTATCTTCGTCTTTTTTCAGAGCCGCATGTTCGAAAGGTCAGTATGTCTCCGCCCCTTTTCTTTTTGAACTTGCCGCGTCGTCTTCAGCTTTTTCTTCCTTTGACCCGCGGGACCTGGGAATGGATCTTCTTCCGTATTTCCCCCTCTTCACCAGTTCTTTCTGCTTTAGCATTTTCTTCAGATTCCTCTTTTGAGGGCTTTCCCGCACAAGGCCTTTCGGAGCCTGGTCCTTTTTTTTCTTGTTCCCCCCGGTTACTTCGATCTTGCGCCGGAGAGGTCCGCGGCATTCTCAACTCTCACTTTTTTTTTTCGCGGTTTCCGGACTTTCTGACCTTGTTTTTACTTGAATCTAGACTCAGAACTCGATTGCCGCATCCTTTTGGGCCCTGTCTCATCATAGCTTCCCTCTCCCCAACAAAGTCCCGAGTCTTGGCTATATTGGTTTTTCCTGTCTTGGTGATGGAAAGGAAAATTTTCCCTCACCGTTTATGGCGGGAATCCCTCTGCACGATCCACGTTTGTTTATCTACGATGGCGGCCAAGAGCGGCGCCTCCCCTTTCTCCTTCGTGACAAAGACTTTCCTCTTTCCAGCTTTTTTTGTCTCGTTTCGGGGTGCTGTCTTGGCTGTCCGCATCTAGAGAACGAATTGGGGCTATGCCCCGTTCCCCCCCCCGATTGATTCAGTTACACAACACCTGCCACTTTTTTGCCTCCTACTGTGTAAAACGCTTGCTTTGTCCGGGTTACAAGGGCCTTCGGCCATTCCCCCTTGCCCCTCTAGAGTTTTCCATTCGCCGGGTCAGGGGCCGTTTTTTCCCGGGTTCCGCCTCGTCGCAACCAGGTCCCTTCCTCCACTTCCTCTTTGTCCCGCAAAATTAGTCATGGGCACGCAGCCTTTTCTCTGACCGTGGCCCCCTTTGATTCAACAAGGCGTTGTGGCTTAATGAGGGCTTTTTTCAGGGCAACCCCCCCCTCCCTCCCCAAGGCATTTTCTTTTTTGTCTCCCTCTTCTTTCGTTTCCGATGGCTCGCGGCGGCCCGTGTGGAAAAGCAACTCGGACATCCATCGATCTTCCTCAGCATTGGCCTTCCCTGGACCATCCGTTTTGATCCTCCAGGAAAGCGCGTGTCAAATTGCCTCCTTGGCGCCTTCTTTCCTTTAAGTGTCCTAATTAACCGCGCCCCCCCCCCCCCCCTAGAAAACCCTCAGGCGCCTAAACCTGAAGTTTCTCTATCATAAAGAAACCCCCCCTGTACCCCTTGTCCCTTCCCACCTTCCTCTCCTAGTGCTTTCCTCGCCCCTCTCTCCCAGATGTGAGAAAATTTCTTTCCTCCTCTTTGAAACCCTCTGACCTCCTTGCCTCCCTTTTTCTTGACTTACTGATACGAACTGCCACCAAACCAAGTCAAGCGTTCCCTTTTTTTTATATTCCCCTCTATTTCCCCAGCAGGTTTCTTTTCTGCTCTCTTTCCCTTCTTTCGGCGATTTGTATCGAGCCACCGGTTTTTGCTGGTCAAGGCTCTGGGGACCCCTCCTTGCAACTTCCCGATTTTCCTCCCCCTTGCTCCAGTCGATCTGCGCTCCTTTCATTGCATTTTTTCGCAATACAGTTCTATCTTGTCAGTTATCCCATTCAAATTGGCGCATATTTTTTCAGAATCTCTCCGGCCTGAAACCTGTTTTGACAACTTTCCCCTCCATTTTTACAACCCAATTTTTTAGGAGAAAGCGGCAGAAACTCCATTTTTAGGCGGCCGGCTTTTTTTTTTTTTTTCGTGCCGCCTTTCGTCGTAAAAACTAGAAAATGCGGTCTGGACACGAGATTATGGAGGATCCCCCCTCTTCTTTATTGATATCCTCTTCGTGTGAAACCTGGGGTCTCTTTGATTGCCTTCTCCTTTCTTGACCTTTTTGCGCTCGGCATCAGATCGCGTGTGAATTCGGAAAAAAGCCCCCCCCTCTCTTGACCCCCTTTGCATGGTCCCCCTTCAAAAGCTATCAAACCCCCCCTGATAACTGGTTCCCTGCCCCCCCACTCGGCCCCCAGGCGACGACACACTGACTAATAAAACAGATCCCTTCCTCCCCTCGTTTAGGGTCTCTTTCTTCTTTCTTCCTTGTTGTTTTGCGGACGGTTTAGCGAAAACTTTCAATTAGTGTCGGCGGGCATCCTCGGGAGGGCCCCAAGATTTTGTCTTTAGGGTTGAGACCCTGCTCGCTACGTCCTGCATCACCGGGCATCGGCTTTTTTGGTTCATACGTCGTCTTTTTCGCGTTTTTCTTTCCACGAACTGCGGGAGCCCCCCGCCCCGACTGATCAAGCCGCAGCCTCTTGTTCGAGACCGCCGGGCTTCAGCGTTCTCCCTTTTTTTAACAGTTTCCAAACCTGCCCCCCCCCCTCCTTGCGGGCCTGTTCCCAAACCAGCGTTTCGTGCTCCACTGTCGGCCTCCTTTTCCCCTAGATGGGTCTCCTTCACCCCTCGTCCCGTTTTTTCGATCAAACGCTTTGTCTGGGGTGGGGAGATTTTTTTCGCTTCTCTTTTTTTCAGCCCTCGGTCCCGGTGCTCCTCTGGGGCGCCCCTTCTTTGAAAAGGTGCGTCTTTTGCGCGTCTCTCCGCCCCAAGGCTTTCCTTGCGCCCTCCTTTTTTCCTCCTTTGATCTGCCCCCCCCCCCCTTCCACCCCCCCCCCCCCCCCCCCCCCCCCTCTCCCCCCCCCCCCCCCCACCCCCCCCCCCCCCCCCCCCCCCCCCCCCCCCCCCCCCCCCCCCCCCCCCCCCCCACCCCCCCCCCCCCCCCCCCCCCCCCCCCCCCCCCCCCCCCCCCCCCCCCCCCCCCCGGCAAGTACCCACTTCCCCGCATCATACCAGTGGGCGCGCAATAAAAAGGCTTAGACCCTCTCAGGCTTCTTGCGGCCCTGCTTGAGGTCGCTTTTTTTTCTTTTTTTCGACACGCAGATTCCGTCCCAGCTTTCCTTGGCGTCCCCTTCTTCGGCCCCCCCCTTAAGTCCCCCCCCCCCCTTTCCACAACTGTTCCCATTTTAGGAAGCTTCTGCCTCCATCTCGAGACCCCCTCAGGTTTGAGGCCCCCAGTTTGCAAAGCCCATCTCTCTGTTCTCAGCCTTCCTTTTTGAGAGTTTTGAGCCCCCCTGGAATCGAGGCCTTCAGGAGTGCAGCGCTATGGCTGGCCCCCCGTTCCAAAGTAGGCCGCCTCCCTTTGATAAGGGAGGGTGCCTCTTGAGTGATCGAGCTAGGAGATTCCCCCCTGTTTCCCTGTTTTTCTTTTCTAGTTCTCCGCTTGTCACCCGGGCCTCAGGCAAGGGAGCGCGTTCCAGTCATCTTTTTTGGTGGGGATGGCTCTTCGTCCGTACGTTGCGTGACCGGGAAAAAAGTGTTACGGCAGCTTTCCGCCGTGGGGGCATTGATACTGGCCATGGGTGGGGGAGGTCCCCTTTGGGAGATCTTTCCCCTTTCCCCCTGACTCCCTTCTTGCCAGAAGAGGTTCTTCAAGCCGAGAGACTCCAGCCCCTGTCCGCTGTCTTTTTTTCCTTTATTTATCGAACACCCCGCCAGAGAGCCATCCAGAGCATTTGCTCTATGCTTGTGGAATCGTTGGGAACTCCTTTTTTCGCCCGCGGAAATACCCTAACAGTTTCTGCACGAGACCCTTTTTTTGCTCTCGGCCGGAGCGAATTTTCAAGCCGAGTGCTCTGCGGACTGAGCCCCCTTCGGGTGTCTCGCCTCCCTTCCTCGGTTTTTTGTAGGCCTTTTCAAGACTTAGAGAATGTTCCGGAGTAGCCACTCTCCAAAAAAGTGAGTCCAGACTCCTTTCCTTATGCCAAGTCACCTTTCCTTCCCGTCTTTTTCAACTCCCGGTAGGTAAGGGCTCCCGGCCAAGCCATACACCCCCCCCCCCCAACCAGATGGCCCCCCTTTCTTCCCGCCCAGACCTTCAGTGATTCCTGACCCACTGCAGAGTTCCTCCCCGGATGACCTTACAGGCCTCCCTCCTTTCCCCCCGAGCTTAAGGGGATTTGTGAGTTGTCGCTCTGCCTAGCCTAGGGCAGATTCGCCTGTCCCAGTTTGATTAAACCCTTCCGTTTGTTGGTGGCTTTTCCCTTCTTCTCCCACCCCTTCCCGGCCATTCCTTTTTCTTTTTCGAAGTCGCAACGACGATTCTTCTTCTTGCACAAAATTTTCTTCCTTTCCGGCCTCGGAGCCTCGCTGGGTCTTTCCCCCCCCAAAAACCCCAAAAAAATCTACCTGGATGGGAACCCGCAAGAACCCCTTTTCTTCCATTGGCATCCTTATGGCTGCCTACGATCCAATAACTTCATCCACGCGCAACACTCCAAACCCCCCCTCTGAGAGCTTCTGCTTTTTAACCCCTTTTTCACCCCCTTTGACCTAAAACCACCCAACAGTTTCTGATACCGTTTTTTTCGCAGAGTTATATCGAACCCCAATCCGATAAGCTTTTGCCCTGGTAATATTTGAGGGGGATCGCAATGGATGCATGAGAGACACATGTTCCCCCCCCTCGAACTTTATTCCCCCCCCCCCCTTTTTCCCAATATACCCCTCCACCAACCCCCCTTTGGTTAGATACCCACTTTGACCTCCTAAGTTTTTTTTTTGTTGCCCTGAGCCACTTGTCACAGCTCCGGTTATTTTTGCAATTACTTGTTTGGCAGGCGTATGCTCACCACAGGTCGCTTCCCCCCCCATTTTTTTGTTTGCTCTTTTCTAGCCAGAAGTGCGTTCCAGATCTTGGTTAAAGCTTCTTCCACCAATGGCCGCAACCATTTTCCTCCCGCAGGTTTTTTGAACGGAGCAGACAAAATTGTGGGTTCAAGGGACCTGTTCCCGACAAGTGTCCCTTCCTTTTTTAGGAGCTTCCTTCCCGGCGCGTGTTGGTTTTTGAAGGTGAATGACTGCGTGTGTCCATCCCCCCTCTCTATGGACAGAGCTTCTGGAGGAGAAGCGCTTTTTTCCACCCCTTGATTGCCTTTTTTGGGTTCCGAGTTGCGCCTAGCCGGGCAGCTCCGCGCCTTTTTGGTCAATTCCTGCACTGCTGCCCAAGCACACCTTCTCTGATTTCTGCCTGTTTTTTCATCCCGACTAATGATTACATAGAACCAACTTGTGAATTAAATGTCCACGCTCGACAGCCTTCTTTTTTTCTTTCCGGAAAAGGTCCAATTTCCCCCTACCCCCTCTCAATTGTCGCGTGGAGGAGGTGTTCGGGAGTAAGCCTTCGGGAGGACTTCCTTTCAGACCCCCGATATTGTGTCGGGCATACTCGAGTCTTTCCGCGTTTTTCCCTCTGTCTTTCTTCACGCCCCGGACCGAAGCCACGCAAGCGTGGGTCTTTCCTTCCAGATTCTAAGTATTTCTTTGGGTGCATACTCTCTGAGGCAAAGAAACTACCGGTTGCTCGGGGATCTCCCCAAAAAGCGTTTGGGAGAGCGAAACCTAGAAAGAGGAGGCCCTCCCACGGCACTCAGTCATCGAGTCGAAAAAGAAGTTGGAGGAATTCCTCTGGTCGACGAGAGCCCTATTCATTAGATTTCAGCCTTTTTTCTTTTTTACTTCCAAAGGATTCTCTGGAAACAAAACGGCGGGGAGAGTGCTCTTTTCGAAAGGTCGTCCTTGTACGCCAGCGAAAATACGAAACGGGGCCTCCCTGGTTACCCAGAATAGACCTACTGCCTCCAGCAAAACGAGGGGCGCTGCCTACGGGTTTGTCTTTCGAGAGTGATCCTTTATGTTTCTACTAAACAAGGAGGCCCCTCCCCCATGACAGGGGAGGATGGGTGAGAGCGGCCCTCTTCAAACCTTTACTGACTTTTCTCAGGAGTCTTTCTTTTCTATCCCCCCCCCCTCTTAAAAAGAGACCACCGTTTCGGGCACCCCGATACATTCTTCTTGTGCCCTCACCTCACCTCAACCATCATTAAAAGGAGCTGGCGTCTTAAACCAGGAATTTTTCTTCGACCACTCCTATGAAGTCTCTCTCTCTTCCCCGCCTAATTTTCGATATCCCCGATTTAAGTTGGCGTACTGTTCGCAAGACTACCTCCCCGGATACACCCCAATTAGAGGAACCTTTCCCTCTGCCAATTTCTTTATCTTCCTCTGGAGCCTTCGACCTTTCTTTATGACCCCCCCCCCCCCCCCTTTTCCATCTTCATACTCCCTTTGTTGTTGAGCTCTGCTTTGCGCATTTCTAATAGAGGGCCCCTTTCATTTTATTTCGATTCCTCGCGAACTGCAGGGATAAAGATTACAGATCCCTGTAATTTTTTAAGCCATTTTTTCTTTTTCTGAAGTGTAGTGAGAGAAAGAGGTGTGGCGAGCCAAATTTTTTTTCCCAATCTGAGTATTCCCTCCGGATTTTCCCCCGTGCTGCCTTGGGATCCAGATGAGAAGAAGTCATCATTAGTGGAGATTTCTTTTCTTTCAAATGATTTGTTATTGGCTCGCCCCGTATTCCTTCTGGTAATGGTGGTACACAAGTTGGGATTCTCCCCATCTTTTCGGCTTGTTCAACTTTTTAAGAACTTGTTGAGAGGATCATTTTATCTCGCGAGCCATTCCTGACGCACTTCTTCGAAGCGTCTCTGACTCCCCCCTCCTCGCCGCGTGGGGTCCCTCTCTCCCCAGCCGCCACCAAGGAGAGCTCCCGGTTGCGCTCCATGGGCCTCCATATCGGGGGGTGAAAGTCTTTTTTCAAGAACCCTTGGGCTTCCTTCTACCCTCAAAGCGGGTTTTTGGCTTCCTTTTTCCCAGATAGTCTCTTCCTAAGATTGATTTCTGACGTTCACGAGGGTTAACGTTCTGCCCGTCAGACTTCGGGCGTTTTATGATGCCCTCCCTAGAGACCCCGGGGATCGTTGAACGGGGTATTTCTTTGATTCCAAAACGATTTGCCCTCTTCCTCACCACCCCCAACACCTTCCCCTCTTTTTTTCTAGGAAGGACTATCAAACTTATGTCCGAAGGTTCTTCCCGCCCCCAGCCCTCACCTCCCTAGAGTACCTCCTAAATCGCATCTGGGTCGGGAGTCTCCTAGTTCCCTCCCCCTCCTTCCGGCACCCCTTTTTTTTTCCTTATTCCACAGCTTTCTTCAGGGGACTTAAGTAATGTTCCTCGTTCGGGGCCCGATTTTTCTCCTTAGTGGCCTATTCAAACCTTGCGTGGGGTTTGGTGTTTTCCTTGGATCGGTTCCACCATGCGTCCCCCAAAGTCCATGAAGCCGCGAGTGTTTTTTTTTGGGGAGTTCCTTTCTGATTTTTTCCGCACCGATTTCATATGAGGACCGGGACCCCCAGGCCTTCATACGGCCCCGGGGTGGTCAACCACGCCTGGATTGTGAAGATCCATCCCTGATTTTCGTGTCCCCCCCTCCGTTCCCCCACTACCTCCCACCCTCACAGAACGCGGACCCCACCAGCAACTGAGGCCTCTTGTTTATGAGCTTCTCCAGAACCCTTTTTCCTTGAAACTGGCCTGCCCCAAAACCGTTCTTTCCTCTCCCTTGGAAAAATTTGGCCGCCGAAGTTTCCCCCCCAAGATTCCTTTCACCAGATTTCTTTTTTTTCCTCCAATGGTGTCCATTTTTTTTCCCTCCCCCACCACAGAGAGTTGAAATAGTAGCGGCCTTGACTCCACAACGGGGGTCCTTTCTTCCTCTTCCTGTGTTTGAGAGAGATGTATCCCTCCACCGGGTGGTTTTGTTCCAGCGCCTTCCCTCCCTTTTGTCGTGTTTTTTTTTTTGTATCTTCCCCCAGTTATGGCATTGATTGCGCTTCAGCAATAGGGGAATGGCCCCCGTTTATCTTGGTTCTTCCCCCTCCCCCCTTCTGGTTCCTTCTTGTAGCACGGAGACAGACAAGAAAACTGTTGTGGGATCCCCCACTCTTTTCATTTTCATTTTTCCCCCCCCCCACAGGTTTTCCTCCGTCGGCATAAACTCGGAGTTTTCGGGCTTTGTTGTCTTTTTGCTCTGCCGGATGGAGCTGTGGGTGAAACGATTCCATCCGCGACCTCCGTCCTCCAATCCCCCCGGCAGACACCCGGATGGATGATCTTTCTTGCCCAGTTTCGGAACACTAGAACGTGGGAAGTAAATGCTCTAACTGTCCTCCCAGAGGGTTGCGCTTAGGCTTCAATTTCAAGACCCCCCGTTCCTCCTTAGACCCCCAAACATTTTAGAAGGCGTTGTCGAAGGGTTTTTTGTTGCCCTCCCTTTTCAGCCCCCACAAAAAACTCTGTTGTCAACTGAGACCCTCTCTCATCTTCCGGCCTCGATCCAATGACTAAGACTCCCCTTTTGCAGAAAGCTTTTTGCGACGTTTCTTTTTTTTCCCTTTGAGCCCCCCGGGCTTTTCGCTTGCTCCTCGGTTCGGCGGGGTCCATAACTTTCGGGGGTATTTCCCCTTTTTTTTTTTTTTTTTTCGTAGACCCGGACAGACCCGTTTTCTAGCCTTGCCAGAGAAAGGAATCGTTGTCCTTTTTTGGTGCAACGGGAGTATTCATCGTTTTGCGTGGATAAGACTCCTCCTTTCCCTTAGAGTTTTTCGCAATTCCCTAAGCCATCTTTTTTCCGCCTATCGCAGCTTTTTTCGAGAACAAAGCTTTCGCATGGAGTCCACGCCTTATGAAAGTGCTTTTTTCCGCTTTTCCCCCCCCGTGTATCGTGCTTAAATTTTTCTCCCCGACAAGTAAACCGGTTTCCCGGTCCTTTCACCACGCACTCTGCCCCCATGGCGAGCCTTTTGGATCTGGTTTTTCGCTGTCTCTCTGCATCCCCCAAGGAGCGTTTTTAACCAGGTGATTATGGTTTCTCTGGTCTTTAGCCTCCTTGAACTTTATCCTACTCCTAACCCCCATATCAGCTCAAAACCCTCCCGACTTACCGTTGACTTGGCTTTCTCTTTTGAGCCTGGAGCAAAATCTCCCCCCAACCCCGCCCTGGGATCTTTTTTCTCACATCCACCAGTTTTCCTCTCCCCCGCCTGAACTTATGCGCAGACGCGCCTTCTTGCTTCCCGAGGGAACTGGCGACGGGACTGCTAAGCCACTTTCGCTTTCGTTTTCCTTCGCACTCGTACTCTCTCCCAAGCCACTTTCCGCTACCCCTGAATTGCGAAAATTGAGGAAGATGTCCATCCATTCTCTCTTTGCGGGTTCACAGTGTCCCTCCCCCATCTCTCCCCCTTTGTTTTTGTCGAGTATGGGCTTGAGTCCCGGTGGGCATAATATAGGAGCATTTGCGTTTTCGTTCTGAGACTTTTTGCTCTGGCGGGGAGCTGTCAGGAGCGTCGCGCAATTGGCTTTTTTTTTATTTCCGCTTCTTCCCTTTTGTTGCAAACGGAACTTGACCTTTGTGAATCTGGCGATACTCTTTTACTACACCGGACCCCTAATTTGCTCTCTTCTAATAGCGTGATAGGTACAGGCCTGTTTATGGTTTTCTCCAGGCTCAAATGTTTTATGAGGTGACATTCCCTGTTTGGTCCCTTTCTTCTCCGGCTCCAAGTTGAGTCCAAGGACTTTAGCAATGACTCACTTGAGGGAGTTTGGGAGCGGTCCCAGCTCCTAATTTTTCCCTTGAGAGACACAGAACCACCGTTCTCTGCCGCGCTTTTTGGATTTCTCATGCTCCCAGCTCGCCGAGTCTTTCTGCCATTTCCTCTCGTCTGTGGTGAAAGTCTTTTTAATTTTGTGGGAAGTAGAATAAATTTGAAAGAGCGTGGTTGTTTTGAAGTTCTCCCCAATCTTTCTCCAGATTAAGGAAACTTGACCAAGTCCCCCCCGTGGAGATCAAGCGGGAATTTTTTCCTCCCCGGCGGTAAACCGGAGGCCTGTAGGACTCCCTCATATCTATAACCCTTTAAATTGGGAGACTTCCCCTTCAACCCGCTGTCAACGACTGCCCCACCCCTCCAATTTCCCTATGAAAACTCTCTGTCTCACTGGACTTCCAGCAACTCCTCAAAGCTGGACCCTTCCTCGACTTGCCGCCGAGTAAGGCTTCGAAATCCCTCTCCTATGCCGCAAAGGAGCACTACCCCTTTTCCCAACTGATCTATTAGTAAGTGGAGTTTGTCTGCATGGCAAGTCCTCCTCGGAGATTTTACCACGGCCTGTTGGTTGGTGGCATTCCCTTTTCGGCTTGCAGGTCCCAACTAATGGGACCAGGCCATGATAGCCTCTTTTGGGTGGTGGCCCTCTCACGTCCGCCGATCTCCAACGAAGTGCCCTCGTTTTCAAGTTTTTTAAGCAACGCGACTGTCCCCCTTGGTCGCGGTTTCAACCTGGGCCCTTCATCTACGCTTGCTTCATAAGACTCCCCCCAAGTGGTTCCGTGTCACCCACTACCCTCCTTCAAAGTCATCAGAACGTGCAAACCCCCCCCCCTTGCTCCAACTCTGGTTTTGCGCTTTATAATACCCCTTTTTACCATGGGCTTGTCCCTTTGTACGTCCTTCTACTCATATCCGCGTTCTCCCTCTTTTGACGCAAATTGATGTTTCCTTTTGACACTTCCCTCCTGTAGGCTTCAACCCCTTTCTGGCCTTGAGAGCTTTTTCATAATCCCCCCCTCTTATACGGCCCTTCCCAACAAGTCGAGTTTGAACCCCCTGAGTTTTCCCCGAGATTGAACAACGGTCTATCTACTTCCCGGTCTCTATGTATCTCTCCCCCCGGGGTGGTTGTTTTGGCATATTAAGTTGTTCCCTCTGACTGGTTTGTGCGTCGGTATCCCTCTCCCCTTGTTATATGCAGCCATTTTCTTTTTTTCCCCCCATATTTTTGAGTATCCGGCTATCTTGGTTCCTCTTCTCGGCCTCAATCACAGATGGGCTTTACAGGTTGGGTTGGGACCTGTCCCAGAAGTTCATCTTGAAGGACGGCATAAAAACTTTATTTTTCTGTCCGGAAGGTTTTCTTTTTTTTTTTTTGCGCCGCTTCTGAGCTTTTGGTGACACGCACATAATCCTCGCTCTTGGACAGAGCTTTGGCTCAAGAAAGCTGATTTCTCCCACAAGCGCCTTTCGAGTGCTTGCCTTTTTCACGCCGCTTTCCCCTGCCGCAAGATCGCGGGAGATTCTCCACCCGCCAACAAAGAGCTCCGTGGTCGAAGCACATAACGATTCCTCCAACACCCGCCTTGTTCTTAATCTTTGAAGAGGCTGCGGCAAGTCGCTCCCAAAATCAATGACATAATAAAATCCTTTTTCTCTTCTTTGTGAGTCCCCCATTCTTTTCTCCGAATCCCCCCCAGGATGCGATGTCGGCGTTTACTCTGAGGCTCCCTCCTTTTTTGGCCGCAGTTGCCCCTCCCCACTCTTTTTCCTGTCTCCCTATCCCTTTTTGGAGCCCCCGCCCCGCACTTTTTTGTGTTCCTTTTCCTTACTTGAATCACTATCTCTCCCAAAGTTCCTCTCGGCGGGGCTCCCCCGATTATTACGCAGCCTCCCTCCTTTGTTCGAGACCTTCAGTTCGGACGCCTCCTCTTTCTGCCCTCAGTTTTCTCCCTTCTTCCCCGATATTGGCCTGTCAAAAGTGATCCTGTATTCCCCAGCGCAACGAAATCATTTACGTTCACACAGCCGATCTAACTTTCCCCTTGCGCCAAGTTGGGATTCTTTTCCTCTCTTGATAGCTTCCCACGTTCCCCCGGTGTATTCTTTATATTTTCTCGAAAATTCACGAACCGGTTGTTTCTGTGATCTAGCTTCGCACCATGATCGCTCCCCCCTTTAATAAGTTTTCCCCATCTTTTTCTTTTTCCATTCCTTTTTTAGCAGGCGAAAAGATCGTCAACTTTTTCCCACTACCAGGGAGCTGTTCTCTTCCTTGGCGGCCCTATTATGATTTTTCTGTCTCTTCTCTTCCTTCGCAGGAGATTATCTATCATCAATGGTCCCCCTTTTCTTTGGCGCCTTCTAAAGAGGAACGGATCCCGCCCCATTTTCCTTTTCCTGCCCTTTTCTCCCCTTTTTAGAGGACGATGGAGCACAGACAAATTAGACCCCGCTTGAAGGGCTACGCCCTTTCCCCCCCCTGTGCGAACCTGCATGTTCCTCGTTGTTTTTTTCTTGAGGGATTTTCCGCTGACAAGAATGCTCTCTCTGAGGTTCTTTCTCTGCGGTTCAAGTCCCCCTGGGCTCACCCATCCGTAGGCCGCGCCCAATTGGGCTTTGATCTTGACCCCCCCCCCCGTCGTTTATATTTTTTTTTTTTTCGACAAAGGAACTGAGTGACCTGGGAATCTGTCTTCTTTCCCTTTTCCCCTCTTCAACAATTCTCCCCCCCAAGCCTCCCGACTTTTTTCTTTGCGGCCGACCGGAGTTTATTTCCAATGCCATGAGGCGGTGACGGTTTCCTCTGTGTTCCTTCCGATCTTTTTTTCTTTCCACGCCCCCCTTTCCGTTGGCGTTTTTCTGGTGCGGACATCTCTCTTCTACTGAAGAACCTGTTCTCTGTCTAGAAAGCCGAGTCTCTAGACCCTGTCTTTTTGGCTTCTCATCATTTTCTTAGCAGCTCGACCCCCAGGATCCTGAGACCCTTCGTCGCCCTGGTCCGGCTTTTCAAGGCCCCAAGGAATTTTTTTCGTGGTGGGAGTAGCTCAGTGAGCTCTTTACAAGCTGGTTTTCCGTCTCTGGCCCATGGCGCTCGGCCCGGCTTGGTGCAAATCCTTTTTTTTCGCTCAGCCCTCACGGTTTTCTCGAACCCTTGAATTCCGGCTTTTTTTCTCTTTTGCGTGGCCATGGCTTCTCGAAAATCTTTGTTTCTTACCAAACCGATTTTCCCGATACGAAGCTTGACCCCCCCAAAAAGTCATTTTTCAGGACTCTGGATCTTTCCGGCCAAGCCCTTTTAGAAAAAGTCTTTCATAGATCTTTTCACCGAAATCGCACTGGTTTTTTTTTCTTCGGTCTTCCCTTCCGGCTGACACCGGCGAAACCTCCCCCCCCTTTTCCCGATCATGTTCCTCCTTTTTTTTTTTAAGTCCTCCCCTGGGCTTCCTCCCTTTCGGTTTTCTGACGATAGTGGTCAAGTGATTCACTTAGTTTTTGTGTTTTTTGCACTATTATTTTCCCTTTTTGATTCTTTTCAGGTAGGTTCCCACCGGGCCTATAGAGATATTGGTTTTGCCCGACCCCAGTAGCACGCTCTTATATGAGAGTTTCCCCCCCCCACCACTCAGGGATCCGGAGTCCTAAAGGGCACGCAACTCGGCCCAATTCCGAGGGGGTTTTCCCATAATGTTAATCC
>Ga0179593_1297879_pt1 | contig 13327 bp, 16 predicted proteins | sample CZODoug2_1_08_16_FD_185931 | JGI IMG/M metagenome (GOLD analysis project Ga0179593, IMG submission 185931) | Vadose zone soil fungal communities from Angelo Coast Range Reserve, California, USA - CZODoug2_1_08_16fungal (PacBio error correction) | ecosystem: Environmental > Terrestrial > Soil >... | reverse complement strand
TTGTTTTTTTTGGTGGGCCCCCCTCATTCACCTTCCTTTGTGACCTGTTCTCGGCAGGACTCTATGTTTGTCCTGTAATGTCGGAGCGTCTCCCCCCTTTTTCCAGGAGATATTTTCGTTATTTAAGATGCAGTGGCTTTACCGCTGTCATACCCCCCTTTGTTTAGCTTTCTATTTCACCTTCTGAACGGTGCGTTCATCTTTCTACTTTTTTTCGAGGTTCTCTTCCTCTTCGACGACTTGGCATGTCTAATGATTCTCGTCCTCTCCTTTTTTCCAACTAGTCTGTTCTTCTCTGCCTTCGTAGGCTTCTTCGTTTGCCGCATCGAATACGTTGTGTGTCTCATACTGTTACAATCCCAGCTCTCTTTTTGCAAACTCCTTGGGGATATCGACCTCCATCGTTCGTTTTTTACAATTTTTCGTCCGTTGAGTGCCTCCAAAGATTTTATGCGTGGACGACTACCCTCTTTCTTATGAGTAGTTTTTTGTCGGCTTGCTTCATTGCCCAACCTAGGCAGGTATCCCCAAAGAACACCCAGTTTTTCCCCTTTCTTGTTTGCACTTCCCATTTTTTGCCGACCAGCTTTCCTTCGGTAGTCTAGGACTTTTGCTTTTAGCCCGGCTTTGCAAAAGTGAGATCCAGGGGCCTCCGTCGAGGCTAGTTGATTTCTTCTATTTCGGGGATCAGCTTTACATTTTCCTCTTGGACTTCTTTTTGCTAAATGTTGAGTTTCGCAGCGGCCCCCCTCGGCATTACCGTTTTTGAATTTTTTTTTTTACCTCCATGTTTAAGCCTTGAGAAGCCCTCTAGGATCTTTTCCCTTCCATTTTCCATTTAAGAAATATTTGACTTTTCCTTGATCGGAGGGGAGTCCTTCAATTCTCATTTTAACTCCTCCGTTCTTATTAATTGTTCCCTTATATTGTCACTATGTCGTCCTTCCTCGTCTTATGTTTGAGATAGCACGGCAGTGTTTCCCAAGACTACCTATTGGTAGCTCATACTGCAAAATTCCCTCTTTCACTCTTATTTCAGCTCGTTACTGAAAGTACAGATCCCTTACCATTGCTTCTCTTTCTTCCTCCAGTTTCCCTCGCTCTTCTAGCCCGGCTTTAAAACCCCTCCTTTGATTCATTTTTTCACTCTTCGCTCCTTTTGACTATCGACCCTTTTTACTTCCCTTTTCCCAGCCCCTCTTTGTACCCCCCCCCCTCCCACACGTGCAGGGATCTTTTTGTTTTTGTTTCCCTCGATCCTCACTTTTTGATGAGTTTTGATACTGTTTTCATAGTCTTTTTGCGGTTTTCTCACATTCTGCCCCGGGTATGGCTTACCTTCCTTCACCCCTACCGGTTCCGTCGATGGGCCTCCCCTTCTGTGGTCCGCTACTCACATTACGTGAGAAGTTATCCCACCCCTCCTTTTCGCTCTATCGGTCCAATTCCGTCCTTTTTTACCCATACTCACCAACCCGACCCCCTGGTTGCAATTTCCCTCTCTTTTAATCACGTGTCTGCGCCAATCTGCAATTTGATACCCGATTTTTTTAAGATTTGCTACTTTCTTCGTCTTTTGTTTCCCAGTCCCTCGGGAATCTGTATTCTCCTAGGGGCTGACCACCCGGTGTGTGAAATTATTTCCCTCTCATGTGTCTGGTTTTACCCCTCCTGAAAACAATTTCTCTCTTCTCCCAGTCTTCGGTCCTTTGGAGTTGCATTTTTCCGGTTCCTCGAACATGCCAGACTTTTCTGCAGTCTTGATCCCAACCGTCATGCCATCTTTCCTGCGGAACCGTTGCCTCTTTTGTTTGCCATCGAGGCGTGGTTCTCGGTTTTTTCAGCCCTGTCGTTGGACATATCTCTCTCTTTCTCCTATTTTTTTTTATCGACTAACTTTATTTCTGATGTCCTCTCCCCTAATCATTTTGGCCAACTCTTGTGACACCGTTTCCTCACCCGTACGTTTTTCCGGTTCATGACAGGTTTGTATTATTACACAGCGAGAGGATGCTTATTCCCTGATCCACTGCTCTTTGGTTCTACTCTGGGGCATTACTTTTCCCCCCCTTGTCCTTTTTCCCGACTATTCCTCTTGTTATGTTATAAATTCGGACCCCCCCGCCTTATGACGGACATGCTCCCCGTTTTTTTTTACTCGTTTGTTATCCCTATGCCCAAGGTGCTTTCCCCCGATCCAGTTCTTCGCCACTTTTGAATTTTCCGAGACCTCCTGCCGCTCTGTCGTTTTTTCTTTTCCCCACCCCCAGTAAAGTCCTTTTCTGGTACTTGTCTTAGTTTTCCCTTAGTGTTCTTTTTTTAATTTTCCTCCTTACCCATCGGTTTTTTTATCTAGTTTTTATTTTCTAAGCGTACCAAGTTCGTGTTTCCCAGGCCCACTCAATCCCAGTGCACCGGGCTTTGGTCATTTTTCTCCCTACCCTTTGCCATAAGTACCCCAACCCACTTTCACCCTTCTTCTGCCGTAACTCCAATACTTCCCCTCATCGTCTTTACCAGCCAGACGCTACCCTTTGCACTGAGTTTGGCACCAAAGTTCCTTTTTTTTTATGTTTTCAAACCTTCCCCTTTTTTTCCTGTTCCTTTCCTCGTCCATTCTTCCTGTCTTTGACCCACACCATTCATCCCTTTCGTTTTGACAAGCCATGCTTCTACCTCCTCTGTCCGAAAATTTTGATCCTGCGGACCCCTTTTCATTCTTTACTGACGTTCAAAACCCGAATTGTCCTTTGCCTGCTGCTTCTTCCCCTTCTATCTCTCCCCCAGGTATAGCCCTTCCCTTTTCTGCACACCCCCCGTAAGATAACCGTTCCCCGATAATTAACTCTGTCCTTTTTTACATATTCGTTCTACCTTGCAACTATTCGGTGTTTCGTTAGTAAATGGTCCCCGTCGGTCTTTCACGAAGACACGTCTCTCGATTTCCCTTGAACGAGACATTTGAATCTTTTATCACTGTTTCTCAAGTTTGTTTTTTTTGCTAGTTGTTCTGTCCCCCCCCCACTTCCGTTTTTGAATTTGCAGATTGTCTCTCATGATTTTCCAACAGATCTTTCCCCTTTCTCCCGACTAAGAAGAACTGCCGAAATTGGACCGTCTCCGGCATCCTTTTTGGCTTCCCTGCTCACCTCTTCAAAAACTTTTTTTTAGTACGCGTCTTCGATGCTCGTGGCCCACCGACTGGAAAACTCTTTCTTTTGGGGCTCATTGTTTTCCTTCATTAGGCCCCCTAACCCCCGTAAAGAAAGACGTGGGGTTGCGTCCCCTTCCTTCCTTCCACTCAAACGCGCCTCTTTTCTTTTGGCTCGTTGCTACCCCCAATTTCTGCGTTCTTTTGCCATGCCTTCGATTTACTTCGTAATCTCCCCCCCGGTTTTCACGAGCGCCCTCATAATCGCTTTTTTCTAATTCTCTACTTTACCCCTCGGTGTATCCCACCTCGCCCCCCTCCTCATGATCCTTTTTTTTTTTTTTGCAGTTCGCCGCTTCGAGCTCATCTCCATTTTTTTGGATACTTCATACCAATATTCAGAAACTGGTATCGGCGCAATCCGTTGCAAGGGGGTATTCTTCCCCTGTCCCACCAAACGCTTCATTAAACAGTTCCCACGCTTCTCTCCTGGACACCCGGTGTCCTTTCCCCCTTTAACCCCCAGCGTCTGTTCCATCATTTCGATCCTTTTGTTCCCCGTCATTCCCCCCTCTCGTACACGGCACTACTACTATCTTTAATTATGACAGCCGCATCTCCAAATTTGCTTTCCTTTCTTTCCCCAACCAGCTTTGATTGTACACTCGGGGTTCTTTTTCAATTCCCCTTGCTTCGCTTACAAAATTTTCTCCTGCTTATCGGTTACTTATGATTTTTCACTTTCCCTACATCGCCCTAAATCTTGCCCCCTTTTTTTTTTTCACGATCTACCCACCCCCAAGATCTTTAGACCCTCTCATCCTTACCTTTTTCTGTCTCGTCTTGTATCAAAGCTGTTTTTTACAATTCTCCTCCCCGGTGTACTCAACAGTGCCCGCTTAATTTTGCGTAGAAGCACCCACAAACCTTTTTTAGAAGGTAGGGTAACACACACCTTTTCCTTGCTTGCCCCTTCTTTCCCCCCTTTACCCGTTCTCTTTCACCAAAGATATTTGACCTTTTTGTCCCTGACCTTCCAATGCGAGAAGTCCTAATTTAACCCACCCGGCTCAGGACACCTCTTTTTATCTGTTTCTGGCCGGGTTTTCCCGACCTGGTCCCTTCGGAGTGCGTCCCTTCGTCCTTCCCCCCCCCCCTTTCATGTCCAGCGGCCGCGATCTTTGGTTTCTTTTTGGCCCTATCCATCGACCCCTTTCATTTCTCCTCCCTTTAGAATCATCTTCGCGAGATCCGTCAATAACCTTTCCTTCTTTTTCCCCTCTTTGCGCCCCCCCCAGGATCCTTTTCCCGCCGAAAAGCACCTCTTTTTGATATTCTTTTCCCTCTCCGTTGTTGTTTCTCTAATTCCCGCTTTTCCCTTTAGAGTCGCCTCTTCTCACCCCATCCATTTTCGTTTTCCGTTGGAGTACGGCCTTTTCTCTTCTCTCGATTCCTTTTTTTGGACGTTCGTTGCTTTTTTTTTTCGAGGGATCCTTCACTGCCATTGAACCTGTGACCCTTCTGAGCCACTCTGTTTCCCCGGCTCACATATCCTAACCACTCACTTCCTTTTGCCTTCTCTTTGCAAGACCGAAGGAGCTTGACGTCCTGTTTTTTCCCTGATGGTTGTCCTGCTCCTTTTCACGGTCTCGTCTATTCCTTTCACTCCTATCTAAGAGTTTTTATATCCATGAAGTCGTTGTGTTTCTTCTATACGCTTCCAAGCGTAATGTTTATAATCCTTTGCTTCTACGGGCCCCAATTCGACCCCACTTACCCCTCGCTCAGCAGTTGATGAGGCCAACCGCTCTTCTGCCTTCCCTCCCCTTCTGGTTGATTTTAGACCCTTTTTCGTACTGTTTGTTAGAATATTTGACGTGTTTTTATTCTCTTTCTACCTACCTTGGCCTTTTGAGCAGCAGCCGGTCGTGCCGTCCCACTTGTAAAAATTTTTCTAGGTCCTCTCTTTTCGCAACTTCTGTCCCTCCGGTAGCTGTTTTTTCCCTTCTTTGATCCTGGTCGATGATGCTGGATTTTTAGACGATTTTTTTCGACGGTTTTTCATTTTTTTACGTTATTTCCATCATAACCTCCTTCCAGGTGTGACTTTAGCACTGTCCTCCTGGGGGTATTTTAACTTTCTCCTTGACGTCTGCTCTTCAATGTTTCATTTTCGTTATGTGATTTGGACTGACTTTGTCGATGACCCGCCTGTTCCTTCTTGATCTTTCTTTCACCCTTTCTTTATATGAGCTCCTCTTCTCATTGCCAGGTGTTTGCATGTTCTTCCCCTAGGTAGATGACACTCGCGCTGATGAGGTTTTTTTCCTTTTCTTCCGGTGTTGATTCCTCTAGCTCACCTGGGGCAGCGACTCCCTCTGATATAGACGAACCACCCGGCAAAATAATGGCGGGCTTTCCCTCCGATGATCTCTTTTTTTTTGACCCGTCAACCCACGTATTTTCTCTTTCGGGGTTTACGTCCCTGCCCCCAAAACCCTCAAGCTTTCTTCCCTACTCCTTTTTTCCTGGCATTTAGCAACGTTTTAACATATCGTAATCAAAGCCTAATCCAACCTCGTGGGATTTTCTCGCTTTTTCTTTCTCTTCAATTTGCAACGTGGAAAGGCTTCCTTTTTGGTTTTTCACACCAAACCCCTTTCCCCCCCTGGTTTTTTTTCGAGGCTCTTGATTATTCTATTGCGGGTTGTCCCCCGGTCCTTCTGGAACCTTGAAAATAATTTTAGGCATTCCAACTCTTTGCCTTTTATTTTTTTTGTTGTCCTTCTGCAATTTGAGGCCCCCAATTTCGCGTTAGCCAGTCCTTTGAATCGTTTTTTCTTCCGGCAGGGGACTCCTTCGCTTCCTCTTTCAAGAATCCCCACTCGTTCCCTGGGATTTGTTTATTGTTCCCTTCTTTCTTGGAAGGGTTTCTCTACGGTAGTGCCTTCCATTTTTAGCCAATGAAACCTTCGCCCCTCTTTTGAAAATTGCGTTGACAGCTTCTATACTTCCGTTCCGTACCATTGAGGCGGCAGACGTTCCTTGTGACCTTTTTTAGCCGAATGGGATTTTCCTTCCCCTCCGGCCTGTCTTCATATCCTGGTCTCCCTTTTCACCGATCGCCTTTTTCTCTCCCCTCCTTCAACTCCCTACTGCAAAAACCCCACGTGCCGGTTATTATTTTCTGATGGGGTCAAACTCGATAGACCTTTTGTAGGGTTGCTCTGTGATCCATATTTTGCGTTTCTTCTATTGCCTTTTCTTCTATCCCTTTACCTCCGGTGTCACGTTTCCTTTCCTTCAGCCATCAAGTAAGCTAGTACTAACCCCATTCTTCACGGATCCATTACGTGCCCTCTTCCTCTTGCTACCCATTACGTATTGTTTATCTACTGTTTCCCCAATTCCGAACCCCTTTGACACCTTCCATTTAAACTTTCTTTTTTAAATTGATTTTCCACATCGGGCCCACTCTACCCTCTCTTTTGAAGATTATGGCCTTTGAGGATTTTTATAGGTTTGGCCCCGCAGCATTGTTAATATATTCTCATCATGGCTGCCACTTCTGTTGCCTTTTCCCCGTCCTCCCCTCCTTTTCGGGTGATGTGTCTTATCCTCCATTCCAACTCCCTGGATATGCGTATCATATTTCCATGGAGGTTTCCCCGTTTTTTCTCGAACCCGGTCAGCATGGTTTTACCAGTTTTCTTAGCTCCCCCCTTTTTTTTGTTGTAATACCCGTACCCATTGCGTAAGGTCTTTTTGATCACCGAATTCAAGTTGCTTAGCTTTTTCTGACGCAGCCAGTCGAAATTCTTCCGTTTTGTTCGTGTCCTCGATGCTGCCCTCCCCCTCTATGCCACGATTTTCCCCCTCGGTGAAGAACCGGTGGCCGGACCGTCCCCTTTTCATGGTCATGAAACTTTTTAAAAGCGCAGCGTTCAAGGCACCCCTTTATGTTTCGAGGCGTTGGCTTTTTACCTTTTTTTCTTTTTCTGTATACGTATACTGATTTCATTTCTGTTTATAAATGCCACCCCCACCGACCAGGTATATATGACGTTATCGACCCACCGTGGCAGCCTCTGCTATCCAGGATGCCCAACGGCTTCTTCCACTTTATCCCCCTATACCATTTTTTTACCCTTCTCTCCGAGCTTTTGAGCCAATCTCCCCTCTTGGCTCTAATCCGTCACACTTCCCCAGCTACATTTTTGGGGTATTTTTTTCTTGACAGTAGTGTTCTCCCCACAAGTCTTACTGGAAAATTTCGACCTCCCTTTGCAACGTTTATCTTGTCATATGTTCACAGTTTTTTGGCCTTTAACCTTCCTTTTTTTTTTTTGTTTTTTCTGTTAAGCCAGACCGGGCCATTCTGTTACACCCAAGCAACCTCCCCTTCCCCCCAGTATCCTTCTACTTGATCTCTGATGACCAGCCTTTTTTACTCCCTCTCAGTTTTGCTTTTTTTTTTATTGGTGGAGCGGGTTTGCCTACCTTGGTCAGTAAGGTCTTTAGCCCTTCCTCCCTTTGTAATTTTCCCCGTCCTCAATGTAGTATGCGACTTTCCTCTCTCTTTTTCGCCCCTTATTACTCCTTGCCCTTCAACGGTATTTCCTTCAATCACTTGCTCTCTTGTCCTCTTTTGCTCCCTGCCAGTCTGCTATCCAATAAGGTAGATTCTATTTGAGCCCCAAAACCATTTCACATTCCCCATATTGGGCCCACCCCCTAAATCCTTCACCTCGCCCTCTGAGTGGATTGTTACTGACTCGAAATGATGTGGGCCAACTCATTCCCCCCCCCTTTTCTGCCTCTCTTTGTGACCCTTTGTTCCGGCCTGGCCTTAATGGCTTTTTTTATCATTTTTCTTTTCTTTCGTACCCCCCCAACTTACTGAATTGCCTTATCTTTCTCCCTTGTCATTTTCCACAGCTATCGTGGTCCGCAATAATATTTTCCCAAATCCAATAGCCTCGACTTTAAGTGGCCCAGGAACATCTCCACACTTTTGCCCCAAGCTGGTTTGCCTTTCCCTGCGCCCCCTTGGGGTGCATGTAGACTTTTCCGATCGTTCTTTTGAAAAACACTCCCCGGACCTCTTTTGGTGGGATTTCACTTTTCCGGTTGGTACTATACCAGTGAACACCCCCTCAAACTTTCGTCCATCTAAATTCTTCTTTCCCACATTTTGCCCTTTCATTTTCCTTGGATAGTTTTTATCAGGGCGCTGCCCCATGCACTACTCAGGATCCAAACTGAGAACACCGGTTCCTCCCTCTGCGCACCACATATCTATATTTTTTCCCTCCCGCCCTGTTTTAACTGGTTGTACCCCATCTTTCCTCTCCCCCTCTGCATGCGGTGTACGCCCCCGTGTCGAGCTCCCTCGTCATCGATAACGAATTCACCATATCTTTTCTCCCTTTCTCCGGCGACTCCGGATACCAATTTTTTTCCCGCTTCATATGTTCACCTCCTCACTTCCTCATTTGTTTTGACTTCCCGCCATAACCTGGAAATCCCCGTTCCCTTTTGCTCCATCAACTTGTTTTCTCATTTGTCCCGTCCCCCTGACCCACATTTGCAGGCACTACCTTGACATCGGTTCTGTTTTCATCCTGCGTCCCTTATATCCTTTTTTCGGCCGTTCTTTTGTCACCTTTTTTTTTCTTGGATCGGGGCGCCGTGACACAGGTGCGGAATTTAAACCACCTTTCTTCTTTCCTCCTTTTTCCCCGATGCGGCGTCACCATCCTAACTCCTTCCATTTGCCACGATTTACCACCCCAAGATCGGCGACTAGAATTCCACAAACAGCGCGTTTTTCTTTTGCGGCGCCTCATCATCAGTTTTTTTGGCCTTTTTACTAACCTTCCCCCTCTTTCATTTTTGTAGTTTATATCTACGTTAGGAACTTTAAAACCTTCCCTTTCTTCCCTTAAGAACTAAATGCTGAGCCCTAGATACAAAAAGCCTCACGGACCCTAGACCGACGTCCCCTGTTTTTATCTTCCATTTTTCCCAACCCTTTCCGTTGCCCAAGCTGTCGGCTGCCGCTCTCTTACCTGTCACTCCAGTTTATTTTACTCCGTACACCCTTTTTATTGTCCACTTCTTCACCGATTGCTCGTGTAGGGTCCCTTTTCATTCATTTCCCAGTATCCCCTTGGCCCTTTTTGCCCACTCCCCCCTTTGAAAACTACCTCTTCGATTTTTTGACGTCCTACAACGGAGACGGCTTACCCCAGTCTATGTCAGATAGAAAAAATCTTTTTCTTTCTTTCCTCTTCTTCTCTCTTTGCTTTTCAGATCCTTTTCCTTTGCTTTTCTGTTTTTTTGGGGATTTGTGGCCCCTCCTTTGCTTTTCTGCGCCCGGACCAGGCCTTGTTATGGGATTTATCTCTTTTTGCTTTTTTCAGGCCCTTGTCAAATGGGATTCCCTTCCTATGGTGATCTGCTCCAGTACCAAGCCCACGAGCGCGCTTTGAATTTAACCCTGTTACCCTTCCCCTTACATCTCAACCTCCTTAGTTTTCGTCCGTACCCCAAGAAGCATGTCATCGCCTGGATAGTGGTTCGATTTGCATGGACTCGCCCTTCTGTTATATTTAAATTTTTTCCTCCTGACTTATTTTTTTCATTTATTGTTTGTTTGCTACGCCCCTTCAATGTAATTTATCATAACTTTGTGCTTCCGGCCAAATTTCTCCTGATTGAGTACCGGGGCGTATTTTGTGTTTTTTTGACTCCTGATAACGCGTTCTTCTTTTTTATCATTCTGGTTTTTTGTCCGATCTTGGATTTTTGGTCTTGTTCAACTTCTTTGACTGACATTCTTTTCTCTTAGTTCACCCTTTATTTGCGCCCTGTCAAAGATAGCCCGGTCCCCTAAATCCGATATCCTGTTCTTCTCCCCTCTGTCCACCGGCTTTTTTCACCGTCCCCTTCGAGCTTTGCTATGATTGTCGCGAGTATGCTGCTCTATGTTGATTTTGTTGAGGTCCTTTGTTTGTTACGGTTGTCAGGCCCCCATTCCGCTTTTCTGTCGACCTGCAGTATGCTATTTCTTTTACTTCCCTTCTCGGTTCCACTGCCTGGTCTTGCTTTCCCTTTTGCTTTTTTTTTTGTCCTCCCGTAGCTCTCCCAACCTTGCCGTTCTTGTCGCCGGTTCTGATAAAGCGTTCTGGTTACCTTTTTTTACCGTTTTATGAGCTCGCCTCCGGAGGTTTGATTCCTGTCGCCAGATCGATTCTCAGGGACATAGTGCCCTTGGAGACTTTCTTTTTTCCCCGTCCTCTGATTGACCGGTGTTTCGGTGTTGATCTGCTTTTCAATTTTGCATCTCACCCCTTGGGGTCTATCTTTCTCCGTATGGAAAATCTTCTTGTTGCAAGTTATAGGAATGTTGGATCCCGAACCCCCGTCTCCACATGGTTACGGCCGGCTCGCCAAAACTACAGATGTCCCCACCCCTACAGTTTCTGTACTTTTTTGCCAAAGTCTCAATTATATCGTGATTACCCATCTTCCCACTTGGGTCTTTTTGCTATTTTTTCCCCAGTTCCCCCTTTTCCGGGTTCGGTCCCACTTCGTCGCGGGGGCTATGTATTTTTCTTTTTTTTTTCCTTGCGGGGATCCGACCTCGTACAGTCTTTCCGGCTATACTTTGAAAAAACCATGCGGTTTTTTCCCCAAATCCTTGCATTCCGGTCCGGTTCCGAAACCTGGAAGTGCATGCCGTCCATTCTCCTAGGCATGAATGGTTCCTTTTTCTAACATTAGTTTTTTACTTCGTTTGCAGCCCGTCGTTTGAGACTTCCATTCTATCTCCTTTAACACTCGACGTTATTCCTTTGTTATATTGTCCATTTTCGTTTATTTCTATAATGTTTGTTTCCGGGTCAGGGTGCCACCTCTAATGATTTTGTAGCGAATCCAAAACTTTCTCCTATCTTCAAGTACTGTGGAGGCATTCGGGGCCTCCATTCTTCCACCCCTACTCGGCCGGACTTGAGTTTCCTACAGTGGCTCCACATTCTCGCTTAGATTTGGCACCTGCCTAGCCTTTTTTGTTTTTCCAACTCTTGAGACTTCCTTCTGGACTGAATCTCCTTTCCCATCATATTCAATCCGAACAAGTTTTTTTTACCCTTGCAAAAAACTCTCCTTGTCTGAGGGAGGGATGGCACCGCCTTTTTTTTTTCTTGAGGTTTTTTTTTTTCGTTTGTTCATTATTACAGGTTAGTGGGATTATAAGCCAGTTTAACCCCCCTTCCTGTTTTATGTTTTCTTCTGGCATTTTAGTCCAACCCCCCTCTCACCGACTAGTCCTGTTTAATTCCCCCGCTTTTCGAGATCCTCGGACCCTTTTCCCCTTCTTTTTATCCATACTAAAAATTACACGACAAACCCCGGAATCCCCGTCACTTTTTTTTTTCTCCCGTGCTTCTCCCCCACAATGTAATTTCCCCCTGATTGACCTTTTTTTTGTCATTTATGAGTTATATTTGTGCATTTTTTCTGCCCCTCAGCGTTTGCATCTTGCTAGGCTCATGTGCCTTTCCCGGGGGGAGCAATGTCAGTCATATCTATTTCTTTGGCTGATTCAGGTTACAGCTTTCTTCAATTCCTTGGTATCTTCTTTTCGCTCGGTTAGTGCCCCCGTCTTGCAGGACTTATTTTTTAATTTTTAACTCCTCCTCTCTTTCTAATACTTTTTATGACAATGACTGTTCGCTGGTCCCTCCCGGGATTCCCCACCGAATCTATTGCCATGTCGTCTTAGTTTCTGGGCTGACTCCGAGTCGATGGTAATATTTTTCCATAATTTGTTTGGTGAGATTCGATATTAGCCACTCTCTTAGACATCCCTCGGACCTTTCCCCCCCTTTCTGCTTTTTACCCGTTTTCAGACCGTGTAGCCTCGTTCCGCGTGACGGGAGATATTACAAGCGTTGGAGCTTTCCTTTACCCCCATTCCCGTGCATGTTCCGGAAGGTTTAAAGACTTGCAAAACCCCCCCTTCCAGGTCTTCAATCTCTCCTCCCCTTTTCTATTGGGGGATTTTTCAAATGACGGACAAAAAAAACGACTCTCGGTTCCCGCGCCCCAGTGGCCAGCTTTTTTCTACTTCCCCCGTCTTCTTTTGCACACAGATCCCCCCCCCTCTTCCCTCCGAAATATCCCTCCTTCGCGATCTTTCTTCTAACTTGCAGCATTTTCTTCCCTTGTCGTTTTTACAAATCCCGATTCCATGTACTTCCTTGGTATTTTTATGATTTTGCCGTCTTTGCTATCAACAGCGGGCACTGTAAGATATCGAAAGTTGTTCTTCATTCTCCCTTATTTTTATTCATAACTCGTCCCAAAGGTCGCGGCCAGAGGCACTTCATCAACCTTGCCTTTTAGGGTTAAATTTCGGCATCCGCCATCTGTTCCCCATGTCCCCCCAACCGCCAAATGCTTTTCCATGAGAACCCAGCAGTCAAAACGACCTCATCGACGGCTGACAAGATTTCCGCTCCCCCTTTTTCAAGTTTTTTGAGGGAGGGGTACCTCCCTTTGTTTCTGCTCTTTCTTTTCATTCCAACTTTCCCCTTATTCGTCCCCCGAAGTCCGGAGACAGATCTTGCCTACAAAGTTCTGTTTAGTGGATATTTTTGCCCACGGCAGGATCTACCTCTATTCCCCTCCCTATTAAGCAGTAGGCCTTGGTAATGATTATTTCCCTAACCCGAATGCTCAAAGAACTTTCAGCTTTCGTCAGACCTTTTTTGGCCTTATTCTCTCCCCCCTTTCATCTTGCCACCGGACCTATGGGCCAAACATTAAGATAAATATTTTGGGAAACTGATACCTGTTTTTTCCTTCTGTGTACCCATTAGCTGCCCCAACCATGACTACGAGGTCGATTTTTCGTGCTTCTATCCTTTTTTCTCTCCCCTGCGGGCTCCAAGTGGAAGACCCTGTTGCTATATTTGGAAAAGAAGCCGGAACCGTTTGTCCTTGACTTGCGGTCAACTTCTCCTTTTCGTGAAACACAAAACTTCCGGAACTTCTTGGCTAATTTTTCCCTCTTGCCTCCCATTATCCCCCAAAATCTTTCCCTCTTACGGGCTCCGTCAATAAGCCTGACAATACAATAGCTCTCCTACTTTTCCCCCGGATTTT
>Ga0179593_1704193_pt1 | contig 13328 bp, 14 predicted proteins | sample CZODoug2_1_08_16_FD_185931 | JGI IMG/M metagenome (GOLD analysis project Ga0179593, IMG submission 185931) | Vadose zone soil fungal communities from Angelo Coast Range Reserve, California, USA - CZODoug2_1_08_16fungal (PacBio error correction) | ecosystem: Environmental > Terrestrial > Soil >... | reverse complement strand
CACACCCTTTGCTCGTTCTCCCGACCCTCTTTTTTCGATACTGCAGGATATGTGCCGTTCTTGGCGCCTTACAAGCCTCCCTGATCCGTTCCCCCCTAGCTAAAGACCCACTTCCCCGTCCCTAACATACATTTTTAAAGCCGTGGTAACCCCGGCTGGCCTGGTCTGGCTTGGCTTTCCCAGCAACCTCCTCACCAAAACACCTCGATTGTCCTGACCTGGTTTCCCCTCTCCTTACGCAGCTGTACCGCTCCTAACTCTTCTTTATACCTGGCGCCGTCCGGGCAACGTTGCGGGGTCCCCATGGTTATAGCCCGACCTTGATTGATTTTTTTAGTGCCATGCGAGGTTTACTTTGCGGCACTCTTTGACTGTCGCGTTCCCCTCGTCCCTCCATATACATCTTCTCTCGCATAACATCATGTGGTAGAAACGTGCTCGTCGGTATTCCCCCAGACAGGAGTGTCGTCCCTAATTCGAGGTTCGTTCCATTCGACCTTTGAGTCTTTTTTTTGCCACCCATGTCTCCCCCCATCGTCTCGTCCGGTAGCCTTTTTTCTAGACTACATTTACGTATCCCTGAGGAAGGCTTTGGATCTGTTCTTTGCTCGTGCAGCCGTGGACCCTCTTCCTTGCCATAATTCTCAAAATTTTTAGGTTTCCTAGATTTTTTTGTCCTCCTCGTTCTACGCCTTCTGAGGCTTCAAGAAATTCTCGGGTATGTTCCCCTGGTTGAAGGGTTTTACCTCGTTCCCTTTCTTTTCCCTAGCGACCTTTCTTCGTTCAAGGTTCAATTTATCGAACTCGTTGTTTCCTCTCCTTGCCGAGAAGATTTGTTTGTCTTTCGATTCTTCGCAGGCCTTTGTTAATCCTTTTCTGCTTACTTCCTTTGCATCGCGTCCTTCCCTTTTTAGGTCCCAGTGAGTCCAGAACCGACTAATTCAATCCTTCTTGAGGCTTGCTGCCCCGGTTTCGCCTTTCTTTTTGACGAAATACGGGAAGCCGATTTTCCTGAAAGCGGGTTCGCCCTCTGGTTGCGCGTCCCGAGTGTTCCACCCTTAATTCTCTTCTGATCCTATTTAGTTCTGATTCTTTCTCTCTCTAGTGGGGACGGCTTTGCGGGAACTTTTCGTCGGCCAATGTTGCTTTCCCTCGTTTTTGGCCAAAAACTATACCAACCGAGGAGAAAACACTGATGCCTATCTCAAAAATTCTTCTCTCTAAGCACGCTCTCATGTGCGCTTCCCAGTTTCCCCCCAATCTGTTGCTTTTCGTGCGAAAGGCTCCCATCGTGTTCCTGATGCTTTCCTACCTTAATTTACGTCCACAGTTTTGCAGTTCACGGACGTCCAGGTCTGTAGTCTTGTCCTAGGGGGAAAGCTAGGATGTTCTCTCTTTCCCTTCTTTCCAGGTCTTATAGACGGTCCAAGCCGCCTCCTGATGCCAACAGTCCAAAGGTATGGCCCCCGCAAGGTATAGGTCTGTTGCACCTCCCCCGGTGCGTCCATGGGCTGATTTTTTAAGTATCAGATCCCTTCCTTATCATTTCCCACTTTAATTTACGCCACTCGTCTTCCTGAGCCGTCACCCTAGTCTCTAACTGCCGACCCTCATCTGTCAAGGTTAGCGTTTCTCAAGACGTCGCCCCACTGGGCGCTCCTTCAGATTGAGTTTTTGATTCGACGCTTGTCCCTCTATCTTTATTTGGTGAGTTCCTTGTTCTTTTCCCCGGCTTCTCTTCTTTCCAGATCGAAAAACTGAACACTAAGCTTGTCCCCGGCGGCACATTCTTTTACCATTCGTCAAGGACCTCCGCGGCGGCGGTCCCCAAGACAATTAAGGTTTTTCGGCCTGGCTTTCTAAACGACTTCACAATCGATGGGATCTCACGCATACCTCCATTTCTTACTTCCAGACTCGCCGCCCAAAGTCGAATTTCAAAGGGCTTTTCCAGGCAACGCCTTTCTTATCTCATATGCGGTCCTTTATTCGGCGCGGCCGGGCTATATCGGCTCCCTCCTTTGGAGATTTCTCACCGCCTAACCTCCCTTGTTTTGTTCTCTAGATCTCCTCTTGGGCTGATGCCCCTTTTCTCGGTGGAGGCCCGTAACTCGCGCCAGGTTTCCAACCTTCCGAATAGTAGGCTTTCATTGGCCCTTGACGCCTTGAGACGTCGACTCTTGTTTTTGCTTGCCCGGATTACCTCCCGTTTTCTTGATGTGTTGGCGCTTAGTTCCCCGCGATGAAGTCGGTGAGCACGAGTGCCATTTGCTCTCGAGGCCGTGCCGACCGCGTAGTCATTACGGAATTTAAACCGCTTTCGCTCCTTCCGAGCTGAACATTTTTTTTTCAGGTGGCTCCTTTGTTCGGCGGAATTCACTTTCTTGCACCGTTCAGGTCCTAGATTATTGACGAGTTCTTGTGGACCTTCCCTCGATACATTACGGGCCAGCTTTAGCGTTAGGTGATTTTGGACGTTCGTTTGCTTCATCTTTCCTCTTGCACTTTCATGGTGGTCTGGAGTTTTCCTTCTTTCCGGCGCGCATGGCCGGCCCGGGGTCTTTCTCTTCCTTGGGAACTTTTTCTTTTCTCTGCGGGCGCGCGGCGCCTCACATCGAACATGGCGTTTAGCTTCCATTATTGTTTTTCAGTCTAATAGACCTTATGCCTCCCCATCCGGTTATGGTGCCGGTGTCCCTTTGTATGGCTTGGATCCCGCGGAGAAGGTCCCTTTTCAGCTTGCAGAAATTTCTTTTCGACCTGAGCGTTTTCACATGATGCGGAGGGGGGTGTTTTATTGATATTCCTTCTCTTTTTCTCCCCTAGAATGGCGGGACGTCCGTCAGCCACCGCAAATTTTTCCAGCGCCGCCTTACATCCTTTGTTTTTTTTTTCGGAGCCTAATGTGCTTACGGTAATATATACTCTTTCTTTTTCTGTTGACGTGAGTGCGGCGCGATCGCCTTTGTCATCATTGGCCTACCCCACGATCCCTTTTCCCCCCTCTTCCATAAAGAGAAAAAATAATCTGCACTCCTGGTCTTGCAGAATGATTTAATGCCGGACGGCCATGTCCCACTCCTTTCCTCCGAGGCATCCGTTTCACGCCCGCTCTCCCGTCGGTTTTCTGATGTATTTCCCATTAGAAACTTATCTTCACGATGCTTCCACTCTTCTTTCGGCCTTGACGCATTGTGCCTTTCTTTTTTGACGCCAGATAAGGATCCTATCGTTGCATTTGTCCCTACAGTGGACCCCTAACTGTTCCCAGTCGGACCACTGAAACGTCTCGACCAGCTTCACCTTCGCCGTACCTCTTTCCCCCCCCTTTATCGGGTGCGCGAGATCTTCTTTTCCTCGTGAAAAATGCAGCACTGCAGGTTTTCTCTCATACCCCCTCTCTGAATGCGCTGACCTGCATAGACTTCCCGAACTCTTTTCCCTACCTCGAGCGTGTTCTGCGTCGGCCACTTTTCTACGCGGGTTTTCTTTCCTACCCCGACCCTTTCTATCAAGGCAACCGAAACCCTGCTCGGCACGTATCGCGGAATAACGCTCGAATTTTTTGACGCATCGTGGTCAACACCGACCTCCCCCTTTAGGTTAGAAGGAAATGTCCACGACCCGATTGCGTGGTCTCCTTCATGTCGAAGTGTCTAGCCGACGAGAATCTTTCTAAGACATGCCAGCCGAGATTCTTCTTGAGATTCATACTTGCGAGGCTAGTTGCAAAAATTTCCCCCTTTTTTCCTGACCCCCACCTACCGTTTATCCTGACGGCCCCTGTTCGTCAGGCTGCTCCCCTTAAGCCCGACACTTTTTGCGTGCCATCCCTCCATTCCTCCCACCCCCTACTTTTAGGAGTTCACGCGGTATTTTCGACGACCAGTCCCCTACAAGCTTTGTGTAGGTTTTCTTCTCACCAGGCCAAGCCCTCCCCCCAGGTCCAGTTCACTCTTTTATCTATCATATTAAGTCTTTTTCCGCGGAGGAGGAGGGGCTTTTCAGGATCCGTCGTACCTCTGTTGCGGAGCCTTTCTTACCCCTTAATTTCCCCATGATTCTGATTTGCCCCCGGATGCGTCCCCGGTCTTGAAAAATCTGGACTCCCCTTCTTTTCCTTTTCTCCGTTCCGTGTGTCTTAGATACAATGAATTTCCCTTCGAACGCCTCCGTCTCGAGATCTTTCCACGTCAGTTTATGAGGCCTGGACTTTTCCATCAGCAGCACCACAGCTTCGACGTTCCATGACCCCCCAAACCCTCCCCCCCCCTCGCGGCAGCCCATTATTTCCACTCAAATTTCTTCTGCCCCCCTTAGGGGTTACCTTACTTCTTTCTTTTTCATGGCATGATCAGCTTCCTTAAAGCCGTTTCCAACCATATCTTCTATGAATTTCCTCTCCGAACTGGAACACTCGCGCGAAAAAACTCTTTTCTGATTAAGACAATAGCGACTTCCCCTTCAACAGTGTTTTTCTGGTCCCTTGATCCTCGTGATTTTCCGTCACTCGTTATCAGTTCCGAGTTTTTATTTTGATTACGCACGGGGAAGGGGACCCGTAGCCGGTGCACTGTGCATATCTCTTTTCCCCCTCTTCTTAGCCCCTCTAGGTCGTCGTATGCCTCTTTGTTGTCGGTCCCACAACTTAGACCCTGTACGGGGACTCCCGTTCCCTTCAGATTTTGGACTTCTCGAAACTCCCTTTTGGGAGTCACGGCTTTTTTTCTCACCCGATGCTGTCACACGTCCCTTCGTGACTTTATTTCGAAACGGGCTTCCTGGGGTTTTTCTGTGGCTTTTCCTCGTCTAGTTTTGTGTCTTCCGTGACCTGGCGGAGAGGAAGAGAGTTTTGAGCCTTCCCTCCACCTGTCTTTCAATTTCCTCGCCTATTTCTTTTCGACCTCCAATCTTTAATTTCCTTAGATGCTTTTCCAGCCATTATTACTTGCTTCGGTTCCCCATCCCTTTTCCGCGGTTGCTACCCGCTGAGGCACCGATCGTGTCCTCCGTTTTTTCTTGCCCCCCTTTCCGTTTAGTGGCCGATCTATTATCCTTTCAAGGTTTTTGTTCCTGTGCAGTGTACATTCGATTCTCCCCTGTTTCTTTGTCCCCTCTTCTTTCCCGCCAACGCTTTTCCCCTCTTTTTCTTTCAGACAAGTAAAGAGACTTTTCCCCATGCGTCGATGGAATGATCCCTCGAATGCAGTCTTCTTTTTTCTCCTTCTGGAATGTGTAATTTTTCTTTATCTTGGACCTTTCATGGGAATTCACCCTCGTCTGGGTTCGGAGTAGGCTGCCCGCTTCCTCCCGAGTGAGACATGCTCCCCTTGAATTAATTCTTGCCCTCCTGGTTTAGTGCTCTCTTTGGCATCTTGGCGCCTACGTTAAGGTTTGCGCCTCGGTTTTCTCCCCCAATGGTGTCCATCTTTCCGCAACCCAACGCTTCAACAAAACAAAACAAGCTTACCAGCGCGTAGCCAACGATCCCCGATTACCCCTTCTTTTGATAGCCCAGAGCTGTTTCCGGGTGGGGCCCGCCCCCTCTTTCGGTGGGCCCTTTTCTTTTCCCTTTCGACCGTCCGATTTTTTTCTTCTCCCCGTCTCAACTTTTCCCTTTGCCCTACAAACCGGCAACCCGCCCCCATTCGTTCATCCAGACTTATGGCCCTATGGCAAGTAAGTTCTTCCTTTTCTAGCGGGTTCTCTCCGCTTTCTGTCTTTCCTTTCTAAGTTCCTTTTGAGTGTCAAGCCCGAAGCTCCCAACTCCTCCCCAACTTTTCCTTTTCGGCCGAGAAGGTGATGTAGTTGTCCAGGGCCACTTGCCATTCGTCGCCCTGGCTCTTGTTCCTGCGCTCCACAAAACAACATGCTCTGTCTCTCGCATGCGCCACGGTTCTGTATGACGCGACAGCTCTCCTCCTTTCAACTGGGGCAGAACCAGACTTTCCAAGTGGCGATGACGTAAATTACTGGGCGTTACTGATTTAGCCCTCTCTATCGCGCTGTTTTTGCTTCCCCGTCAACCATAAACTTTGGCAGATCGATTATTTTTTTGCTTCCCGGAGGATACCCTTCCTTTTCACCCTCATCGCCACAGACAGCCATGTTTTTTTTTTACGTCTTCTGCGCGGTTTCCCTCCTCGCTATTCGGCCCAAGACCAATTACGCTGTATTGCGCCTTCCCTTCTTTTTCACCGGGCCCCATATATTTCCCGTGCTCGCATCCCCCCCCCTTCCTCAATACGCTGCCTCGAAGACATCTCGACAAAGACCCTCTTTTTCCATGCTTAAAGGCCACGCCGGTCAATTCCGCTCTTTTTTTTCAGGGCTTTGACGGCCGCTTACTCTCCCCCGGTCTGGGCGAGTTTTCGATCTCCTTTGCCTACTTTTCCCTATTTTTAGAGATCATCGGGCGGCGTTTTTCCACTACTCTTTTTTTTGTGAATCCGATCAGGGCTTCTGACTGCACCGCATTATCTTTGCCCCTTTTTGTCCTTGCCTGAGAAATTTAAGGCGGGCGTTGTCGACGTGTTTCTCTTTCTTGATGCCGTTGTGGCTGCGCCCCCCCCCCCCACCCCCCCTTGCCCCCTTTCTTTTTGACGCGTTGAGACGGCTACTCCCGCGGAATTTCTGAGCTGTCCGCCGCGTTATTCCTCTGAGTAATTTTTTTTCATCGCCGCTCGGACTCACTTTCTGAAACCTCGTTCGGGGGTGGCCTTTTTCTTTCCCAATTTAGCCTGGACCTCTCCCCATCTCCGGGAATCCCCTCGTACTCACGAGTACCCTTACGCCTTCTTTTTTTTTCTTCTTTAGAAAAATTTTCCCTTCGAAAGGTATTAGCGCTTTTTTGGGGAGACGTTCTTCGATCTGAATACACTTGCCATAGGGGAAGGGTCTGGAATTCTTTTTTCCTTGTTAGGCGATTTCTGCTCTTTTCCCTACCTTAAGTTGGCTTCTCTATTGAATTATCCCCTACTCGGGTTGGGTGTAGAGTTCCACCCTCACACATAGAAATTGGTTCGACACGCGTACCGCACTGAATACACCCTGTCAATCCTCGCCTCCCCGATCGGAAGGCTGGCTGCTTTGGTTCTTCCCCAATCCTATGCTCCGAGTACCTCTCCCTTCACGCGCTTGCCCCCATTCTTCGAAATAGCTAGCCTTGATGTACCGGCCGAGCTTAGTTAGGAGGTAGTGTCCTGCACTTCAATCCTTGATCTTCGTCCCTTCTTTTCGTTACTTCCGCTGCGTCCCTCCAGAGTGGTTCAATTCCCCTTCAAGCAGTGGAGCTGCGTTTGGATTTATCTTCCCTTTCCTCTTTGCTTACTGCGGTGCCTTTACTTATTTTTTTTTGTTATCTGTTTTTTGTTCTCGCATTGGTCAGCCATTGTCCCACAAGCGCTCCCGCAAGAATGAATATTAGAAATCCATCCTCGATTGCACAATATAATTTCTTCCCTTCCTGTCTCACTCGTCCGCTTATTCCCCCCCTCCCTCCCTCTCCCCCCTTCCCTCCCCCCCCCCCCCTCCCCCCCTCCCCTTCTTCCCTACCCCCTCCTCACTCACCTCCCCTCCCCCCCCCTCTCACTCCCCCCCCCCCCCCCCTCCCCCCCCCCCCCCTCCACCCCCCCCCCCCCCTCCCCCCCCCTTCTTCCCCCTTCCACCCCACATTCCCCCCCCCCCTCCCCTCTCCTCATTCCTCCTCCCCCCACCCCCCCGCACCCCATCCCCCCCCCCCTACCCCCCCCCTCCCCTACTACCCCTCCCGCCCCCCCCTCCCCCCCCCCCCCCCCCCCACCCCCTCCCCCCCCTCCCCTTCCTCACTTTCTCCCCCCCCCTACCCCCCTTTACCCCCCATCCCCCTCCTCGCCCCCCCCCCCCTTCTTCTCCCTCCACCCCCCCGCGCGCGTCTCCTGGACAGCCCGATTACTCCTCTTCTGCTTCTTGCCCGATGCCACCCTTCCAATCCACTGAACTCCGGATTACATTCCTCTCTTCTTTTTTTCCTTCTGCACCTGGTCGTCTTTCTGAGCCGCAGTTACCTTCAATCCGGAAGGGCATACTTCTTTAAGAACCTTTCAATACTGTTTTTTTCCCCCTTCACTATCCCGACGAGTCCCCCATTTACCCCCGGCAGTACAGATCCTCCGCACGGGATTCCGCTTAGCGAGCTAATGGAGCCCGCGGTGCCTGTCCTCTTCTCTTTTCAGGAGTTCCACCGACGAATGGCTTCTAATCTTTCATGACGATTTCTCCCCTTGCAGACGAGCTCTTGACAGTTGCTCGGAAAGAGAGGCTCCAGGCTCTTCTTTAAAGACAAACAAGGAGCGCCTCCCCACAAAAAGGCCATTTATTCCTTAATTTCCTAGAAGTGCCACCCTTTTTTTTCAACCCTCGTGGCCTTCCGACTCTCCATGCATTCTGGTTGTCCCCTCATGACGGCCCTTCCTCCTTTCTTTTTTTCTTCCCGTGTCGGCAGATCTCCTGCCTTCTTACTAATGAAGCTCCTAAGGATACGATGCCACCACTAGACCCTTCGCCGGCCCCCTCCGCCCGTCCCCCTTGAACCCTATATTCTATCCCAGACTAAGGCCCGGTAGGTCATCTCAATCGACTCCCTTTTTCCCTGCCGGTTCCATTCCCCCACAGATTTTTTTCCTTTGCTGACCTTTCTGATTCCAGGGAGAGTTCCCACAGTAATTAGAAGTTTGGTTTTGCGTTTTAGTAGTGCTCATCGGCCACCTTCTGGCTCTCCTTTCCGATCTGTATCTCAATTATTCGTCGTTTTGTCCTCTGACTCGTCCTCCCTGCGGTTCTTTTTCTCGGATTTTTTTCCAGGGGCGAAGTCCTGCCTAACTAGTAGCACTTCTTTGAGATCTCTTCTCTCTCTAAGGACTCTATCTTTCAATCCCCCTTCTCATGTTGTTGTTGTCTATATCTCCCTGTCCATCCCCGAAGCTAGAATGCGCGTGCTCCTCCTCTCGACCCATTCGCCAAACCGCTCTCTACGATCCGCTTAACTTCGCCTTTTTTTTCTGGAGCACCTCGAATCCATGGTATCGCACTACACGCTCTTGTCCTGGGATTTTCATTGTCGGGTGATCATCTACCCACGCCCTCCCCACTCTCTTTTGCTGACTGTACGTTCTACCCTTGGTACGTCTCACACTCGCTCCCCCCCCAGATTCTGTTCCTAAGGAAGGAATGGATAGCGTCGGCACTTGGAGTGCTGTCAGCCCCCGGGCTTACTCTGTTGTATGTCTCCTTTCCGCTTGACTGGCTGATTGAAGTGCGTTGCAGTGCATGTTGCTTCGTACCATCTTATCTTCTATCTCCTCCTGTCGCTTTGTTTTTTGCCACACTTCGCGGTGAGTGCCGCTTTCATTGTCGTTTTTTTTTTTTGACCACTCTTTGCTGTCCGGTTTTTCGGAGGCGGGCACCCATTATGCCCGAGAGACGTTTCTCCATTCCCGGCGAGCAGGCTGGGTCCGGTGGTGTCGACTCCCTTTTTTGGTGTGTCAAGTCTACCATGGTTGCGTTAGTCTTTCTTTGTCCTCTCCTTACTGGCGGGCGCTTTTCATGGTGCTCCCTGTAGTCCTGCACCCAGCAACTTCGGTGGGGGTGTGGTTTAAATACCGGCTAGTGCAGGTGTTCTCCTTCTTCCATCTCCTCGCGTCAGCGCCGTCAGGTGGTCAATCTGATCGATATTCCCCTGGGGGTGTTGTTCGTAGCATGCCCTTTTTGTAATGAGATCGGTCTTGTTTTTCCTTCGCACGATTATGAATTTATCGTAGACAGACCCGAATGTTGCGTCCGGCCTACTCTAAAATGGACTGCCCTGTTTTTTTTTTTTTTTCAGTTCGATTGTATTTGCATTTTCTCGTGTTCCAACAGACATCCAGCTCTGGGAAAGAGGGCTTTCGCCTTTCCTCAGTCGCGCTGCTTTTCTCTCTGGAAGGTCCCTTATAATATTCATCAGTTTTCTTATTATGGTGCCTGCCCCGGGACACGGCTCTACTATTGGGTCTTCGTCCCCCCTTCCGATCGCCGACACCCGTGATCACCAACCAACCCATACATCCAGAGGTGAGGAACCAACCCTATCGCACAACATTATGATGCATTTCTCAATGCTCTTTTGCGTTTGGGAGAACGCTCTGATTTAGGATTAGCAGTGACTTCCCCCACTGACATTCGTTACTAAGGGTAGTCTGCTTTCCCTTCCAATACGCTTGGCTTCCTACGACTACGCTTTTTGCCATTGCCAATTTAGTCAGATCCGGAGTTTTGTCAGCTCTCTTTAAGCGAAGCCCGAACTACAAATGACCCCGGCGTCTCGATCCGCGATTTGGCTTCGTTTTGTCTTCCGTTTCCCCCATGTCTTTGGTTTTTCGCCGCCCCACCAACGCTTGATTCCCCCAATGATCATTCGAAACCGTGCTGCCTTCCGTCCTCCACTTATCAGCACCTTCTATATTTAGACATTAAAGATGGCATGTTTTATGGCCGGGATTTTGGGGGGGCCCCAATTTCTCCCTCCCTCACCAGACGTTGCCCCCATCTGGAGCTTACCGTTTGAGATTCTTTTTCCTGAACTTCACAAGCCTTGGTTCCCATTTCGTCGACTTCATGGTTGTGCTCCCTGCCGTGAATCAAGGAGATATTCCGCGCCGACCCCATTTTCCCCCCCGAGCAGTTTCTTTCTGCGCCGGCGGGCTGTCCTGCTCCGTTTCGTTCTGCCGTTCCATACTCTTCTTCATCACACTCTTCCTTCCGGAGCTCGCCTTTCTCCCCTGGCCCCCGTGTCAGGTCTCCAGCCGACCGGCCATATTATGCATCCAAACTCGACACCTCCCCCCCCCCCTTTTATGGCGTTCCCAGCCCAGTCGTACTTGCCGTTCGATATCTATGTCTTCAGTGGTTGACGGCGGGCCTTCCCTCACCGCCGGTAGGGGGATTTTCCCCTTTCCTCATCTTTGTTGTTGTTGATCTAGGCGGCGAACCCATCCCGCTTGAGGCCGTATATCGTCAGTCCTTCCGCAATAGATATCTCAGTTCTGAAAGCCCTTGAGAAAGGCATGTTTCAGCTCTGCCTGCGTTTTTTGGCTGTCTCCCATATTTTCCGAAATCGGCGCCTTCCGATGGTGTTGAGTGCCCTTTTTCCGTCACTCATTTTTCCCCTCCCTCCGGCGAACACGCTAGCCCCACCTTCTCGGTTTTTCTCATTTGTCTGCTTTGTCCTTCACCCACTTCCGGGAAACGGGCACTTCTTCCCTTTTTTTTCCGCCGTTTTTGGTGTGCTTTTCCGCAGTTCCCTTCGCCTCTTTGCGCTTTGTGATGGTGGACGACGTTCTTTTCTGCTGCATCGGCCACCTCACCTCTGGATTTGGTATGAACTTCAGAGAACGCTTGCGTTTGAAGATGTTCTCTCCCGGCCTCTTTTGGTTGGCGAAGGCTTTTTACTCAGGCACGTTTTCTTCTTTGACCTCAGTAGCCATGGCGCTTCCTGTGACGACCCGCAATTTTTCCGCCTTCCCGAAGCGTTCATTTTTCTTGGGTTGTCCGACGTTCGAAATCGCGCCTCTTTTCGCTTGCGATGTTCGACCCGAGCCCCTCGTCGTTAATGGGGCTGCTGCGTAGGTGCATTTTTTTTAAGAATATTTCTTGACCTCTGAGCTAAGTGTCCCACTCCAACGGCGGCCAAGCCGGTTCCTGCCTAGAGGGCCCAGGAGAGCTGTTTTTGTCAAGTCGATTCTTGGTGTCACTTGATTTTTTGTTGTTTTTTGACGGTTGTTCTTTTCGCCAGGCTCATTGTTTTCCCCCCACCCTCCCCTCCCAGAAGTACCAGACCCCGTTTCGCCAATCCAGCCTTGCCTTAAATTCAGTCTTTTGTTCTTCCTTATACATTTCTCTCGCAGTCGACTTCGCCTGACAGAACTTCCCAGTCGCGGCAAGTTTTCGATTGCGCAATTTACATCCAAGTCCTTTCCCTTCGCCCCCCCCCCCCCCCACTGACGCACTGGTGCAAATGCGTGTGTGGACGCACTGTGCTTCCCCATCGCAGGGAGAATTTTCCAAACAATCACCTGCGCCCTAGGAAACTGCACGATACCAGACCGCACCCCATCTCCTATGCCAACACTCCCTTTTCAAGATTTTGTATCTCTTCCTTTCTCGTTTCCCCCCTGCTGACTCCCGGGCTGTGAATCCCGCCGAATGGCCTGAATTTTTTTTTTTTTTTCCGCTTAATGAACGATTTCGGCCCCAACCGCTCCGCCAGGACACTTGTTTGATCGTCTCTCTCCCTTTTTAACGAGCTGTCCCTTTGATAGACCCAAGTTTCCACCACCCTTTTGATCGGGTTTTTTCTTCTCACCCTTCTGCTTCCTTTTCTCGGTGACAGCATCGTGCCCCCAATCGCAGAGATTTTTTTCTCGTGTACGAATCTCCTGTCCTGCCTTTCATCTCAGGAGAAGTTTGAACCTCCCGAGCTTCTACGACCTGCAGAGTCTTCATCTCCGATGAGAGGCTCCATTCGACCGGCCCCTCTTAAGTCAACAGCTCTTTAATACTTTGACATTTTTTTTTCGCTCCGATAACCGCCCTCCACCTGTTTGACGGACGTAGACCCCTACTTGATCACCCTGCTTAGCTACTGGGCACTTTCCCCTTTTGCGGAGACCCAGTCTTTATAGCAGCTACTTTTTCTCTCTTTCGTCTTAGCTGACAAAGCACTGACTGGAATCGCCGTTTCGTTTTTTTTTCTTTTCAATTGACTTTTTTTGATTTTTTTTCAAGTTTCTTTTCGCGGGTTGCTCTTTTGGGCTGGCTATGTCATCGTTTGCAACGCAGCTCTATCCTCCTCAAGCCTCACTACTGAGGTCTTCCCTCCCCTGCCGTCTAGTCCTCTCCCCTTTGGTCTCTCTATTTCCTTCTCCTTTTCTTCTAGAGGACCCCTCTGCATTGTACCCTTGAAGATGCTACTAAGGATGAGGCGTTTTTCGAATTCGTCAGGCCCCCCTAGGATACTCCAATCCTTCCTCACCGGAGTCACTTTCCATTTCGAAATACCCTTATTCCAACTCGGGAGTTCCTGGTACTTTGTGGCCGGATGATCAGCGACGATACCTCTCACACATTCGTTTTTCCATTTGTCGTCCCGCCCGTGATCCTGCCGAAACCCCCCTGTCGGCGATTTCCTTTATTCCTTGAGCGGCCGGCCCTTTCCTTGCCTGGGTTGATCATTCCGACCGTCCCTTTTCATAGTTTCTTCTTCATCCCTGGGTTTGCTTAAATGGAATTTGATCGATCGAATATTCTCGCGC
>Ga0179593_1314465_pt1 | contig 13328 bp, 18 predicted proteins | sample CZODoug2_1_08_16_FD_185931 | JGI IMG/M metagenome (GOLD analysis project Ga0179593, IMG submission 185931) | Vadose zone soil fungal communities from Angelo Coast Range Reserve, California, USA - CZODoug2_1_08_16fungal (PacBio error correction) | ecosystem: Environmental > Terrestrial > Soil >... | reverse complement strand
CACCCGGGTCTTCGATGTCGCGTCCCCACTTGTCCCCCGCACGGGGAATCATTTTTCTCTCATGGTTTTATTTTCCTACAGTCTTAGGTCTCTTGCCTGGCCCCTTCGGTTATCTCTTGCCAGAATTTATTTTCCGGAGCCTGATCTCCCACTTTCACGCTGCGACGATTTTCTTCTTCTGGGTGGCGTGTACCTCTTTCTAGCGATTCTTTCTTGTTGGATTTGTCCTCCCTTTCTTTCTTCCATGCTTCCCCCCCAAAACCCATTGAAATGATTTCCCGAACGTTTCCCTTGAATATTCCTTCCTCAGCCTTCCCGTTACCTACATTTACCTTTTTAGTATCCCTTTGGTTTTTTTGGTCTTTATGCGGTCGTTTCCTATTTCTCACTCAATAAGCCCCTCAGCGCCGCAACTAGAAAAAATGTGGCGCTTTTTTTCTTTCCCCCCCCGCTTTTTTTGACGACACCCTCCACTTCATTTTAGCTGGAGCTCATCCCTCCAACCCCTACAAGCCCATCTCCCATTGCGTGCCATCCAGGCGAACCCACTTTCTTTCCACTATGATAAGCGCCTTCACATTCCCTCTTTGGAGTTACTTCCGGTCGTTCCCACCCCAAGGAAGTCCCGAGTTCCTCAAAATGTGGGGGACTCTTAGTTGGACGTAGATCCTCTTAAACTTCTTTTGTCCTGTCGTCCTCTCTTACAATTTCGATATAACAGATTAGTAAAGATCGTACAGTCCCAGCTCATGACTCAGGACCCCCCCGGATCGTGCTGAAGTTACTTTCGTCATCTAGGCTTTCCGGTGTTCCAGCTTCTTGCCGGACAAGCCTCCTTTTCTTATCCCCCAACCTCTCCAGGACCCCAAATTCTGTGTATGGGGTCCGCAGCATTACCTCTTTTAAAGATGTTACCCCTTCTCCTCCAAGAAATTTTAATCTTCCCCTTCTTTGCCATATTAGCGTGCTGACCGTAATGTGCTCTCTTTTCATCTTTCCCCCGAGTCTGGCACTGCCCCTACCCATTTCATGTGGAAACCTGCTTTTTCATGTGGACCCACCACCGAATCGCTGGTTTTGTCCTTCCCGACCCCCTGCGTTCACAAAATGTTGACCTTCTGTCTCGACTTTGTCACATCTGCGCATCCCATCTGGTAGAAAACCCATAACGCGCTGCTTTTCCCCACCGGATCGACGTCTTTAAGGGTGGACCGCTATTTTTCTCCTCATTCCTTTTTCTTGACAGCCCGGCTGCGGATCCCCAAATCCATGGCTTTAATTTCATAGTGTCCATCCCCTTTCTTTTTCGTGGGGCGAACGTTAGATTTGTTTGTTTAATTACACGTCACCATGCCCTCTTGCAGTTTTTTCATGGCCCTTTCGTGTTCTAAATACCCCCTCCAGTCGGCCGACTATAGTGTCGGGCCTTTTCTCGTGTCCCCCTGAACCTGATCAATGTATTCTTTCCTTGTCCCTCCCAATGCGTTCTAGACACTGTGTTGACTGGTTGCGCGTGGATTTCGCCTAAACCCTTCGTGGCCCTCCCCCTATGCGCTTCTCTGACACTTTTGGGGCCACCAACCGCATCTCTTTTTTTCATTTTTGAAGGCCACCTGCCATTTTTTCCTCCAGTCGTGGAATTCTCTGGGTTTTACTATATCAGCTTGACCCCACATCGCTGCTCCCCTCCGACATATGTTTTTTCCCCCCCACCCCTTGCCTTGTTTTTCCTAGGGTCTGCAACAGGGTCCCCTCCGAAATCCCTCTTTCTCCCCCTACCGCCAACTGGCCTCCACCACCCGGCCTTTGGATAAACTTTTTGGACCTGTTTCTCCTGGAGCGGGTCTTTTCGTGTGATTTCCTCTCCTCTGGTACCATCACATTTGGACACATCCTCGTTTTTCTTGCCACCTTCTGTCATCACGCTTTTCTCTGCTTATCAACGCTATTTCCTTGCCCCAACCCCCTTCACTGACCCCCCCTACTCCGTTGACCTTCTTCATGACTCGATTGGTACCAATCTTGTTCTGACGAAAGACACTCTTCCCTGCTTTTTTTTTTCTCTTTCATTCACTTTGGTTCCCGTCCCCCCGCGCCACCCTGGTCCCCTTTTCCATTTTCCTTGCCACGTTGCGCCGTGGAGGTCTCGTTTTTCAGGTAGATACGACATCACTATGTTTAACTTATTGCTATGGAGTATCAACCTTGGATCTGGGCCATGGGAAGATCATTGAACGTTTCCGTCTGTGGTGTCTTATGGTTTTTTTTTTTACTTCTCCGTTCTTTCCTGTATCTTTCTCGTCCTCGATGCCTCGTAATCTAACCTGTCCAACTTTTTCGACATTCTCTCACTGCACTCTCTTGGTGGAGTCACCACCCCTCTTTGCCGCCCCCACGTCGCCTAAGGATGGCAAAGATGTTCCCCACCTGTTGCAAATAGGTCCTATAGGTGAAATTCTTTTCCTCTCTAGTAACTAATAATAAGTCGTTGTTTTTTTCTAGATTTCCGGCGACCACCCTGCTATTCCCCTTTTCCAAACTTCGTTTCCAATTTTTCCTCCTTCATAATTGATGACCTCCCCCTGTGTTTTTCTTTCCCCCCTCCCCCTGCTTCCTGCGTATTGACTGTATGGAAGTGCACAATTGTTTGTTCCCCCCCCCCCATGCCGAGTACACCGGTCTCCATTGCGTCCCTTTTGTAAGCGTGCCTTAACTTCCGCTCTCTTAGGGAAACCCCCCCGAGTCCTATTCCTGTCATGATCGTAAGTTAGGTGCAAACATCCCGTTTATACGCCCCGCTCAATTTTTCGTTTATTCCAAGGTTTTTTGCTCTTCCAAGTTCCCCCCCCACCGTTTGTTTGGACCTCCCACGGCTGCCAGTTTTCCGCCCCATTGCTTTAAGACCACGTGTTTGCCGTTCTTGCCTTTTATTATCCATCCGAGGAGATGAAGGGCCCCTGTCCCCGCTTTGGCCAATCGCTTTTTTACGTCCTTGTCCGATTTTTTTTTAATTTTTCCATTGATAGAGGACGGAAGTCTTCCCCTCCCTTTCCTTCTTTTGAAGACCCGGTTTTGTGGTGAGGACGTGTTGTGTAACGACCCCCCCGTTAAATTACTTTTTTCCCCTAAGTATTATTTATGTAAACTTATTCGAGAGTCCCGTGACAAAATATTACTCAGCTAAAGGATAAGTTTTTCCCCCTTCTAACAAAGGCCTTCGGTTTACTCGGTCGGAAAGGTGGATTTGGTTTGCTCTCCTCATGTCGACTGTAATTTGGGGCCCAGTGCCCAGTTGAATGGGGTTGTTCAACCCACATGGCGTTTGAGGGCCAGAGCTTTTGTGTTTTGAGATGTAAGTAGTCGCTCCCATCTTTTTTCAATTCACTTCACGGCTTTACAACCGTTTGACGGGTTCCTTCTGACACACACCCATCTCTGCGGTTGCGTCAAGATACTCAGGTTGGCCGCTCCCTCTCAGGTGGGCAAGATGTCTGGTTCCTCTCCAACATCCGACCCATTCCCAGATTCGCATAAATGCGATAGTTCCTTAATTTCTTTATACAGGTTAGGGCCCCACGATCCCCCCGCTTGCCAAGACCCGAGGTAAGACGATTTCTTGTTCTTGACCAGCCCTGCCCCAATCCCAAGACTTTTACTCCATCGTCATGGTCAAGTTCCTTTAACCCCCATATTTGGCTGTTCGTCCCCCCCCCCGAACACCGCAATCTGGGCCCACGATTTCCAGCTACTGCCCCTCGGGTTTTTTTTAGCCGATCCAGGATCCCTCCAAGGACCCTTTCTCTTAAGTCCGTGAAGTCCGTTTCCATAAAGACCATTCCGATTCGTTTTTTCCCCCATTTGCCTTCCCCTCTTCTGGTGATTTGGATAGTCACGTTCTCTGCGGTTTCCGCTTGAACATCGTAGATCTCTTCATTTCCAATTTCCCCTCTTTTCCCTTTTTTTTTTCGTTCCTGCCCCCACCCGTTGTCCCCTCCCCGCAGTTTGTCCGCTGCCCTGTTTGGGATGTCTCTAGTTTCTTTTTTTTTCCCGTCTCTTGAATCTCGCCCATTCCCTTTCCTCCTTCGCGAAGTTGGTCAAAGCATTTTCATATGATTCTATCGTGAACAGAGGGCACCCCCCCCCGATGCTTGGGCCCCAGGACACCATTATGGTTTCCGGCAGATTTTTGTGAATACATGCCCCCCCCGTCTTTCCTTCCTTAATCTTCTCCCTTAGTGACTAGTCCTAGAAAAAAGCCTTTCCCTCCTATTGTTTTGTAATTATCCTTGTCCGAGATTTACGAATCTTCTCCCTGTCCGCTTCTCCCTCCCAGATTCCCTGTAAACCTATTAAAGCTGATCGTCTCCTTTCCCCTCCCTTCCCACCTTTAATTCTTGTCCACACGGAGTCCGTTGCCGGGCGCTTCCCCCCTCCAAGCGGAGCTCTTTGTGATCTTTTGAATCGTGTTTTCCTTGATATCTTCGCGTGGTTGCCCCTTTTTGACGGCCCAGATATTGCGTAGTTTTTGGGGGTCGTTGGACTGCTCGCCCTCTTCCAATCATTGGTATTCCCGATCAACCTGGAGTCCGTCCCCCCACCGCCCTTCCCCCTGTGCGCTGTGGCGTTCCTTTTGTTTTCTGGATTGTCGGTCGCCCCTCTCCCTTCCTGTAGCAAAGACGCCCCCCTCTTTGACAATTTTATCCCTCCCAAACAAGTTAAATTTATTGAGTCTCGTCGGCTTCCCTTCAGGTATTTTCAGACCTTTCCCTCTTCCCAGTTCCCCTTGTTTTTTACTGCCATGATGTTCGTTAAATCCGAACTCTAGTCGCATAAGACTCTCCATTTCCCCCCCTCCTCGAACTTGCTGTAATCCCCAACCAAGCACCCGAGAAATACCCGTTTTGCCTTTTTTTACCGTGTTGCGACGCGTCCTGTTAGAGTTTTTTGCCCGCGCTCGAACCCCAATGTTCTTCTTTTCTGTGCTAGCTTATCCCTCCCAGAGTTTCGCGCTTTTTTACTTCCCTGCTTCATTAACTTTTTTGTTACATCTGACCTCCTGAGAGCCTTTCCCTTCTCTCCTTTCCCCCCCTTCTCTTTGTTTTTTTTCCGACTGAGATTACCCCTTTATTGTACTTCTTTGCTTCGCCACTGTATTCTCAGTGAATCTTTCATTACCATTACGACCTCTCCTGTGTTTTGATAAGTCAGTTTCTCTCCGTCACCCTTTTCTCTCTCCCGAGTAGCAGCGACCCTCGTACCAACTGCGGTCGCCCGATTTTTCTCTTTCTGGTTGGGAGTAAATTTTTTCGGTTAACATTTGTTTTTTGTGAGCCCCCCCCCCTTGTATTGTCCCCCCTACCCCCCCCTTTCTCCAAAACGCTCCAAGACCTCCTATTGTACCCGATAAGTATCTTAAGTTACTCCTATTTCATACCCTGTTTAGTATCCCTTGGATGTTTTTTCTCCCCCGGGTCGTCATGAGAGTGTGCCCTTCAACGCTTTGACGACCCCCCTTTGCTACCCCCCCTGTGTATCCTGTTTTCCGAAACACCTCATGTGTTATAGTTCCGATCCCAGACACGGAGATCTTTCCATCTTTTCCCATCCTCCCCCTTGACCCCCAGCAATCTCCAATGTTCCTTTTTTCCCCTGGACCATCTAGGGTCTCGTAAACCGATGCGTCCGCTCCGCCCCCCCCTCTCTTTTTTCCTTTTCTCCCGTCGAAGCCCCATGGTACGCCAGGATTTCCCCCCCCCCACCCTCCCCCTTGATTAGGGATGTTCCCTATGGTTTGACTTAGTTTCGATCAGCTACACTCTATTTGCTTTTTTTCTCCTCTCAGGTTAAACTATAGAACAACTCTTCTCCATCCCTTTAAAGCGATCCCTTTTGCTCAGACCCCGACAGAGGCTTTGTTCTCCTCTAGCCCCCCGCTCAGTTCTTGGCCTGCCTCCCCCAGCCTCGGTTTATGCTCAAACTCCTGCCACCATCAGTTTTGTCAGGGGCGAAGCATCTCTGGTTTTTCTTTTCGCTATCCCAGCAGCCCCCTTTTGGGCCAACTTTCTCTCCGGTCTCACCCTTCCTTTTCTCTCGTCCTTCGTGTCCCCTCCGGCTCATGACAGAACTCTGATGGAACCCCTTCCTTTTCTTGGTTAACCAACCTCTTTCTTTTTGTGTTCCTTTAACTTCCCCACCCATCTTTACCCTCTTTCCTTGGGACTGCCCTGGTATCCTGTGTTCACTCGTATCAAATCGTAGCCACATCCTCTTTTTTCTTTGGGACCAACAAGAACCTATTGTTCCCCGTCCTTTTTTCCAACTTTTCCAATAGATGATACTCCAATCTTTTAAGTCCCCTCTTTGCGCGTGCTCCCCCAGATAGCGACCGGGATATTGCCTCGTGGTCCCGGTTTGCGTTTGAGCCCCTAACAACCTTTCGGTTTTTGTTATTTGCCCTTCCTTCCTCTTTTTCCTTACGAAGTCGTGGGATGGCCCTTCTTTTTTTCTTGCCCCTAACCTCGTCGTTTTTGCCCCTCAACCCTTTTTTTGTCCCTCCTTTTTTTCTTGTCCCGAACTTAGACGTATTTTGTAGGTTGAACGGCCCACGCGCTTTATTGAACTAATGAATTGCCTACGTTTCCTCGAGCCCCAAGTATCGTGCACGCCACCCTCTCGTATAGGCCAACCAGTAGTATATTGGGTTCCCCACCCCCACTCGAGTTGTTAAGGTTTCCTTTTTTCGATTGGATCAGTCGTGGAATTGCCCCAATGGAGCGCCCTCTCCGAATATGAACCCAACTATCGCTGTAACCTAAGAAATATTTTGTTTTTTCCACACCCCCCCTTGCAGTTTGTCGTCTTCTTTTTCCAGTAGAATGCATCGAAACCTTCTCTCCCCCCTCAGCCCAATTCCTACATCTTCCCCCCCCAAGCGCCTTTTTTCCCCCTTTTTTACCTAGGATACTTTCTCGTCTTCCCTGTTCCCGTTGTAATCCCGCCGCGTTCCTCTACTAATCTTACACCCCATTTCGTGCCACGTCTTTCTCCCCACCTTTGAGTCCTCGAGTGAGTTTCCCCCTTCCCAGCTTTACTTCACGGTTAACGGACCCTCCCCCTTGACGTGCTGACTCCTCTTTTGGACACCCCCGGGACTTTTTCTCCCCTTATGCTTTTGGTATGGAACTACCTCTCATGTTCCTTACATCTACAATTTTTCTTTTTTCCCGGTCCCCCGTGCTCCGTTGTTTTCCGTTTGAAGGGGCTCCTCATGCCCTCATGTTTGCCTTCCGTCGTTCGCTGTCTTCTACCCTGGAGTTACTCACTGGGCCAGATCTTGTACCTTTTAATTCAGGGTGGCTCTTTTTTTTTGCCCGAGAAGTGTTTGCAGTCTCCTTCCCGGCACCGCGTCATGTTGGACAGGTGCTCCTCTGTCCAACAATTTTCGTTCCCTTATTTACCGAACTATCCCTTTCGGTTGACCTTCACCAACCCCCGGAGGCAGCACCTCTCGTCTGATGGCACAAAGCCTTGAAACAACTTTTTTGCAAAGCTTCAAAGCTGCGGGGCACGCCCTTTTACTCCTCTTCACTTGGTGAGTCTCTCTTCCCCTATATTCACCCCTTCTTGGCCCATCTTTGCCTAATTACTTAGACTTTGCCCTGCATTTCCGGTTTTTTTTTTTTGATGATCGTCTCTCACTTTTCCGGACGGTACAACATTGGTGGAAAATTTCCCCTTTCATGCGCGTTCAGACGGGACGAGACTCTCGCTATTCGGCCAACCCCCCCCTTTTGAGGAAACCCCAGCCCTTCATTTCCCCCCTTATTAACCAGTGGTAATTCCCCCCCCTCCTTTTTGATTACGCAGCTCAAGAATAGTAGTTTTCACAAGGTAGTCTGTACTCTGTCCCCACCGGAGACCCCTCCCCACGGCGAACGTTGTCCGCCTCTGCAAAAGTTTTAGTTTGGTTCCTCCCTTAATCTTAGGTTGCCTGATACCAATCCGCTTTTCCTGTCGCGGACCCTCTTTGGGTAAGTATTACCTTCCTTTTTTTGGTTGGTGCAGGTTGATTTTTGTCTACCTTTGCCGTCACTAGCTGTTATCCTTCAATCCACCGGTACCTTGCACCAGGTTTGTGGCTTGAAGATGTTTCAATCCCGTACCAGAGTGTTATCAGTTTGTAATTTCGGACTTCTCGCCACCCGAACTTTCTGTCTCGTCTGGACCGTCCGTTCCCCCATTCATTTCCAAAGTTCCCCGGTGTACTGATTACAGGTCTGTCAGGTTGCTCCTCTCTCTGATTTTTTGCCTTTGTTTCCCCCGAGAACCCCCCCCCTCAATGTGTGTTTGTCCCCCCCCATTTCCTGGAGGATGGAGTTCTCCGATAGTTGCGCGATCAGGTTGTGTTCGATGCTTTCCTTAGTATTCTCCATTGGCCATTCCCCCTACTTCTCCCAAAGTTTCTTACGTGCCCTGTCCACCCCAAACACATCCCTCTTCCCGTTTTTTTTGTCCCTTAGAAGTTTGGCTTTTGATATCTGATAGTTTGCGGCTTATCTTTTTTTTCTAAAACCCCAATCCTTACCCCTTCCACTATTTTTAAAGTTTCGCATTGTCCGTCCCTAACCGAAGAATGCCTCCTTCTTTCCCCCCCGTCTTACCAAAACGAGGGCCACGTCCACGTCTTTAGGCCACGCTTTTCTTAGTTTCAAGCATTTCATACGAATGTAGGTCCCTCTATTGTTCCCCGTTTACATGAAACACACATCATGCCCGGTTCTTTTTCCAGAAATCCGTGGCCCACCTCTTGCCTAGTGCTCCTTCCCTCTTGTTTTAGCCGCTTAAAGGCTGTCCCCCTTCAAACGACTTCGTATCAATTAATTTGTAGTACCTCGACCCACTTCCGCCGTGGTTCCCTCACCCGTTTGGTTTGCCGAGATGAGGATGCTGGTCAGCTTTTTTGAACCCATTTTTTGCTTCCCCAAGGCTCAAATTCCACGATTTGTCCCTATCTCGTTTTATCGTGACCACCCCCTATTCCTGTTTTGTCCCATGACCCCCCCCCCCCCCTTGAAACAACCCCGCAGGGTTTGTGTAGAACTCACCAGTTTCTGGTTTTCTCTGACTTCCTTTCTTTGCCCGAGCGTGCCTCTCCCTTTCCAAGGTCGCGTAGAAGCGGGTCAAAGTCTTTTTCATCTGATTTTCTTTGTCATTCTTGCAAGATGGTTTTTCAACCCCCCCTCGTGCGGCTTGACCCCAGGTTGGACCCCCACTTTTGTTTTTTTTCCTATTTTTATCAGCCCCGGCTTCTGTCGGCAGATCTTTCGACTTGATTCGTTTGTTTCATAGAATTTCTTTCCGTTTCCGCTGATCGGGTTTCTTTATCATTGCTTGCTGTACGCTCTTTTACGTATCGTGTTATAGGCACCTTATTCGCTAAGACGCCATGCCCCATATATCCTGAAGACTCTACGTTTTTTCCAACTACCCATTCCCCCCCTTCATCTTTCCTGGGTCCCTTTTTCGGGCGACCCCTTGAGCAGGACCCCCCGGAGATGTTTTCGGACCCGTTTCATTGTCGATGAAGATGTTTCGAAGGGATTTTGCCTCCAATTTTCTCTCTGGTGGTTCCAGCTCCAGTTTGCCTCTAGTCTGTATCTTTCAACTAACATATGCTTTTGTTTTCCCCACCCACGTTCCCAGGTTGTCGCTGTTTTTCGTTCTCTTTTAGTTCCTCTTTCGGTAGAATAGCTTTGACGCCTCCTAATTTCGCCCTCCACATAAGCGGCCTTTTTCCCCCAAGTCTAATGTATGAGTATATTAGCTAAAATTTTTTTTCGCTCAGGGAAGACGATTTCTTTAGCAGTTCGGTTTCGGTCGATTTAGTTTTCCACTCCCTAATTCGTCCGCTACGCCCTTTGTCCCTCGCTCTCCCTCTTTTCTCCCCCCCAAGCCTGAGAAAATACGTTTCTCCCTAATGTGGTTACAGGTGGAGATAGCATCTGCTAGAGTCTGGTCACGATCGAACCTCCCATGGCTCGTTTTGAGACAGCTCCTTCTTTCCCCCCTTTTAGGCTCTTCCCACCTTACCATAAGGTCTCTCCTGGTACCCTTTTGATCTACAAGTGGCCCTGGCCCTCTACCTTAGTTTTTGAGCCCTTTATATCTCTATTTCCCCCCTCCTTTTGTTTGGCTTTCTTATCCCCAAGTTTCTCTGCGATGGCTCTCCCCACTTGTCTATCCCTTTGAAATTGTCGAGACCTCTGATGGGATTGGGTACTCTTTCGGTCTCGTCTTAAACTTTTTTTTTTCGATTTCCCTCCTCTTGAGCATGCGCTTCCTCCACCTTTACCCCCCCGTCGTCTCCCTGCCGTTTTGCCTGACATGCTTCTCGCGATTCCACAGGTCCAGTTGTTAGCGTTCTTTTCCGCAGTTTGCTCTAACCTTACATCTTTTGCATCACCCCCCCTTCACAGCTGTCCCCCTCCTGAGTGTTTAGTGCTTTCCCGAATCTTCACCCCGCAAGAATTATTATTACTAACTACCCCTTCTTTTTTATCCCTTGGCTGATTTTCTTCCTTCTTTTGTAGTTCTGTTGTTTTTTCCCCTCCCCATACGACTTTCATCGACACCCCGTTCCACAACCGTTTTTGTTTCTTAACACCGCTCTTTCCTTGGAGTCGACAGCGATTTATTTCCCGCTGGCGTGATAAGTACTACCCCCCGACCTTTCATATTTAATTTTGCCGGTGACAATCCCGGTGCCCTCTGTCTACAACACATTGATGACTAGGCCGCCCCCCCCCCTCTCCCTATTTATTTTAATGCCCTTTTGCCCGAAAAATTCCGCAGATTTAAGCAAAGGTCCCCCTCCCCGTGATGCTAGTATGTTCTCTCCGCTCCTTTCCACTTCCTTTCTGGCTCTAGGCGTGGTCCGGGTCTAATGTTTACCGCCCAACGATCCGACACCCAATCTCCCCAGTTCCTCTAGACTTCCGTCCATGTCAAGTCGGCACGTTAGTTCTAGGAATGCCCTACTTTCCTTGATTGCCGGACATCAGCCGGGTTCTTTTTTAAACCCCCTCCGTCAAACAAATATTTTGGTTTTCTTGGGTTTTTCTGCAGTCATCTCTTTTCAATTATAAATATACCCGAATTCCCTTCAATTGTCCCCCCTCTTCCCGAGTTGAACTTTTAAGCTCTTAGTCAGATGGGCCACCCTCCCTCTGAGCATTCCAGACTTTTCAGGCTGTTGACAAACTATTTTTTGTGTTTTTCCCCCAACCCCTCTATTCTTGGGGCTGCACGGATCCTTTGGCCACCCATTCGGACCCCCCCCCAAATCCTTGTGCGGACTTGAATTGGATTTCCTCATGGCCCCCTCTGACCGCAGCCCACCTCTCCTTCGCTCCCCAGCGGTATTGCTGTCACACCTTCGCACTTTCTTCGTTCTTGACCGGTCCACTTTTCCGCAGTCGTTCAGGTTCCAGCCATTGAGCGTGCCTTCACCTACCAGCTATTGCAGGAGAATATTTTCATTCGTGGGCACGACGGTCTTTTTGGGGTCCCTGAAAAGCCCGCCTCTTTTGTTTTTCCCCCTGGGGCATTTACATGCGCCCCTCTCGTCGTGGTGCTGGCATGGCTTGAGCACTCCAACAGCTCGGGTCACCCCCTCTCGGTCAGTTTTCCAGCTTTTTGTATTCGGTGTTGCCATTTCCATCTTTTCCTTCTCGTCTTTATGACAATGATTTTATCCCGAAATCGTGGCACTGGTTCCGGCTTTTGATCATTTTTTTCTTATAACCCCAGCTTTTCCCGCAACCTGATCGCTTTCCCCTGACCCACATTGTATCTTTGTTTCCCCCACCCTATCATCTTGGTTTTCCGGGTCCCCATGTACAATTTACTTGTACGACTTCGTTGAATGGCACGTCGGTCAAGCTGTAATCTCTAAGATCGGCCCACACCTCTAGCTGGCCCCCCAATCCTTTTTCCCACAGTCTTCTTTCCCCCCCCCCCCCCATATCCTTTGTTTACCACCCCCCTTTTAAGTTTTTTCGCCGGTATCCCCCATCCTCGACCTCTGCTTCAGCACCAAACCGCCACACCAAATGGAATCCCGATGACACCGCTTTGTCTTCATTGTTAAACTTTATCCGGAGATGACTATTTCCCTGGATGTAAGACCCGCGGTAATTTCCCTTTCCCCCCTACCTTAGGGATCCCCTTGTCTCCCCCCTTGGTCGTACTAGCTTCGTGTTAATCTTTCCCCCGGCACCGGTCAAAATTCAAACCCCTACCTTCCGTGCTCGTGAATGATTCCCATCGGTTTGCCGCGACCTTCCAATCTTCGTTTTTGATGCCCCCGATCACTTGGAATGTACCCGCGCCCCTTTTTAGTCTTCAATTTTCGTCACGTGCATGCGGATTTCTCGTTTTTAAGGGAGACCCTCTTACCTCCCCGGTGTTACATTCTGCTCGGCGTTATCACCATTCGGTCTTTCCTCCGGGTTCCCATACATTCAATGAAGTGGTGTGCCCTTCTGTTTTTTTCCTTATTTCGGGAAAGTTTCTTCTTTCCCCTGCCTCCGCCGCCTTGAGTCATGTGAATCAAAGTCCCCCCACCAATTTTTTCCGGTTAAATTGATCAACGCACTATCCCCCGTTCGGTTTCCTATCCCCCAAGGAGACCCAGCCCCCCCCAGTTCTTCGACTTTGGCAAATATTACTCAGGGTTCCCAAAGCTTCCCGAGCGTTCTTTAATTTCATCTTTCCCTTCCTATTTTTGCTTTTTCCTAGAGATTACCTTTCCATCATTTGCCATCTTTGACCCCCTTTTCGCCCTCTTGTTTCCCCTCCCTTCTCCTGATTTTTCCGGCCATCCGGTTTTGTGAGCTTCATACTGATAGTTCGTTTTTTTTTCGCATGTAGACGAAAATTTTTGGTACACTTAGTCCACCTTATCTGTCCGGTCTCGGGAACTACACTGGCCAAGCTTTTTAGAGGACCCACCCACTGGTTCACCCCTTCTTCTTTCAATGCTCGGCCCCAAGGTGCTCATACTCCACCCATGTGTCTTAAGCATCCAGACTAGTAGTCCCCCAGGGTCGTCCTTTTTTCTCCAGTGCAAACCTTCTACCTCCCTGGCAAAGTTTATTTCACATTCTCCCCTCCCACTTGTTTCGCGGGTCCTACATTGCTTCTTCAGGGACCTCTACACCTCAGCCGCTTTCTGGCGCTGCACACCCCTATGGGTTTTGCACATGTCCTTCCCGCGTTCACGACGTTCTGGTTTCAGTTTTCCCCTTTTGCCCTAAAATACTTTCCTG
>Ga0179593_1495198_pt1 | contig 13329 bp, 9 predicted proteins | sample CZODoug2_1_08_16_FD_185931 | JGI IMG/M metagenome (GOLD analysis project Ga0179593, IMG submission 185931) | Vadose zone soil fungal communities from Angelo Coast Range Reserve, California, USA - CZODoug2_1_08_16fungal (PacBio error correction) | ecosystem: Environmental > Terrestrial > Soil >... | reverse complement strand
ATTATCCTGCCTGCATCGCCACCAGGAGCGATGTGAAGTACTTCTCACAAGGCACAGATGACGGGCGCTGCCCCCCCCCTTTATGCACGGACTTTCCGCATTCTTTTTGGACCGCTCCCTTTCCCCATTACCGGTAAACGCCCACGAGTTCCCAGACCACCTGCCCCCCCCCGGCCTTGACGGTTCTCTGCTTGTTGGCGTCTCTCACCCCCCGTCCTTGAAATTGGCCCCTCTGTAGTCGATTTAATTCCCATCGGACGACCTTCGACAATGTACCTCCCTTTGACCTGAGTTTGAGTCGCGTGTTTCCTGCAGGTATTGACTAGACGGTTTTTGATCCAGGCTTTTGCCGGTCCGCTGTCAAATCACACGCGGACGACGTTCCAAAGCTGGGAACCATACCCCAAACGCCCGTTCATCCGGCCCGCTTTCAGAGAATGACCATATCCGGTTTTTTTCCCCTTCATCCGCCGTCGCAGCCTGCTTTTTTCCGACGACGGAGGATCCTTCGCTGCCAATCTATCACCAATGCACTTGGCTTAATAGCGACCAATTTTTAGCCCCTCCGAGTCTATTTTTTCTTTTTCGGTGCCATTTTCTTTTTGACCACATCGCGGCACCAGCTCGCTGGCTGGTCCCTGGCCGAACGGTGACGCTGCTGTACTCGAGCCGCACGCATCTTAGCTGTTGGCCCCTTTCTTCGAGCTCGTCCAGTTGGTCGTCCACTTTTCCCCCTCTCCCGTCCTTCCTAACCCGGTGGGAATTACCCCCACTTCAAGACTGTCTCGAGGCCTGACCTGCATATTTTCCGCACCCTGTTCCCCCAGGCCTTCAACCACCGCTGATTTTTTTTCCCGATTTAGGCACAAGGTGCAGGGCCCGTTTTTTTTAAGAATAGTATTTGCTTCTCGACATTTACCTCAGTCCCCGTGAGGAACTTGAACCCCCAGAGCGATAAGATGCTGCCACCCCTATTTAGCTTTTCGTTCCAGTGCTGAAGAATTTATCCATTCTACCAAATAGTAAACTGAACTTCCCCAACAGATTTAGATCCATGCCTTCGGACAATCCCCTTTAATGTCTGCGACTCCTCGTCCCCTTTCTTTAGTGACTCCACCCTCCTCTAGACTTTGAGTGGTTTTCTGACCCACAGTACTCGACCTCCGCATCTTAAGCTCCCCCGAATTTTCGCCAAGTGGATTTTTTGTTTTCGAGATATCCTTTCACACGTTTTTTTTTTTTCCATCCGTCGACGAGGTATTCTGACCTTCCCGCCCCCATCGCCCTACAGCCCCGATGCCTTCCCTTCCTAGGTCCTGAACATTCTGGAGGATTTTTTCTTTTCGACCGGCCGAAGATTTTTGATCGAACAAACGCCCTCTCACTCCCTTTTGGAGTCCCTGCTTTATTCAACCACCAGAAAATGCGATGACAGAAGGTGTTGCTTCTGTGACCTTTTCTATAAGCTACGGATTTACGTTAGTTTTCTCATCAGTAGAACCCCCGACGTTCTCCGGACACCTCGACTTCCTGAAGTATATAAGGTTTAGTTCCGTCTTACTAAGTAGAAAACGCTCGTTGACCGCTCTTGTTTTTAAAGTATACTCCCCATAGATCTTATTTTTTTCTCGGGTTCGTCTTCGTCTGACGTATTTTAGAAGATCCGGTTTTTCCCTCTGATCCCCTTCTCATTCTTTTTGGGATCCCGCCGACCCTTTCTAACGGCTACCGCTCGAACCAGATGTCGAACGTTCCGAGCTCCGCGGCCGTTGGCATTTTCCCCCTTTTACTTTTGCTACGCCAGCCTTGAGTCAGAAGGCTGTCAGAGCTGGCGCCCAGTACTTCTTCGGTCGTTTTCCTTTCTAACCTTAATTTTTTTCGGATGCATGTTGATTGCCGTCATCAGACCAATCGTTGATTGACGCAGCTACTCTTTCCGGATACTTCCCAAATGAAATCAACTGTATTGTTATTTCCAGAGTAAGCTTAAGAGGTTATCTTTATTGAACATTTCCTCCCGTATGACGCGTGCCCTTTAATTCCCTCGCTTCCCTTCGTCAACACTTCCCCTTTTTCAGTCGGGCGGAAGCCGTCTATTGGTATCAAGCCCTTTTTTTTTTTCCCATTGTCGAATACTTCTCCTGGGGATGCTCGCGCACCAGCTTCGACTTAGGCAGCGGTTATCCATCAGTTCGATTATTCGTCTCCGAATCCCCGAATCTGAGATCTCGTGGAATTTCCCCCTCATGTAGTTTTTTCTTTGGACTCCTCGGCCTCAATGAATCTTCTCGTTGCACCGCTTGATCGTTGAGCAGGTCTCCCCCACCGCAGAAACGACGCTTCCCTGGGCTCGAGCGGCTCTTCCGCCGCCCGAGCAAATTCATTTTTATTTGGGTCAACCCGACGCTTCGACCGAGTTTGTTTCACGGGCGGTGGAGCGCTCTTCGTCCCCCCACGCATCCCTCTTTTTTTTCAACTCCGCCCCTTCGAGCTCCCCCGACCTCAACATTTCTCCGTCCTTATGACGGAACGCGATCGCCCCCACCGAATCTTATCTTTTGCCTTGTGTTGTGGGTCCCTTCGGGGTGCGATTTTCGCCCTCTTCGTCGCTTCCTCCCCTCAATCGTTTTGTCGTGGTGCCAGTAAGAGGTGAAGTACTCTTATGGAGTCTTGGATGAGGCCCATCCCCGCGCTGTTTCCACCCAGGGCGAATCGACCTCGCCTTTTTCGTTTTTAACTCTCCGCATGATTTTCCTAAGTTGCTTTTTTTGTCAGCTCCGGATTGGTCGAGGTGAATTCTGTTTCTTTGAGGTTGTTCGATTGTTCCCCACCGCCCCCCCCCAGTGAACCCCGTTTGTTCCCACTGGCGGCTTTCGTCGTCCCGACGTTTTTTTGGCCCCAGGGAGTTCCCGTTTTCATGTCCCCCGACGCCGCCATCGTCGGTCATTTGTCCTTCCGCATGGAGCTGTGACCTTCATTCTGCGACCCCCGAGGTGTCGGGAATCTAGCACGGCATTTTAAGTTGCCCTAATAGGAGTTGTTTCTGTGCTTCTTGCTCTTTTTTTTAACAAGATTTCATCTTCGTAGTGTCTCTTATTTGGTGCACGATTTGTAGGAGCCTTCTTTAACTATTTATGTGTTTCGTGGGCGTTCGTGCATATTCGCGGTCCAGTACTAGGACGCGGAACCCTTAAGTGTGCCCAAGGTCTCTCCACGTTCTATTCCAACAACCCAGTCCCCGGTTTTTCTTAACGTTCCCATTCTCTCCTTCTGAGAGTTGCAGGAGCAGTGCGCCCCCTCAAGGTCCCTCCCCCCTTAAATAGAAGAGGTCTACCAAGCGGTAGAGGAAACGTAGTCCGGCCTTGTTTGCTCTTTTCCCCTCAGGTCCCCCAACTTCGGCTCTTTTGAGAAGCCGGTGCTTTTCGATCAGTTGCACTTGAAGTCGTATGCCGAACACTACGACCCGCTGGCCGGTGATATGACGATGTACCCTGTATTCTGCCTACAGAACGCCCCGGAGTCACCTACCTCCGACGAGCCTTTTTTCTTTTAACACCTCTCGATCTCTTGCGCTCTCCCCTGAGGATGTGTTTTTTTCGTGCCGTTCGAGGTTAGTTCCCTCCTCCTTCCGCCGCGTAGCCTACCGAGACCTAAACGTTTACCCCGCATTGAAGGACCACCGCAAATTTGTAACGTTGCCCGGTGTGTTTTAGGTTAGCGTCTGTCTGACCCATTGAGTTCGGTCTATTGATAGTCTATGCTCCTTCTCTACTCCCCCCCGTCAGTGATCCATCGGTGAGCCAGTCCAGCCGAGTCGTTCTACGGCGGCGTTGTACGCTAAAGTGTCTGCAGTGCCTTTCCCCGTGTCGATTCAACTTACCACTCGTGTCTCCCGTCGGGCTCTAGCTTCACCCCAGCTGGAGTCACGATCGGGTGGACATTTTCTGTTAATGACAAAACCCTCCTTTTCTACTTTGAGCGACTTTCTTTCAACCGTTCTCAGATCTGCTTCCCTTTCGGTTCTGAATCACTCTCAGCTGGGGCCTGCTACCAGGTATTATTTTTCTCCTTTGACCCCAGGATCTTTCTGCCATTGGCCAAAGTCAGGACAGTTTGCTGCCGTTGCGACCTAGCTTCTCTCCCCCCCCCGCTGAGGAATATTCAGTTTTTGATCACCCTTCCTCTACAGAAAAGGTTCCCCACCTCCCGGCCCTGACTCGCCAAGCGTTCCATTAAGGTGTTTAGTTTAGCCCTTCTCTCCCCTCAGGTCTTGACCTAATTTTTTTCCCTTCCCCAAACTGGTTTTTCTGCTCCTGTGCCTCTCCCTTTTCGTTCGAAGTTCCGCGCATCTCGTTGTTCTGTCCTTGCCTATTTTGACAGAATTCCCCCAGAAAGTACGGTTTCTTTTTTCACGAAGCACGCCTTTTCATCTGAGTGTCCTCTTGACCCCGTCCCCTTCCCCCCGGTAGAAACTCCCTTTCGTCCCCGACTCTGGTTCCCCCTTCGTTGGCTAACCCTCAGATATGAGTCTAGTCAGCGAATACCTCCCTCCCTGTTTTCCTCCCCCCCGACCACAAGGAGACCACCCTTGCAACGCGAGGGCGTGTCCCTCTTGATGCCGGAAGGTTGCTGTTCGGCGAAGCAAGCCCGCCCGACTTGTTCTCTCGCCTTCCCCTTGGGTAAACACAAATGGTGCTAGTCGTCTCGTCTTTCCACGCTCTGCTTCAACTCCCAGCTCGGTCTTTCTCCGTGAGTTGACTTCGTTTCTTTGAAAAGGATCGTCATGAATGTGTTACTACAGCCCCTTTTTTCTGCCCCGTCACTTTCAAGTACAGTTCCACGCCGTTGTTTGGTCCCTCTATGGTCTTCGTGCCCTTAGGGTCGTGTCAGCGGTACATCCCAGCCCGCTCACTTTCGCATATTCTCCCCCCCTCGAGGCCTCTCACTACATTGCCTACGGATATGCCCCTTTTTTCGGATGGCTAGAATAAGAATCTCTCTTTCCCTTTTTTCACTCAATACTCGGTTGTTTATTTTAGTTTTTATATCTTCGATACGGACCTGCCCCCGAGTCGATGCTCGATGCCTTTTCCGGTTTGGACGACCTAGTCGGTCCTTCCTCATTGTCGATAAGCGTGAGCGAAGTCCGCCATCAAAAAGAAGACGTGACTCACCGGCTAACCTAGTTTTTCTTCCTCATTTTTGCAGGAGCCGGTTTGACACGTGCACTTGCACTTACCGCGGTTTGGCTTTCCTTCCAACGAACTGCTCGACCGTGGCCCCCAGAAACGCTTTGGCCCTTGCGCCTCTCGTTGGAGAATGTGCGTTTTTGTTTCTTGGCCTTTCAGACGTCTCTCCCGTTCCCCATTCAAGGTGCCGAGGGATCTCTATCCGGCCTTCTGTTTCTCGTTTCCCGAACCATCACCCTGGTGGTGTTTGTTTGTGACCTAAGCAAATAAAGGCAGGGCTGTTAAGTTCCCTTTTTGGTCTTTTCTATAAGGTTTTGTATGGAGCAACGACCAAATTTTTTTGTTTCTGGGCGTGTTTCTCTAGTCCGCATGCGGGCTTTCTCCACTTTACGGCTGGAACCCGGTTTTCGACAATTTATTCTCTTTCGGTTGAGAACTTTTTCTTTTGGTTACCCGTCGGACGCCTCGGCACCGTTTTTTGTCTCGTCTTGAAGCCCCGTTGAGGCCTTTTTTGATGATACTCGGCCGACTTTGCCTGCTGCGTTTCTTTCTGGCTCCCTGCAGTCCAGTAGATGGACGTCATTTTCGAGAAACGATCCCCGAACTCACCCCGTTCCCCTTTCCCCCTGAGGTCCTTACCTTTTGATGCGCTCCTTGTAAAAAACCGTCGCCGGACCCTTCTCTTTTTTTACTCTGCTTTCCCGCGGGTTTGAGTCAAAGGTTTTCGTATTTATGATTGTTTTTTCTCTTCTTAAGTTGAGACGGCCGAGCTCCTTTCATTAGCTGTCTGCCTGCCATTTTGCCCTTGTTGAACACTTGGATTCGACAATCTACTTTACACATCCCGTTCACTGTCTCCTGCCCTGGCGCTTTTAGGTGCCCAGGTGCTGGTCCCTGATCTGTGATTTTCATACCTCTATAGATCACCCGGCTCGACAGTTCCTTTGTTTGACCTGTTTCTTCGCCGCCCCTTGAACCTCTAGATTCTCTTTCTTTACGTCCCATGGACTCTCATCCTTACGTTAGCTTTTCTTTGGTACTTGCGTCGAATAACGTCCTCGTCGACGCCGGTGGACTCTAAAGACCTTCCTTTTCTCTCCATTCGCCTCGGTCTTTCTTCTCCCTCTGTTCTTAACGAGGGGGATTTCCCTCCCCCCGCCTCCTTATTTGTTACTTTAAAAAGACCACAGATGTCTAATTCACGAAGAGCACGAACGCCACCCCGAATAGAAGTGAACTCCTTTTTTTATTCTAATTGCCCCTGATGCGGTAACGGTGATCGTTCCCCTGCTTATCATCTTGCAGACCCTCCCGTTACTCTTCTCCTTATCTCCCCCACCCTCCCCTTCCCCCCTTTCCCCCCCCCCGATTGGTTACCGAGACTGCCTTACGGTCGGTCTCGACCCCTACTTCTCTTCCTTTTCCTTCAGTCGCCGGCCGAGCTTTTCTTTTCTGTTCAGCCCATTCCAGTAGCTAGTTAGGCTTCTTCCTTTTTTTTGTTTCGCTTGCCGTTGAGTCGAAGGCCGTCTCGATAAGTTATTGCTCTTCCTTCTTTCTCCTTCCCTCAGTACTGGGCCTTGACCTCTCGGACCTGGGGCACGTCCCCGTCTCTTACTGCGTTAGACGTGAAGCGTATCCCATTCTTTTTCATGTCAACCCTTTAGGTCCCTGCTCGATGGGCCCGACCGTTCGATTTGTCTCCTTCCGTTTGACCCCTCGGTCGACTCCTCTCCTTTGCCTCGTCTTTTTTTTTATCTGGTGGAGCCTCATAAGACGTTGCGGTTGTTTGTCTGCCCCTCTCTTCCTCTTCGTTTTTTTTCTTGATCGTTTTTTCTCATTCCCCTCCCCTTTCATCTTTTCAGAGTCCTCAGTAAGTGTCGCATCGTCTTTTCAACCACGACCCTCCACGTAGGCGCCGGCACGTTTAGACCTTGAAGCCCGTTCCAGTGCCCCTCGATTGCAACTCCTCTCTTCGGTTACTTCCTTCGAGCTTTTTTCCCACCCTCGACCGCGGGAACCACCCCATGTTCCTATTAAATGGCAGGGACGCTCTAGGACATTCACCTCGTCATTCCTTCTCGAGTTCCCCTTTCTTTAGTTCCTCGTCGACGACGATGATTATGATTTTTTGAATTTGTTGACTTCGCCTACCATGAGGCGGGTACCGCGATTTTTAAATACATGTGCCGCGTAGTTCACCTCCGGTCCCCCCGGTGTCTCATGTCGACCACCCGACTTTAACAAGACTCTTCCTTAACATTTTTGAGCTAGTCTTGCGGCGAGATGGGCTCATTCGCCTTCATTTTTTTCTGAGTTTTCCTTTTTACCCTCGCTTTTGTCGATTTTTGTGTTCAAGAAAACTTGCGAGGGGGTTTTTCTTGGCCTGATTCCAATCCCCTCCCTTTTTCAATTCTGAATCAGACGCAGTCGTGGGACCAGTCTTCCGGAGCTTCGGCGACTTTTTTTGCTTCCCGTTCCTCAAGAAAACGAAACTTTCTTTTCTCTTCTTTTATCGTTCCGTTTTGTTTCTTTCTATTCGTTGGATTTTTCGGCGACCCCTCACCTCTCCGTGTTTTTTAAGTTAGAAGGAGTCGGTTCCTCCTGGTCGATGGCGTTTTTTTCCTTCAAAGCTTTCCGCTCGGGTTCGGGAACAGCTATTTCATAACGATTCGTAGTGCCCATTTTTTTTTACCTCGGACTGACCTTCACGGGTAGACGTTAGGTTCGACGGTGGTAGCGAAGCCTAGTCCATTTTTTTCCCTTCCCGTTCCTTTTCTCCCGGCTTGGCCCTGAAGCACAACGTCCACCGATTTTTTACCTCTTAGGACCGACCCCTTCTGCGATGTCGTGCTCTTTCACAGAAGAAAATGTGAGAGGCGAATATAACCCGGTCCCCGTGACGCTCTCACGATTATTTTTTCTTTTCCTATGACGAAATGAGGCTACGTTTATCTACGACGAGTTATCTTTTAACGTATCTCTCTAGTCCATTGAACTTTCCTATAAGAGTTTTTGAGACCGTGTTAAATTGTGATGAGCTTTTTTCAAGCTCACAGTCTCTCCTCCTTTTCTTTAGTTGTTTTCTTTTTCAAGAGGGGACGCGTGGAGTCGAGTATTTCGGGTTTGGCGCCTCGGTGTGTTTTCCCTGTTTAGAAGAACTCCAGTTTTTTTGTTGTTTCAGTCCCCCGTAACGTCGGACTCGGAACCTTTTTTCCCGTGAGCCGTTTTCATACCCCTTCCCTTTTTCTTCAACAAGAATTTTTTCGGTGGACAAACTTGCCTTCCACACCCGTTTTCTTCTTTCTGCTAAAGGAGAAGGATTCTCCCTTAGAGTTTCGGAATCTTTCGGTTCCATTTGTTCTCCCTTCTCCTGTTTCCGTGCTCAGGAGCTTGTCCGACTTTCAATTTAGTTCTTTTTCTCTCCCTCGCGTCCGGTGCCTTTCCAGGGTCGCGATCCCAGTACCGTCTTTCCCTTTTATTACCCCCTCTCGCCAACCTGCTGTCCTTCTTCCCGACTGAGGACCCCTCTCCCGCTCGAACGCCCCGTGAGACGTCAGCCAGCACTTCTTATGGGGACTTTCCTCCTCTCCCTCGCTGCTTTAGTCGCTTCCCCGTGACTCTCGGCGTTCGATGTATGCTGTCCCTCCTCCCCTGAGGTAGCTCAAGCGCCCCCCCCCTCTCCAGTTCCCGCCCCCGTCGGCCGAGTTTCAGACAAAGAAGCCAAACCGCCTTTCCGTGCCTTTTCGGTTTGTTTGCGTCGCGGTTACGATTCCCGTTCTCGCGTTGCTTTTTTTTAGAGTTTCGACTTTCTGAGTCCCGTCGGAGCATTCCCCCCGTACCCTTCCTCCCCGCGTCGTTCCTTTCATCCTCTTCCCTTTTGAGAACGGCGGCGTTGTCCTTCTCTCCCTTCGTCTACTTTCAAGGTCACTTTTTTTCTCCCTTCCAGTCCCCCATCGGTCGACCTTCTTCTATGATGCTTTCAAGATGGCTGCATCTCCGGTCCCAGATTTTGCTAACATTAAAAACCGATCCCATGCTCGTGCCTTTTTTGCTCTGTCGTGACGTGCTAGACATCCCCCTGTTCTGACCCGATGGGCGACCCGTCTTTTGTTTCAGGCCCCCTATTTTTCGTTGTATTTCTGTGATCAGGGGATTTGCTACTTGGACAAGGCTTGTGTTTTTTTCTTTGGATTTTTCTCTCCTGGTTGCCCCCCATGTTTTTGTGGTGTGTGGCCACCTGTCATAGTTTCGAAAGCCCGATCTGCCTGCTTTAGCTCACGGACTTTCTCAGGCCGACGAGTCCCCCCCCTAGCCTGTGTTGTTCGTTGTTGCCTGTTTTTTGCCCCTCAAAAATAGTGGAACCCTCATCGCCCATAGCGTAGGTTTGGTTTTGTTCGTTTTTTGTGGTGGGTTTATGTTTTTCATGCCGTGGTCAGCTCTTGCTTTGTTGTTTCAGGCGCTCGTCGCTTCTTTTTTCCCTCTCCCCGTCATTATTTTTTCCCTTGTCCTCGGTTTTCCGTTCCCCCCAACCCATTACTTGCCCCATCTCAAGTCGTCGAGCTCTCCGAGCTCTAGGTTTTTTAGTCGCCGCTTTACAGACGGATCCGCCAGACGTTGCTCTCCTGCCCCCCCCCCCCCCACTCCCTGACTGCATGCTTTCGTAGTTTTTCCCCTCCGGGGACCCTCCTGCCACTTGTAGAACCGTACGAGTCCCCGGCTTCTTGTCGGATACTAGTCCCAAGCCTAGCTAATGGGATCTATTTGAGTACTAGCCGGACCTCCCGCCGACCTCCTCCTTTTCTTTGCTCCCGCCCCCCCCTGAGAATGCACCAGACACCGCGCGGTTGCTGTCCACAGTGCCGGGTATGTCCGCCGGTTGATTCTTGTTTTCCTGACTCACGGTCTTTGTTAGTATTCCTTTGAACGTTCTCTTTTCATAGGTTTTTGCCCTTTCCCCCCTTCTCGTCGCTCACCTTTCTCGGCCAAGTCAGTTGTTTTTTTCTTTATGACACCCTTTCCCCTCGTGCGCCTTCTCCGTGAGGACGTCTTTGCGTCAGGAATTCTTTCGTCATTTAAGTTGCGTGTGCTTCCGTCTTTTCCTTAGCGGTCTCCCGTTCCTTTTCAACTTTCCGTTTCACTCTTTCGTCCGGTACGCTCACTTTGGAGTTTTTTCCGTTTGGCAGTCGTGATCCTTTTTTGGACGTGATTTGAGCCGCCGATACACGGAGCTTAGTCTTTTAATGGACCTCACTTCCTTCCCCCCCTTGTCTTTTTTTCTCCTCGAGCTCTCACTCTCTAGGCCGGGTCTCTTTTCATTTTCAGATCCCCCTGTAATCCTTTCCCCAGTTGTTTTTTGTTGTAGTAGCTTTATATCTTCTTTTTTCCCTTACCCCCCTCCGCCACGTTCAGTCTCTAATCTAGTGACTATTGGGCTCCCCCTGGCCCCGTTACTAATCTAAGAAGCCACGCTGTCCGCTCTCACTTTTCTAGTAACACGCACTACGCCCAAAGTCCCCGGGCCTGCACTCGGTCCGTCCTGCAGGCGAAGATTCCTTTTTACAATTTCCGGTGCCCCCCTTGCTTTCCCCCCTCGGTGAGGGAGACACTAACTTCATATACCTTTTTGTCGAACACTGCTCCCATTTATGGACCCCTGCGCATATCTGGGGGGCCCCGGTTCGTCCTCCCCCGTCGTGGCCGAGCCCGTGAACAAGACCCATTATCCCTGTTTCCTCTTATTAGATGTCACCGCCTAATCGTGGAAGTACGTATCCCTAACCACACACGTTGCCCTCCCTCATCCTTCCGTTATTGTAAGACGAACTCATCGGTTGTGTGCTCTTCTCTGTTTTTTGTATGGAGTCACGAACACTTTGGTTCGGAGGAGGATTTTCATTTCTCCTCCTAAGACCGTCGTACCCCTCGAGACTTCTTGGAACCTTCGCGTCTACCAGAAGCCTGACCTATTTCTTCTTGCGACAGTTCGTCTTTGTTCCACGCCTGGACACCCGCCTTCTGCACATCTTAGAGACCCACCCCAAAACACACCCCAACCCTGTTCGCTTGTCTGCAGGAGAATCCCCTTAGGCGGATCCTGCGTACTCGGACTTTGACAGAACCTGCGACATGCTCGTTTTTCTTACGAGACTATTACATCCCTCCTCTGACGGCATGCGTCTCTTCACTTGATGCCTTCCCCTAGGACGCTTACATTTTTGTATAGTACTGCGCTTTCTCGATCGTTCGCCGGGCTGACACTTTTACCTCCTGGCAACTCCCTTATAACTTGCTGCCTGATTCTTTTTCCACTCTTTGTTGATGGAAAATTTTGTTGTTATGTGAGAGTGTTACCCTTCGAAGCTTCAGCGGCCCCCTCCGTGATTCCTACGCATGTCGATCGGTACCTCGCATCCACTTCGTCACGTTTTGAACCTGGGCGACCGATTCCAGATAAGTTTTTCCAGCTCCTATACCTGTATCCGTGTCCCCCGATTAGACTTTCGGCCTCCCATCAAGGTCGACCTGGTACCCTTTCTCGTGCGCTGTACCGACGAGAGCGACTCAAAGGCGTAAGTATGACTATTTTTGGCCCAGCCCCCCCTTTGCCTCCTTGACCCAACGATCGATAAGCAATCTTGAAGCTCAGCCCCCCTCCTATTCCTCCAAGAGTTGTGTCCTTGCCGTGAAGACCACCTTAAGTACGCCCTCCTTGATCTCGTAAAGACGCCTTTCTACATCGCCTCGTCTATTTCCCCTTTTTTACCTTCCCAGCAGGGGCCTGAACTGAAGTGGTTTTGTGGCGCCGCCGTCCGACCCCAGTCCACTGCGCACACCTAGACCAAAAGAATTCCTGCTTATTGGATAGCCTGAGCCCTACTAACCGAAACAAAGACAGGACATTTAACCGTCTGTTCTTCTCTTACCTCTAGGCAATAGGAGGGGTGGCTGTTACCTTTACGTTTCTCTGTTACGGTAATTTCCCCTTCGACCTGTCTTACTTTCTCTCACTCTTGATAGAGTCCGGTGCAGTCTGCTCCTCTCCCAGACTCTGAGGTGAGTTTCCCACCCTTTTCCCCAGCATACTGCGTTCGGGCTTTTCCTTGTTGCGTTGAGGCGTCTCTCAGTTTTCCTCGTCTGAGCTGGTGCAGCGCTTTTTGGAGGAGCTTTATTTCCCCTCCTCTTGAAGGGTCTTCTCTTCCAGTTAACGCCCCCCTGCTTTCTTCCTTCCTTTAGAACTATTCGACGTTGTTATGTCGGCTCCGATTCTCTCCTAACTTCCCATTTTCGCCTTTGTTCGTCTCCCTCTTTTCTCCCAATTTTTCCCCCTATTCTCGCTTGGGACCCCTGAGGTTTCTCTTTTCCCTTCTCTTTCAAGCGCTGTTCCGGGAGAGATGTTTTCTCCTTACTCCTACCCCCAGTGAGGTTTTACTATCCCTCAGTTTCCCTTTTGATCGCTCCCTGCATCAACTTGTCATATTTTCCTCTCCTATACTGTTCCGCGGATAGTCTGAACACGAACGCCCCGGCGGAGATTGACCCTTTTCTCCCCCTAATAGATACGACTTCTCCGGGTCCTTTCCTAACGACGCGAGGCGGTCTACCGTCCTGATTATCTTTTCACTCTCCTCCCACTCACTTGAACCGGTCACTAGGAGATTCATGACCTGGAATGATCGGATCCTTAATCGTTCTCCTCCTTTTCCTTTCGGTACCCTCAGCATAACCTTCTTTCTTCTTCTGTTCGAATATTCCCCTCTATTAGAGTGTAGCGGACCGGTGCTTATTCGCCAAGCCCCCTGATTCGGGCCCTGCCTTCCCCTCTGCTCCCCTTCCGGTTCTTCTTCCGAGTAGGTTAAAGCTTTCTGTAGGTGTGAAGTCGACCCCCCATTCGCCCACACGCTCTTTCCTCTCCATATGTGTCTTTCTGCGCGACGCCGGCGAGAAATTCCTCCCTTAAGTCTTTCGAGGATCCGTGCTAACGTAAGCTCTTAGCTTGTCTCTCTTTCCCGCCCACGGAGGGGGGCTGGGCCTTTTCCTCCCATATCCTCACATTTACGTATGCCACAGCGTCCGCTTAGTCCTTCTTACCATCTCACACGTCGAGGTCGTTATAGTTACCGCAGCGGCGCCTCGAAAAAGA
>Ga0179593_1350252_pt1 | contig 13329 bp, 14 predicted proteins | sample CZODoug2_1_08_16_FD_185931 | JGI IMG/M metagenome (GOLD analysis project Ga0179593, IMG submission 185931) | Vadose zone soil fungal communities from Angelo Coast Range Reserve, California, USA - CZODoug2_1_08_16fungal (PacBio error correction) | ecosystem: Environmental > Terrestrial > Soil >... | reverse complement strand
CTCTGTCCTGATTTTTCCTTACACAAAATGAACTTTTTGTTCGGACTGCCATCCTCTGCATCAAGTATTTTTTTTAGTAAACGCCAAATCTTTCCTCGCTTAGTCCCGGGCGTGGCTTTTTGACTAGACCCGCTCTTTATAATCCCCCAACCCCTTGATTTACCCCCCTCATCCCGAATATTCTCGAGGACGTGAGAGCGGTCCCCATCCTTGGGAGTGTCCCCTTCCGACTTCTTCGGCCCTGCAGACAGTTCCGTGCGTGGCACCAATGGAACTTCCAAACTCTTTTCTCAGTTTCAGTGCTTCGTTCCAATCTCAGCCGGTGCATCCACTTGCCCCTCCTCTTCCATCCCCCCCCCAATCCGATGAAGCTTTCTTAGACCGCGACTACGCTCCTTGTACGTTTCGAACGACCCGGGCTGACCACCTTTAACCCTGACCCCCCTTTTTCGGTTTTGGATACGGGCATTCTTGATTCCAATGAGCCAAGGTCCCTATTTTTCTCCCAGATGACCCGGGAGTAGGCTTCCTCAAACCCTTTTTTAACCCCCGTTTCGAGAGCCCCAAGCACGATTGTTTAGGTCCTGAATGAATGTCGTGGTCTGCTTTCCCCCCCTCGCGGCCTACTTTTGCTAGATAACCTTCTGTCTGAGTTTTCTCTGTGTTTATACGGTAGATAAACTCTTCTTTCATCCTTCGCGAGCATGTGTTGTCCCCGTCGAGGAAGGACCCTCTTCCCCTCCTATCCCCCCGTTTGAGGCGTTCCCCCTCCGATCCGGGTTGATATCCACATGGACGTTGCGTTTCATCTTGTCCAGGCTAGCTTTAACGCGTTTTCTTTGTCGTTGCGGTCTCTTCAATTCCCCCTGATTTTGGTCCCCTTGTCGTTATTTAGTTTCCCTCTCCTGCACTCATGAACTCTCCGAATCGTCTTGCTTCTTTCCATGTTTTTTTCGTTTCTTCTTCCTTCGTGGAACCCGGCTGCGCTCTTTCCAAACGTCAGGAAAATGTTCTCCTCCAAGAGAATGACTGAATTCTAGAAACGCGTTGCGCTGCTCGGCACGCAGAGGATGTCGCTCTCAGACAGGTCCCGGACAGCACCCAGCACTGCACGCGAGTCTCCTGGGATTGGACTGGACTATTTGAAAGACCCCCCCCGAGTCATCCCTCCCAAAGAGAAAAGCAGCCTTTCCTGTCAACTCTTCGCGTGTCAATGCAATTGGGAATGTCTGGACTTCTGCTGCTCCGGTCATTCCTCCTGCTTTCGTCGGGCGCTGCCCCCCACCTTTTTTTCCTTTCCTTGAGATTTTTTTCTTAGACGTGTCTTGTCCCCCTACTTTCAATTCTTCGGGAATTTCGCTGGCGGAGTCTGTCGATTAATCTTTTTCCGCCTTCTACTAGTTGAAATGATCGGTACGCGGGCCCTCTTTTGCCCCACAGGGCCTGTAAGAGTAAGTTTTTCCGTTCTTTCTTCGTCGTTGGAGGATGACGTTTCACGTCTGGCGGTGGGCAATCGCGTCACCCGGCTCTCCTCTTTTTCTCGATGCGTGCGTCCTCTCTGCCCTTTGGATTCCGATTACTTCCGTTTCGTAACGGCACTTTCCCTAGACACGTGCGGTCCACATTATTCGGCGTGACCCTCTTCTCCCCATGTCTCCCCTGTGGTGCGCATGCAAGGGAGTTAGGACTTCATTGATTTTCCTGTTTTTCTGAGGACCAGTACTTCGATCCAAGAAGGAATTCATATACGTGCACCTGGCCCGATCCCGTTTCCACTCTCTTATATAATCTGTGAGGTTCCTTCCGCCGAGCCTCTGTCCTAACGCCCGAGCTTGCTAAGGCTGAGTTTTCTCCTTGTTTTTTTTTTTATTTTTTTTTTTGGGTATCGATGCCGATCTCTCTCTTCTCTTTTTTTTTTGCTGAGCCTATTGTTCAATGCGATTTACGGCTCTCCACTGGCTAGCGTCCCCGAGGTGCCCAGTTAACGTGATGATTAACCTTACCTCAGGGAAGATCTCTCCCGATCAGTGGAAGGATTTCCATTCGATATGAAGCCGTAGTTCTCGCGCGGATTTGGCCTCTCCTTTTCCCCCCCTTCTTCTCCCAAAAGCTTCAATCCTGCTGCTGCCCCCCTTTCCTTTCTTTCAGGAGGTCACCTTCCTTTTCTCCTGAGTTGTGCCTCCTCGGGCTTTTTATCAGTTAGGATGATGACCCCCCGTCCCTTATTCCGGAATCCCATTCCAGGCGATTCTGCGTCGGTCACCTTTTACCTCTCCTCGGATGTCTTTTTCTCCTTCCCCCCGATGGCCCCGCCATCTTGAGCCTTGGCATCTCCTCAGAGAAGCCCCTATTTCCAAAATTCTTCCCTTGCAACTCGTGGGGCCCGGCGTACCGATCCCATGTCAGGGACCTGGCGACAGGATTCCTCTTCAGGCTTTCTACTAACTCACGTGGACTTCGGTACGGTTTCCTTCCGTGTGTGCCTGGATTGCGAAGACCCTCTGATCTTTTTTTTTTGATAACCTTTTTGTGTTTTTTCGCTTCCCACGACCGCGTCGCTCACCTATTCCTCTCCAGTCATGGTTCCTTCCCCCCCCGTTCTTTTTCTTTCCTCGCGCAGATTCGGCCTTTGATTTTCTCCCTGGTGCTTCGGCTTTGTCATGCTCCTTTTCTTCCTCCGAGCTCGCGTGTCCTAGTGCGTTTTTTTTTGTACTTTTCGCTTTTTTTGCCACAGCATTTCTTCTGTGTCCGCCAGCGCACGGGCTGTTTCTCCTGCTGTGGTCATTCCTTTTATCGTGGCATTCATTTTTTTTACTACCGTGTGGGACGGTCGCCTGTCGCACTGGTCTCTCATCGCCTTTTTACTCCATACTAGTCAGTCCCAGGAAATAATTTCTGCGTGTCGTCTTTTCTGAGTCGGCGTCGATTTTTGACAATACGGCAGGCAAATCGTTCTTTTCTCTTCTCGTCCCGCAACGTCAGCCCCCTGCGCCTCGCCCGTCTCTGTCAAAGCTCCCCATTCCATTTGTATATCTTACAACCCTTTCTTTCGTGTTGCGCATCCTTCAAGGTGATAATAGTGACGCGGTTTCCTTCTCGTCGGACACAAATGTCGTCCTGACGTCCGTCTTTGGTGGCCCTCCCTCTCCTCCCCTAAAGTCCACTCGTGAAAATAGTGAGCATTACGGGCGAGGGGCTGCAGCCCCGGCACCCACGGACAGTCACTCAACCCTTTCTTGGGCTCGAGACCCCTCTTCTTTTTTCCTTCTTGTGTTTCTGAATGCCGCATCCCTTCGGTTCCCCCTCGCGGCTTTTCACAGTTACTTTTCAGATTCCTGTTTCTCCTCCAACCAAATTTGTTTGTGAAAGTGGTTACCTGGTGTCGTTCGACTTGGTCGGTCTGCTTCGGTCGATTTCGCAGTTGACTGCTTATCTGATTGGTCACGGCGCTTTTCCAACGTGTTTCAAGACGATGCTCTTTGGATGTTTCAGTCTGGCCCCCTGAATCCCCATTGCTGTTTTTCCTGGCCTTTGTGTTTCAGCTCCTTTTCTGGGGCATTGCCGTCACCCCCCCCTTTCATAGCCCCTACCTCTGGTCGCTTTTCTTTTTCAAATATTCTTGGTCTTTAGGGACTCCTCCTCTTTGATTTTCTCTCGTCCTTTACTTCCCCTCAATCCCATCGGCCCCCCTGCCCTTGATTATGACTATGTGTCGTTATCCCACTATTCTTCCCGTTGAGGAATTTCTTATCACCAACCCCAAATATTGGCCATTTTCACCACATCTTCATCTCTCTCTTTCTCCTCATACGGGTTTTTTGTTTTTTTTCTATACGGCCCATGGTTTTTCGTTTTGTCTTTTTGTATGGACTCGCCCATTCCCCCCCCGCCCTATACTCTTTCCATCAACATATTTCGCTGAGTCGGTCGATTGCTTTGCTTCCAGTAGATTCACGGTCCTCCCCTTTAAATCCAGAGGGCTTCCCGCATCGTACCATTCCCCTCATCTTTCTCTTTGAGATTTCCCCTTTTGGTGTCTCTCCCTTTGATCTCATGCCCATGAAAAATTGTATGACCCCAAGTCCCCGGAAAAACAGCTGGGACTTCCTTTTCAAAGCGTTCTTCCTCTCGGCTGACTCCCCCTTTAAAATCCACCCTCTTTGCTGACTCTGCCCCCACTTCTTTCCCCTTCAGGCGCACCGCGACTCAGCTCCCCCTCTTTCCGCACGACCCCCCAGGGCGACCCCCCTTTTTTCCCCTTGTCCCCGGTGTTTTTTTTCCCGGCACTGGACATTCCAGTGAGCAAGCACTCCTTCTTCGTTTTGCCTGAGAAAGGGCTTCGGCCCCTTCCCTAACAACATAATGATTTCCTGTTCCCGAGAGCCCACGACGATTTTTATTCTTGTTTCTTGTGATTTTAAAACTCGCCCACCTAGCGACGTCTTGCCTCGATAATCCATTATGACGTGATCGGATGCCCTATTTTCGTTTCCCCCCCTCACGACTTTCATTCCTGTCTGAGCATTTTGTTCGCTTCCCTTCTTCAGTCAACGCGTAAAGATGAGAAAAGTCTTTATTTCCCAAATGTCCTTTTTTCTCTATCCAATGGCCCCTTCTTTCCTTCCTTACTTCGGGCTCGCTTGGGCGCCCCCTTTCTCAATAGGTTCTGGTCTTTTTTTATCGTCACCGATTTTTGCCTGCCGTATCTCCCTTTTTTTCTCATCGACGCGTACTTATGGTAAACTCGCCCATCTTCCCGTTTCTTTTTTTTTTCTCTATGATTTGAGGGTATGCAGGTGCTTCGGACCAGTGTCCTGCGCCTTCTCCTTTCAAAACGTCGGAACTTGACGCCTTCCTTGCTCTCCAGTCTGAGAAGAAAGTTGCGCTTTCTGGAACGCTATTTGTGTCCTCGCCTTAGGCTTCACCTCCCCCCACAACCCTGCGTCCTAGGCCCCCCCCGCGAGCGAAGGAACGAAGGGCCTCTTTCCATCCATCCCCCCCGTCTTAGATCTCCCTTCCCCCCGAATACGACCCGGCTTCCCTCCCCCTTCGCGATGCCATAACATTCAGGGATACCCCATGTGCCTTTTCGGAGTCTGATAGGTGTTTTTTCTACGCTTCGTCGGAATCGGCTCCCCCCCCCAACCCATTTTACATGTTGCCGTATCTCTATTTCGTTCGACGTCCTTGCCACACTCCTTTTCCCATAGTCTTGTCCTTTTCCCCTCTTGCGTTGGTTGGTGTCCCTGATCATTCGCTGCATCCGGAGACAATCCCTTCCTGGACTCGGTTTTGGTTTTCCACTCCCGAGGTGTCTGGCAGTAATTTTTCCTGACTTTGCGGCTGTCGGCGGCTCTTCCTTTCCTTCACCTCTTTCCCTGTGGCATCGAGCGTTCCCAGTCCGAGTCGTCGAAGCGTTTCTCCCCCAGACCCGCTGATTAGGTTCTTGGATAATTCCCTCTCATGACATTCCCTTGCCCCGCGCCCGCTGCGGCACGATTCTACGGTTGTCCTTTATGTCTCTTTTTCCATTTTCCACGACACGTTGTGTTCGTCCCTCCAGTTGCGTTGCTATACGTTTGGCTCCAGTCTTTCGGTTTGAGTGTTCGATCCTCTCGATAGAAACCCTTTTCCCCTCCCCTGGTCCGATCCCGGGTTTCCCCGAGTTATCCGAAGCTGGTCCAGGTGTTACGTCGCGGTGAGCATCCGGGAACAAGCCTCGAGAGGCTTCAGCTAGTGTCCCTCTGAACCGGGTCCATTTTTCCTGGATTATCTCTCTTTCATAAACTCTTTTGTGTTGGATCTATGATCGAATTCGATTACCGGGTTCCCGCCCTTTTCTCATGTTCTCTTTTTCCACTCTTTTATGTCACCTTTCCGACCCCGGGGTTCGAGGACTTCGGCTTTCTTCTCCCCTTCCCCCCAATTTCTTATGAGGCTTTTCGATCGACTCAGTGCTTTGGAAGACGACGAAAGATTTCGTCCCCCCCAAAATGTACGGTCTCAACGCTGTGCGCACCCTGTGTTCTTTCTTTGATCTCCGGGTCGGTAATGCTTGCGTTGCCGCAGAGGGCGCTGGCGTATTTCAGGGTCGGATGTTCCCTGTTCTTACTCTTCCTCACCCCTGACTTCCTTTTGGTTTGCTTTAGTTCCTTATTTCTCTCGGGTTGACGTCGATGCACTCTCGTGAGCCCCTGCAATCCCACCTCTCCCTCCTCCCCCCCCATAATGTTTTAACCAATTACGGCCTTTCACCACCGATTTCCTTCTCCCGATCATTCGCTCTTTGAGAAGGGGTCTTACTACTATGATCGACCCGACCTCCTGCGGGAATCTTTTCCTCTGTGCACGGCGTGTGGCGTTACGTCGACGCCATCCCCCTTCTCACGGACGGTCCAGAAATTGTTGGGGTCTTCCTTCGCTACTGCGTTCTCCACCTATTGCTTCCCCGGTAATGGGTTCCTTTTCACCGTTCTTTTAGCATTCTCACGAGTGACTTGGAATTGGATTCTTTTTGGGTTGCGATCGTGCGTCTGTTTGCATCTTTCATTTGCTTCTTCGTTCCCGTCGCTGCTTGCGGGCTTCTTTCTCTTTTTGGTGCGTCTTTCCCCTTTTGAGGTTCTCCCCTTCTCCTTTTCAGCGCGCCATTTCGCGTTTATTCTTTATCGTGGCAGGCTTTGACGTGTGTGTTCCTAGCCTTTTCGCAGCATTTGCCGCCCCCCAAACTCATAGCTACTCCCCCCCTTAGTGGGTAGTTTTTTTTCTGCGGATTAGCTGCTCCATTACGTTTCTTTTTCACCACATCGCTTGGCTGCGACCCCTCCACTTCAGCCCCCTTCTCCTCTGAATTTAAAGCGCACCGGCCAATGTTCTTACCACGGCCGTTTTTTTTGGGTCTCCTACCTGGTCAGCGTGACATTTCTGGTGAATTTTCTCCGGACTCAAAAACCTTTCTTTTTCTGCCGTCGGTTTTGAGCGACTCTCCTCCCTTTTCCCCCACCTTTTCACCCCCCCAGAGTGACGGTTTTTGAGCACGTCCGTCGTTGTGGGGTTAAGCTTTTAAGTAACATCCCTTAACTCCACAGCGGGCTGGGTTCTTTCGACCCCGGTGTCCTATTTTCTTGTTTCTTCCTCAGTTCACCCTTTTCTTGGGGTTCTCTCTTCTGTCTCCATTCATTTCCCTCTTCCCTTCGCCAAACCATATTTTCCTTTTTCTGTGTCGTTAGGGGGGGCGCGTGTCTCTTAGCCTTCCGGCTTATAGTCTTTTTGATTTTTCTTCTGCGTTTTAATGCTTCCCCCTCCTACTGTGACGGTTTTGCAACTCATCCCCCCCTCTTTTTTTTCTTTTCCATTGTTGTCATTGCTTTTTTCTTCCTTCATGTTTGGCTGGTCGCTCTCAATCTCCTTCTCCCATTCGGCTTGCCGGGACATTTCTTGGATTTCCCTTGAGTCCGGCCTTTTACTTCCGACCGCCAATCGTCGTAGTCCCGTGGGTTTCCCCTGCCCCCCCCCTTTCTGTTTATCCGCGGGGAGTGGCGGATTACTACCAAAACATTGCATTTTTCCACCCTCTTCCTCCTTTTCCTTCATCCCTCAGTGTTTTTTTTAGCTATTTGCTTTTAGTAACCTGCCATATTTTTTTTGTCGTTTTTTGTTTACTCTCCCATCCCACGCTTTCCTTTCCCCCCTGAGCTTTGTTCCACGCAACTATTTTCCGCTAGTCTTTTTTCGTCTTTGGTGTCGGATCATATTTTATAATTTTTCCCCCCCAACCCCCATAGCTGCTTCCTCATCGCTTTCGCCTCTTCTCTGGAGAGCTGACCCGCGTTTTTTTTTTTTGAGACTTTATCCCTTAATGACACCATAACAGGCGTTCCTGACCCCCAACCTGTCCAGGAAACTTTTGGGATTCCAGTGCACTTTCTCGGCCAATCAGCAGCGGCTGCATCTTGCATCTCTTCCTCACAAATCCTTCGTAAGCTTTTTTTGACTCGCGTCACTTTCCCGTCATCCGTCGAATTTCACAAGTGTGCGAACCTTTGGTCAAACAGGTCCCAATTTTGTGGGTTTTCCCAGGCTATTGATCCCCCCTGATTCCCATGTGGCCGAGCATTCGTCCCCGAGCCCCTTTTATTTTCTCCTCCGACCCACCCCTTTCTTCGGCATCCCCTTTCGGAGACCCCTCCCCCCCTCTTTTATGACTTTTTCGTGGTGACTTCCCCTTTTAACCACCTTTTCGATCTACTTGCTCGATTCTGATGATGACGTTAGCTTCTGCTCTGTCGCTCCCCAAACCGCATTTTCAGTCCTCCTCGCGATGCCATTGGGTTTTCCGCGGAGTTTAGTAAGCCCCATTTTCATGAGCACCGTGAGGATTCCCCCACCCCAAGCCTCTCTTTTTTTTGATCGCTCCCACTGGCGCGTTTTTGCGCCTTTCCTTCTGCCCTTTCTCTTTGAATGTTTTTCCCGTTGCGTGTTGCTTCGAGATTCGACACCGATTGGGATCCCGCTGTTGCACTCATCGACGTAGGGGTCCTCCTCCTGACACCTCGAGATTCTTCTTTTCTTCCTATATGCTTGATTTTTAGGAGGCGTTCGGTTTTCACCCCTTGGCTGCGCCGGCTGTACCCCCGTCGGAAATGCATGCCCCGATCCCTTTTCCTGACCAGCCGCTCTGAAAATTTTTTGCTCTTCCTCGGCACGGTTCTTTCTTTTTTCCTCGACTGCCCGGAAAGACCCCCGAGTTTTGTGGCGCGACTTTCCCGACCGGCAGCATGCTCCAAACAGAAGACCGATCTCCCCACCGCTCCCAGAATCACCGTCCGTCACTTTCGCCGCTGCCCACCCAACCTTTCCCCCTTGGAAATTTACCAATGGGACTTGCGTGATCACTATAGTGAATTCTCCCGCTTTTCTTCGAAGCGCGACCCCTTTTCGTCCGGCGTTCGCGCGTTTATTTTCTCCTTCCTTCACGCCGTTTCACCTCGTTAGCCTTTCAATTCCGCATGCGTCTTCGACATGTTCGTGACCCTTCTCGTCTGGTCTTCACATCTGAGTTGGCCTGGGCCGTCCCTTTTAATTTTTTTCCCTTCTTTTTCATGCGTCGGCGTGATTAAGTCGCGGCGGGAATCGTTTTTTTCTCACCCGCTCCATTTTTGACACAGAGAGTCTCGCGCCGTTCCCCAAGACCAGAACAACAGTCGTTTCCTCCTTTCTGGCATCATCAGGACCAGTCGCCTGCCCTCTTCGGGTTGCAGCATTCCGGGTGACCCTCCTGAGTGATAGTCACGACACAGTGGTTTCCCGCAGTGCGTTGATCTTAAGTTTTTTCGTTGTCTTCGGCGGCAGATACGGAGGAGACCCCCTCTTCTTCTTTCATAGCGGCACTGGCGATCTTTTGTCCCCCCCCCTCTCGAGTTCCTGTCAAATCTTTCCAGTGTAGTTCCGGTGAGCATTCAACGGGGACTCCTTTTCGAGACGGTCTAAGTTCCTTCGGTGCTCGCTGTGTAACTCTATGAGATTCTCTCTTTTTAGACTCCCTTGTTTGTTTTTTCTCTAGAGGTTTCTTCGCTGTACCGGCTCGCACGCGGCCTGCCGGAGGAGTTCCACTTTCCACGTGATTTCACCTCTCCTCCCCTGTTCCCAGCGTTTACACTCGCGGCGGTGGGTCTTTTGATAGGCCAGTTTTCCCCCCGATCCTTTTCTTCCCGTAGTTCGATCGCCGCCCGTGATTGACGTTTACGTTGAGCAAAAACGTACGTCCCCCCTCCTGTGAGACACACCTTTTTTTAGTGAATTGTCTATAAGTTTTCCCTCCTATCATGCTTTGTCGAAGCTGGTCGGATGGTCTCCTGGTACGTGTCTGATTTGCAATTTTTTGGTCGACGTGTGCAGGAGTTTGGCCTCCTTCTGACGAATCGGATATCCGGTTTCCCACCCCCCCCCCTTCGAGTTGCCCAATCTGAGCCCTTGACTAGCATCCGACGCCCCCCCGCCCCCTGGAAAAACAATTCCGGATGTCCCACTCGACTTTTTTCCGGCGGACCGATCATAGTTCCTTCTTTTTCTTCCGGGTGATTCCAGCTTATGTATCGACATCCCCCCTCCCTTCCTTTGCTTGTCCCTCGTGCCTTTTTTTGTTCCCTTACGTTTTCCTGACCCCCTCGGCGCGCGGAATTGGTTCCAGGTTTTTTGTTCTGCTACGACGAAAAGTCGACTTCACCTCTCTCCTTCCATTCCATTTGGCTCCTTTTCCTTGTTATGTCCCTGCCTCGCATCTTTGACTTTCGGATTATGGTCCCGCGTTTTTTGATATGGTTTATTCTTTTTTTTTCGGTATCTTGCTTTCCCTTTTCCGCCTGATTTTGCTTGCCTTAGCGTTGGTGCTGTCCGTTTCTTTGAGGCGCGACCCCAACCAATTTCGCCTTCGTCCTCGCCTCTCCAGACGATTTTCTATTTTATGCAGGGCTCGTTTTTCTCCGCTTTTTTGTCCGAGCCTTTGCGTAAGCATTGTTTCTCCGAGCTCATAAAAAATTCCTATCTAATCACTCCTTTTTTTTTTTTTTTCTGAGTCGCGTCCCCTTTTCTTCTCTTGAAGAAATACGGCATTGACAAGTTTGTCGCTGCGGACGTCCCCCACTTCCCCAGGAGCAGCGTTCGTTTTATTAAAGCGCACCGGCCATGTGGTATCCTCATTTTGAGCGTAGTGTTTGAGCAATCCTCCCCTTTGATCCTCTGTGAAGTTATGCCTTTCGGACCAACATGTTCTCCTAGTTATTTCCTTCTGGTTTGTTTAGTCGCCCTCGCATACAGTTTAGTGTTTCATTTTTCTAGTTTAGACGGTGGGCGCTTTTAGTCAACTTCCCCCTCCCAACTCGGATTTTTCTCTCTACGGTCTGACATGATGGTGTGCGGAATGCCCCTGCCAACCCCTTTTTCTGGTTACCCCGTCCGAGGGATTGCAATCCATTTCTTTCTACGTTACCCTCCCCCTTGGTAATTTGATGTCCCTGGTGTCGTTCGACGTTCTCTTTTTTTCTCCGCGTCGCCCCCCTGTCTGCCTCTATTCTTTTTTTCCGATGGGGCAAGTGATTTCCGCCCCCTCTGTTGATTGGCCGACCTCTTTGTCCCCTGCCATCCATCTATTTTTACTGGTTCTTGTGTTTCAGCTTTTCCTGTTTGTTTTGGCCTTGCCGGATTTCCCCCACGCTGGTCGACCCTATTTTTTTCCCTCGAGACTATTAGGATGGAGTGGACCCCGCTATTGGCTTTCCCTGCCTCCGTTCTTGACCTTTTTCCGACCACGACTATTACTGATAGTTACCTGTTCGTTTACGCCTGCTTTTGCCGAGTGTCTGTGAGTTCCTCCACCATATGGCATTACACCATCCTTCCTCTTATCTTTTACCTCAGTTGTTGTTGTTGATCTCTCTTTCAGATGGTGGGTACGCAACATGGCCTTTGCAGTTCCCCCTATTTTTGGATTCGAGCTTGCTGTAAACTCCCCTTGTCCCCCGCTTCTTCTCTGGTTGTGTTTGAAGTCCTCTTTTCCTTCCTCAGGTTCCCACTGCGGGCTTCCCGCCATCCTTCCTATTTCCTCCCGATGACTCTTCTCGACGTCCCAGCTTTTCGTGGCGAGTTAATTTCTCCGTTCCCTGCCCCCCCAGACCCGGCCCGCGCAAAACTTCGACTTTTTCCACATCTGGTTCAGTTGCAAGTTTTCACCTTTCATCCCTTCTTCTCATCACTGCCCCCCCCCCTATGGTCCTCCCAATAATCTGGTATTCAGGCGTCCCCCGCGAATTTTTCCCGAGTCCGTTGTGACCAGATCACCGGGCCCTCCACTTGTCCACAGGGGCCCCCCAAGGTGGTTTGCGTCGGACATAGGGACTTTTCCATTTTCGCAAGCCAGCTCTAGTTGTCCCTGTTTTAGAAAAGTATCTTCTTCCGTCCCCTTTGGGCATCCGGTTCGCGAGTACAGCCGATGTTGATGAATTTTTCGTTTTTGCCGTAACCTCGTAACACCTCGCGCTTATTGCCGATTACGCGATCCGTGAGCGGTTGTTTCGTGCCACCCACGCCGTCGTATACGCGCCCGAGTCATGGGGGTCCCCCTCCATTCTCTATTGCACATTTTATTCCCCTGAATTTTCTGCACCGTGCGGGTCTCCAACACTGCCTTTCTGGTTGCTCCGCTTTTCCCCCCATGGCGGGTGTTTTTTTTTCATGTCCTGGCTAGCGGGCCTGTTTTTTGCGGTCGCTTTTATCGAAACCGCTGTGTCTTCCGTATTTTTTCAGCTCTCCGACGCGACTCATGAACCCCCTCTCCCCATTGCAGTATTTTTTCTCCTTTCTTTTGAGGGTATTTGAGTCTTTTTCGTCTCACGTGCTCGCCGGTACAACCCTCTTAACTCCTTTCCGATTCCTGTAGCATGAAAAAGCCTGAAGAAGACACACTCCCGCTTGCCGGCGCGGACCCTCGATTCTTTTTTTATCCTCCCCGTTACAGGATCCGGTATTGCCCCCCCCCCAACCTCCGCCTCTTTCCACTCTTTTTCGCGACGGCCCCCCGAAGGCATATTCCCCGAAATACAAACATCTTTCCCCTTTGATCTCACCTACCTCCGTTTCCCTCCCGAACGGCCGTCCCTTTTCCCTTGCGTAACCTTCCCTCTGGAATGACCATTGATAGTCGTCTCTCTGTTCATTCGGGCAGTTCCGAAGGCGCGCACACCCTTCCGGTCTTTTCTTTCTGAGTTTAGTCGCCATCTCACACGCCGTTCACATCTTTTCTTACACTCCTTGGGTCATGTCGCTCCTCTTTCTTCCTCCAAGTTCTAGTCGGAATGTCTCGGTCACGCAGGGACCCATACTTTTCCAGGGCCGTAATTTGTTCCATGAGCTCGTCGGCCCCTTCCCGATAAATGGTTTTCCCTGCTGCTTTTCATCGAGTGTTTTTATCTCCAGTCGTCGAGTCTTCTCCAGGACTTCGTCTGCCGTTGTGCTTCTTGATTTTTTGGGGGAATCATCTACACTGAACGGTCTTCGGTGCGGGCCAAACGCAGGTAGTGCCTTTCCTGAGATCAATTTCAAGTCCACAGGTTTCTTTTTTAGCCTTTCGTTTTTCCTTTTGGTTTTCCCCTCTCCCGGCGGGCGTGATACGGAGGTCTCTTCCCTAAGTCTAATCTCGTGCCTGTCCAGCCGGGTCCACCGCCGCGAGTCCCCCCCCCCCCTCTCCTGATTGCAGTGTAGTACGATTTTGGAACGGTTTGAACTTTTTCTTTTAGAATTCAGGCAGTCTTTCCCAGCATTTTCCAACTCTTTTTTTGC
>Ga0179593_1630908_pt1 | contig 13330 bp, 8 predicted proteins | sample CZODoug2_1_08_16_FD_185931 | JGI IMG/M metagenome (GOLD analysis project Ga0179593, IMG submission 185931) | Vadose zone soil fungal communities from Angelo Coast Range Reserve, California, USA - CZODoug2_1_08_16fungal (PacBio error correction) | ecosystem: Environmental > Terrestrial > Soil >... | reverse complement strand
GACGTCTGAATCAGTTTCCCTCATCTTTCCTTCGGCGCTGACCTCTTTCTCTACGCCGTTTTGGGTTCGTGTTAACGGCCCAAGATTATTTTCCTCGGTTTTTACCTTCGACGCCGGGCCTGTCGTCTCGTAAGCGCGCTTTTGGTCAATCTTTTTCCTTCTGGTTCTTAGGCATCTCTGGACTTTTGATCCTGGCGGTGGTAATATGTCATAAAGCCTCGGCCTGTTCCTCGAACAATGCGACTACTCACGGACTCGTTGGACCCCTCGATCCTCTCTCGTTTCTTAATGGGGTTGGGAATCGGTTTTCTTTCCCGGCAAGTCCCCTCCCCTTTATAGGGAAGAGGTCAACAGATGGTGATGCCATCTAGAGCCTTTTTTGTTTTCATCCGGCGTCCTCTTCCGTCAGGCTGTCTCCTACCTTAATGCCCGTGTATACTGGGGTTGTCTTTCAGTGAAGGAGACGTTCATTCCACAAACTCCATCGCCCCGCGCCTGCTAAGCCCTTACAAAGTACCTCCCACAGTGACCTCCTAGTTTCTGTGACCACGGTGCATCAAAGTCCGCGTCGCACCGCCTGGCTCTTCGTTATGTCAAGACGTTATCTATTCGCATTTTCTCTCATTTTCCCCGACTTCCAGAACGCCTGAAAATGGCAGATACTTGGGAGGGAACATTTTTTTGACCTTTCCCTGACCCGACGTACGTGCCCCTTTGGGGAACTCGCTTTTTCAACGCAATTGCACAGGACGTCCATCTTTCTGCATCCCTTTCCCTTAGGAGCTGCCCGGACATGGTTGACTTGCGACCCTTGGAGCCTCTGAAAGCCTACGAAATTTTCTTTCTCGTAACCTTTTTTTTTCTTCCCGGTCAGGCCGCTTTTGAACTGAGCTCTACGATGGGAGATACCAGCATCCTCCCCTGCCTTTAGCCCCCTTTTCAGAGGAAGTCCTCCTCAACGCCTACTTTACTTTTTTTTTTGTGACTGATTCTTTGTTTTATGAGAGTATCTCCGTAATAGAAGACTCCCGAACGATGTGGTCGACGTTGTGAAGGCGTTCGGTCCTTTTAGCCTTTCCGTCCAGGGTCTCACCCGGTTTTCGCTGAAGAGCCCGATACGATGTTCTTCCTCTCAAAGTTTTTTAGAGCGTGTTACAACGCGGGCAATGTCTCCGCCTCAGGACCTTTCTTCCTACTCTTTTTCCTTTTAATTTCTCCTGAGTCCCGTCCGCGAGACACGACGTCAAAGGGTGGCTTTTTGGTTCTTCCCTCCCAACAGGGTTCCGCCCCGTTCGCCCTTCTCTCTCTCAAGCTTCCCCCTGTTTCGCGCTCCCTCCTTTTCCGAACAGACGTCGAAGGCCCCGCTGGCGGGCTCCTCCCCCCCCGCTTGATGACCCCCAGGTGCCGCCCGACCGCGTACGAGCCTTGGAGTGACGGGTTCGTTTCAAGGAGCTTTTCGGATTACCGCCGGGTTCTGCCTTTTTTTTCGTTTCGACACCAGTCCTTCCTTCCTTCTTTCAGTAGTCCTCCCAGGAAGTACGCTTGTCTTTCCGTCTTGTCCTCGGCCGTCCTCATTTTTTTTTTACCAGTGCCAGACTCCCCTGCTGGCCGAAGCCAGCATTCCCTTCATCCCACTCCCCGAAGAAGAATTCCCCCAGGATCGCGATTCTTTTCCGTCTTCTTTCTCGGGCCGGCCTTCGATCTTGATTACCGCAAGATGCCCCCCGACCTTTCCCCGGACCCCCCCTTTTTTCCGAGGGTTTCCCCCCTCCCCCTGGACCCGGCAGTGATGCACATCTGGTCACCCAGAGACGCATTCCGGCTCTTTTTTCCCAGGCCCCCTCCAATTCCACCTTTTCTCTGGCAGGGTTGAACCGAGACCTCTCCCTTCCGTGAGTTCTCTCAACGTTTTGCAGCTGCCGTACGTCGCGTCGTCGGAGGTTACCTTGTTTTCCCCTTCTTGGCCGACCGTGCAAACCAGCCTTCGTACGAAACCTATAATTCCCTCGCCCCTCTGGCGTGAGCGCCGAGAATCATGGATTTGTTTCGACCACCTGTTAGGCGCCGGCTCTTCCGATGTTTCGTAGTCCCTTTCCCTCCCCGATTCAGGTAAAACGGTCCCCCGATTGCGAGTTCTCTTCCTCCTTAAGCTTGAAGTGGTTATTCTTCAAAAGGGGGCGTAATCGAAGCAGCATACTTCCCGCCTTTTTTGGGGGACTCATATTCTTTTGGCAACTTTTCCCGCGTCCTGGAGAGGTTGAAGCCCCGCGATGAAGTTATGATTTTCCTCGCGCACCGGTCTTTTTCCAGGGAGTCGTTCCTGCGTTTTGTTGTCTGCCACTACGGGCTTATGGCTCGCTTGATTCTTTTTTCCGTACGACCCGTCTTCTCAGGGGGAGGGATAGGAACTCTTCTTTTCCCTCCTCTTCCCCAGTTTTTGCGGCAACGACTTCTTTGAGTCTTTTTTGGCTGTGCCTCCCGGTCCTGCAGGTTTCCCCTGGCGTCTCCGTTGTTCTTTGAGATGGTTTGAACCTGGCTGAGGTCGCTGTTTTTTGAGGGCCTCTTCTTTTCTTTCTTCTCGCCCCCCTGGGACCGATGAGACTTCTTTTATTTTTGGGTGGAGAGCCTCCTCTTCTCGTGCCGTGGAAAGGGCTAGAAGTAGATGGGTAGATGTTGTTCCGCCGCGGTCGCTTTGATTAGAGAATGACCGCTATGATTTCTTCCCCCTCCCCTGGGCCTTTTTTTTTTTTTCCCAGGGTCATCCATGCGAATGTCCTAATTCCAAAGTCTCCCGATTTCCTTCCGGAGAGCTTAGGGTCCGCTTTGGCCTTTCCTTCTGGAACGTTGTATCCCCCCTTTTCCCAGTCCCTTGCGTTGCTTCTACTCTTTCCTCTACCTTGTACAAAAGTCCTCGAATAGTACTTTCGCTACAGATGGGACGCGAGTCTCTTCCTGAAGAGTCGGCGTCCTTTCGTTTTTCCTTTTTGAACAATGGAAGTTTCCCTCTCAAGGGACCGAGGATCAAATTAGATCTTTACACCTTCTTTCTGACCTCCTCCCTTTTAGGAGACCGTGAGAACCCCCGAGAGAAAGCGCCCCGATACTCCCCTCTGTCAACTTCCGGATTCAGGAGATCGGCGGTTCTCCAGGGCGCCGGATTTCTCCCAGATAGTTCTGATGTTGTGGGAGGTCTTCTAAGGAGGACGTTTCACCGAGGCCAACCTCCCCGAGGCTGAAGTCGGCACGCGGTTCTAAGAGGAATTGAGTTCCTATGTAATCTTTTCAAGAGCAGTTAGTAATGATACATATGGTCCTTTTTTTGTCTTGAATCTGATCCTCGCTTACAGACAGGTCAAAGTTCCCCGAAACTTCCCCTAAGAGCTATCTTTCCTCAATCAACTTCCGTGTTGAGAGAAGAGAGATTCCCCCTGCCCTTTGGATAGGCGGGTATCTGTCGGTCCTGTTTAGAAGTGGAGCACTGAGTGCGCGGGACCCAACAACTTTCAAGTCTATGTCCTTCCCGTAAGATTCTCCTTCTGAAAGAGAGTATCCATCCCTCCGTCCGTCCTCCCTCGAGTGAAGCCCGCCTTCTCTGGGCGGTTCTGTGAGGTGTCCGTCGGCCCCCAGAAGTTGTCCCTACCCCCCCCCCCAGCCAGAAGAACAGAGATGCGTTAGATTTGCTCTTTTTTTCGATGGAGTTCCTATTCCCCCCCCCTACCGGTACGGGACAGGTATGACAAGATCTCTTCTTTTTCTTCTGAGCACAGCGTAGAGACCCTCGAATAGGGTCGTTAGACAGCCTTGTACCTTCCTCCATTGTTGACCTTTTTTCCCCTTCCCGATCCCTTCTCGGTCCGTTACTAAGTTATCTTGATTCCTAAGAACCTCCCTTAAGGAGCCTGCGACGTAAACCCTTATCCCCAATGTTTTCATCTGATCCACTTTACAACTTTTTTGGGCCCGATAGTCTTCTGGGGATCTCCTTCCCAACTTCCCCCAGTGGAGATTTTAGCTTGAAAAGGCTAACCCAGTTCCCTTCGCCTGCCTTTTTCCCTTCAGGACTCTCTCGTGACAGACCTTAGTCCCCTCCCCCTGTCTTTCCTCCCTGCGGGCCTGTTCTCTGGCCTCCCAGGCCGAGACTATTCCTCTTTCCCCTTCTCACGTCAGCGCGTCTTCCAAAACATCGACTTTTTTTCTTTTCTACGGCCCCCCTTTTACACGAGAAACGAGCTTTTATCCTTTGGCTTACCCCCCTGAACGCCCAAGGGTTTTCCTCCTCTGAAAGTTTCCCGTAAGCTCGCCCTCTTCCTCCCACATAAGTCCCCGGAAAAACCTCCCCAAATATGCGTTTTTCAGCAATACAGACGTTCCCAACCTGGCGGTACGTTTTCCACGTCCGTAAATTTCCTTCCCGGTTGTCCTTCCCCGTTTTTTCCCCCTACCGAAATAGGAGACTGTGATCCCCCTCTAACCTAGTGCAGTCACCATCGCTCCAGTACGTAACCCTTTCTAACCTTCTACAAAATAGAACCTAGACTTTTTCTTCTGGCCTGGTCTCAAGGTTGATGTTCATAGCAACCTAAGAATACTCAGATACCGGAGTCCCCTTCACCAGATACCTTTTACCCCGAGTTACCTTCGGGGAACCCCGACAGCCTTTTACCTCACGGGCGGATGGCCTTTATTCTTTTGTTGGAATCATTCCCGGCACCGTCCTTTTCCTCTGCAAGTGAACGATCCAAAGAGCATCGGCGATTTCGTGAGGATTTTTCTCCGACACCCCCTCAGGCTTCAAAGGACCGCCTGGCAGAATCGCCCCTTTTGGAAATGACAACATTTCCATTCTTCTTTTTCTCCTCCGACCTTTTTTTCCCTGTCGGTGTGTTCTCTTAGGTGTGTGGTGCCCCCCCTTTAAGTCCCTTAAAGGTAAAGAATACACGTTAGAAGGAGGACGTCCATGTACCTTGGGTGTTCGCCTTTTCCCCCTGCACCCCCGGCAGGCTCGGTGTCCGTGGCTTTCGTGCTGTTAGTCTGCGTTTCTTTTTAGATTTCTCGAAGTTGCTTTTGCGTGGAGCCTTATTCTGACTCTTTTCTTTTCCTGTTATTGTTCATATTCGCTAAGCTGTCGACGTACTTTAGATTATCGCCCATGTTACTACGCCTCGCCCGTGGACTTCTGTGATCCTGTGCGTCGCTCCGTCTCCCGGAAGGTTCTGATGATCGACGGCCGCCTTAGGTGAAAATATGGTCCCCTTGACCCTCCTTTCTGAAACGAGGGTCCCCTTTCCGAGATTGCTGACCCCAGGGATTCTGTGTGATCCGACCTGAAAGTTCCCTCAGCTCTGGTCGCACGAGGAGCTCCCCTTTTCTCTTCCACAACCCGAAAATCCTTTAGCGCCCAATAACCCTTCACCCTCCTCCCCGTGTCCCTCCTAGTTCTTTCTCCCGTCCTTCCCCCCTTTCATCGCCTTTTTCGGATTAGAACCGATTCTACCTCAGGGAATCTCTTTCGAGTAGAGCAGTGAGACCCGCCCTCCCCCCCCTCCGCTTGGATCGGGGAGCAAGCATGTGGTTCCCCCCCCATTTCCTCACGATTTTCAGTCTTGATATTCTTAGGTTCCCCGTCCTGAAAGAAAGCCCTATTTCGCCCCCTTCCCTCCATGGCCCTCCCTGGGGAGGACCCATGGCTCTTTTCCCCCCCAGACCGAAGATGCAGAATAACGCAGGCTAGTGAGAGTACTCGGTTTCCCCGTCCCCCCCCTCCCCCGGGTTCTGAGATTACATACTTTTTCTACCCAGACAGACGCCCCCGACGAGAACTTCCACCTTTCGTTTTTTTTTTTTCTTTTTAGGAAGACCTCCTCCACGAGCTCTCTTTTCCTATCATAGTGTTGTTTCGTTTCGAGTGTCTTTCCCTGTAATCTCCCTTCATCCGAATAGTAATACTCTTTTAGTTTTTCTGTGAAGTCTTTCTGGTCATCCCCCCCTCTAAGGGTACCTCTTCGTTCCTGGGTCAGAAAAAGTTGCGCTCCGCTGCCCTTCGTGACGTTCCTTTTTTGCCTCCCCCCATTTCGGTAGAGACTCTTCCCTTTGACAACTGTGCTGCCCCCCTCATCTTCCAGTTTTGAGGGCCCACTCTGTCTTCCGGGAAAGTGTGTACCCTGCGAGTTCCTCGGAGAACTCAAAAAAGCGTTCGGCGTTGTGCGGTGCCTTCCAGAAACTTTTTTTGCCGACAGGTTTCTTCCCAGTGAGCGCGGTTAAGCCTCTTCTCAAGGTTCTCCCCCTTCTGCCTCAGATAACGCCCCCAGGTAGCAAAGCGTCTAAATTCCCCTCGGATTTTCCAAGTTTCGGTGCCGACGTAGAGGCGCTCCTTTTGTCCCCTTAGTGACAGGTTTTTTCCTTCCTTGGGGTGGTCCCCTCAAGAAGTGACTTAGTACTTTTTTCTAAAAGCCCCCCTTTCCCCTTTCTTCGACGAGGTCAGTAGGTTCCCGACATGCGTCACTATTTCCTTTTTTCGCCTTCGGTCCCTTCTGGGCCGAGCGACCCAGGATAAAATATCCCCCCCCTCCCCTCCCTGAGTTCCCTCAGATAATTCCTCCCAGGACCGTGAAGCTAAGAAAAGGAATCCCTTAACTTTTGCCCCCCCCCTATTTTTTTACGTTCCTCAGTAGTTTGAGTCGTAAGAACTGGGATTTCATCGTTCCTCGGATGACTAATTTACCCTCCCCTACCAGGACCCAAACGCATTCCAGAACGCCCCCCATTCGCATTTTGAACAGAGAAAGCCAGACGCCAGCCCGCACATTTCTCCCACGTGACACTCGGCCCCCGATTTCTTTTCCTCTGCGGCCTAGTTATTAGAACTTTCTGCAGCACTTCAGTTATGAACCTCCAGGATCGTTGTACACTGCTCTATTCTTACCTGTTCAATCCGGCCATCCCCCTAAATTCTAGCAGACCTCCCCTGTTGAGGCGACTTTAAATCACTGTTGTCATTTCCCCTGAGATTTCTTTCCCGTGCTCAGGCTGTCATCGGCAGCTTTGTCAGTTCGGCGCTCCTCCCCTTCCCTTCCTTCCGGCCCCTTTTTTTTTGTTCTAGGATTCCTTTTCCCCTACGAGGTTCCTGATGAGGACCCCTAGTGTGTCCTTTTCCTCCCCCCCCCTTCCATCCCCTTCTCCTTTGGAGTGAGGAGACGAGGCGGGTGGCACCACGATTCCCGTGTCTTGACTTTTATTTTGACCTTTTTCTCTTCTTAGGCAGGTCTTCTTTTCCCTCGACGTCCACGGTCAGACAGTTCGTGCTCTGCTGGGTGGACTTTCTAGGTTCTGCAATGTGACTCTGCGCAGATTTTGAGACCTTTTTTTGGGTCTCCTCTCGGGCCTAGGTTGCGTGCCTCCTCCTCTTGTCGAGATCTTTTGAAGGAGCCGGGAGGATCAAGGCCGGTGCATTGATTTTGAGCAGCATGTTGTCGCGCGGAGGGTCCCCCCAGGTTTTTTTTCCCTCCTTTCCTCTTTGTTCCTCGTGGTCATCGAGTGTTTGCTTCTCCTCTGAGCCTCCCGGGGTGATTGCGGGATTTCAGAGGGGGTGGAGAGACTAAATGGCTCTTTTTTTGTTGACTTTTGTAGACTTTTTTTCGATGTGGGACGCCAGCTTTCCTCCCCCTTCCTTTTCCTTGCCCTCCCGAGGCCTCCTCCGGTACCGGGGCTGCCCGACCCGGGCCTGGTTTCGAAGTCTTTCTTCTACAGAGGTCTCTGCTAGTCCTTGTTTGTCTTCCTTTCCGTCCGCGTGGTCCCTTTTTCCCCCATGTTCAAGAACTCCATATCATCGGTTTTCGTTATCCCCCTTTCCGATTGTCGTTTTTACCCGGCATCGATCGCGAAGTTCTTGTTGTCCCTTGGACGTTTGCCGGAAGGCGCGGGGAGGGCGATTCGAGCCCGGGACTTCCCCCCCCTGGCCTCCTAAAGTTTTGGAGCAACAGTTCGCCTGAAGCTCCCTTTTCCGACGCATGCGATTAGAGACAGTCTAACCGCCCCCCCTTTCCCCGCCCTCTTTCTCCTATTTTTTCCCGGGACCTTCCTGTACGTCGCTCTGCCTCTTTTACGGGCAATTCGGAAGAACAGTTTTTTGATGCATACCCATCGTTCTTTTTTGGAGGTTTCGTGGACTCTTGCCAAACCCACAGCGCAATAACCACCCACCCCCCCCACCCCCCCCCCACACCCCCCCCCCCCATTTAAGAAGGGCAGTGCCGCCTTTTTTTTCGATTTCGGGTACTTAAACAGGATGCTTTATCCTTTGGACTTGTCCTACGCCCCAGGTAGAATTATAACCCTTCCTCCCCTCCTAACCTTTCTCCGAACTAGCACGACCTTTCGAGACCATATATGATCTTCCTAATCGATTTTCTGATTTCTACGGAGACTCGTGATAGGCGGGTTCTCGTACTTCCGGTGCTCTCGTGGAGAAATTAGGGAGAGTCCCCCTACCCTCCCCTATGATAATTACAGACGATTTCTGCTCGGGATCAGGATCTTTGTCCAGAAACCCCCACGTACCCCGATGATCCCTCAGTCTTCTGAATTCTTCTTTTCCCTCAGGTGCTGGACAGGAGAAACTCCTAAGGACCTTCCATAAAACCCCCCCTCCGCCTCCTCGCCTTTGTTTTTCTTTCTTCTTAAGGTGCGACGGATGCAGCTCCTTCCTCCCCCCCTGAAGCAGGAATTTACAGGTGCCAACCTTCCCGGCGAAGTCGTACTCTTAGTCTGTGATGCCCGGAGAGAAAAGTACTTTTCCTCCGACAGTAATGGTACATTCTTTTCCTTGTTGATAACGTCCCGTTCGGCCCCCTCTTTTCCATTGCCGTCAGAGCCGTTTCTCGGCTGACAGGCGCCGACTCTTCATCATTTCCTCTTAAACCCACTATTTCTTCCCCCGCAAGGCGCTCTCTCTCAATTCCCCCCTTACAACATTTAGGTTGGACACCTTAGGTTTTCTTCCTTCCCCCAAACCTTTCCCCTTTTTTTTTGTTGAGTTTTGCACATGGTAAAACCTTTTTTCCCCCGGGAGAGGCAACAACACCCGTCGGAACCCCCTTCTAGCCAGACGACTTTTAAGACCCCTTCTTCATATGAAGGCTGGATTGCCCTTTTTCTCTCAAATTTCCCCTCCCCGAGTATATACGCTTTCCTTCTAGACAAAACAATGTTTGTCTATACAGATTTTAACACCCCGAAAACCCTGCTATTCTACGGGCCAGGAAGGTAAAACTTTCTGGACGGTCTTTCCCCCCACCCCCCGCCGGACCTCTCCTCTCACAAGGTGTCCGTCCCCCGCTCCCTTGACGTCCCTCGCTTCCCAGAAGACATAAGGTCTTTGCTCCCCCCCCCCTCCCCCCCCTAAGGCTTGGACGCCATCGCCGTACCCCCCCTCCCCCCCCTGCTTTTCCTTCGTAATCTTTTTTCAGAGCGTTCTGACGTCTCCCAAGAAGGAGTGAAGATTTCCCCCCTTTTCCCCTCAGACTCGCGAAAAGCTCCACGAGTGCGCCCCCGTTTAAAACTTTCACATACCTTACTCAGAAAATCCCGAAGACGAATATGCTGAGAGGAAGAGGGAATAGACTACGAGTCCTACTCATCCTACCATTTCCAGTCTGCACGCTGATCCCGTTTTCCCCCCCCAAGCTCTTTTTCTCCCAGCCCCAGGGAGATGGGACTTTCTGCTTCCTGATCCCTTTTTTTATTGGGCCATCCAACGGAAACTTCCTTTTTTTAACTTCCCTGAAAATCGCAGAGTTTTGACGACATGATCATTTCCCTTTCTTCGCGTTTCTCGAACCGGGCCGAATGACGTCCCCTCTGTTTTCGCCATTGACCTGACAACCCCATTCTTTCTTCGAATAAGAAATTTTTTTGAGGGGAGCCCTTACGCTGCTGTTCGTTTTCTTTTAGTTTCAGGGCTTTCCTAGACGGGGCAGAATTCCGGTTAACTTCCCTCGAGAGAAGTCGTGATTTCCAGCGTTATATAAGCGTTTTGGCGGTTCTCTTTTCGACTCTGTTCCCCGGGACAAGGAGTTCCCCCTCGTTCTTGGCCTTCCCAGGCTGTTCCCTTTTTTCCGCTTCTCGTTTGTAAATCTTCCTCTTTCAGGGGAAAGGTGACTGTGGTCCCTATTCCCTTTACGCAGGTTTCCCTGGTAGGGCTGTGGTCTTATTTCTCGTCTTTGCGATTCCCGCCTTCCCCCGTTCCCCTCCGACTTTTGACAGATTATCCTTTGTTTCTTTCCTTCTGATATGGCGTGCCTTGTCTTTCCCCGGCTTCTCAGCGATTCTATTTTTCCGTATTCCCCCCTTTTTCAAGACCGAGACGGTAGGGGAAAATTAGGCTTGCCTTTCCCATGGTACACTACTCAAGGACGCCGGCCGCCTGACTGTTTCCTTTTTCCCTTCCCTCCCCCCTCTGATGTCCCCTGTTGCGATAAACCCCCTGAACTCGCTCTTGCTCAATGCTCCCATTTCCTCTCCCCCCCTCTTTCTTGAAGCTCTTACGGCATCTCTTCTTAGCATTCAGCCGAGGCTTCGTCTTTTTAGCCGGAGATTTCGAGGGCGACCGAAATTCCCGCTCTCCCTGGGCCCTTTCCAAGCCTTTCCGGTGCAACCTGCCCACCCTGGCCGCCTTGACGTTTTCTTTCTTTGTTCCTTCCACTCTTTTCTTACGCCCTCTTTAGGCACAATTTGCCCTTTCTTACTTCCCGGGTGGACACTTGCGCTCTCCGCCTCCCGGGGAGAAGCTCCGAACGCGCGCGTTTTTTTTTCTGACCTTGCTCGGTGCTGGGCTTCTACGCCTTTGGCTGAACCTCCCACTAAGACCCCCCCACCGTTAGACCCCCCTTCGTCTTCTTTTTAGGACGGGATGACTTACGCACGATCTCTCTCCCCCTTTCCTCCTCCGGTCTGAGAGAGTTTTCTTCTTCTGCGTAATCGCCGTCCTCGAGTCCGAAGTATTTTCTTGCTCTTTTTTCTTCCTCGGTATCTCCCCCTCTTCTCCGCTCATTACCGCCGGCCGTCCCGGGTCCAGCACCCGGGGCTTCTTTTCCCCCTTCTTTTGCAGCTTTTGGAGTCGATCGCCCACGTGTCCGGTCATCCCTTCTCCCCCCCTAAGTCCTTTTATCCAATATTCTTTCCTTTCCCTTTGAGTTTTCCCCCCGCTTCGAAACAAGCACTACCCAACATTTCCGGGAAAGTTTCTTGTAGGTCATAAAGGATGTGCTGTTATCTCCTTTGACAGGTCATTTGAGTTTTCTTTGATATCAATAGCCTTTCCCCCCTTAAGCCAAGCCTTCCCCCCCCTCAGAAGAGGAGGGTCTAGAAGACCTCGTATTCGTTTTCACCTACCCCTTTTTTGCCCTTTGGAGGCAGTATGTTCGAATCTCCCCCCTCGTTCGGTTGTTGTAGCCCCCCTCTTTTCTTCTTCCGGTTCACCCCCTACCTCCTCCTATTCGGATTCTAAGTTCAGTTTCGTCAGCCATGAAGTAATGTTTCCTCCTTCCCTAGCATAGTTTTTCTGTGACAAAGCGGTGCACGTGCCCCTCCCGACTCCCATCCAAGATCAGGACGGAACATCCCGCCGGAAGCAGTCCCTCCTATCTTTTTTTAGGCGTGTCCTCCTTGTTGCGTCCCCCTCTCTTTCATTCCTCCGCTGGCCTCCTATGAAACCAGCCCCGCCCTTACCCCCAATTTCCCCGCCAAGATGATAAACTGACCTTCTTCGTGCCCCCCGCCAGACAGCAGCGTCGCGACGAACGTCTTCTCTCCCCTGGACTCTTGCAGGCATCTTTGTGCCCCCCCCAGCCCGCCCCCGGACGCAAAGCATGGCGAGTTAGACCGCTTCCCCCCTCCGCCTCGTCTTCTCGAAACATGATTTCCCAGGGGCCTGAGAAGCTTACCCGACAGCGCTACGAACATCCCTCAGTTTCTCCCTCGCTGTTTCTTTCTTACGAAAGTATACTGTTTCCCAAATTTTTTCTTGAATTCCTCCCTTCTCGTCAGTAGATTTTTTTTTTTTTTTTTTTTAGACTCTCTTCTGTACTGTCTGCCCGCTTCTGTTCTCCTTTTTTTTCGTTAGAACTAAAGCCTTTCAGAGTGATTCCAATCTTGCTCTTTTTAGGCTTCAAGCTAAGGACCTCGAGCATTTTCGGGAGGAGCTTTCCTATTTAAAGCGTTTGAAGTCTTCTCTTTGGGACCTTCCCTACCTAGCGGTCTTTGACTGAGTAGGGCGATGAAATACGCTCACCCCCTTTCTCGGGGAGTGAGTGTTGAGAGGTTGAGTTGAAATTTGAAGCTGAGACTGGACAATGATCCCATCAGTGCTTTTCTCCGACCTTGCCGGTTTCTCTCCTACCTTTTTACCCGGAAAGTCCCTAAAGGCTAGGAGTTCTCAATCCTTGTACTCCCGGAGCCGACTCGGCGCGAGCTCCTCATTTTTTTGCGATTTTCCTAACCCTTTTCCGGCGGTTTTTCTAGGGGCGCCCTGACGTGCCTGGCAGCGCCGCGCGCCCCCTTTTTCCGCCTTGTCAAGGGAGGGTTTCAGCGCTAATAGGGCCAAATTACGGTACTTTAGATTTATGTGTGTCGCGGGTTCTCGGAGCCGGTGTTCGAGCAACCCTTATTTCCGTCCAGGTCTTCCCCTCTCCTTTTGCACCCTTGTCGCCGAAGTCAAATTCTTATGATGACGAGTGCATCTGCCTTGGTCCTTGTCTTCCTGCGCGGGACCGTTTTCTCAGGTTTTTTTTTTTTTTTTCTTAAACTACTCCATCTCCCGTTGCGGTTGTCTCAATATCCACCCGGCCCTAAAAGTGTATTGGGAAGTTTTAATAGACTCTTGTTTTTCCTTCTGGGGAAGAGCTTCTAATTAAGGAATCCAGGAGGAGTTAGCCTTTTCCCTTTCACCACCAGGTCCGCCACTTCCCGTGACGGGATAACCTTAGCTCCCCCAAGTCCGAGCGAAAGAATTTTATTTTCTGTTTTTTAACGTCCCTTCCCCCCGAAAAGTTATCCCTCCTTCATGTTGACGGTAAAGTCGTAGTCTATTGACTCTTTCGAGTAGCAGCGGCTCCTTTCTCCAGGCAGAATCCACCCAGTTTCTTTTTTTTTGATGGGGGCCTGAACTCGCGGAGTGGACTCTCCCCCCCGCCCTTCCAAGACCTCTTAGAGCTTGCAGAGAAGAGTCCTCCTAAGTTCTTTATACTCTCACCATTTACCATGATCATCGTGGGTCTTGTCAGCTTTTGTATACGTAGGTCTAACGCACTCCCTTTCTCCCCGACACGGCGCCTCA
>Ga0179593_1565287_pt1 | contig 13330 bp, 22 predicted proteins | sample CZODoug2_1_08_16_FD_185931 | JGI IMG/M metagenome (GOLD analysis project Ga0179593, IMG submission 185931) | Vadose zone soil fungal communities from Angelo Coast Range Reserve, California, USA - CZODoug2_1_08_16fungal (PacBio error correction) | ecosystem: Environmental > Terrestrial > Soil >... | reverse complement strand
CGAACGGCGCGAAGCAGGTCATGCGGCTGCGCGAAAGAGTCGGTCCCACAGCTTGCTGAGCTCCCTTTCTTTTCCTTTTTTTCTCTTTCGTCCATAACCCAGATTTCCTGGAGCGCTGCGGCGCTGACGACCTCCCCTCTTTTTTTTCTTTTCCTTCTCTCCTTCGCTGTCTTTCGTCGGAAAAAATGATGGGCAAAACTTCGGACCTGCGCGTCGGTCTCGCGCTCCTTGCGAAGAGGGGATTGCGAAGTAATAGGCCAGGCTTCAAATGGCCACTTCCCCCTTTTTCTTTTTTTTCCCTGAAACGACGAAATTCGCGTTCGTTGGCGGTCCATCCAGGACCTTTTGTTTTTCCGCTCTGTCCCCTTTCCTTTTTTTCCCCACTGGGGGTGTTAAAGTTACAGGATGCCGATGTTTTTCTTTCCCTTTTGAGTAAAAGGGGAAGGAGGGGGGTTTTTCGGCTCGGGCGCGCCGCTCAATCTTCTCTGTCTTCCTTTTCCTTTCCTCTGATGCGGTCCTGCGCGGGCGGAAGGCCTGCGACGAGCAGTTGTCCCCTTTTTTTCTTTCCCCCCCCTCTTCAGCACATGCACCAAAAGGGATTTGCTAAAGCAGTTCTCTAGCAGAAAACCTAAGTTTACCTGGCTCCAACTCTCTCCCCTTTTTTCTTTTTTTCGTTGGTGGGAGCGGGCGGAATGAATCAAATGTTCTGCAGCTCTCTGTCTTTTCTTTTCTTTTTCCCCCCCCCAACGAACGTTGGAGACTGTCCCATTCGAATGATCCCTTGAACGTCCCACCTCTTGGGCGCGGCCCTCTTTTTTGCTCTGATCCCAGACTTGAGAACCCTTTCCTCCCCCTCCTTTCTCCCTCTCGCCAAAAGTCTCCTCCGCCGTGACTATGGTGGCACGCGGAGGCCTCGTCCTTTTTCTTTTTCCGGTAAGGATTGCGAATTTGCAGTAGGGACATCGTTGTCGTGCCCTTCCCCCCTTCTAAGGAGAGAGGTTTTTATTTCGTGAATTTATGGATTTTCTCCGCGTCTTCTTTTCGTCTTTTTTCTGCTTCTCTCTTTTTTTTTTTTCCCCTTGCTCTCCGTGACCAATGATTACTGGGCCATGGGAATGCCGGGCTTTTTTCTTCTTCCTCCCCAGTCTCGCCGCGACGCGAGAAATAGTAGCAGGGCAAGCACGGCCATCGTCAGGGACATGTTCCCCCCTTTTTCCCCCTCGTCCGTGTGGCGAAGGCGGTGGGAATTTGCCAGCTCTAGTGTGGTCTGGGTTTTCCTCTTTTTCTTTCTTTCCGGTATGGCGCAAGGAGTATAGACGGCGGCACTCTGCCGAAGGGACACGGTCTCTCGCCCCTCAAAGCCCCCTCCGTTTCTGCGAAATTCTGGGCCAAGTTCTTGAATTCTCCTTCTCTTTCGTCTTGCGCCTTGTCCAGGGTGACGACGAGACTCTCCTGGTTGAAGATCTCCACTGTCGCTTCTTTTTTTCCTTCTTCTTTAGCCTCTGGCGGTGATCATAAGATGATGAAGCAGGCCTCTTTCCCCTTGTTTATCTAGGAGAGCGAAGTCATGCGTCATTTAGCGTTTCCGGTTCTCGGATTGCGAGCGACCCGGCGTTTTTTTCCCTTTTTTTTTTTCTCATTTTGCGCCGTTAATGCCAGCCGAAAAAAGTGTCAGCCCTCTGCGCAATCTGCGTCTTTTTTTTCCCCCCCCCCTTTCCTTTCTTCCCAAGCCAGCCGCCGTGGTCACCAGTTTCCTTCCCTCTTCGCGAAGGCTGTCCGCACCTACCGCTTCTTAGAATCGCTCTCTTTTTTTTTTTTCTGTGAGAGAGATTATCCGGTCTCCGGAAGCGCCTGTGCTCCTCCCCCTTTTTTCCTGCCCGCGTTCCCTGGTGACAAGGCGGCGGGCGTGGTTTCTCTTCCTTCTCTACACAGTTTTTGCCAAAAATCCGCTCTCTCTGGAGCTGGACCTTTTTTTCCTCCAACTCCGAAAAAAACGTTTAGCTGACTTTGGCCCTTCCTGTCCCTTTTTTTCCCAAAGAACTCAGCCGCAACTTTTTCACTTTTTTTCCCGAGAGAGAAACATGGTCCCCTTCTTTTTTTTCTGCGAAGTAAGATGGATGATCACATCACCCTCTTTTCTTTTTCCCCCCTTTTTTCTTCCCCAAGGAAGAGCACGGTGAAATCCTCCGTCCTTCCCCCTGGACAAGGCCGCAACCGCCATGGCACCTCCCCCCCCTCTTTTCCTTCGCGCCAGGCACAAAAAGCACTCATCTCCTTCCCCTTTCCCTTTCGTCAGCTTTGCCGCAGTCATAGACGCTTGCGCCAACGGCATCATCCCCCTCTCTTTCCGGCGCGGAAACACTAGAGCTGGAACTTCCCCTTTCCCCCTCTAGCTACTTCCAAATATTACGTTGTGCTCCAGTCCGCTGATCTGGCGTTTGCTTGGGGGGACTTTTCTCCCTCTCTCTCCCCTTGGGGGCGGAGTAGGAGGCAATTGGGTCGAACGACCCTGATCCTTTTTTCTCTTTCCCTCCCCTGAAGACGTGGACCTGCGGTCCCCTTTTCTACCACCAAGGGAACTCACAAAGAGTACTCCCACCCCTCCTCTTCTCCCCCTCCAGAAAGGAAATTCACGAACAGGCCAGAATAAAAACCCCCTCTTTTCCTGCAAACTAAGAATCCTGGTTCACGACAAAACGAGTCCCCTCTTCTTTCCCAATCCTTCCCTTCCGAAAGTGTATTACCGCCTAACGGCGATTCTACGGCGTCCCCTCCCCCCCCCCCCCCTATCTTTGGTCTAGTTATACATGGTTAGGTGGATGCGGTGCTTCACTTTTTTCTTCAGAGACACCATTGACCGGTGTGCGGGCCTTGCCGCGCCCACTCCCCTTTGTTTTTTTTCCTCCGGAATGGGGACAGTCTCCAACGTTAGTTTGTCCCACCTTCTTCTCTTGATATCAGCTCAGAGGGCGCTGCAGAACATTGATCTTTCCGCCGCTCCCCACCTATCCCTGTTGGTTTTTGTTTGGCGCAGGAAAAGTCTTCACTTTTTTTCTCCCCTCCCTTTTTATGTGCTTGAACTGGGAACTGTGTATGTACTGGGTGTTCTTAGCCGCGTCCCTCTTTTTCGTCTCCTTTTTCTCCCGCATAAAGAATTGCAAAAGCCTTCGTCCTTTTTTCTCTTTCCATCGAAGAAGTTAAGGCGCGTTCCGACGAAGCCCCCACCCCCCCCCTCTTTCCTACAGACTCAAGTTAAGAGAAATCCTGGGAATTGCCCCTTTTTCCTCCTCCTACGTGAGCGTCACTGACGAGCTGAAATACGCGGTTTGGTTGAACCTCCTTTCGTAGGTTAGCGAGAACCTGTAGCAGTCACTCCCCTCTCCCTTTCCTATTTGCCGTTCGAAATCCTATTAGAAAGCTGTCGTGGGCAATTCTTTCCCCTCCCGTTTCTCCTTTTCCCCAGGTTTGTCCAATAAGTTTGCCGACGAAATCATTTTCAGCCCTTTTTTTCTTTTTTCTTTTAGCAAAATAATTTTAGGAAGCGACGAAGCGGCTCCCAAGGTGAATATGGGTGGTGTCCTACCCTTTTCCCCTCCCCTTGACAGAGTATGAAGCCATGGGCTAAATACCCGTGGTAGCCCGTACCCCTCTCCCCTTCTGAGGCTCGTCAGCGCGCAGAATCTGCATGTCCTCTTCTTTCCTCCTAATCCTTGTTGATGGCTCGCCCTCCCTCTTTTTCCCGAACGGGCGAAGCAGGTACAGGCGATCTTCCTTCTCCTCCCTTTACTTCCCTGACTCGTAAACTGGAGAGGGTTCCAACTCTCGTCCATCACCCTTTGCTCCTTTTTTTTTTCTTTTATTCCGCCGGAGAATGATGATGATTTCGTCGGCACAACTGATCTTTTTCTCCTTCGGCTGAGCGCCGAGTAGACCTTGCACACGACAGCTGCGACGGGGAGTGCACGTCATCGCTCCCTTTTTCCTTTCCCTTCTACATTTCCCGAAACAGACGAAATTCGCGTTCTTTGTCTTTTTCTTCCTTTGACGCTAGGAGGAGGAGGTTGGATAAAAGCGGGTTGGACCTCCCCCTTCTCCTTTTCCCCTTTACGAATGGAGGAAAGAGGCATTCCTTCCTTTCTCCTCCTCCTCGAAATAGGCGAGGATACGCTCCGGTTTTTTGGTTCCTCTTCCCCCATTTCTGATGAGGTCATCGCGGCTTCTCCTTCTGTGCGCGGCGAAGAAACAGCCCGCTTACAAAGTCCCAAATCTTTTTCTTCCCTTTCTAAAAGCAGTTCTAGAGCAGAAAACCCAGTTTTTCTTTTCCCTTTCCCCTTTTCCCCCATACGGCCCCAATGTAGTCGTTGGGGATGGCGGAATGAATTCCATTTCTGGCCCGGCTCCTTTTTTTCCTTTCCCTCGCTTTGGGACAAAAGAAGTGGAGACTGTCCCCTCCTTTCCCCCCCCCCGCGTGGCGAGGGCGATCTGGCCCCGCACCGTCCCCTTTTTCCTCCCTGTTAAGAACGAATCAACATACCAGGGATACCTCTTTCCCCACTTTCCCTATGGTGGAGGAAGACTGAGGAAGAGCAGGGCGTTCGAATCCCCTTTTTTTCGCCTTTGAGTAGGGGACATCGTTGTCTGTACCCCTTTTTTTTATTCTCCGGGACGGAGAGTTTTTATTTCTGAATTTCTGGATTTTCCCCCCCCGCTCGTTTTTTTTTCCCCCGGGGCTCCTTTTGGGAAGGCCCTTGTGGGCTCCCCCCTTCTTTCTTGTGCATGGAATGCAGGCGGCAGGGCCCAGGCTACATCTTCCCCCCCCCTTTCCCTTTTTTCTTCTCGAGCGACGAAGAATAGGAATCTCTTCCCTCTTTCCTCCGGACATGGAGCACAACCGGAATATTTGAAGTATCTTATAGGTTTCATTTTCTTTTTCATTTCCCAGAATAGTGTGTAAGAGAGCGTTCCGTGAGGGGATCTTCTTTCCCTTCTTCGCAAGCGTATATGAGGAGGCAAAGGCTTCCTGAAGGGAATTGCTTCGTCTCCCCCCCCCTTCCTGTGGAGCGATTCCTCCTTGTTGCGGGGTAATTGCCCATTTAGATGCGTTTTGCCTGTCCATTTTTCCCTTCCCCCTTCTCTTTCAAGTGGCGTCTTGGGGCCTTCTCCCTTTTGCTAATAGGGCGGTGCTTCCTAAAAGAAAGCCTTCCCTCTCTGAAGGGGACAAGTTGATCTAGGAGAGCTCCTTCTACTTTGCGCATGATTATTGGGAATCTCCTTGGATTGAGCCGCTCGCCCTTCCCTTAAACGTTTTTTCGATTTGAGCCGTACTTCCATCTTCCTCTTTTCTCAAGAGTAGAGGATATTTTTTGCAAACGTATTCTACCCTTTTCCTGGCCCAAGAAAGAAGCCGTGTTTCCCCCCCTCGTCCATGCCAGGGGAGAAGGAGCGAAGGCTGGAAGCCCGTCTTTTTTTGAATCTGAGAGAGGGGAATCATCTCCGTTGTTGTTTTTTTCTGTCTCGGAAGAGAAGGGGCAGGAAGGAGGCTCGCCCGTCGCTTTCGGATTTCCCCCAAAGGAGGAGTGGCTTGGGTCTTTTTCGGAGAAAAAGGGGGGGGAAAAAAGCTCCCCCTTCAGCGGATGGAAGGGGGACAGAGGGGAACCTTCACGCGTACCGGCGCAAATCGAAAAACCTTTTTTTTCTCCGTCCTGGCGAGGCCCACCATCCGAGAGAGGCCCAAAGCTTCCCCTGCAACTCTAAAAAGGGCCGCAGATTTTTTCTCGCGCTTCCCCCCTTTTGTCCGCATTGGAGCATTACCCGTGAGTCGGTATCATGATAATTCATCTTTATTTATAAGAGCCTCCCCTTCCCAAAAGGGCTCGAAAAGTCGCCGTCCCCCCTACAGATCTTCAAAAAGGAATCGTCTCGTTCGTCCCCCCCCCCCGCGCGAAAGTCATTTTACTCAGTAACACACTACCCCTACCACGGGCAAGGACCCCGTCAACTCCACGTAACCCTCGACTCATGTCGACGGAAAAGGCCAAAAGCACTCCTCTCCTAGCCCTTTTTCTTTTTTCCGAGACCGTGCATCGGCAGCTTGCCGCCGTCAGACGCCTTGCGCAAATCCCTGTCCCCCAAGCTACGTTTCCACAGAAGCCCCTCAAGGAACGCGCGCGGACAATCTCTTTTTAAAAACGGGTCACTCCCCCTCTTTCCTCCCCCCCCAAACCGGACGATGTCAACCTCCGAGCTACTTCAAATCTTTCCGTGTCCCCATGTCCTGCTTATCTAATCATATCTTTCGAGCTCGCGGACGAGACTGGGGCGGAGTCTATAATATTCACCTTCCCTTTTCTGGCTTGCCCGACGTCCATTTCCCTTTCGTTTTCCCGGAGAGCAAGGCCGTCCGATCCCCCCCTGCCCTTTAGCCTCCCAACCCTCCGGAAGACCCAATTACCGCCGCTGCTCCCATTCGCAAAACGCTTCCTCTTCGCCTCGATCCCGACCTTCCGCACCCACCCGTCACAACGACTGTCCAATACGGCACGCGGCAATTTTTTGACCTCCCGACAGGGTCCCTGACTTCCTCAGGAGTATACCCAATAGGTCAAGGTTTCTTTTCGTGTGGGCGAACGGGTTCGCCAAGGCTTGGTCAGAGCATGTTTCCTTCTTTTCTTTCCCCTATTCTTTTCGGGACGTCAGGAACTCAATGCGAATGGACCTTCCCCCCCCCCCCGCAGCGGCAACTAATCTATGGATTCTTCAGCTCAGGGGCGCTGCCCTTTCTCCTTCCCTTCATTTTTGAGTATTGGAAGTGAACTGTTTGATTCGATCTCTCGTTTTTTTTAATAAGTTTTTTTTCCTTAGAACTGATTTTAGCAAATCCCTGGGGGTGCATGTTTGAGCCTTTTTGCCTGTTGTTCCAGTTGCCCCGGACCGGGACCATACGGATAGTAGCAGGCTTGCCTTCCTCTTTTTCCCTCCTCTTCCCCCACTTCCAGGCGAAGGAAACAACCCCCCCCCCCCCTTCGCCGATTTAGCGGAGAGACCGCGCCAACACATGAGCGCAGCCCTTCTTTTTCCCTTCTTTTCCGAGAAGAAATAAAGTTCAGCGGCATACTGGAAACCCGCCCGCCCATCTTTTTTTCCCCTCTTTAAGCTTCAATACGCGGTCCTGGATGTGGACCCTCCCCCCCCTTTTCCTTCTTTTTCCCTTGGCACATTGTAGGAAAGCGACCTGCGGAAGTGTCATGAAGCCTGGTCTTCTTCCCTTTTTCAGTGGGCAGGTTCTACCGTCCCTTTTTTTTTTGAAGAGAAGCGTCCGCAAGTTGCCCATCGGCCCTCCGTCCCTTTTCCTCCTCCTTCTGTGCGGGCAAATAGCTTTAGTAGCGCCCGCAGCGGCTCCCTCCCTTTTCCCCCCCTCCTCCAGTTGAAGAGTATGAAGTCAATTGCGCTCACTCCCCGCTGGGTAGACTCTTCGCATCGCCTTCCCTTCCCTTCCTTGGCCAGATATGCTTGGCATGTATCGGATCTATTTTCTCCTCATTCGTTGTTGTTTTTTCTTTCCCCCCCTCTCTACGGGAGGCCTAAGAACGGAGAGAAGCAGGTAATGCGATGCGCGCCTTCGGGTCCCAGCGGGGCTTTAGCCTCCCTTCATTTCTCAACGTAGTAGTAAAGAACCCAGATTTCCTTGGCTTTCCATCCTCTTTCTTCCTCCACGCCGGGGAAGGCCGCAGGAAGAGCATGTGCTGATTTCTCGTTTTGCAACCACTGATGGGCCCCCCCTCCTTATCGCCGCAGGGTAGACTTGCCACGCCCTCCTTCCCCCTTTCCGAGGTGCCCAGCTTAAATGGCCACTTCCTCGGCGAATTTCTACCCGTTTTTCCCCCTCCTCTCCTTGCATCTCGTTGGCGGGTCACTCAAGACCGAGTATTTCAGTTTTTCCCTTTTTCCACATCGCTATTGTCTAAAAGCTGGGGATGGAAAGTTCCAGAGGACGATGACCATTAGGTCGGTCTCTTTCTTTCTTTGTTTTGTCGGCGTCGAAGCGTCGCAGAGAAAATCGTCCGTTTTACCCTGCCTCGTACCTGTTGAAATTATGAGGAGGTCATGCGCGTCGGCAGAGCCCCGAGCGGATGCCGCTTCTCCCCCCCACCGTTCCCAAGAGTCAGCAACCCCCAAAGGGATTTGCTACAGTCATTCCTCAACCCAAGTTACTGCGCCAACGAGAGATCTCCCACCCCCCCCCCCCCTCCCCATGTAGTAGGGGGGGAGCGGGCGGCATTGAAATATTTCTTCCCCTCGCCCCTTCCCCTCCAATAGATGAGTTGCCGCTGCTTTGGGACAAACTCCTTTCTCCCCCTTCTCTTGATCCCTGAACGTCACCACGCCCTTGGGTTCTCCTCAGCCGTATAAATGGTGCTATGATTCCCTCCTCTTTTCCTCTCCTCCCCCCGTAACCAGGGATAAAGGAGCCCAAGTCTCCTCCTCTTACCTATTGGAGGACCCTGTTCTTCCTCTCCTTTCCCTTCTCCGCCTTTGCAGTAGGGGAATCGTTGTCGGCCCCTCTTCCTTCTTCCTCCTTAAGGAACGGTTTTTCTTTCGTGAATTTTCTGGATTTTCCCGCGTCGTTTTGTTCCGTCTGTTGTTTTTCAGGACCGTGGGGATCGACGGCCCTCCTTTTTTGAATGCCGGCGGAAGGGACCAGGCTCAATTCCACCCCCCAAGTTTCCTTTCTCTCCTCGACGCTCGAAAAGGAAGCGGCACGCCTCCCTTCTCCTTCTTCCCCAAAGGAATATTTGAAGTAGCTTCGTTTGTGAAATCGTCTTTTTTTTTTTTTCCCCTAGTGTGTCCGCGAGCGGTCGTGAGGGGATTTGGTCCCTCCTTTCTTTCTTTCTCAAGGAGTAAGAAGCGGCCAAAGAGCAGGCACGGTCTCTCTCCATCCCTTTTTCTGCTTTTTCTGGGAGCTGCCCTCCCCCACGTTAGTGAAGTTGACGGGGTTTCCCCCGCTTTTGCGCCTGTACAGGGTGACGACTCCTCCTTTTATCTTTCAAGTGCGAGTATTTTTTTTCTCTTCGTATTCTGACTGGATACTCGTTTCTTTCTCCTCTTCCCCCCTTTCCACGAAGGGGAACATGTTGATCTGCGGAGAGCGAAGTATTTCTTTCTCTCCTCCCTTTTTTTCCCCTTCTTGAGAGCGAGAAGGACGGCGCCAAAGTCAGCTAAACGTTTTTTCTTTTGCGTCCGTTACTCCAGCCGCCCCTTTCGCGGCTATTTTGCAAAAACTGTTATAGAAAAATTCTTTTTTTCTTTTTCCCTTTCTTCCCGTGCCGCAGGGTCACAAGGGCTAGAAACTTTGGGACGGCGCGACTGGCTTTTTTTTTTCTCCCTTAGAATCTCGCTCTTTTCATCCCTCTTTTTCTTTCTTCTTTCCTCCCCCTTTATCGGAAGAGAAGGTGAGGCATATCGCGCCGAGCCCTTTTTTCCACTTCTGCGGGACTATTGGGCGCCTCCCTCCTTCCCCCCCCTTTTTTTTTTTCAAAATATCCGCGATCTTGCGGCAGGGCTGGACACGTTTGCGCTGGACGTCCTCCCACTTCGCACAAAAAAACGTTAGTGGAACTTTGTCCCCTTTTCTTTTTTTCCCCCCCTCGAGGCCCAAGAATCATGCCGCAACTCTCCAAAGGGACGCATCCTCGATTCCCGAGATCAACCTTGTTCCCCCCCCCTCTCTTTATTTCTCCCGCCCCGATTCTCCAGTCCGGCATCGAAGTCGACTTTCCCTCTTCCCCCTTTTTCCCCTTCCCCCCGGTCGTCTAGTCGTCACCCTGGACAAGGCGCAAAGCCCTCGCTGGGCAATTCCCCCCTCACTTGGAGCCAGAATTCTTTTTTCCCCGGCCAAAAGCACTCAGCGCAGGCGTAGTCTTGAGGTGCTCAGACGTTGCCCTCGGCAGCTTTTTTCTCCTGCCACCCGGCATAAATAACATAAGCCTTCCCTTTCCCTCCTCGCGGAAAAAATAGGAGATGAATGGACCACCGCCGGTCCGTCAAACCCGGACGATTTCCCCAAAAATCTTTCGTTGTGCTCAATGTAATGCTGATTAGTGGCCTCTTTTTTCCCTTTTTCTTTTTGGAGGCATGGGGAGGAGTAGGAGATGCATTGGGGGAAAGAACTGGTCCCTGCCGCGGAATAAAAGACCAAGGCCTCCTCCAAGCAATGTGGGAACGAGAGCCGGCCGTCGATCCCTCTTCTCCCCTTTTCCCAAAATAAGGACCCTCCCTCTTCCTCCCCCCTTCCCCCTCTCTCCAGAAAAAACGTTACGAATTAGCTCAGACTCTCCGCTTCTTCCCCGGGCCTTCCCCTTCCGTGGAAAAGGCCCCTAATCCTGACCTTCCGACCTTCCTCCTCGTTCATAAGGAGTATAAAAAATAGGTCACTTTTTTCCTTATCCTTTTCCTTTTTTCCCCCCCGGTGCGTAACAGGGTCGCAAGGTTTCTGGGATAAGAGCCAAGATCCGGCCTTTCCTCCGGTTTTCTTTATTTTTCCCCCCTTTTCCCAAAGTTAGTTTGTAAAAAAAGAAGCGGCCCCCAATATATGGATATTCCGTCTCTTTCTCATTTTCGTCCAGTCACAAAACGAATACATGGGTGCTTCCTTTTAGGGAACATTTGATTTACGATATATCGTTTCGAAGTAACCGGCCCCCTGCTTTTCTCAAATACCTGGGGGGGTCCCCATTTACTTTGGTAACTGTGTAGGCGGGCTGTTCTCTCCCTTTCCCCTCCTTTCTCCCTTCCGCGCAGGACCAGATCAGATTGCCACAGGCTCGCGGGGCAAAAACCCGTCGGCGTCTTCCTCCTCCCCCCACCCCACGCCTTAATCTTTACTCAAGTCGTCCGCCGCCCTCCCTCTTCCAGCCCCAGCTTTTATCCCATCAGACTCAGAGCGTCCTGCCCCTTCGACCAAATACGCGGTCTTTCTCCCCCAACGAACGAGAATTCGTCGGTTTCGTTCCCCCCATCGGAAGTGCATTTGAAGCATGGCTATATGTGTTCGCCCCCCTTTTTTTTTCAAGGTGCTACAGAGGCATCCGACCTCCCTTCCCGTTTTTTTCCCCCCTTCGGGAAAAGCATCAGCAGGCTCTAAGGAGGAACTGCCCTCGTGTTTGGGAAGACAATCATTTCGTTCCCTGGGAGGACTACGACGTGCGAACCAGCGACAGGACGAGTTCCTTCCCCTCTCTCTTCGCGCATCGCATTTACCTGCTTAGCGCGTTCGGAGCCTAGTTGCGGATATGCATGTATTCTTCTTTTCTTCCCTTCTCTCCCTCAGATTCTTCCCCTCTCCCTTCCCTTCTCTTCTGTAAAGGCGATGCGCGAAGCGTCGGGCGACCCCTGCGTTTTTTTGAGTGAGCGCATGTCCCCTTTTTCCTTTTCTCCCCTTTCTTTTTCTTCCATCCACCCCAGATATTTAAATTTTTTCCCCCCCATTGGAGACGCTGAGGCGCTGCGAAAGCGTTCGCGTCCACCAGCCGGGGCCGGCCCTCTTTTTTTTTCCCCCCTTTTGGCAAACTTGCGGACCTGCGCGCTTTCCCGTCCTTTTCTTCTCCCACGACAGATTGCGAAGAGGGATTATTTAATTAGAGGCCAGCTCAATGGCTTCCTTTTCCTAACCGACGAAATTCGAGTTAGTTGTCTTTTCCCCCCGCGTATTTCAGCTCGGCAGGGACGACGGCCTGAGTTGGATAAAAAGCTGGGTCTTTTTCTCCTTTTTTCTTCTTCGGGACGACTTGGTAACCTCTTCTTTTTTTTTCGCGCGCCGCGAAATCAGGCGCCTCAGCGGTTTTGATCGCCTTTTCTTTCCTTCTTCTCGGCCGGCCTTCCTCCCTTCCTTTTCCTTTTTTTTTCTCCCAGCCGCCTTACACAGTTCCCAAGGTCGCACCTGCACCCCCAGTTCTTCCCTCTCCCCCTCCAACCCAGTTACTGAGCAAAAAGAGCGACCTCCCTTCCCCTTTCCCTGTAGGTCGGGGGGGCGGACGGAATTGAATCACTGTTCTGCCTCCTCGTAGCTGAATAATCCATAATTTTCCTCCCGAAAGTTGGAGGACTGTCCCCCTTTTCCCCTTTCACCACCGCGTTTTAGCGGCCTCCCTTTTTTATCCCAGACTGGGAGCCCCTCCCCACATACAAGGGAAAGAGAGAAAAGTCTCGCCCAAGCCTTTTCTCTTTTCTTTCCGAGCCGGGAGTATGTTCATCCCCCCCTTTCCCTTTCGGGGACTCGTTGTTCGTGAACAGGAGTCGTACTAGTTCTGATAGAGGCGAAGGAGGAAGCGGTTTTTTTTTTTTTTTTTGGGGGGCTTTTTCTTTTTTTTGTGGGGGGGGGGGCAGTTTCTCCTTCGTCTTGGTTAGGAGGTTTGGGAGGTCCTTTTCTCTCTCTTTTTCACCAATGCTTCCTTGGGCATGGGATGACGCGCAGGGTCCCCCTTCTTCCCCCTCCCCTACCTCCGCCCCAGGTCTCGACGCGGACGCTCGAAATCCAGGCAAGCACGGCCCTCTTTTTCTTTCCCCCAACGGAATATTGAAGTAGCTTCGGAGGTTGAACTCTTCCTGTTTTCCCCCCTTCTAGTGTGTCCGCGCGCGTTCAGTGCTTTCCGTGACCTGATGATGTATTTCCCTTTCTTCTCTCCTTTTCCAAAGCTGCGAAGGGCCCGGTTTTTTTCCCTCCGCTGAGTGTTTGGGACTGGGCTTGACTTCTGGCAGCCAAGTTCGTCTCTTTTTCTCCCGGTAGAGAGTGCGGACTTGTCCAGTTTTTTGTTGAGATCTTTCACCGTGAGCGTTATTGGTTCTTAGACTTCGATGCCTTCCTTTCTTCTCTAAAGATGATGAGCAGGACGAGGAACCCCCTTCTTCCCCCTGTTTCTCTCGAGAGCGAATGCGCACTTTGGGAGAGTTGCGTCTCTTTTTTTTTCCTCTCTCTCCAGGGACGCGCAAAAGTTCAGCTAAACGCTTTTTTCTCTTTTTCCCACGTGTCCAGCCGCTGAGCCCTCCCCTCGTTGATATTTTGAAAAAACTTTTTTTCTTTTCCCTTTCCTTTCGCCCAAGCCCGCGCCGGGGCGAAAAAGGGACGCGGCAATGGTCCCCCCAAAAAAACATTACTCAAAAAACCCCCCTCCCCTCCCCAAAAAAAAAGAAACAAACAAAAACGCCCCCCCCCCCAACCAAAAAAAAAACAACCCAAAAAAAAGACACACCCCCACAAAAAAAAAAAAAAAACCCCCCCCCCCCACCCCCCAAAAAACAACCACACAACCACACCGCGCGAAGGTGACGAACGGCG
>Ga0179593_1441041_pt1 | contig 13330 bp, 16 predicted proteins | sample CZODoug2_1_08_16_FD_185931 | JGI IMG/M metagenome (GOLD analysis project Ga0179593, IMG submission 185931) | Vadose zone soil fungal communities from Angelo Coast Range Reserve, California, USA - CZODoug2_1_08_16fungal (PacBio error correction) | ecosystem: Environmental > Terrestrial > Soil >... | reverse complement strand
GTTTTAAGGGTTTTGTTGGTGGGGGTTCCCCTTTAAAGCGCAATCAAGCAATCGGTACACATGTTCTGCTGGCCCTCCTCCCAGTAAAGTCTGTTCCCAATTTCCTTCCCGCTTTTTGCACAACGGTTGATGCTCGCTTTCCCATCATTCCTTGAGAAAAACCTTCCTTATCTCCCTCTTCTTTCTTGCACGGCGAGTGCGTTGAAACGACTAATTTTCTTCCTTGTTTTCCCCTCGAACAGTACTCGTTCTGCCCTTCCTTATTTGAGTGAAGGCCTTTCTTTAAGGCCTTTCCACCACTGTTCGCTTTTTTTTCGATTTTTGAAAAACACCAGCTCTCGTGCAGAAACTCTCAGCTCCTCTCGGACCCCTTTTTTGACAGCCCTTTCCGCCTTCCGCGCTGGTTTGTGGTTGCACTTGTTTCCCCTTTTTTGGTTTACGCAGTTTCAATCTGTCCTGCAGGACCTGAGTTTCCAGTTGCCATTCATTTAATTCTTTCCCCTTAGCACAGGTAGCCTACTGCTGGGCGGGGCGTGGTCCCAAGTCATTTTTCGCTTTCAATTTCCATTCCTGTTCCCTCCTTCGCTCGGTCCTTACCCCCCCCTCCTCAAACCGCTTTTTTTTTTTTACGCTGAATCCAGTTTCTCAAGAAGTCATTGCTTGACAGGTTTTTTTGAACCACCCCCCCGTCTTGTAATCTTATGTCGTCAGATTTGGCCCCCCAAAAATATGATCGTCCTCGCCGTCTTTGGTTGACTCAAAAAGCCCACTGGCCTCGGCATCTCTTTTCCCGCGCCTTTGATGCCTCTTTGCCCCGGCGGCAAAAACCCCAATCCCTTTTTTTTGCTGAACCCGGAGTGGCAAAACAGCGATTGTTTGAAGCTAGAGAAGCATTTTTTTCCTTCCGTCCTGACCTTTTTTTTTTCCCCCCCGAATCTTTCCTTGCGCAGCTGGGTGCATGAACTGCGGAGAATGGTACCTTCCCGTCCTTTTTCTGTACTACCAACAAGACCCCCCGAGGCCGTCGGGACAGATAATCTGAGGACCTTTTAGGGTGCCGACGGCCGCCATTCAATTTTCCTTCCAGCTCTGCTTTTGCTTTGACCGAGCGCGCTTGCTCGACGCCCTCTGAATTCATACTACCTTCCGATCCCCGTTTGAGCGTTTTTTCACGTCGGCGACCCCAGCTTCTGACTTAGTAGTTGATTTCCCGCTATTCGTTTTGTGGAATTGACCCCTTCGATTCTTACGCGCCACCCAGTTTTCCAACATGTAGTTTCTACCAAAGCATCGACTTGTTCCCCCCGTCAAGCCGTCCCTCCGGTCTCATGCGAGATCTGCAGTTTTCTTCCACGATCTGCGCATCATGTCCCCCTTTATCTGAGCGCCTGCCATCTTAGAGAGCTGCCTTCAAAGGAAAAGCCGTTTCTTCCTTCTTTCCACGCGCTGTGTTCTGTACTGACTCGCAGAGATTTTTTTTAGGAGCGAACCCCCCTGGCCCTCCGAAAATCAGAATCTTCGCCTAGAGCACCCCTCCCTTTTTTTTAGACTAAACGATTGGACGTCCTGCTAAATTGGCAGACTTCCTGCATGGCTCTTTCTCGGTAGCCTGAGCGTTCTCCTTCGCCCCCGGATTTTTCCTTTGCAAAAATTTTCCAGTAAAGAAGTCGCTTCTTCTTAGCGACTTCCTTGTTCGGACCTCTTTTCTTTCTCCGACTCCTTTTTTGATCGGCCTTGCCACTTGAGCTTCTCTCCTCATGACTTCTTCCCAATTTTTTTCCCCAAGCGGTGAATAGTTTGTTTCTTTCTGTCCCTAGATATGCCGATGTCACCTGCCTATCGTATTTAACCTTAGCGCAGGAGCCTATTGTTTCCTCTCGTTGTTCCTTCTCCCTTGAGCTGGATTTTATGTCTTCCGCCTTCCCGGCCGTTCCATGAACTTACTTCGAGCCCTTTCTATCTCCTTGTCTGCGGAGTGCCCCTTTTCCTTCTCTCTTCATCCCCCTTCGGTTTTCCGCTTACAAATGCCTTCTTCCGACTCCTCTTTTCTTTTTCAAGTTGTCTTTTCCGGTTTCGGCCCCCCCCCCGATCCGATTGCCCGTGGGAAAGTCCGTCGTTACCTTTTTTTAACCTTTTCCCTCTTCGAGACGCGGCCGTGATTCGAACACCGTGTTCACACCCCTTGTGTCTTTCCCAAGAAGAATCCCCCTCGTTTTTGTCCTTTTTCTCTGGCAGATAACAGGTTTATCAATGTGATAAAACAGGTCTCTTTCAATGATTTTTCTTCTCGTCTTCGCGCAAAGCCTTTCGCTGCGCAGAGATGATTGAGTTTTTCTGTGCCCTCTTTTTCGGGCCCCCTCCCCCACAGATCCTGCATCGATGACCTTTCAGTCCCCCACCTCCCGTTTCTTCTTAGGACGGATTTAAGATTCTTAAATATCGCGGAATTTTCTGCCCAGAGCCTACAACCCCCTCCCCCAGTCGTGGTTCGTCGGCCGTTCCCCCTTCCTTTAGAGGCATAAAACCCTGAGTTTTGAACGGGTGAGCTGGTTTGCGTGGACTCTCCCTCCTTGCTGAATCAGAGTATTTCTCATCTGCGTCCCGATCACGGTTTTTTTGAATTACTCCCCGTCGTCGCGAGCCCTTTCCATTGCAGTGTAAGAGTCCCCCTGATTGTACTTCCTCAACGATTCAATTATTAAGTGAGATCGGTTTCCTGACCCCCCGCTGGTTCTCCTTCCTGCCGCCTTTTCCCAAGCAAGAGGTCCTAAGAAACGCCTTCTTTTTAAAGATGCGCCCCCTTGGACGCTCCTCATCACCTTTTTTTACCCAAATCCGGTTCATTCTACCTCCCTCCCGACAGAGTATCTTCGTTTCAAAAAAAAGTGAGCTCTTTCTCTCAACCACAGCAGTCCCCCAATGCCGCCCTTTATGTTTCTTTTTGATTCTTTTTGAGCTTTCCTCTCTGTGCGTTAGTCCCCCTCATCGCTTACTGAGTTTCAAATCGCAATAACCTCGTTTTCGCCCCCTTTCCGTTTAAAAAATGCTTGCAGCGGGCCCGGGTTTGTCTTCCATGAAAACTCTGTATGTGCCCCCTCTTGCACTTTGTGGACCGTCATCTAATTTGGACACTTGTCCCTCCAAGAACGGGAGTCCGCCCCTCCTCGCCACCCTGAGATTCTTTCCTTTTCTCTTTTTGTCTCCTTAATGATGTGTGTGCAATCGCTACCCCGTTGGTGTGCAGCGTTTTTTCCTTATTGGAACTTAATCCGTAACTAAGCCCCGCTCTTCCCCAAGTGGCAAGGTCTTTCAATAGCACATTTTGTTTAGGCCTTTGAGCGTGGTTTTCGCCCCGCTTGACAGGACTTTCTTCTCACGTACTGCACCTCTTTCTTCAACTCCGGCAGGACTCCTGGACCCCTCGTGAGCCAGCTCTTCAAGCCATCTGCTGATTGGACGTCTGTGAAATACCAAGCCCCACCCTCAGAATCTGGTTAATCTGTTTTTCAAAAAATGCTCGCCGACCTTCCGGATTGGCTCGCACTTCACCTCAGAAACCTTCGTGTCCATATGTTAGAATCCCGTTGAGTGTCCTCTTTTTTTTCTGAGTCACCCCCAAACCCCCATCAGTGTCTCCCCGGAACATTGGTCCACCCCTCCACCGTGTTCCATACTCAGAGTGGTTCCGGCGACTAAATCTTTCCGGAAGTTTTGAAACCCCCACCCTGTTGTATGGTCTTGTCGGCTGCTGTTGCAGTCGTCAAAATGCCGCTGGTTCTAGCTGTCTGAAAGCTTTTTATCTCCAAGAGGTAATGTTATCCTTTTTCCCTTTTCCGGCTGGTTTTCGACGTTGTTCCGCGGATCATGGGCGAGCCCATTTCTCTTGCCGACGGCTGGCTTCGAGCTTCTCCTCCGACGCTGACTTACCAGAAATAAATTGAGCACACCCGGTTTTGTTTTTGTGTCCCTTTTTAGGCGCCCCCATGACACCATCTCCCGTTTGGATTGAATCACAGAGAAGTCCTTCTTTCGCAGTCAAGGATCCTTTTTCCTACTCCCTTCACTGAACGTTATACCGGTCCCCCCATTTTCTACAAGCCATCTGATAGAAGTACTCCCCCCCCCCCCTCTGGAGCATAGCTTCCCTGCCTTTGGCCGATGATGTCTCTGCTTTCTATCATGTCCCCATTTGTCAACTATCCGCCATTCCTTTCTTAAAGAGGATTAGCCACATTCCCTTCCTCCTCTTTCCTTTATTCCCAGTTCATTCCCCGCTGCTCCAGGCCTCCCCGATGGGTCTTCAACAATCTCGCCCAAAAATCCGCCTCCTGTCTTTGTAGCAACCACCTCCCTTCCTAAACCGAAATGGCGCTTCGACCTGGACAAGAGTTTGCCTCTTAATATCAGCGGGAGCGCGCCTTGACTTTCACTAAGCAAGCACTATCCCTCGGGGCCCAGCCAAGCTCAATGTGAAGGTTCATGATTGAAGCTCCTACTGCACTTTCCGCTCTTCCCCCTTCCCCTCCGTTTTCTGAAGCTCTTTCCCAGCTCAAGAGTTTTACTTTCTTCCTATCGACTTCTCCCCACAGGGTTTTTTTGAACAGCGAGATTCTTCTGCTTCAGGTCCAGCGCTTCCTCTCTTACATAGCGGTCTGCCCCCCCCTCTTTCGCCGTCTCTCTCGTCCTTGAGTTGACCTTTTTTTCTCTTATTTTAAGATGGACTATGTTTTTTCGTCTCCTTTTTAGAGCCATTGAAAGCCGCTTTTGCGGTTTCCTTTTTCATGTGCATCGTTTCTTTTCCTGCTCGATCACCTTTTGTTTCATGATGCTGCCCTCTCCCCTCCCCCCCACGGCATACCCCTTTGATTTTTTCGTAGATCACGTCTTTGTTTGCTTCAAGGTTTTGATACCTTCCCTCGTGGAAGAGTTTCATAGAGGATAATCGACCCCCCGTGTCACTTCATCTCTTTTTCTTTTTCCCTGCCCGAGTCTTAGTTTTGTTTTTACCCCCCCAGGAAGGGTGAACCCGTCAAAACTTCTAGTATAATTTTTGTATTCAATTAAGCGTCGTCTCCCGCCCCCTCTTATGCAAGCGAAGACTTTTCTCCATTGTTTTATCAGGCGCGGCCCCCGTCCCCAAAACATCTTGTTTTCCTGTTCATCGATTTACCCTTGTTATTTTTGGCAACTCGGCTCTGTCTTTTAGTAGGCATACCTTTTCTTACAATAGCGTCCTTCTTTTTAATGACCCGAGATCCTTTTGTTTTCCCAGTGTTTTCCCCTTCCCCACTTTTGAGAGAGAATTCCACCCTGTTGCCACTCCCTGTCGTTTCAGCAATGGATTGTGGTCCCTTCTCAAATAAAGCGGTTTTTCTACTTTGAACGAGGGGTCCTAGTGACTTCTGCTCAATTCCGTCAGGTCTTTTCAAGCGCGCCGCTTTCCCCTTTATTCTGACCCTTTGCTTTGCGTCCCCTCACGCCTCCCTCTGAAAGATTCGGAGAAGTTCCTTTGCATTGCAAGAGTTCCTGCGCCCGGACTCAAAGAGGTTCCCCCTCCTAAACGCTAGTTTTGCCGCCTTCCTTACCCCTTCCTCCCTGAATTCCGCCCCATGTGCTCTTTCCCCCCACACTTTCGGCAATTTCCGCTCCCACTTCCTGCCTCCAGAGTCCCCCCGTGTGAAGATTCTTTCCCCCCACATTCAGCCTGAGCCACCCGCCGTTGCAGAGGAATCTTTAACTTCTTTCTGATTCTCGTGGCCCGACCTTCCTGTGCGTTTCCCTGAGAATGACGGTCATTTTCCCCCATCACCACCTACTCCTTGACGGAAAAATTTTTTTTCGCGAGTGCCTTCCCCCCTTTTTTACGCATGTCTTTGAAAAAGCGGCGTCTTTGCGATTTGATGACTCAAGGCGCAGTTCTTTCCTCCCTTTCACCGGAAGTCTGCGCCCGAGAATCTTCATGAGCCCATTTTCATCTGCTTGGCACCGGAAAGATTCGGTGGGCTCGCTCTTCCCCCTGGTGGGTCCCCGCAGCGAGACTTTTTCGCCCAAGGAAATTTCATTAGCGCTTGCCTCACCCTTCCTCTTCTTCCATCCCATGGGTGGCCTTTTATTCCTTTTGCTTAAGGAATAGGATTTCCCTCCGTTTTACGGAGGCAGAGTCTTGAAATAGCGGCTTCAGGAAGGAACCCGCCTTAACTTTTCCTTCAGTCGCTTTCTCCCTCATATTCTTCTTGTTGGAGTCGGGTTAAAAATGCTGCCACTTCTCTGTTTATTGCTTAGGACCCCCCTTAATGGATATCCTCAACAAAAATTCTGGGCTTCTGACGCTATTGATGCATTGTGGCGAGTTCCCCAAACCCAAAATACCCCCATTAATCGGCGTTACCTTGGGCAACCATCGATTGTGGAAGCTCGCGCCCCGGCATTGTTCCGTCTTTTTTTACACCCCCCCCAGTTTTGACTTTTATGTGAGGAGTTGCGGTTGGCGCTACCTTGCGGAGAGGTTCACCTTGAAAGACCCCCCCCTCCTCACCGAGGCATGACAGATCATCCCTCTTCTCTTCCCTTTGGCTGGTTTTCCCGGTTGCCTCGGAATAGTTTCTTCTTGCCTTTGACGCCGCGCTCAAGCCGCTCCTTTTGCGCAATGCGCGCGATTGGTCCCTCGTTCTATTTTAAGCTTTTGCGCACTCTGCGCGCATTTTTTCCGTCCTCGTGATGAGCAGATCCACGTCGAGCCCTCTCTATGCCCCCCATGGATTTCCCAGATTTCAGGTTTGCCCCTTGTGCGCCTCCTCCGCATTGTATTTTGCCCCCGCTTCGACAAATGGACGGTTTCCCTAAGCGATTCTATTACGAAGCCCGCCCGTCTATGCAGAGATCCTCCTTCTGATTGGGACCCTTTCCTTTCCTCCTTGGAACCCCTGTGAGCGCCCTTGAATTGGATTGCGACCCTTACTGTGAAAGTACCTTAGAAAGAGCTGGAGTCCGACCCTTATCTGCAAGCGGAATGCCCTTGCCCTTTTCGCTTTCGGTGAGAGGCAATTCTTTCCCCCCTGCCAGATCAAGTTTCGGGATAGTGATGTTCACAGTTTTAGAATTTTAGTCTTCCCTGTCTCCCGGCCCCCGGTTCCATTATTTCCCCTTTCCTTTAGATTCGAGTTTGAAGTCCAGCGCACCCCACGTCTTAGCAGCTGACAACCCCTCCTCTGCACCCCCTGTTCTATTTCAGAGTTTTTTTGCACGGCCATCTTTCACCCTCTCTTTTCAATGGCCTCAATCAGTCCCCCGTTTTGTGCCGGATCTATGATTTATTCACTTTCCCCCTTTTCCACCGATGAAATCCTTTTTGCTCCGGTCGCCTGTCCCCTCCTCCTTCTTGCAATGGGCTTTCTGCACCTTGCCTTCTAGCCTTAGATAGTATTCTCTGGTCTTTGGTCTTGATCCTATGCTCCCTTGAGATTGATCCGCCTATTTCCGAATGCCAAGGCTTTGCCGTACTCTGCCGTCCCCTTACCGCTTGCGGCTTTCTTTGTTTTTCAGCAATGGCGCTCGCCCCCCTGCATTCTGAGCTAGATTTAATCAATTTTTTCTGGGTTCCGAATGCCTCCGGCTCTCCTCAAGATGGCATTGTCAGTTGGAGGACCCTGTAGTTTTCTATCCCGGGTTTACATCGTTTTTTCGCTTCTAGACTGCGCCACACGTTTGTTTTTCCTTCAGCTCTTAATCCAAGCAATATCGCTGTTTGTCTTACTGTACGGGTTCAGCCGTTCCCTGCTTCTCCCCACTCCAGGTTATTTAAGTTCTGCTATTTTTACTCACAGCGTTCGCGCCACAATGCGCCGCATTTCGCTCTTGGCTGTTTTCACTTTGAATCCCCCTTTCCCACCAGCGTTATACTACTATGAAAGGTCAATTCCCGTTTTCTTTCATTTCTCTTTTTAGGACGGTTTCAAAATCCCGTGACTTGCCCCAGTCTCATCCCCCCTCCTACAAGCCCACGGCTTTTTTTTTCCCCCCAACCGTCCGGAAACGTGTGCCCGACACACACTTCCTTTTCCCAGCGTTACTTTACGCGTTTCCCCGCCTCTTTGTCTAACGTATTCCAGAAATGGATTTTTTTTTCCCGCCAGAATCGCTTCCCTTCTCCTGTCTTTGTTGTCTCTAGCCCATTTCCCGTCACCGCACAAAAGTCATCCCTAATAAGGATTTTGCGCAGGTTGAGTTAATTTCCTTCAATCCTTTCTGCTTGAGAAGCGCCTTCTTCTTCCCTAAAGGGGAACCGGTTTCCAGCCGCGAACCTAGAACAGTGTTTCCCGTGATGACTTACTGTCTTTCTCGGAAGGGAAATTTGACGCGCCTTGAAACATTTCAACCCCATTTTGATGAGAACTTGCACTTTTTCTCCCACTGAGTTAAGTGAAGGCTCAATTTCAGCTTTCCGGCGGGACCACAACCCCTCCCCCAACCCCCCCCCGTTTTCTCCTTCTCACAAAGCCCTTTCCCCTTCCCCCCTCTTCTCAACCCCCCATCAGTCGCTATCAGCGCAGCATGTAATGGTCCATCGGCCGCTCAGTTGGCATTTTTCTTGCGATTGCGCGTTTACACCTCCTCCCATGCCCGACCCGACGTCCCGTTCTTCTAATCTTTAGAAACACTGAACTCCTGTCCGGCCCGAAATTCTGGTTCCGAGCCCTTTTTACGGACAGTTCTTCATTTTTTTCCGTTTACGCTATTTTTCGATTTTTGACCAAACTCCCCCCCTGTCGTGGCTTTTCCTCCACTTCCTACGTCTGTTACCCACCTTCGCCGCGCACTGACTTTGTGAAGCCAAATTGGAATTGGTTTCTCGGTTTTTGCTTTCGCTTTGTAGAATCGCCAACCGGTTTTCGCTCCCCTCGCATGCCCTTAGAAGGAATGTCTTCTTTTCTTCTTCCCCTTGCACCAGTGCACAAGTCCCCCTTTGAACAGCACCATGGGCTTGCCTGAATTGGTCGTCCTTCGTTCAAGCCGGAATTGAGGCGGTACGTTTAGCCAGTTGCTCACCCTCCTTCTTGCTAATTCCGGCTCCTCCCTGACCCAGCCCAGTCCCGACAATCCGGGGACGCTTCTCCCTTATATCCATGTATTTCTTTTTCCCTGTCCTTTGCGGCCAATACTTCTTCCCTGTATGTCTACTTTATTCTTTCAAAATAGAATTTCCGGACTGCTACGGTCCCCCCCCTCCGTTTCAACCCCGTGATTCGGATTAGATGTTCAAGACACCTTTTCTTTTCCGAGCCTTTTTTTTCCGCTTCGCAACACCCAAGTTGATCTCTTTAAACCGCTTTAAGCTCGGGGACTGCCCTTCTCATAATTGTTCTACCCCCCCCCCTTTCTTTTTGTCTCTCCCCCCCCCTTCCATCCCCCCCCTTCGAATTTTTGACCACCAGCTATGGTGCGCGTTTATTGTCCTTTCTTTTGGGTCAGGCTAATCCTCTTCTGAAGCCCCGTTTCTCCACGTCCCCCCGACATCACCGTGACGATTGGACTTCACTTGTTCTAGATGAGTTCTGCCGCTGGTGGCTTTTCCTCTCTTTTGTTGCTTTGTCTTTTAGGCTCATTTTTCCCTTTGTCAAACGACCATTTCGGATTGTCGCGATGAGCATTCCTCCCTCTTTCCTTCCCTGATCGATCTCATGCCCTTGAGTCAAGTCGCTGTTTTCAACTTATGGTTACCTGCCGACATTCTCGAATTTGAGGCTCGTCTTACGTGGTCTTTCCACCTCCCTGAAGTGCACTTTTTGCTCCCCACTGATGCCCGACGTCCCGCGACCCACTCTTTCATAAAAAGCCTCGGTACCTGTCTCCCCCCCCGTGACCCCACCCCCCTACCTTGTTGACGCCGACGCCGAGCCTTTTGCAGATGTTCCCCCCCCCTTTGAGATTGATGTGACTCTTAGCGTCACCCTCCGGGGGCTTCCTCTTGACATAGTCTCCCGCTTCTACCCGTCCTGGACACGTTCCCCTCCACTCTGAGAAAGAGATGTCTGACTTCCTGGAATTAGATTTCCATCTCGTGCTGGCAGGCGTTCCCCAAACCCGTCCTTTCATAGCTCACGGTATCCTATTTCCCCCCACACGATTAAGCATTACAATTACGGCTCTTTGTCTCTTCTTTTGGGCAGAAACCGCCTACTGTTTCTCATCTTACCTTTGTCAAGATCGTCTGCAGGCGTCCAAGAACGATTCTCCTGCTTTTTCCTTCCTTCCATCGCCAACTGTTTGAGAGTCTTGAGACCAAGAACCAGAGAAGTTTTCCCAATTCTTTCCGATCTCTATATTCTCTCCTGTTGTGTGTTCGTAGTCAGGTCCATCGAACGATCGAGCTGTCTCCCCTCATCGACTCTTTCCTTTCCAACTTAGAGAGAGGAGTCCTCTTGCTCCCATTTTCCGCGCTTCTTCTCTTGAACGAGTTTCTCCCTGCCCCCATTGACTTGATCGTTTTTTTGTCTACCTTTCTTAGAGTCCTCTTTTCAATTTGTTTCGCCTGCGATGGTCTCTTGGACCGCACTCTTTTCTCGATTTTTTGCTTCCCTGTGCACATTTCAGCAATTTTTAGTTTCTCCAAATTGCATTGTATGTTTCTTTCCTTTTCATCAAACGGTAATTCATAGGATTTCACCCGCCTTGTCTTTTGTCTTGACTTTCCCTTATGGGGAGGTCACAGCGATCCCCCCCTACGTCTTTAGTGTTTTTCACTTTTCAATCATGTAGCAACCCTGTGGTTTGCTCAGAGTTCTTGCAACACTTGCCCATGATTGCGTATGGGGTCTCCTTGTCTCCGACAAGAATTTTTTCCACCCTCAGATCCCATACGCCGCCCCTCCTTTCTTTATTCATCCGCTTTCTCTCTCCATCTGCCTTCAGCCCCACACGCGTCTTTTTTTGTTTTGCTGTTGGAAGCTTAATCTTCTCCTACAACTTAAGAGTGTGCAGCTGAATTTCTTGTGTTTATCTCCTTTCACGTCTGCCTTTTCATGATTGGAAGAACTCCTCTGTGTCCTTCTCCTGCCCCCCCTTTTTTCTTCCCTCCCCCTCCTTGCCAAATTGTTTGTTCTTGAGTCACCCACCCGCCCACGTGCCACCCTCCCCTTCCTTTAAAATCTTTCTTCGGCTTACCCATTGTGTAGGTGTAGCCAGATAATAATTTCTTAGTGCGCTACGCCAGATCTTATACCAAGTAGCGCAGACCTTGTTCATAGTTCGGCCCCCCCTTTTCGATTTTCTGTACCTATGACCTCTCTATATTTTTTCCACTCTCCGTTCCTATCGCGCGGTCACCTCTTTTTCCGTCCCCTCCACCGCACGTCTCCGCTGTACAGATTATACTTCTTTTTTTATCCTTTGGATGCGTCGAATGCGCCTTTTGGTAGAGTCCTTTTGCTTTACGCTTGACCTGCAGTTCCTCCCTTCACTTAGCTTCTCAACTTTTGCCTTCTCGAACTCACATCCCCTTTCACCCTTCTATCTATGTGTAGGTAGGCCACCATGCCTCTCTGCGCACAAGCGGTCTTCTCTTCCATTATGCAGCTGATTTCGTGAGGCCCACCAACAGTGGGTCTGTCACTTGCATCATGAGCACCCACTCGATTTTTCTAATCTGTGCTGATCCCTTTCGGATAATTTTTTGGTCCCTTACTTATGTCGGCATCCTTTTTCACCAGATTTCTCACATCGTGGTTTCTATGCCTGACTTCAGGGCGCTGGCCGAGCTTGACGGACCCTGAGTTCTAAGGAGTCTTTCCTTTTTGCTTTTTTTTTTGTTGTTTCCTGTTTGTTCTTTTTTTTTGTTTTTTCTTTTTTCTTCGGATAAGGTTGTATTTTGAGTCAATTCTCCCAGGCTCCTCAAAGCCTGGACCTCCTGCAACGAGAATCAGTTGCTGAGTCCATCCTGCTTGCGTTTTTTGCGCTCAGTTGTTTTCAGTCTCGAATGCCCACAGCCTTGGGTGCCCGCATCCCTCTTTAGCCTTTTCAATTGGAGAAGGATTAGTCTTGCCGAATGCAGTTTCTCGCACAGCAGCCCATGGGGATTTCCCCTTACGTGATTGGTCCTTCGCGCTTCAGGTCGGACCTTTTACCTGTCCTGATCCGTACCTAAGGTTGAAATCTTTGCCTTACCAGGGACCGACGAGCGTGGACAATCTGTAACTGCGTGTCATACCAGCATTTAAGTTCTTGAAGGATTTTTCTTCTTGACAAACGTTTCTTCCTAGAGGCACTTCGCTTGAACAAAATTCTCTGATTTGTCGACCGCTCCACTTTCCCCCAGTGATCGGGTTTCGTTTTATAAATTCCCGCTCCTTCCTCGAGCCCCCAAAACAATCTCGCTGATAGCACCGAACTTCCCGTGGGACAAACTGACTCTATGGTTATTTATGGACTCCCCGCGCCCCAGTTTTATTTCCCGACTTCGTTTCCTTCCGTCCCCTGGTTGGCTTGGACTTTCCTTTCTTCCGATCCTTTTTTTTGTTCGGAGTTTTTCCAGAGGAGAATTTCGTTTGTCTCCCGTAACAGTTATGTCGCGGTCCACTTTCATCGTTTGTCCTCCCTTTTTTGAGCCGTGGTGCGGTTGCTCTTTCCGCTCCCCCGCGCTTGCTGCGGTGAAGATTGCTGATTCCGTGGAATTTCTACACAGCACTTCCTTGATTCCAGACCGTGATCTAGGTTTCAACAAGTGATTGGTTAGCATCCATTTCGAACTCAACCTCGCCTTGCCCAAGAACTAATGAAGGGCACCAATTTCTTTCCCTTTTTCGTCTCCTTGGATCTTGTGCCGAGTTCTCCCCCTGGCCCAGTTCCCCCTTTAACTGTGCCATTGCAGACCTTCCAATTCATTCATGTTTTTTCTTTCCTGCCAATCCGCCCTCCCCCCGCTCCCTTTGTTCCTTGGGAGATTTATCCATTGAGTTTGCATCATGCATTTTTCAAGGCGCTTGCAAGTCTCTCATTCCTTTATTATCGCCGTTCCGTCAGATCGAGGACCGTTCTCCTGAGAAGATTCAAGATTAACTTCCAAGGCCCCTCTCTTCCTGGGAAAAATTTCCCCCCTTTTCCTGGAACCAAACATCATGCTCCCCCAAGAATCGAGCAACCTAAATTGAAAAAGCCACCTGACCCCCTCTCGATGCCCTCTCCCAAGCCCCTTCGGTTTCACACTTGACCAAGATTTCTCTTCCTCTTCGAGATATATGAAAGCTGCTAAGCCCTCCCCCCCTTGTCTTACTCTTCCTCTTAACCTATATCCCATGTTTCCCTCCTCAGGTCCCTCTAGCGAAGTTTTTTCCCGTTT
>Ga0179593_1511125_pt1 | contig 13331 bp, 9 predicted proteins | sample CZODoug2_1_08_16_FD_185931 | JGI IMG/M metagenome (GOLD analysis project Ga0179593, IMG submission 185931) | Vadose zone soil fungal communities from Angelo Coast Range Reserve, California, USA - CZODoug2_1_08_16fungal (PacBio error correction) | ecosystem: Environmental > Terrestrial > Soil >... | reverse complement strand
CTTTAGCCTGTCACCTTTTAGGCAGCGAAGTTTCGTGGAAGCTTTCGACCGTTCCTTTTCCTTTCCGCCTACTTATGGATGGTCCACCCCCAGTCCCTGCACCACTTGCTTACTTGCCACGGCAGTTTTTTAACCGGCGGACAGAGCATGATCAAAGGGTTTCCTTCCTTCAGCCTTTTTTACTCCAATTGAAACCAATTCCTCTTTTGATTCCATGGTCAGTCTAGGAAAGCCCCCCTCGTACTTCTGAATGCTCTTAGGATCTTTGCCCCCCCCACGACGGCTCCCTTTATCTTCTAAAATCGAGTCCCTTTTTAGGTCCAGAGATCCTTTCCCGAATAATTGGAACCTTCCTGAATGCAGGCCTTTTTAATTGACCCTCCCTGGCCCTTTTCCCGTGGTTTAGTTTTTTCCCCTGAGCCCTGTATATGAAAGCGTCACAATTCCCCCTCCAGATGCCGATATCGTTTTCGTCTTTCCTCCGTAGGTAAAGGACCCCTTTGGGCGAGAAAGAGGTTTTGGTATTCACGTGCCGTTTCTCCTCTTCCGGGGCTGTTTTTAGATAAATGTTTAAAGCTTTCCTCCAACCTTAAATATGTTCCCTTGCCCCCTGCCAAGTGAGGAGAAGGCGGTAGCTTCATACATTGCCCCACCGGAAAGCTCCCCGAAAAAGACTCCCCCTTCCCAATTCCCTTTCCTCTCGTAGAGGCCTAGTTTGTTTTTTTTGTTCAGAGAGAGAGGTTCCCTGCTTCGCTTTAATGGATGCGAATCTGCTCCCTTTCATTCAAGGTCCTTACGAGGGACGGAATTTTTCACGATTTCCGGCATTTAGTCCCCACGGGCACTTTGAAAAACCCCTTGTTCTTCCGTTTACCCCGCCCTTTAGACATTCCTCACTCTTTGACCTCATTAGCACTTACCTTTTTCGGTTCTTCCTCCGCTCCTAAACAATTCCCGCTTGACCGGGAGGGTTTAAGTATGTTTCTCTTTTTGTTTATCCATGAAACCTTAGAGCCAGAATGTAGGGTTGCGGCACATTGCCGCCCCCCCAAAGGGAATCGCAAGGCCCGAGCTTTGTACTTACTCCAATCTCCTTCTGAGAGGCAGTATCCCTGTGGGTTTCTACCGTCCCCCAGATATAAGGCTTTTGGCCCGTTCCTACACAACAGGAGAGGCAGAGAACGTTCCTCTGGGCTGACGGTTCAGACTTGCTCTTTAGGGCCTCCTGTTCTCCTTATGTTCCCGGTTGGTGCTTGCAAGAGTCTTTTGCGTCCTTTTTTTGGACCCCCACCCCGGGTTTGTTCTTTATCGTTTCCAGACCCTTCCGTCCCTTGGATCCGTTTAAACAAAGCTCTTTTTTGTGATTTTGAACGTCCCTTTTGAATCTTCGGCATCCCCGCCCTGACTTGAAAATTTGCAGTAGCTGCCCCCATGCCTTCGCCGTCAGATGCATTTCCATTTTCTCTTCCGCCAACCCTGTGTCAGCCCCTTTCTACCCCCCCCGGCATGGCTGGGAGAAAGGTTTGCATTCTCTTCACGTGACCCCCCAAGTGCATCACATAGCAACTTTTCCTTCCAGATGACCTTTTCTTAAGGCTTAAGGCAATTTAATGTAAAATGAACTTTTTTCCGTTTGCCTCTTAGCACAATTCCACGTGTTTTTTTCAATCCCCCCCCTCACTCGCCCAATTTTATAAGCGCGCCCCTCCATATGCCAGCTAAAGATTTTTTCCCCCCCCAGGATTTTGTGGAAGATACCGCCTTTTCCAAGTATTCCCTGTCCTTTCCCCCTTTTCCCGCCACCCATCGTGGTCGTTTTTCGCTACTAAATCGGGTCCTCCCTCGCGGAAGAGCCCCTTCTGTTCATTAGGTCCGGCGTCGGAATGATATTAAGGATCGCCTTTCACCAAGTTTGACTCCCCGCACTGCATTCTGAGGTGCCTTTTAGGAGTTCCCGGGTTTAAGAGAGCTAAGTTTGTTAGGACGTTGTAAAAGTGTTTCTTTTGATTTCCTATCCCGTTTTTATTCATTATTCCCAGGTCCATAACCCGAACTATGGTCCAAGCACCGGTGAACTTTGCTTTTTTCCTCTCCCTGTAACAACCTGTTTTTATATCCCCGCGGGACCGAGGCGGGCCCTGCCCATACTTTTGCCTAGAGCTCACTTAATTTCCTTCCCTCTCCGGTATGCAGAATTTTTGCTCACTCCTGTGTCCTGTCTTTTTTCCCCCCGCCGATTCTTGCCGCGGTGACTCCTTTCCCCCAGACTACCTGGTAGGTGTCAACCCCTTTTCGAGACCCTTACACACCTTCGACAAGCTTTCGGGTTACGGAAACAGGAATCCCTTTCTGCCTAGCCTTTTAACGTGTGAGGAACGACATCTCTTCCATCCGTTTTTTGTGATCCTTTCTGTTCCATCTGGTCCCCTTTTTGGTAACCCTCCAGGTTTTTTTTTTTTTTTTTTTTAATGTTTCAGGAAACAACCCTCCACGGTCTTTTTCGAACCTGTGGTGGAACCTGTTTTTATACGGTTTCCCCTGTTCCCCCCAAGATTACTTTCCCCTCTTCTGGCCCGGTTTCACCCCTACCCCCTTTGGCCCCTCCCCGGTTGAAACCCAGGAGGAGCCCCGCGGCTCTCGGCCCCTGACAGTACGCTTTATTGTTTACATCACCCCGTCGGCCAAGATTTTTTTTGACCCTGGCGTGTTTCTGTTTGGATTCCACGACATCCCTTTTTCATCGCACGCCGTACCCCGTGCTGGCACGATGCGGCCTGCCCCCCCTTTTGGTTTAAGAAACATGATCACCCCGGTCTCATAATCATTGTAACGCGTTCGAAACGATATTCTTCCTTTCGACACCTTGTCCCCCTACCCGCCCCCCCGCTGCCATGCAGGTTGTTTTGCTTCCCTTGCTTTTCCAATGCTCTAGGAATGACCCTTTCTGACGCTTACCTATGAAACTAGAATTTCTGTTCAAGGGACCCAGATGGATGACGCCATTGCCATCGAAAATCTAAAATTTTTTTGCGATTTTAAATAAATCTGGTTTTGGGACAGTGTCGGCCCCTACTGCCCAGTGCAGCCCCCCTCTGTAAAGTCCCAGAGCCACGCGTTATTGGCGCGGGGACGTGGCGTGTGCGGCAACCCCGCGGACCAACCTGGTCCTTCCTAACCCCCCACCCACCCCCTTGCCCTTAAGGTTTTTTAGGTCCCGATCACTTTACAAGAACACGGTCCAATGCCGGGCGAGGAATTTTCCCGTCCTATCATTTTCCATCCACAGTCCAAGCCAGGCCGCCCTTTCGTCCGCTTCTTATAATTATATAGACCCTTTTCACCGTCTTAACAGGCCTAACAGAGCGAGTTATCCCAACCCCCCCCCGATCTTGTCCCCACGACACTCCGTGTTCACCCACCCCCAAAATTCATGAATGAACGATCAACCTAATCAGGTTTCGGGAAGACCCTTTCCTACCACGTTTAATCCAAAGGTCTCTCTTTTCAACCAAGTACCCCAGATTTCCCCCTCGACTTTCTTCACCTACCATGTTTTTAAAATTACCTCGCAATACAATTAATTTCTCTTTCAATTTCCCGTCCTGCACCATCGGATTTTCCTCAATGACGCCTTTCTTTGTGTAGTGAGGAAAAACGGTTTCTGTATACTTCTTTTTTGTCCTTTTGCTTACTTGGGATAGTTACCCTATTTTACTTATTCAGCCCTTTCCAATTCGGAGTATCCCCCCGTGATGCTCGTGAAGGCTACCCCATTCATGGTATTGGATGGAACTAAAAACCTTCACGACCTTTTGACCAATCCCCATGGTTTCTTTGGTGATTGTTGTTTATGTTCCATGGGCAGCTCCTCTGGAGTCCCTTTTCTAGAACTTTCCCAATTGACCGTCACCATTTACCAAGAGAGTTTTCTTTCCTCCGCCCCCCCCCCCCCCCCCAACCGTAGAGTCCCTCTTCACTCCTGAACATGTTAAGAATGTTTTCTCCTTTCGGAAATCCAAATGACAGTCCCCCCCCGTCTCAGTACTCTTCCGTGACCCAGACGGTCGAGGGTAGTTCTGCTGCCGTCTCTTGTTGAAGGGATGAAGTATATCCTATCTAAGTTGCTTTGGAATGTTCCCTGTTGAGAGGTTTAATCACACGGAGGACATTAGTTCGCAGACCTTTTCTTCTCCAGCCCGAAGATTCCCTTCGTTTACCGTGACCGTTCATGAATTACAGAGCTGAGTATAGACTGAGAACGACTCGTCCTTTTTAATGGCCGAGAAGATAATCCTCTTATTAACCGTTCAAATATTACTTTTTTTGAGTTTAAATGCCTGGACAAATAAGAAGCTCTTTACAGGACTAGAGAGGTCCCTAACATTCTTCTAGAGTCTACTCAGTTTTCCTTTTCCGGCTTGTTCCCAATTCGCTCCAAGCGTGCCTATGACAGATTTTGTCCTTCCCCAAGATTTGAGTGCATCTTTGGGACTGACAGTAAAAATTTTTTCCTAAACCCCCTTCCTTTACTTGATCCCGTTTATGGTGTCCACTGCTTATATATCCATTAGACCCTGTTGCGTGCCCCTGCAGGATTGATTACCCTTTCACCTACCTCTTTCAAGAGTCTCTTATTGCTTTTCGTTACCCTAATTTAATTAATAAGGGTTGTTGATCTGCTATCCTAGCCGCAAATCGTTCGTCTCTCAGTTATTGGGATTTCGTTCTATCCTGGTGAAACGAGTTTCCGATGTGGATTTGCACTTAGACCGGTTTTTACATTGTCCCCCTTCCGTATAACCCACGGCCTTGGGACGACATTCCCTTGAACAGCCCCCCGAGTTTACTTGTACGTTCCAGAATGGTGCCCTCCGGAAACCCCCATCCTAGATGATTCCTTCCTAGTTTTCCTACCCTATTAATTTTTTTCTTACCCATGTCACAGGGCATGATGACTCTTTCGTGCCCACCAAGACGGACCCTCCCTTGATGTGTAAATCGACTGCATTGGGAGTTCAAGGTATATTTCTTATCAGATGTTCCCCCCCCATGCTCAGTACTGCATTTGTGGACAACCCTCCCCCGGTAGTTAAAGTGGTTTTTTCCACCCTCGGACGACTTCTCGGCTCTTCCCCACCTCTTATAATTTTTCATTACCCTCCCTGTGCTAGGTAATTCCTTCCCCCTGTCCCTTGCCTTTTTATCTGACCGAGGGCCGCAAAATTTCCCTTATCCTCGGCGTCTCTTTTCTCTTATGAATATCACTTCCTCGAACCCCCTGCAACTCGACAGGAGTCCCCCCGGCCCCGTTCTTAGCAGTGTTTAGTCCTGGCCAGAAATCTACGAACCAAATGGAAAACTTGCTCACCCGACCGCCCTGACGGCTGGACTCTGTTAGGCTCCGATGTGAATCGGAAGAGAATGCATTCGTTTCGGAATTTCTCTGACCCCCAGGTGTCACGATCTTCCATTACAGTTTAGCAAAGTCTTAAGTGGTAGTAAAAGGATGACCCGTAAATATGGTGTTTCCGACGTGGGAGGACCTGTCCCGAACATTTTAACCGTACGCCAGTATTTTGCTTCTCTTACTCAACAGACCGACCCCTCTGTTAGTTTTTTTCTGCATTTGCTTTCCAGACCCAACATACTTTTTTCTCGTGCTGCCTCCCGGGACTATCCCCTAATTAACAGCCAGCTGGAGTAACCCTCATCGAAGAAGTCAGTTTTCCATTCCTTTGGGGTCATGGATCACCACAATGCCTTCCATATCCGTGGGTACACACCAAGTTAGTGGTTGCCCCCTATTGGTCTTCTGTAGTTTACATGACTGCTCCGTTAGAGTCGTCAAGAAGTAAGCGTATAGTGTCAGGCTGGCTATGACACCCGTCTTTGGCGTTTTTTTCCATGTTTTTCTTTTCCTGATTCTGACAGACCTCTCCTTCAGGAATCTGTGCCCAAAGTCTTCCCTGTCAACCCCCCCCTGGGTTTTGGCCAAGGAACGAGGTGTGTCTCGTTTGAACTACATTCTGAAGACGCGTAGCGCCCCCTTCCCGGAAGAGAAGTTTTAGGATGTACCATCAATGCAAGGTAGCTATCCTTATCCAGGGTCCGGCTTTTTGCGGTTTTTCCTATTGCTATGACTTAGTTTCGCCTAAACAAGATCCCCCCTTGTTCTGAAGGGCCAGGAGACGGTCCCTTTTTCCGGGTGACTGATCGCAGTTTGTCGCCTTTTGCCTTTTTTCCCATCCACCTAACTCGAAAGGACTTGCACCTACTTTCGTTCCACGGGTTTTGACGGTTTAGTTTGTAGAGTCCCCCCCTCTTTGGCAAATCCCCCATATGAGGAATAATTTGCACGGATCCTGTCTCTCACCGTTCTTTAGAGTTTTAGCCGACAGGACTAAGTCCCCCTTTGGCTAGTTCTTCGTTCGTCAGTAGAATCATTACGGAGTCTCCCTTTCAGCACGAAGACCTGTTAAGTTTCGCGTGTGTTTCAGGGGATCACAACGTTTTTGCCATTTTTTCTGAGGTCATCAGCAGCACCCTTATCATTTTTTCTTCCCCATATGGTTTAATCAGATTCCCACAAAGGGGGCCTTGTTTGCTCCCCTTGCTTTCTTGATCCCGAAAACGCAGAGGTTGAACCTTTTCCACATACTTTAGTACGCGTTGTTACTTTTCATTGCAGGTGTACTTTTGCAGGACTTTCGAGACCCTAGGGCTTTTGTGGCAAAGAGTGGTTCCGAATTATGTTCCCCAAGGGAAAGGTGTTTTTCCCCTGAAGTTTCCCCCTATGTGAAACCCGTTTAAACGTATAACACTCTTAAAAAACTTACCATCCTTATTTTTGGCTTGTTTCCTCCGAAAGGAACGCATGATCCCTGTTTTGACCCACGTTTAAGGTCCCTTTCCCTCTCTCTCTTTTCCACACATCTTGTGTTGTGTATGTCTTAAATGCGTACACGAGGAAGTTTCCTTGTCCTTCCCACCACTGTCGTGCTTCGACACGTGTGTGTCACCCTTTTTTTTATTAAGTGACCACAGGGTTTTCCCCCCACCGTCTTTTTTTCTTCGGCAACCCTTCTCATGTCAGCACTCTCCCCACACCACGCAAACCAGTTTTTCGGAGCCCTTGCATGATAGGCGTCCATACTTGACCCGGCCATAAACCACTCTCCTTGGTTTCATTCTGCGGGATCGCTGATCACTTACCCCCCGTTTTTTCCCATCGCCCCGCGTTTCGGCCCTCAGATTCTTCCTCTGGTTCCAAAAACGCATACTCACCGTTAGCCTCATCCCAACCTTATCAATGCGTTCACGCTGTTTCTACACGATAGTGATGTTCTCCCGGACTTTCGTTAACGGAAAAGAGTACCCCATTCAGGTTATGTCGGATTCATCTCTTCTGATCTGCGACCCGTTTTACCCTCCTCACCTCTCCCTGGTTCATTTCGGAGGAGTCTTGGCCTTATTGATAGGGTAGAGCCCCACGTGTGCACTTTTCTTTTCCTGCATTCGTTTCCCACTCGGTGTGGCTTCTCAACCTTGTTTTTTCGGACGTATCATATGTACCTTCTGTCTGTGGCGTTCATTTGTTCGTGTCTTACCAGCACACCACAAAGAGATAACCTGCCTCTTCACAAGGCACATGAAATGATCCCGTAAGCCAATTCCCACTTGCTTCATTGGACAGGCTGGCTAGAGGAACTCCTTTCCTCCAGGACATACGCTTTCCTTATTTAACCCAGGAGCTGATAGCTTAAGTCCTACCGGATTTGTACTAGTCATGGTCACCATCTCCCTTCCTGGACTATGATTCTTTAGAGTGACGATTAGTCGAAAAACCCTCGGTTCCCCCCTAACACCACCGGGTCCAATGAAACGACGCTTACCCTCCTCTGGACAGCATTCAGAGTTCCCGACAAATGCGCGCGTAACCACCAGACCTTTTTCTCAGATAACATAAAACTCCGCTTGACCGGTTGTCGTACCATCTACCTGGGCTTAAGGCCTTAACTCGTGACTAAACTGTTTTGGAACTCCTTGTTTTGTTTTCCTAGATACTTGGCTACGCTTTCTCGTATCCTGCGGCGTAGGATTAGCCCCCTTCTCCTTCTGTACTCATTCTCAGAGTCGGTCACTTGATACTTGGATTGGCCCCCCGCTCACCTTCTGTGAGCGTAAAAGCACCCAGAACTTTTCCCACGCCCGGTAATCGTGGTGAAGGTATGGGTTATGTAAGCTAGGAAGGAATACCGGAGGTGATCAGTGTTCTCCAAGCTTTCTCAATGTAGCCCCTGCTTATCTTTTCTTTCTTTGATATGAATGAGTATTCCGTCCTATTGCAAGCTCGTCCCCCTCTTCACCTGCCGGTATGGAAGTCCTTGCCTGGTGTTTCGATATAAACTTACTCCCCCCTTCCCCATATGACCCGCTGCAATTGAGAGGGCCCCACTGATTGAGGGGTGATACTTTCGGTCCGTTTTCTTTGTATTGGTTCTCGAGCCCGATTTTTTATAAAGCCCTTTTCATTTCTAAGTGTTTCTTTTTCCCCCAATTTATTATTAAATTCGTCCCCCTCCCACTCCTCTTCCCCTTACTTTTTTCACTCTTTAAGACATCCCTGTACCAGGTTTCACGTTCGAAACGGCGTAGAGGTAATTCTGTCGTGCATGTGTAAGTCAAGCAAAGTCCGGGTGGAAACAGAGCCTTAAATGAGGGACCAGTACGACAAGTCAGTCCCGTCCTGAGAGTTTTTTACTGATAGAACTTACACTGGTCCTTCATCCCTCGACGTGGCTTTTGGGCCCCCCTACCCGTAGCTCTCCGCACTTTGAACCTTCCCGATCTAGTAAGAGGTCTGGGAATCATTGAGATATGTACCCTTTTTCATGTTTTTTTTTTTTTTGGGTTTTTTTCCCCCCAACCCCCGTTAATTAATCTTTGAAGGTTGGAACTTCCCCCGGTGGTTTCGCTGTCTTTCCGCACCTTTTCCCGACTTTCCACCCCCATCCTGGGTGGTGTGAGAAGGACGTTCCTACCGAACTAGGCGTCTTCTGTGCCTTCTCTCCTCCTGCCGTTTTGTTGTTTTTGCACCTGCCATACACCAGATGTCCTCCTCCTTTTTTTTTTTTCATGGTTGACAGTACACTCCTTCAAGGATGGTTGGCCGCCCCCAAGTAGCACCTGTTTCTAATTCCATTCGAGACCCGGCAGTCCTACTTCATTCAACGATACTACTGAGATGCAGGGTTACGCTGCCACCCCTAGTATGAGTAGCTTCCTTCCCCCACCCCCCGATCTTTCCCACCTTTTCCCTACACAGGCCTTTTTGGACCTGGTGGTAAAAGCCCCTTCCGCCCCACGTCTCGTTCTTGCAGCAACTGTACCTTGGTGCGGGTCCCGAGGTGGTTCCTGGACAACCACGAGCTTCCTGAGGCAATTGGTGTCATGTTAATCTAAGTAGTCTTGGTTTTTGCCCCCTTCTTTTTAGTAACCATCCCTCCATTCTAAGTCTCTTTTCGGTGACTTCCTATCTTCCTTCTTTCGATTTAATCTGTGTCATCGGTTTGATCTCTCGGGTTCTGGTCCTTAGAATGCCCACGAATGTTTCCCCCCTTGCCATTAACCAGGCAACGGCCCATGACCTCCCCGTTTCGAGGCTTTCTCCAAGGGCCCCTACAGCTGACGTTCCAAATTGCACACCCGCCTCCGAGTCTTGCCTCGTTTCTGCGTCTCTTTTTCCGGCAAGCGACGTCGATTTCCTCCCCCCATTTGAATGCCTTTCATTCCCCCCCTCTTGTTTAATGTTCGTTTTTTATTCCCACTGAGGCAAGTGGCCCCCCCAATATCTTTCCTAGGAAGGACCTTGTTCAAACGAAAGTTCTTTCACCCCTATGAGACAGGTCGGCCCCCCCCTGAGTCAAAACCTGGGGACGTCCCATTACCCTGCGTTTTTACCACCGGGGTTTCTTGTCCATCACGATCAAGTAGTTTTCTGCCAGCGACCAGTCCTCCCGAATTTTCTTGGAACGCCGATTTTAAATCTCCTCGTACGCAGTTTAAGTATGGTAAGTAGGCATCTTTCCACCCAATGATTACTACCGGTCACCCCCTGATCCTCCGGAACAGCCTTAGTGGTTCTTGCTTTCTGCCTTGATCCGGCTATCGCTCCCCTCTGTCTTCTCCCTGTTCGACTCCTTTTCGTCCTTTTTTATCAGTGGTTAACCCTTTTTTCTAAAGACGTGGTCTATTTTTGCCGTCACGTTCCTGGTTGAGTTGCTTCCACGACCACCCCTTTGGTGGGCCAAGTCAGAACCTGTTGTAGACTTCGATCTGCACCCTTTTTCATGACAGTCATTAAGTAGTAAAATCGTAAGCCTTCAATAAGTGGTTGGCCTTTTCATATACTACGTTGAAAGTAAGCAGCCTTGACATCCATGGATTGGTTTGGGTCGTCTATTGGATCTCTTTAAGTTCAGATTCCGCACCCTTGCCGTTTCCATCTACCCTTTCTTTGACCAGTGCTCTCCATCTTTAATAAGTTGTGCCGTTGACGAGTGTTCCGTTTTTTTTCCAGCCATCGTCAGCCATTTTATCCTCTGTCCAACAAGATGAACTCTTCTGAGTGCCCCGATGTTTAGGTGGTAGGCCAGTCCGCTCTTTCCGCCCTCTGAGGAAGACCCCAGGTACTGCACCTATTGGGTCTTGTGGCTCCTCAGCCCGTTTTCAAGTACAAGGAAGTCCTGCGAGTACTTGACTTATAATTACTTGAGTCTGCTTTACTTCCTGTCAGCTCAACTGAATGCCCCTGGTTAATATGAGGCCCGTTTTTCGGGAAACTAAGCCTAGAGCCCCGTCTTTTTCCTGTTACCGCTCCCGTTACTTCTTGGTCACTATGACCAGGTGGATAAGTTCTTTCCTGAACTCAAGAATTAATGGAAGAACCTTTTTGAACTCTTTCGGCTTCCAACATTGAGATTGATCGTCCTGCTTTGCCGCTGTTAAGTTCTTACGATTGAAGGGCAGATCCATTCCTCTCCCTCCGCCGTATCGTTCTTGAATTTCTACTCTTTGTTTGATGGTGCACGTCTTTGTTGACCCTTGTTTCCCACGTGCAAAGGAAACCTGAAGATCCGGGGTGCCCCTTGTAAATGCTTTGAACTTCCCCCCACCCCCCTTCTACCATCCTTTCATTCTTGTACCTGAACTGAGGAGCTTGACCCCACGTTTTAGACCGCCCACATTAATCCCGGTTTTGTAGAGACTGCCATGTTTCCTTTTCCTCAGCCCGCAGTTCCTTTTCCCCCCTTCCCCATCTTCACGTCTGGGTCCATTTTGGACCCGTTTCCCTTGACCGGTTTGCCCTCAGAGTTTCTATCTTGCGTTTTGGTCCCCTGACATACCACGTATGTCAATGCCGGTTTTACAGGTAGCCGTCAGTACCGAGATACGGACCGGTCCGTTGCTTCCCAACTCGCCTTCCAGTCCCTGGGCCGGTCAAGTATTCGTCTTATTCCCTCTCCAGACATAAGTTTCTACCGTTGTCCCCCGGTGCTGAATCTTTTACTGGAACATGTTTTCCTCAACCTTATCAACGGTTACTCACATCCCGATCCTGGTCTGGCCCGAACCCTATTGTGCTCGGGCACCCTGTTCCCTCAACGGCAACACATTTTTTCTTTTCTTACGTTACCAATCTCTGTCTTCCCGCCGTTTGCCCTACTCCCCTCTCCTTTTTTTTGCACAGGTGCTTTTCCTTGAAGACCTTGCGCGTTGCAACCCGTTTGGTTTCCAGGGACCGTGTTCTTCCCCTATCTGTGGGAATTCGGGCCTCCCCTTAGTTGTCAACAGCAGGACGTACAATAGATCCCTCTGGCCTCTTTTGCGTGATCCTGGACCCCTTTCTTGGTATTCAAAGAAACCGTACGGTAATACCTCAACAACGTGAACGCTTCGCTTTCCCCCTCTCCCTCCAAGACCTAACGAGGTACTTCTTTACTTCCATTCGTCTATCTCTCCCCACTGAGACAATGTAATCCAGGCCGCGGTTATGTCCGACTGGGTTTCGTCCTATCTCTGAAAGGTAAACCAGTTTATCCTTATCTTCCTGGCATCTACTCCTTCTCCACAGGGGAGTCTACTGACCCAATCTTTCCAGCACAAACCGAAACTGAAGGTTTAACCTTCCTTCCCCCTTTTCGTTTCAAGTCATCTCCCCGTCCGACGAAAAGTCTCCTCAAAACCCCATTTCGTTCCTCTACCCTACAAACGCTCCTTTAAGTGCTTCCCAGAAACCCACCTACAGGTATAAGAAATCCCATTACTCCCCGCCCGGACTTTTCCAGACTTCGGTGTTCTTCCTTTGATCCTTGGTGGACGCTTCTTTTCAGTCTGTGCCCGTTCGGCATTTCGATTTACGCTGGTAGAATAGGTCCTCTCCCCCCCTTAGGGCGGAGCTTTAAAAGTTCTGTTTTCCTTTGTTGAACCTGGAATCCTCCTTTGCACCTATCCTTGCTTGTCTGGGTGATGCCCGAGGTTTGAAGATCCCCTTCGTTTCTTATAGGGTTCACCTCTTTCGAAATGTGACCTTCCGTAAGGAATTCCACTAGATGGTTTTCAATCCAGGACTTTCTCCTCTCCCTTCCTTACCAAGATGACTTAGGAAATGGTGGTCCTCTATCACGCTTTTCATTCTATGCCTTCACCAAAGAATATCCGCTTCACGCTGGAGGTCCTACGGATGTTTGTCAGAGTCTTCCTTTCTCCCCGAGTAGAAGCATGTCTAAAGAAAGTGTCAGTCTCCGTGGCCGAGTGAGATCCATTATGTGGTTAAGGACCTGCCCCTCCCCGATCATTTTCCACCTCCGTCTACCTCCATGCCTTTTTGCATGAATACCTTAGGTTTTTTGTGAGTAGGACTTTCTACCCTCGTCTGCCTGATTGTACTGCTGCCTTACCTGATCTCTGTTGTGCCCCAGGTCCCTTTCTTCAAGTGGTGGGTTCAATTTTATGAAACTCCTCAGCTCTAGTGGAGTGTCGAGATCACCGTAGATCCAAGTCCTTCGATTATCACCTCCTTTTTTGGCCTTGTTGTTAAATAAGAGCATCTTCACGCCCCCCTCCTTGCCCCAAGGATTCCACGAGGGTTCGCCGGAATGGGTTGGGCCTTCTGTCCCACCGTCTCATCCTGTCTGATCATGTACTTCTCGTTCCGAATCGTGTGGCATGGTTGTTTTCTCTGTACTGGCCCAGTAGTCTTCCATTGGGCTTCCCCCAAAATCTGGAAGGCGTTCTCTAGGTACCTACTACAGAGGTTCACCTCTTTTTTT
>Ga0179593_1337007_pt1 | contig 13331 bp, 15 predicted proteins | sample CZODoug2_1_08_16_FD_185931 | JGI IMG/M metagenome (GOLD analysis project Ga0179593, IMG submission 185931) | Vadose zone soil fungal communities from Angelo Coast Range Reserve, California, USA - CZODoug2_1_08_16fungal (PacBio error correction) | ecosystem: Environmental > Terrestrial > Soil >... | reverse complement strand
ACCTTTTTTCCGGAACACTCTCTAGCCCAATTTTTAGGATGGAACCATTTCAGCCCTTTTCCATGCTTCCCGTTTTTCTCCCATAAGTCAGTCTTCCCCTATGGAAATTTTTTTAAGTCTCCCTCAAATCGATGCCGGTCCTGCGCGAAGGATCGATGGAGCTCCTCGGGTGCCTCTGATTTCAGAACTGGTTCCAAAGGACAGCCAAACCTTTTCTAATAGATCCGGACTTTCGCCTCTTTCTTATGTCCTGCCTTCCTCCCGGTTCCCTCACGACCTAACCTTTTCGTTGGTCAGAGATTCGGCTTGGTTCCCCTTAATGTTTCTTCAGTCTCGCCCCCCAATGACCGTCCTCCCCCAGGTTCCCGCATGGGTCTTCTCCTCTCTAAAGGGTTGGCAGGAAGACTTCCGAATACCTTTCGGCCTCGCCCCAAATGCGCCGTTTTTCTCCGCGCGTACCTCAGTTTTTCTTGAGTCAATAACCCTAGCCGATCGAGGTGGCATTTTTTTTTTTCAATCAGTTCCTCTCATGAACTGCCGCAAATTTCTCCCCGTCCTCCCTTTTTTCTTGGTTGCTGGAACGTATTCCCCTGAGTCCCTTCTTCCGAGATAGATAAGGGAGTGTCATTCTCCCCCTGGTTTTCCAGTTGGTTGCTTTTTTTGGAAAGATCCTCTCATATTGTTTGGGTGAATCTAGTACTCCCCATTTCTTTTCGCGTGGTTTCAGCCTTCTAGATCTCTTCTTTCAACAGTATTGACCCCCCCCAGTGGCGTGATTCGTGTCACGCCCTCAAGCGGGAGGGATATCATCTCTTTCCCATAAGGCTTCCTCCCTAAGGGTGGCAAGCTTGGACTGCTTCCTTGGTGGCCACCGGAGAGGTGGCACCCAGTCCAGTGGCCGGCTGAGCACACCTAAACCTCGTTCTAAATGACCCTCTACTAGAAGAAGTCCCTTGCTTTCGGCGTTGGGTAAATCTCTCCCTCTAGATTCTTCACCATAGCGTCGAGCGGCTTTCTGCCTTGAGGATCTCCTGATTCCCGAAACTTTCCGTTCGCGTCTCTTGGCTTCGCCCCTGGAGACTGAACCCACTTAGGATGCCTTCCTTGGGTGACTGCGCAGTCTTTTTTCCATCTGCTGACGCTTGTTCAACGGAGGAGATGACCCCCCCGCTTTTTTAGGGGCCCCTTCTTTTCGTTTAACCGCACGCCCCCCATGTACTCAAGTACAGAGGTTCAGGGCTCTGTGATGTCGGTCACTGGCTCGCTTGTGGAGGTGGGCTTCCCCCCCCCCCCCCCTTCCACCCAACTTTCGGCCCGCTGAAGCACGATCGAGATGTGATAGGCGCCCGACTCCTTCCTTTTTTCGCGCGGAAGTAGTAATATGAGTTCCCCCTTACGGTTTTATTTTCATTCCGTGCTTTTTTTGGGCTACCTGAGAGAACGATTGCCAAGACTTTGTGATGATTTTGTTGGACCCTACCCTTCATCTCCCCCCACCCCCCCTTTTTACATTTTTATCTGGACATGAGGTCCAGAGAAGGGTGACATTCCTTTTTTTTCCCCTAAACAATCGCTCGACCGATATTCTACGTGACTCGATCGCACTCACTGGCTTCGACCACCACCAAGGAATAGTTATTACATTGAGTAAGCGCTTTTGTGCTACCTTGGAGCTTTAGTAGTTTCTTTGCACTTTTTTCAGGGCTTTCAGAGGTTTAAACTTTGAAAAGGAGGCTCCATGACCCTCCCAAAATCGTTCCAGTTTTATTCCCAGCTCGGAAGAGAATTAGACTTAAACCCTGACTGTGCCGGAGCGCACCCCTTGTCTTTCCATAGCACCTTGCTAGAATCCGTAACTGTCGAGGAGGTTTCAGTTCTCTGTCAGCAGTGATTGATTTTCGGTCACCCCCGTAAGTACCCTAAAGGTGGTTAGCACTCTGGAAAGGCAGACCTTGAAGTTTTTTCGCGTCCCCCGCTTCGAAGGTCAAGAAATGCTCAGAGTTTTCCTTCCGTCTCTCCTTTCTACCTGATTTCTTTGACGGAGGCCAGGATGATCTTCCCTCCTGAGGAGCCCTTGAAACTCACCCAGCTTTCCTTTTATACGGACCGGAGGGCAAGTGTGCAGGACGGGCATATTCTCTTTCCCTCCCCCCGTTGCGTCGCTCTGGATCTTCCTGAAAAGGGGTGGTTAAGACCTTAACAGATTTTCACGCAGACTCGATTCCTTGCTTTCAGCTGCGGAATGTTTTTCATAAGCTGCCTTCCCCCGCGCCATCCTTTTTCCTCTCAAAGATTTTTAAGGAATAACCCCTCCCCCCGGATCAGGCTTTGCCCGGTTTTTTAGACAGTCCAAACGCCTTCCCGAAGGCGCTGTCCCCCTCCTCGCCTTGATAAATTGGGTAATTTTCGGGTAGGTGAACTCCCCTCCGCCCCTGTCTGAAATTTTTCACCCTATCTCTTAGTTCGACGTCGAAGAGATGATCCCGATGCCTTTCCCCCCCACATTCCCCTCTGTGTTTTTCCGAAGGCAGTGCATATTTCCGCTCGAGGGAGCTTGCCCCTGGTGAACCCTGTCAAACCCGGTGTAGTCGGTTTCGGTCTTTTTTCCTTCTGGTAAACCGATCTTTCCTTACCAGGTTCCGTTTTCTTGAGAGCTCGCAGTGTCAGAGATAGAGCAGGTTCCTCCCAGACGGTTTTTGCCACGCCCTAGTCCCTTCTTTCGATGTCCCAAGTTATTCTTGCCGGTCTCCATGGGAGTTCCTTCGACTTTCCTCCGAAAGATTTGCTTTAAGTCCCCTTCGGTCGCACCTTCTTTTTCTTCCTCCAGCACGAAGGAGGATTAAAAAGAATTCCTATTCAAAGACGTAACCGCCCCCCTCCAATATATGTTTTCTGTTCCTGGTCGCGAGCCAAACTCCTTTTCATCTCCCTGTTTTAACCTTCCCCTCGATGTTTTCGTCTACGACTGGGCGTTAACCTTTGAAATATACTCCTCGATTCGTGCGCCCGTGGTGGGGGTGATAGCCAACACGTTTTCCCTAACCCAGCCTCCTCAGAGCCACCACACTTGACGCGCTGAGCGTTTTCAATCCTGGTTCGGACCTACCCCTTTACCCCCCCTTTAACAGTCCACCGTCCCCCTCTTCCCTACTCCTTCCTGATCCACCGTCCTGTTAGAATAGGTTCGTCCGAAAAAGACGTAATTCTTCCTTTCTTTTTTTTCATCCCCCTGGTTCGGTTTCCCATTAGAACTCCACGCAATCAACCCCCGCTTCAGCCCAGGGGTCGAAACGTTGCCCTAGCAGTCCCCTAACAAAAGACCTCCGCTATTTCCAATGTGCCGCATCCGGCCTTTTATTGGATGGAAACTCCCCTGGCGGCACTGCACTTCTGTTGTTTCGACCGGGCAGGTAGGGACTTCCCTCAGGATACTTCTGTGTAGCCTTACCCCTTCGTATGAAAAAAATCCCGTGAAGATAGAAGAAGTCCCCCCCCGAAGAAGGACAATTTTTTCCCTCTTACTATGACGTCGTTCCTGGCCCTCCCCTAGAGACCGCCGCTTTTTTTAGTACTCCCCACGCCCTTACAGACTGGTTATCTATATTTAAGGTGTTTACTTAAAACCCCTGAGAAAGACTGATCCCCCCCCCACTCAGCTTCCCCATTCTTTCTCTTTGAGTCTTATCCAGCCCGTACAACACCCCTCGAACAACGAAAAAACGAGTTCCTTTGCCCCCTCCCAATTATCCTACCCGTCCCCGGAAATTTTGGGGTGGGGCAACTGAACCCCCCCCGGACAAAAGGGGAGACTTTTCATTTCTTTACGTGAGGCAAAGTAGCCTACTGTCCTCGGAATAGGGGAAAACGTTCACCTCCCCAAAGACTTTTGGTTATTTGTAAAAACGCTACCGAGCTTTCTCGACCCTCTCTTTTTTCCGCCGGCTAGTTTTTTTTCCTGACCCTTAATTTCTTGACTGCTCGTTCTTCCAGTCCACCTTCGGTTTGGTTCCAGAATGGCAGTCCCTTTCTATTGCGATCTGGACACCTTCCCCCTTCCGTCCCCCACTGAATAACAGTGTTGTTAGAAACCAAGGACTCCCCCAATCCCCATTCGCCATGACGAGTATCTTCCTCTCCTTTTCCTGTAGGTGGACCATTTTCTTGAATCGCTAGAACCAGTTGCCGAACTCCCTCGTATAGCTCCCCCGTAATTAAAGATACCTTGATTTAGCTGTTCTCTCTCTGGTGATCGAAGAGGACTGTTCCTTTGACTCCGGTCCACGTTCGTATTGGTGACATTTAAATGAAGAATTTATTCCTTCTTTCCCCATCCTAATATCTATACTTCCCTTTTTTGAGTTCGCTCCTGTACGCTGAAAGGAAATAACCACCCCATTTTCTCATTTACTTCCCGAAGACCCTGACCTTCTTCTCCCCGTTTCCATCCCACCCCCTCAGCATCTCTCGCCTGCATGAGCATTCTCGTCACTCAATTCCACCATCTGTACTTTTGTCAGCTCTCAGTATTGATGGAGATCCTCCCCTTTGCTAGCCTTAAGACCCCCTGGTCAAACCCAAGCAACAGTATACTCATTAATGCGACTAGGATTATGTACGAGAATGATGTGTTCGTTCCCCCCCCCTGACCGGTATGAAGATAGACCCCTGTTCAGAGGGTTCAATAGTCGGATAGTAACGTTTCCTGGATGTCCCCCCCCAAAATTCCTCAGTAGCTTTGTCTTCAGGGTATTTCCTCTAACGTGTTTTTTAAGCATAACTCTTCCCCCAATGCAAGGCGTTAAGCGATAGCTCCCTGTTTCCAGGAATAAAACTCTCCTAAGTGTGGATGAGGGGCCAGTGTACTCCACTTTCGGCAGTTAATGTTTTTAACTTCAACTGCCTTCGGATCTTGTGGCATAAGACATTTCACCGATGCCATTAAGAGGATAAGTATATGAGCTCCCCTCAATTTCTGTCACGGAAGTGTTTTAGTGAAAAGAGGCGGTCTGGGAACTCTTCTTTCATTTTTCATAGAGTTCTGTGAGCCAGTCCTTTAGACGTGTTTTTCCACAACTGTCCCTTCTTTGCACTATCCCGATCCGCCAAAGTCCCAGGTGGTCCCCCCCCTGTTTCTATGTCAAGCGTGAGGGCGAGAGGATTGCCCTTCCCCCCCCGAGGCCCCTATAGAAATTGGGGGCACAAGATAATGTCCTGCCTGATTTTGGCCAGATAGATCTGCCCCCCTGGTCTTGAGGTCTTACAGATCTGAAGTGGAAGGTTTCTTCTCAACCCTCCAAGATAAGTCCCCGAGATATCCCCGAAGTGAGCGCCCTCTTTCGTCGGCCGATGTGTTGGAAATATCCTGAGTCCGCAGATTAGGAAATGTTACGTTCTAGCGGATCGTTGGGTAAGCTCAGATCTTTCTCTGAAAAATCTCTTTCCACGGCCGGAGCGGCGCGTTCCTGTCCCCAGTCGGGAAGAGAATCCATCTGCGTGGATGCGACCGTCCTCCTTTTAGTTTTTTTCGGCCGAACGCAATCGATTCTCCGGCTGGATTCTGAAGTCTTGTCGTGTTCGGTCCTATTGCATTCCCCTCGCAAAAAACTGAGGAACTTCAGTCTCGGCGGTCTGGTCCCCCCTTGATGCCTTCTATGCTCTACTTGAGGGGCTATCCCCCCTCACCCCCCCTTGGCTTGCCAAGAAGAAGACCCCCGCTCGATATTTACTAGGAGACTTTCCGCGTCGTTTCTCGCTGCAGTCTTAATACGCGATTTTCGGTCCCCCTTACTTTGGTTGTTCAGCGGCACGGGAAATTCACCCCCTTCCCTCCAGATTCATTAGTAGTTTTCTTCGTCTTTTGTAACGTGAATTTTTGACCTCGTTGTTTCTGATTCTTTCTAGAGTGAGGGAACCGCGCATTTCCGTTCGGTTCCCCTAACACCTCGTTCGACTACCCGGATCTTTTTCCTATCTCACTAGAGAAAGACCGTCCTCAATTCCCCCCCAAGTTAATACCTATTACATAGCTGGACGTCTTTTGAAGCCCCCCCCCCAGTGCGACATGCTTCCTTTCACCCCTCAGCCGAAAGAAAGGGAATTGGCTTCCCCGTCGTTTACCATTGAACAGGAGGACGCCTTGACCGTACCCCCCCACATGTGTTGATTGTTCAAGGGGAAGCGCATGTCCCGGCCGTCCTTCCACCGGTATCGGACGCGGCGACGCCCCCCCCACAGTTTTGATCGTAAGAATATTACCCTTTAAATCTATTAGGATTGATTTAGTTCTTTACATCAGTTACGCTGGAGTTAAAAGAAAAGACCTTTTTACCCTTTCTCCCTAGCGACTCTTTGTTCCCCCAGTAGTCAATTAGTGGAAGGTTCTGGTCTTTCTGCTGAGGACCCTTCAGTCACAGCCTGATCTTCGGTTGAGATTCGGCGGGAGAACTTTTCTTCGTTTCCTCGTCTTAACACTTTTCAGAAGTCTGCGGTCCCTGGCAGGCATTTCCCTGCGGCTTTAGAGTTCCAGGCTTTCCATTTATCTAGTCCAATCTACTCCTTTTTTTTTGCAGAGTATTGAAATTACCCTGACCTCACAGCCTTTGACGTCCCAGATCAGAAGCGTTTCCTGTCCAGGTACAAGAATATTCGGGAACTGACCCTCCGCTGAAATAGACTTTCTCATTTCTCAATGACCGCCCGCTATTGCGTTGACCGTTAGATCCCCGTCCCTACCCGACAAAGGACTCACTGAAGGCCTCTCCTCATTCCAGGAGTTAGGGGCGGATTTCTCTTTCCCTGTGAAATACATCAAAGTACTAAAGTGAAGCAATCAAGATAACTAGACATCCTCTCTCTCTTCTAAAGCTTCTGAGAAAAAACCTCTCAGATGTTGTGAGCCCCCCGTGGATAAAATGCCCGGTTCCAGGCCATCAGAGGGAGCACATGAATGTGAAGTCTCTAACGTTTACACCCGACCAATTTTGTTTGGGTTAATGGAGTTCCTGGCCGTCGTAAAAGAGCCTACCCCCCCTGCGTTGGATGACTCTTCCTACGTGAATACTGAGACTGGTCTCTCCCATTTGGCCTCCCTCAGCTTTAGTCCCCCCTATTGACGTATTAATTTACCCTCAGGTACCCCCTCTTTCGAGATAGTGATTAGCTCGATTCCTTTATCGAACGCCGGTTGTATAGACCTTCCTTTCCCGAAACCCCCCTTCCGGTTCCGAACTCTTCTCCCACTCAGCGCTAAAAGTCTAAATGAGTGCAATCCCTCACTCATAACTCTTTACTTGAGGCCCAGCTAGAACCCCGCCACGTCTCATCCCTCCTCCGTGTCCTCTGGCTGCCCCCTGACGCGATCACTTTTCGAGGGCGGGGGCCTGCATATAACCCCAGATTCGGTAGTCTGGGGCCAAGTGGATGAGTGTTTTTGAGGTAAGCAACTTTCGTCCCGCAAGAAGAGAATCCGCAACATAAGGATTTTCAAGAACTATTAAGTTCTTCCATAATGTTTTTCCCTCCTGTTACCTGAACATGATTTCAAAACGCCGCGATCGCGTTTTCTCCGCTTAAAGTTTACCCTCTTTAGAAGGAGTAGGGCCCCCTTTTCTCCACGTTAGAGACAATTTCACACCGAACAAGTGATTATCTATCTTCCTCTTCCTTCCTACCCCTTCTGAGCCGGGACGTAGAAAGTCTCACCTTTCTACCTGCAAGTAACCCTAGGCTCAGTCAGGTGATCCTAGTCCCCCAGGTACTTTCTTCCCCTCTCACTCCGTGCTTTCAAATTCTTACTGAGTCCAGTCGATCATGTTAGAGCAGCTCCCGTGTTTTTATTAGAGACCCCTTTTGCCAGCTGTGACCAAAAAGCAACAGTTCCCCCCATCTAGTCTTCCCACTGCGGACCTCCCCCCCCCCCCCTGAGATCTGAAGCCAAGTGGCCCCAGAGATGAACGATTGTTTTCCCCGCCCCAGAACCCTTTTTCTTTCTCCCGCAGGTCCCGGATAGATATCTTTCTTCTTTTTACTGCCGTAACCCCCCCTCGGTATGCACCCCATACTCTTCCAAGTTGCCCCGTCCATCTTGCCAAAATCGAAATATCCCCCGTGACGCAGCAATTCGAGCTCCTTGGTGTTTTGGTTTTTTTTGGTTGGGTTTTTTTTTTTTTTTGGTTTTTTTTTTGTTTTTTTTGGGGTTTGGGGGGTTGTTTTTTTTTTTGTGGTTATAAAGCCCACTGGAAAATTGCATATTCCGGTCCTGGGAAGACAACCCCTTCTATTTTTCATTTTGGGTCAGGTTTAGTTTTGTAAGCATTTTTTCTCCTTCTCATCGAAACCAGAAACTAACCGTCACCCCATAGGCTAGGTTATTGCCTTCCCCCAAACTTGATTAAAGCCCGTTCCTTTCGATCCAACCTTCCGGACGACGGCCTTAATCACAGTAAATTAGGAACTACGAAAATTCCCCTCTAACCCACTCGGCCTTTGATCCCCTTGTGGGCCCCGCTTCCGAACCATATTCGGAGGGTTCTTGAAACAAGCTGCCTCTCTGCCCACGCTCAGGAACAGGGTACTGTTTCTCCTCTCTGTCTTACCTCTTACCCCCCTATCCATTCCCTCCGGATCTGAGTATACTTTGTCCTTTTTTTCCCCCATTAGTATGCATCCCTTCGCCAAGATGAAGACGACCCCAGCTCCCTTCCCCATCAGCCAACCTTGACCCCGATTTTCTTGTTTTTATGTTCCCATAGTCTCTCTTCTTCCTAGAGTGAGTTGAATTCAGGTCTTCATGCCATTCGGGGATGATTACAGCTTCAAGTCGAATTGATTTCATAGTGTCTTTCCCCCACGATGAATCTGCTCTTTTTCCTAGTTTTGTTGATTCTCGAGACGTTACTGGTCCAGATATGATTTTCCTACCTGTTCATGATTCTGGCCCAAGTCTTCACGGTACCAAAAATCTTTCTACCTATATCCCCCTCCCTCGTCCGAGCATGCATTCACTAAGTCGATACCTCCAATCTCTTTCCATTCAGGGGGATCGATAGGATCCCGGGATCTTTCCTAGCGTTCAGAACCACCTTGTGCCCACGGTCAAGAAACCTGGAGGTACTAGATAAGGCTGATATTTCTTTTCCTTTCCTTCCCCTTGGAGTGGACCGACAGACCGGTGGATTTCTTTGGCTGGCTTCGCTTTCCCTCTTTCCCCCCCCACATACCTGAGGAGGGCGGTATAAACCCACCTCTTACGTCTCCAGTGAGTGGGAATTTTATAGAATCTTACATGGGCCTGACCTTCTTTCTCATGTTCCAGAAAATGCTCAGTAAGACCTGTCACTCAGTTTTGATGAAATGAAACCTTTTGTTTTTCTTTGGTGTGTTCTGATCTTCTCAGCAATTTTGATCACACACACCTCCACTGACAGGTCGACCGCCGCCAATGGAAATTGGAGTCTTCCACGTTAAGCGTTGATACGTATACGTTCCTTTCCCTTTTCTTCCTTAAGGCCATCCGGGTAGATTTTTTCCCAGTGAGCCTGGAGACCAGAGCTTTTGCCTTCTGATATGTGAGTGCATCGTCTTGCTTTTTTTTAAGCTTCCCCTCTCCATATATCCTCAGAAGACCAGGACTACCCAAATTGGCGTCTTATCCGATCAAAGCGGTGGGTTCTCGCTGACCCCACTTAACCTGCGGCAATCCCCAAGGTGGGCGGGGGGAAAGCCCCATTAATCCTCGGTGTCTGATCATCAGCTAGTACCCATGGTGGATGTTTTTCCAAAGATCGTCAAAGTTTAGTTTCTTCTCCCCAATCTGATAAGACCAGTTTTCTCACATGTTAGAAGTTCTCCTCCGAATTTCCCTTCTTGCGATTTTTTTGGATAATATAGAGGAGAAGAGTCTTTGTAGCTCTCCGATTCGGGGTACCCCTTTGCCGAGATCGCCTGCTATTCCCGCCCATTTCGCCAAACGTGCCGGCCTCTATCTGGTATCGCTAACGTCCGAGATGCAAGCACTTAGGCTTTCTTTCCATGGAACTCTTTTGACTGTGCTCCCGACGCCACTCTCCGGTATTGATAGGCGCGGCTGACTCGTTAGCGTTTCGTGTTGTTAAATGGTTGAAGGTAAAAGCGCAAACCCATTTTTCCTAAATTATCGGCGTTTCCCCCTTTGGTTGCTTCTCCCACTATGATTCAGATCCGTGTCTTGCATCAAAAGAACCCCCAAGGGAGTTCCCCGAAAGTGACAAGACCAATTATTGCGTGACCTTATCCTTTTGCCTCGCCTTTTTCCCACGGACCTAGCCCCGAGGAGGCCCGGAGGTACCAATTTTTGTTGAGATACTTTTCCTGGCCCTACCAAAGAGACTCGGATTTCGGGATCTTCATGTTTTCCCCATTGAACTATTTTTCTTTCTCATGAGTATTTTTTGAGAAGAGTTGCGGGCCCCCAATTGGTTGTAACCCCGAAGGCCCCCCATCCCAACCCTGTCGACAGACCATTCTCTACGACGATCGCCATCATCCACGAATCTCACAAATAACTTCCTACTGGATTAAACATCACCCCTTCCGCGCGTTTGAATTGAATCCCCACTCTCTCTCTAGATAGTACCCCTCTATCTCTTCCAGCCCTCTTGCAAGCCTTTTTCAGGGGATGGCCAGCGAGTGGTCCCCCCCCATCCTGTCCTCCCCTCAAGCGAAACCACATGGTTTTTTCCTTTCTCCTAGTAATTTTCTTGCGCTCCGGGTATTTTAAGGAATGAGTGACTAGCCACAACTCTGTGTGATCCTCTCTTACAGATCTTCGACTTACCTCTCTATTCTGCATTTTTCTTCTTTACCCGTGTGAAGTGATGTAGTTAACCGCCCGAAGACCGTAAACATGCTTGATCCCCCAGTATGCGGAACGGCTTCCTTTGAAGGAGTTTTTCTGTAAGGAGGGTTCCCAATCACGGTACCCCCCCCCTCTTTGATGGTTTTCTTTGGACCTCATTCTGGGTATGCATTGGAGACTGCCTTATGAGAGTGACTTCAGAACCGGAGGAAATTTTTCAAATTACCGCTGCTGATCTTCTTCCTCGGAGGAGAATCCCTCCCGGCCCTTTCGCATTCTAATACTAATACGGTTTGTTCTCTATGCCTTCTTGACTCCTTTAGCCTTTAAATGAGGCCAGTCCTTTTCCCTACCATTACGTGACGTTGTTTTCCTTGTAATAGCTCCCGGCCTTCTAGCCTTTCTAAAGAAGATCCTATTTACAGTTAACTATTTTTCCCGCCCTGAGAGTCTCGTATGTTAACACGCACGACGACACCCGACAGTGATGTTAGATGATCTCTCCAGGTCGTTCGGCTTCTTTATTTAGTACTACAGCAAGTCAACCTCCTGACGGAAAATATAATTCTCCCCCGTTTCGACTGACCCTATGGGAGATGATCAAAAAATCCATTATTTGCTCGACTGACAGTAAGGCATACCCTTCTTTTCCTCTCTCTTTTTCTGCTGCCGTACCGCCTTCGGTCAAAGGGAAAACCCAATCCTGTCGGTTTCATTCTTCCTCTGCCCCTTGTAAAGACCCTTTTTACTACCCTAAAATCATTGCGTCTTCGTGTCCGGGTTTCAGTCTAGAGCAAGGGTCCGTCGACGGTTTTGTCTTCCCCCCCAGAAAGATCATTCGCTTGCATCCCGGTCTGTTTTACTTTCGTTTTCTCCCTGATTTTTTTTTCTAGCGTCGTATTCCCGCTCGCGGAACAACCACCAAACCAGCCCCCTTCTTTTTCAACTCCTGTACCCCCTGAGAGGTGCCTTTCTTCCTACATCCCCATTGACGACCCACTGAGTTAAAATGACCACCCCATTCATAATCACTTCACATATTGGGATCTTGAGTATTTATGCCTCTCGCAAAAAACGTTACTCTTTCGGACCCGCCTCCAGCAGGAGAGGCTGGTAAATTCCACCCAACATACTAGGGTAGTGTATCACCTATCAACTCTTTTGGTCGTGGGTCAGATCCTTCCCCAGCAGCGCCCCCCACGCCCTTCCAGGGCTCCAGAGAAGAGGACTTTGCTCAAATAATGGTTGGGAGGTCCCCTAACCTACCCCCCTAACACCTCGTCGAGTAGAGTAATGAATACCGGTAATGAGTAGCTCGGTCAGTCGGAGACCCCCTTTTTTTCCACATTAGCCCTTCCTGCCTTTGAGGCCTCCTCACCTTTGCTTTCTTATTCTCCCACAGCATTGCTCCCCCCACAGATGCCCCGCACCTTCAGCACTTGTTTACTCTTTCGAAGAATCGCTTCCTCGTCAGAAACCCAGTAGAAGTTCATCCCTCTGGCGAATTTCTTGAGATTCCATCTCTTATTTTGGAACCAGCAGCCTTCCTTCACCTTGCTGCTCTCTTAACTCTCTCGGGCAGGTATTCCATCTCTTAGATAGTGTAGAGTTTCTCCGACGATATTTGCCACCACAAAAAGTTGAACCCTATCTACGACGTACCCCACAGACTTAGTCATTCTCTTGACCCCAACCGCGGATTCCTCTTCGCTCTGGGCCCTCTCCCTCGACAATCCCTTTTATATGTGACAAACAAACCAACCGAGGCCTTAACTCCCTTTTATCTGATTATTGACGTGTCCGTTAAAAAGCTCCCTCCTGTTCATAACAATACTATCAATTCCATATGGCAAAACTCGGACCCCTAAACCATTTCAGTGACCTAGACCACCTTTCTCTCTTTCTCGGACCAAGATACCTCTCCTTTCCCCATGTGTTCTGTCCTCCACCTTTGAGAAAGTCTGTGGCCATTCTTCCCGTCATTTCTCTTTTTTCCCCACCCGTGATTTCGGCAATCGACCCCCTCCCACTAACTACTTCCCGCGTGTATTTCTGAGCCAGCTTTTCTAGTCTTTGCTCTCAGGAAAACTTTCAGGCGCATTGTTGCCTTCTTTTTAAAAGCTTTCTCCGCCCCAAGTCAGTTAGGAGAGCCTCTTTCCATTAACAGAGGACATTGGGCTTAAATTCCCCTTCTTTAACTCCTGACCGACTAGTCCTCCTTTTCCCCCGTTTGACCCCGGCTAAGATAGACCTTGCAGTTCTAAACATACCTCCTTTTCCCCTAATCTCTCCGTGTCTGCCTGGAGTCTCCAGGTTGGCTATTTTCCCAAGTATAGGTCTCAAGCGTGATAAAGCGACACTATCTCTACCAGCTTCCCCTCATAATTTCTGATCGGACCGGTTTGCCACTCTCGCGAGGAGTAGTTTCTCATAGGTATAATTCCTTTCTGTTTTTGCATGATCCATTAGAATTTAAGAGATATTTTAGGGACTCCCC
>Ga0179593_1323737_pt1 | contig 13331 bp, 16 predicted proteins | sample CZODoug2_1_08_16_FD_185931 | JGI IMG/M metagenome (GOLD analysis project Ga0179593, IMG submission 185931) | Vadose zone soil fungal communities from Angelo Coast Range Reserve, California, USA - CZODoug2_1_08_16fungal (PacBio error correction) | ecosystem: Environmental > Terrestrial > Soil >... | reverse complement strand
CTCCTGTCACCTCTCTACCCTGCTGTAGACTTCGTCCCCCTTTTCCACAGCTTCTAAACTTAACAGAACCGCCCCTCCCCCCGTTACTCTGCCAAATTCTAGGTACTGGCCGTAACATGAGCGGCCCCCATCTTTTTATTTCCCTTCCATCCCCACGTGTTCTTCGCTTTTGGCCCAAAAAGATTAGCCTGCAGGGGACAACCAGACTTCTCCCCCAGGCTTTCTTCTCTTTTGACGAAGTTTGTTCTGCTGCCATGCCCTCGCTTTTTCGTGAATCTCTATCCCTGTTCGCCTTCCCACTGAAGGTTCGCCTCTCCCCTCCTGACCCTTTACGATTTCATTTTGCAGATCAGAGGCGCCAAGCCCGCCTCCACCCTCTCTAAACCTTGGTTCTTCTTATGAACCTTTAGTCCTAAACGCCTCATCCTTTCCCCCGGTGGCGCGGATTGAGAGAGGTAATCCCGCCTAATAACTTTTTGATTCCGTCATCCAGCGGGAGCGTTGAGTCCCCCCACTTGTTCATTAACAGGACTCTTCGGGGCGTTATTAGCCTACTCCCTCTCCTTTCTAAGTCCTTTCTTCGCAGCGCTGTTATCCTTCTGAAGTCAGGCTTGTTGAAAGTCTGGTTGTCCGCCCGATCGCCCTCAATGGGATCGAGACCGAGTTTCTCCTTGGTTCTCTGCTTGTGTTGTACCGGTCTTAGCGCTTTTTCATCCCCCTCCTGCTTAACCGTTTCCTTCGGCCTTTTGCATGCCGTAACGTTCGTCACCCCCCTGGGCAAGGTCCCGTTTTTCGAAATGTCAATTCTTTGGGCCCAAACGTTCTCCCCGGTCACCACCTAGAGAAGACACCTTTTCTTTTCTTTTAGTTTTCTTGGAAAGGGTCCCCATCGATCCGGTTTGCGCATCCCGTCTTTTCTTTTGTGCAAGTATGTGGTCGGCCAAGGCATTTCTGATAGAAGTGGACATAGATCTTTATGAACTTTGTCATGGATCTGCGTTACCCGTCCTTTCCCTGAACCGCCCTCCGTTCCTCTCTACTGACTGCAAAGTAGGGGTTAACTTCCTCGCTTTCTATCTTCGTTCGCCGTTAACTAACCTTGTTCTTACCCCCTCCCCTTTAGATTTCACGTTAGGGTGAACTTCTATCTGTAGTCGCGATGACGACTTCCCTTGCTTTTAAAAGAATTCCTTGCCTTTTTTCCCGTTTTACATGGTCCACTCCCATGTCTTGTTTCTTTGCCTTCTTTTCAGTAGGCTCCCCATACTTATTTCCCTTTTTAGTATCGAAAGCCTTTAGAATTCATCGCTTTATTGTAGATCGCCTCAGTTTTCCGCAATCGTTCCCCTTGGCGTATGCGTTTTCCACAGGTCGCATCGAAGCATCCTTTTCCCGATAGAGAATAGATATCCTTTCGACCATTCTCGTACGAGACCTCTTTTCCTAAGTTCCTCCCCTCGTTTACACCAGTTCGGTTTCCTCGTTTGAACAGGTCCGGCGTATTAGCCCTCTCCCTGAACCTTTTGATTTTCCCCCGTTTCAGATTTGCATTTAGAAGGATAGAAAGGCTGCCCTTCCTTAGCCCCCTAATAGGCTTTTCGACCGCGACGGCAGCACCTTGAAGATCGACCCCTTGGCGCCTTTGCATCATAGGTCATGCATCGTCTTCTCAGCGCCCTATTGCGAGAGTATTCCTGGTCATCTTCTTCGTAGCTCCTGAAATCATTGTCCCTTCTCGTTATCGGCAAGTCGGCGCTTTTTAGACGACCCATCCCATTTTGTCGTAGAGCAGTTTTAAAACTCCTTTGCTCGTTTCCGTACCGCTGCCAGTACAAAAGCCCCCGAGTTCCTCCCAGCCTTGCTTTTAGTCCCGCCTCACCGGGGTCGACATTTCGCGCGTGCCTTATTTGGTTCTCCCTTTTCCTCTCCTTATGGATAGAGCCCCTTTTCTTTTCTTTCCCTTCAAATGAGTTAAGGATTTCTCCGCCTGCAACCGTCGCAAGTTCGTCCCGAGTGTCTCTTCCGGTTGGCTGCGATTCATCCTTTTCCCACCCTTGGCTCATCTCCGCGCACGATCTAATGAACTTTCTGGTCGTCTCTCTTTACGCAGATCCTTTTCCCTCCTTCCGTTTGTTGTTGGCTATTTTCTTGTCCCTACAGGAGCCCGCACGGGGCCTCCGCTCTTGAGACGCTGTCTCATTGTCCCTTCTTAATAGACTTCCATTAGCCGCTCGCTCGCGGCCGTACTTTTATAGCTGTGACGGCTCCGTAAACTCCCTGTTGTTTTTTCTCCCTCCTGCACATAAAGCAAGGCAGCCGTTTCCAAGAGTGTCTATCCCTCCTCCTATAACTTGAGCCGTAGGCAATAAAGCTTTTATTCTGCTCCCCGATTTGCTACGATTCGCCCCCGAAGGGCTCCGTTTAATATTGTTCATGGCCCCGTTTCCCTGATGTTGTCTTTCTTTTTTTGATATCCCGCCTCTAAGGTGTTAGTCTTTCTTCTTCCCTTCTTGTCACGGAGCATGTCCCGCGCCCTTTCTTCCCCCGTGCGATCTGATTCCTCTTCCAGTTCGAACCCGACTCGTAGCTTCCCAACACTGGCCGGTTGCAGTTCAGTCTAGTCCTTCGTTGCCTCTGTTCGACTCCGAGCTTTTTGGTCATTTAGAGCAGAAGAGGGCTGCCCTTCGCCTCCCCCCTGCCCCCTGTCCCCTTTCCCTTGTACGTCATGATCCAACACTCCCCTGTTTAGTCTTTTTCTTTGCCCTCCCCCTTAGCAGAAGGCCTGTTCCTTTTCGAGAGTTGTACGAGAATCGTGTGCCCCCTTCACTTAACTCTATCACTATGTCGCAAGGCGATTCCCATTCGGTCTCCCTTCTTTCCTTTTTTTCGTTCCTCCGGCGATTACCAGAGAAAGTTCCTACTCCCCTAATTTTATAAGTGATTCAATGCCTGCGGCGTATCGACCCGCTGGGCGCTCTCCGGATTTTATCTCGTTAAGTAGGCTGGTACAAACAAAACGATGCACTCATCTTCTTTTTATCCCTTTACTGCCACTCCCAGTTCCTGGTTCAACCGGCAAACGCGCGACCCCCTCGCAAGGACCCTCTTTCAAGGTCCCTCTTGCACTGCGCCTACGCTCAGCGGAATTCCCCCCCGGTTTTTCACGATAGAATCAGCTCCTTTTCTTGAACTTTAGTTTGAAGAGGCGAGTGCCCTACGACGAGGCCGTCTGCTCCCGAGACAGATCGGCATATTTTTCTCTTTCGTAAAATCCTCAGTACAAGGAGCCGGACTGCCAAGATCAGTTCATTCGCGATCACTGAGTACTAACTCCACTTCAGCTCTTTTTTCCCCCTTACCCTCAGCTTCACAACAGTACCCGCAGTTAGAAGCGTTCTCTTTTCGATGGTAGTGCAACATCGCCGCTATCTGGGGCGGCTCATTTCCCTGCCCAGTTTGGTGACCCCCCTTACCATTACTTCCCCGGACTTTCCGCGACCATACTATCCCCCCCTTCCCTGAATGTTTTAGTAAGCCCCTTTCTTTTTCACTTCTAAACCCTGCCCCCAACACCAGCGAGAAACCCCATCTCTGTTCTACTCCTGCCCTTTTTCATTCGATCCTAACCCCACCTTTTCCTCCATACTTGGATTAGAAGAGGAGTCTTCCGACTCCGCCCGCGCGTGTGATCGGTACCAATTTTACCTGCTCCTGTTTCCCTTCTTCCTTGTAGACAATGTGTCCCCTCCCCCCTCCCTCCCTCCCCGCAAGTCCCTGTCGCCACTGTCGACTGATCCCGCCTCAAGCTCGCATTTCCTGCACGAACCTTGCCGATCCCTTTTAGACGATGTTCGCACCTGTTTTCCCCTCAAGAGGTTCGCTGCTTTGTTTGTTTTTTTCAACCTCTTGACCCGACGCGGTATCGTCTTAGACCTACAGTAGTTTCCCTCGTTCTTTAGAAAATACGGTTGAGTCCCAGCTTCACGTCCTCCAGTCACTTTCCTTCGTTATTAAATAGGAAATACAGGATTTCTCCATTGCATCAGGTTTTTTTCAACTTTTTCTTCCTCCGAGTTGTCCCTCCCTTCACCTGCCTTTCACAACGGGGATGGACTTCCCCAATCCCACTGTTCGTTCCTGCTTCCTTATGTACCCCAGTCTAGGGAAACTTTTTATATCTCATTCGGGAGGTTTATGATGGATTCATTTCAACCTCACTTTTGGTCCCCGATTCTAATCCGTTCTAGCAGTTTGTTTTATTCCTTCCTTATAATAATAAGTCCTGGAGACTAGGTATTCCCCCCCCAAACCCGCTCGACCTAGGACTTCTTCACCCCCAGTGAACATGACATCGCATTATTTCCCTAGTTACATTAGTCCCCCCCGGAAAAAAGCAATTACGATTTTCAAATGTCCCCCCTTCGTCTGTACATCCGTGTTTTCTTCAATCCCACCACTGCTGGAGGCTGTCGCCCCCCCTTTAGAGATTCAATGTTCCCCCAAGAGGCATAAGTTTTTATTTTAATGACTATACCCATAGCCGGCCATGACTGTTGTTCCGTGTGTCCCCCCTCTCCGTTCCCCTTCACTTCCAAAGGATACTTCTCACCCTCTGAATCGATACGCGTATGTGCCAGAAGGGTTTTCCTTTTTCCAATCCGATCAACCCCTTCCCCAACCGTTCTTTTCGAATGTCTGACCCTGTAACTGCTTATCTCTCCCCTCCCACTTCCATCATTGACGAGAGTATTTTCTACTCGGGTCAACGTTCCGCCTTTTCGAGCCTCTTTTTCTTCGGGCAGGCTTAATTTGTTACACCACCTGTCTCCTGACCCAGAAGTTTGAGGTACAAACCCTCCTCCTCTAAAGATTCGGGCGAAGTGTCTACATTCGCTCCCCGCAGCGCCCTGTTTTCCTTTCCCGTCGTGTGTTGACAACCCGGTCTTGACGCCCCCGATCGCCTTTCCAACTGTCTGAATATAGAGACCGAGGTCTCCTTGTTGGCTGGTTTTTTGACGGCTTTCAATTCTTTTATTTTCCTCAGATGAAGATCTACTCTTTCGTAACATTTTTTTTTCCTTGGCCTTGTCCTCGTTTTCCCCACGATCCTCTCACTGGTAGTTTTGAAACACTGGACGAAAGGGGCGCCCGTAGTTTCCTGAAGGGGTCACCCCCAACCGGTTCAAACCATCTCGAGACCTCTCTTTCTGCCTGAGTGAATTCGGCCTTTACCTGACCACTCCCGTGTCTCCATCTTCAGCCTGCTATTGGTTTCAGTGTCTTTACGGACCCCAGGCGCTCCTGACTGTGTTTTCCTTCATATTCCCCGCGACTGAAAGGTTTTGGTTGTCGAGTCGGTTTTTCGTAAAATCCTATTTTTCGTCCGCCCTGACCAACCTCCGACCCTTGACTTTCCCCCGTAGATTCAGGAACCCTATCGGTCGTCTCACAGTGATCGCCACCTCCTTTTGTTTAGTAAGAAAGATTGCTATCTTTTTTTTTTGACGGCTTTAGGCTGCCGTTGCTGACTATTGCCCGGGTGACCCTTTCAGTAATCCCTGTCCTTTTCCTACTTTGGTTTTGAACAGGCCTCGGTTTTCTTTTCTAGGAAGGAACCTCGTTGTTGTCATGTCTCCCCCGACTCTATTCACAGCGTTTGTAGGTGAGAGCGTCTTCCGCCGTCTTCCCTCTGTTCCATAGAGATCTATTTTAAGACTTTTCCAGCACTTATAACCGATTGTTTGTTTACGGGTCCCTTTTTATCCGCCGTAGCCCAGCCTATACCTCTGCGGTTTCTTTACCTCCTTTGAGAAAATTGTTTCGGGCGTCCTTTTTCCCGTAAATTTTAGGGATCCCTTCCCAGTCTTCCGCCCTTCCTTCCCTGTTGACCCGGGAAACTCTTCAATCGACCTCTCACCTTCGTAGATCCGTTGCCATTTCATCTTTCGTACTCGAGCGTAGCAGTTGAGACAACCATCCAACTTCGTCTCCTAGCTCCTACGTTTACGCGGCGCATCTCCCTCTGCACCGGCTCGCTGAAACCTGCCCCATTTTTCCCGGAATGTTCTTTCTTAACTACCGGAACTCGCCTCTTCGTCCTTTAACTTCTGGAACGGTTTTAATCCCTCGCCGTTTCCTCCTCCCTCTTTCACTCCCTTCGCTGCTCGGCCAGAGGCTCGTGAGTGATGAAGACGAGCCACATTTCTCTGCTGTAGAGCCCTCCTTACCGAATCCCCCCTGCCCTGTCCCCTCCTCTTAGTCCCACCCGGTAAAACGTATTACCCGTCATTTTCCCTCTCGTAGCCGACAAGTCACCCGGGAGCCTCTCTCCTTTGTTTGAGCTATCGTAGCCCCGTCCTCTCCATGGAGCTAGAGCATGACCTAACCCGGCTTGCCTGTACTTTCTATCTTGTTCAGGACTCCCCATATTTAAGCCGCTTCGAGCACGCACCCTCTCCCCACTTTTTTCCCCCGGCGACGATAGTTCTCCCCCGAGTGGCGGCGATGTTTCCCCAGATCTAGCAATTCTCAGACGCCGACGTCCCGATATCCCTAAGTCTCCATGGCGGTGTCTTTCCCGTTGCATACACTACGACTCATCTTTGAATACATCCAGCCCCTGGTGTGGGTGCCCGTCCACTATTATGTTTGCCCCCCGCGGCGCACGCCACTGGCTTAGTGAATTTTCGCTTCTCTTTTAGAAAGTGTTGGCCCCTTTCCTACCTCAGACCACCGTCGTGAATCGATGAAAGACCCATCTTTTTCAGGCTTCTACGATACACCCCTTTGTGCTGCCCAATATGCTAACAATCAGATGTTGTTTGATCTTATCCCCTCATTTCTTGCACTGCGAGTAGAATCCATGCAGCCTCCCCCGATCGTATTTATTGTTCTTCGCTTCTCTCTCAATGAAGGGTAGGTCGTTTACTCTTTTTTACTTTCAGGAGGCACGGTTCTGAAACCGCACCTTTTATGGGGTATGGTTTGGGTACATAGTACTGGTTTTTCCGATCTTGCCTTCCTCTTTCCCGATCGCCCCCTTACCAGTGCAATCTTCTTCTTCCTCCCGCTCCCCTTCCCGCTACTCGCGACTGAGGGTCCCCTGATCCTTGATTCATTCGAAGATTCCCCATGTGCCTTTTTTTTTTGTTCTCTGTCTTCTTTCGGCTGCAGTCTGCTTTCTTCCCTCATTGCTCCTTAGTCATTTTTGATTCTCTACTTTCTTCTGAGAAGTCAGATAAAGACTCCTTCGAGGCCAAAAGTAATCTTTGGACTGGTCGATGTGTATCGGTAATCCTCGCCTGGTCACTTTCCCGGGCTTTCCAGCGTGGTAAGAGACCTCCTTCTCCCCGCTTCGATGAAGAGCCACTTTCTTCGAAATCTATCCCCATCATTCGACTCGATTCGGTCTTACTTTCCACGGCTGGTGACCCCCGCGCCCTTGGGACAATACGCAAAATATGTTATTTCTTTCCCGTAGAGTTGACTAGACACTTTTCGTATTACCTTGACGTCTTTGCCTTCGACTGTACAACGACCCGCTTTCCCCTCCTGGATCTGCTTCCCCCCAATTTTTCCTTCTCGTAATGATAGCACCCACTTGACATTCAGGCACCCCTGCCCAACGTTCGTAAAAACCCAAAAAAAAAAAAATTAGCCTTTTTTCACTCTTCTCCGTCCACCTCCTTTACTAACGATCCACCTCCTCTAATAAAGACTCCTAGTGCTTACGGAGAATTCACTTTCTTGACCTCTATCTTTCACCGCCCTCTTACGCTCATTCCTCCTGGCTGGGTAGGCCGAGCCCTCCCCCCGACTCTCCTTGCCCCACCGATTCCGTAATAGACCGAATATTGGACTAGTAGAGCGCTAATAGGAGTGTACTTTCCCCCCTTTCAACCAAGAAGCTCCGTTAGTTTTTCCACGTCAGGGCCGTGCGACCCCGAGTATACGTCTGATCCGCGCCGAGAAGAAAAGCTCTTTCGGAGAGATGTTCCCCCCTGGACGCTCCCCCCTGGTCATTGACCCCAATTACGTGCCCCCCCCCCCGCAGTCGCCTCTCCAGGACAAGGCCCCCCATTAATGTGAACTCTGCGGGATTATTACCGATTGAAAGCGTCACTGTCACCCCCTCGAGCAAAAACCATTTTCATTTTTCCCGACCTGTTTGAAGGGCGCTCGGATTTGTCCCCCACGCCCTCCCCCCCTGAAGACTCATTCCTCTTCCTTCGCCAGTGACTTCACGGACGTCGACCGTTCTTTTCTGCAACACGGAACAGCAACCTCTCTTAAGGGCGACCCCATCTTTTATCCTACTCACCCCGCTTTTTCACGTCTAACTTCTTCCCCCCTTACTCTCAGAACGGATGGGCCCCCTTCCCTGCCATCGCCGAGACGTTCACTGATACACTTTCTCTCTCTCATCTGTTATGCGTGCACCTTTCTCCACTTAGTAAGCCACCTGTCGCTTCTAATATCTGTGATCTGCTTGGAAGGAAAAGTGTCCTCTTCACCCATTTCTTTTGTAGTGTCGGTGAATTAGTCTTTGCCCTCGGATTCGTCAATGTTGCCAACCCCAACCCAAAACCCCCACCCAACCAACTATCCTTACGCCGAACACAGCCCCCCCACACGCCAGCGAACACCCCCAGGACTTTTTTCGCCTGTGTGTTATCAGCTGTTCTGGGGTGGCGTGTTGGTTTTTTTGATACTAGGTCCATCCCACTTATGCGACGATCTTCTGGCACCCTTTAAGCTAAGCTTTTGAAGAACCTGAGGGACCCCCAGATATTTCCGTCCCATGTCCCACGGCTGCTTGTGTGGTCATTTCTTCCTCTGAGTTAATGCCCTTTTTTTTTCTCTTAGTAATCCCTGCGTCTTTCGTTTGTCAGACCTCTTTCTCTCAGGGTTTGCTTACATTCTACCCTATGACTACTAATAAGTGTTTTTAGTCTTGATGTCCCAAAACCTGATAGAAAGTTCTTGTCAACAGAACCTGATGCAGAGTCCCTCGATCCCTCAATACCCGCCCTCCCTTTCATATTCCTTCTCCGAGAATCAAACTATTCCGGCCATCCGTGTTGATTTACCGTTTCTTTTTCCCTTTCGGTGAGCAACCCGCTTACCACCGGTCCTGCGGTCCCAAAGTAATTATCGTCTCGTATTTTACACAGGGACTGTTCTATCCGGCATGACGGAGATTGTTTCCCGTGCTTATTCCTTATAATTTCGGGCAATCTCCTCCTCACCAGATTATACCTTCATCGACTCTTCTAATTTCCTTTTGCAGGTTAGAATTAATTCCTCTCACTTTTTTCTAACACCAGGTTATTCTCACTCCCCTCTGTGAATTAACCCTCTATGCCTCAGACGGTTCTTGACTAGGTCATTTTCTCTCTTTCCTTTCAAAAACGTTAGAAATCCCCCATTTAGTTCGTCTTCCATGCTTTTCTTCTTGATTGGACCCTTTTTGTACTTAACCAATTGTCGCCATTAAGCCGTAACGGGATTTCTTCGTTCCGTCATATTAGCCCATAGACCTCTCTTTCTCCATCCCTCAAGGCATATGAAGAAGACTTCGTATTTTACTCTCACTTACCGCCGGTTTTGGTACCCCCTTTCATGGTGCTGCGTTAGCTCGCTCTCGCCCCTCCATTTTGTCCGATGGGTTGTCCCTGGCTTTCCGAGTCAGTCAGGGGCTTAATCCCGCCTCTTTCAACCCTCTTGTCCCCTCTTGGACTAGATTTTTGCTGTTGCAAATCCTTTACATGATTTTTGGCCGTCAAAGGTTGGAAACAAACTTCTCCGTTCACATAGCGTTTTTCCCCCCTCTTTTCTTCTCTTCCTTCGCGTGTCGCCTCCCACTCTTTTCTCCACGCCTTCTTCGTACGGCTGGTAGGGTTGAAGCTTGATTTCCTAGGATTTTAAATCTCCTTCATCCTTACATGATCTCTCCTGGCTGCGTAGGATACTGAATCCTTTCCTCCTTCCCCTGCCTGCAAGGATTTTTACGATGTCCCTCCTTCACTCCTGATTTTCGCCACTTTCCCCCCTTTCACGAAAGTCTCGTTGTTTCTTCCCGCCTTTTGTTGACTTCTGCGAGTTGTAGGCTTTTGTCTGGGTATGGCGCCGCCTAATTTGATGAATTTTTGGCCGTTTGGAACTTCGGATGTTTTCTCCCATGTCCGAGTGAACAGTGTCGTCTTCCCCTCTCCCATCTCGATTTCAGCTGTTTTTCCCTCTAATTCACGCCGGCCCCTTTCCTTCTTCTTCCGCGGACGTTTTCGTTTTTTCCTACTTCTCACCGGATGTCGCTCCAATGTTCTCGTTCTCATCCTTTCTTGACCTACTTCCCCCTAGCTCCTCTTTTTTAAATTTAGAGCGACCTCTTTTGTACCTTCCCCTTTTTCTACATAGGACTCGGACCCACCTCTCTTCATACCAGATGGCCCTTGTTCTATTTTTCCAGAGACCCTCTCAACATTCTTTATTACTTTGGCCCTCGTACAGTACGGTCCTTTATTTCCGAGAGCAGGTGATGAAGATATGACCGCCCTCGGCCTCCTTTTGAACTACTCGCACGCAGCAGTCGCAGAGACCCGAACGGTCCCATTTTTGCAGGCTTCCGGCATGTCCGTAGTCTAAGGACCCCTCCTCCTTTAGTAGAGTTCCGGTTTTTCTGCTGTCTCTTCTTCCCTCCCCCCCCTTTGACGCCGCTTCTAGGTCCCGCGAGCTGCGAAAGAAGAACCCCCAATTTATTCTTGCCCCCCTCCCCCATCCTCTAGTTCCGAACCGGCCGGCCCAGTCCCACAGGAACCCTAGTACCACCTCTGCTCTCTAAGCTAATCGCTTCCCCAGTGTCCTTTTGCAGATGTTATTTCTCCTTCTCCAGGGTTCCCTCCCACTCATTCTAGCACCCCGATTGACCGGTTTACTGTCCATTTTTATTGCCGACGCTCAAACAGTGTAGTTACTTTCCTTCTGACCCGTTTCATCTTAGCGGAGGAGCGAAGGTGTAGGCTGCATGATCTTTCAATGTCCCCTTCGACCAGATCGCAGGCCCCGGTTTTGTCTCCTACCCATTCAAGTCACTTCTCCCTCTCCTCCTCCTTTGTGAGGAGTATCGTCGTCCTTTTTCTACCTTCGCATCTTTCTCAGTCATGCTCATGCACGTCCTCTCCTCCAACCTTTCCGGTCGCTTCAACATTTGAGCGTTGCTCGTCCCGAAGTGATCCCCGGGTGATTTTAGCCGTTTTAAAGTTCCAGCATCCTTTATCGTGCTTTTCTTTTAATCTGATTCCTGACTACCCCTTTTATCCCAAGCGTTTAGCAGCCCGATTCGTCCATTGCTTCGCCCTCCCTTGCACTTCCCTGGTAGGCTCTTTTCTCTTTTTTTTGCGTCCGGATGCCGGAGTTTGCCCAATTATTTCCTTTTGGTAGTCTCTAATCCCCATATGGGCGTATTCTCAGCTAGACCCATGCCTTCCTTTATTCCCCTGCTTTGACTTAGAGTTTTGTCGATACATTTCCCTGTCCCGTCCTTAGAGTTTAGTTTTCTTCCTGACAAGCATTACAGAAGATCCACAAATGGACTTTGGTCCTCTCTGTACTCTATGCTTCCCCTTTTGCTCTTCCCTCCGGAGACTCTCTTTTTCCCATTGAGTCAGAGGAGACACTTTCTCGCATCCAACTGATCTTCCCCCCACACTGATTACGAGTCTTTTCTGAAGGAAAACCGTAATCTAGCCTGTTAACCGGACGGCTGAATGGTCCCTTTTTTCCCTGAGTCTCCTGTAAATGACCTTTGTCGTTCAATCTGCGGAAGTACTTCTTTAGTGGTCGCACCTTCCATCGGTTTCGAAGATGTAGTATCCTTTACTGACGGTTTCTCGCCACACTGACGGGCCACCCATCTGTTTACGTGCTTCCCACTTGTCTATGCGATCTCAATGTGTTCCGCTGCTGGTCATGATCGCTTCCCCCCTCAACCCCCTCTCCTCGATCGGCGTTTGTCCTTTTTCCTTGCTCCCCCTTCAGAACGCAGTCTGAGTCCCGGTCGAACCATTATGCCCTTCCTTTCGTTCTCGCCCGGTCCAACCTTCTTTCAGAACCCTCCGACTACCCCGTCCTCATCCCCCCTAGCATAGTCCCGTGACCCACACCTTTTCGACGAGGCGAATTTTTATCGTGAAGCTCTTAGTTCACGTCGGCGTTGTCCTCCCAGTGTCCTGCCTTGCGGTTTCATTTTGTTCAAATTGGTACAGCTCGCTCCCCTGCCGACTCCTTCATCGCGCGCATCTGAAGGTACTCATTCCCCCCCGACCTGTATATAGGTGCTTAGATTTTCCCCCCCCCCGAAGCGCCTTTGTTCGAAAGTCTGCTTTTGCTCGTGTCGCTGTTCGTCTTTTCTAATTCCCCAGAAAACTTTTGGGCTTTACCCCCCCGTAGTTCGGCTCCTTTTTTTTCCCCCCCCCCTTCCTTGAAAAATGCAACCCCCGTTCTTCCTGTCACTCTCCAGGCGTCTGGAACAAGGCCAAGTTAATTTCCCTGGATTTCATCCGTCCCGTGCTTCTTCTTTCTCCCCTCAGCTTTACACAAAAAGCGAGAACACCCATTTACATCACGGTCGCGACCTTTTTTTAGGAGCTCTTCTTTCACAAAGAACCTCCCCCTGTGAATGCTATACTCTTCTTTCGTTTTTCCCATCTTCTTGAGATTACTCCGTCCCGTCTACGTCGAAATTCGCCATCCAATTCCTGCTCTTTCGACCAATGTGTTGAACCCCCCATTCAAGCTTTTCCCATCAGGCCTACTCCCAGCTGCTCACAAGGTTAGCCCCACACTTATGGAAGTCCCCCCCCTCGAGCCTCTCATTTTGTTTTTTTTTTTGGGTTTTGGGTTTTTTTTTTTTCTTTTTTTGGCCCGATCGATTACTTTCCCTACCCCTGATAATTTACTGAATCAACATTTTAGAGGTCAGCGTGCTGAAGGAGAAACTGCTTTTCTTGTCTTTTCCCCTTCGCAGGTAACGACCCCGTTTTCTCTGTAGAATCGTTTTCCGAATACTTACACCACCCCTCATGGCCTGGTCTTCGTTCTTATTCCCCCCCACACCCCCACGTCTTGTCCTGAGAATGTCGGTTGGCTTCCTTGGCAGTTTCCGCACTGCGCCCCTTTCCTGGACAATCCATTCTTTCAGTTCATTATTTTTCCCTTTCGTTACCTTGCCGATGAGGTCTACCTGGAGGGCGGGTTAGTCTTTATCCCCCGTTTTAATCCTTTCGCTCCATTTCAGGTGTTTGTTTCTTATACTCTTTTCCGAGCAGGGTTTG
>Ga0179593_1294549_pt1 | contig 13331 bp, 21 predicted proteins | sample CZODoug2_1_08_16_FD_185931 | JGI IMG/M metagenome (GOLD analysis project Ga0179593, IMG submission 185931) | Vadose zone soil fungal communities from Angelo Coast Range Reserve, California, USA - CZODoug2_1_08_16fungal (PacBio error correction) | ecosystem: Environmental > Terrestrial > Soil >... | reverse complement strand
ATCCTCGGACCTGTTTTTGCTCCTACTCTTTTCTCTTTCGTTTCCCCCCCTCTGCTCGCCGTCCTTCATCGTTTTCAACCCGCGGCCCCCCTGACCCGTCTTCGCCAGAAAGCTTCCGACGGTCTGTGGGGCTTCTCTTGGTGGTTGGCCCCCCCCTCCCCAAATCCAATTCTAGACTTTTTGCGTAACCCAAAACACGCATCAACCTCTACTGCGCTGGGGGTTTTTCTTTGCCTCCCCCACTACCCCCCTGGTTTGACTTCTGCAGTTCCTTTTTGATGGTTGCGTGCAAAAAACGGTTTTTTTTTTTTTGCTTCCCCAACCTGTTCGGGCTCCGGTTCTTTTTTATGATTGCCGGCCCAGGCGTGTGTTTTCCCTTCATGGCTTGCCTCCCTCATATCCGCTTCGCCTTTTTTTTTCGGTATTTTTCGCCCTCCCTTTTCGCGTCAAAGGTTATCATGTTTGCGCTCTGAGGCTCTCCGTCCTCGCCGTTGTTCTCCTCTCCCGCTCTGACCCCTTACTTTTTCGGATTGCGGTAGATTTTTCATCTTCTCTTCAAGCTGTTTTTTCTGGTTTGTCCAGAACATTTCATTTTTTCTTTTCCTGGGACAACCTGTGTTCGTATCCCCCCCATCCTTTCTCTGTAGGATTTGAACTTCTCCCCCGCTTTTTCGATACAACATGCCACTCTCTCCAGTTTTCCCCCCTGGCGCAATCTGTGTTTTCCGTTGGCCTTTCTTCCCCATCTCGATACCTCCCGCCAAAATGGGCATTTCTTGCATTTAGTTGGTTCTTTAAAGGTGATTTCCACCGCATCTCAATTCAAAGGTTTTACATTGATTATCTTCCCTTTCGTCTCACTCCCATCCTGAAGGTCAGTTATTTTCGTGTTTTTTATTTTCTTTTTCTTTTCTTTTTTTTTTTTTTTGTTTTATCTCTTCCTGTGACTATGAGTCCCACCTCCTACTTTTGGCCTACTTGTTTCTCTGGCTACTTTCCCTTTTGATCTTAGCTTCTGTTCCCTCGTATCGGATAAACGTGGGTGCCTGACAAGGATAATCTTTTTTTTGTGTTTTTTTTTTTTTCACGGACTGTCCTTCCACTCGTGGATCGGACGTCCTCTTTTTTCTCTATTGGTTTTAATACCCTACTTGATGGTTTGGGGCGTTTCGGTCTACATTTTGTTCCTTTCTGTTTGAAATTCCCTTTTTGTCAACCTAGCTTCCTTCCCTCATGTGGGCCGACACCCTCAACATTTCTGACTTTTTTGCTTGTCCGTCCCGGACAAAGACACCTTTCATTTTCAACATTCATTTTGTCCCGGGGTCTTCTGTTCTGGTTTTTTTCCCCCCAAGGACTCCACGCAACCTTGGTTGTTTGGCCTTTTCCCGCCCACCAACACGTTGTGCCGTTTTCCCCCTGTTTTCCTTTTCGCTGTTTTTTTGATGGTCCTAGTTAACATTCTCTTGATTTGCCCCAACCTCTCCCCTTCAAATCCCCTTAGATAATACTTGTACTAGGTAATTCGTCTGGACACTCTATTTTCTCTTTTTTGTTTTGCTGGTAGTGTCCTTTGGTCCCGGAATTGTTCCCTTGGGTCCCTAACCGTTAAAACGTTGTTCCTTCCTTCGGGCTACAGTGGTTTTTTCCAGCAAGTTCACCACTTTCCCCTTGACCATTAATCTCTTTCTTTTTTAGACATTTTTTCTCTTCGAGACTCTGACCAAAACATTTTTCGCGGGAGATAGAGTCTCTTGGTCCCCACCCCCCACCCTTCCCCTTTTGCTTCCTTTTGGGCGTCTAGTCCCCCCATCGTCTTCCGACTCTTGGGTTGGAATTTGCGTTTTCCTTTACCGTTTTTCATTCGTAATCGAGGGTCGGTGTATTTTTACGTGTTTCTTTTGCCACCAGCGTTTGCGCTGGACAAAAAGGACCGGTCGGCTGCGTGGGGGAATTTATTCCACGGAGTCCACAGAAGACGTGGTCCCTGGCATTCTTTTTTTTTTTTTTAAGTTTTCCTTTGCCCATCCCCCTTTTTCCACTGCCCCTGTTGTTGAAGTAATTTGGTCGTTGAATCTTTTTACTCTTATGGGGTAAAGATTCGGCATTTCTTTGTGCCTTCGTTCTCCCCACCGAACGGACTGTTTATTCCTACACAAAGGCCCTTGCATTTTGTGCTTTGCCTTGCGATTTTTGTGCCCCGCCCTCTCCCAAGTTCTTTCGCTTGTTCCTTTTGTTCCCGTCCCACCACGTCCAGGGCCCGGCACCCTCCTTCTTTCCGGTTATTGATACACGATGACGTTCGCAACAGTTTCCGTTGGCTGGTTTTCTTTTCAAGTCGCCGTTTTTTTCTTTTCTCACTGGGTATTGGTTTTTTTTTTTTTTCTCCTTTCTGTCATAGTTAATTGTTACCACGGCGATTGCCCCCTTCTCTGTTGCTTTCCCTTTTCACCTTTGTTCCCATTTGATGTCTTTCCTGAACACGCAACACTTTTGTTTTCGTCTATTTCCCATCCCAGAGTGTACGTTGGGACGTTGTTGTTGCCCCTTCCCCCTTTTTTGGTTTTTGTGGATTCCCCTTTTTTTTGGCCGCCTGGGGATGTAATTGGTGGTTGTCTTCGAACTGCATTTTTTTATCATTTTTTTTAAACTTTATTGGCGAACATCCCCCTTTTTAGTTTTTTCTTCATTGGGGATTTTCGTCTTGATCTCGTGTCACCTTCGTTCACTCTCGACCCGGGGCACTCAAATTACGGCCCCGCGTTGGTCTCGAAGTCGCCACTTCCCTTGTCACCTTTTGTGCCAAGGTTCCCCATGTGGAAGCGGTTCTCTATTCCTTTTCCCCGGCATCCGGGTCCCCCACCCCAGGACCCCCTTTTCCCAACACTTGCCGCTTTTGCCCCCTTCTTTGAAAGCTTGTCCCTGCTTTTTTGCCGAATTGCGCACTTTTTTTTCTTTATAAGTTTTTTTCGGCGCCGTTTCTGTTTCCCGATTTGATTAACCCGACGTTAATCGCGGTCATCGACGTTGCAAGCCGTCCCCCTTTTCTTTTTTGGATGACGCCCTATCACGCCTCATCTCTCCTTCCCTCCCTCGGTGTTTTGCTCTTGCTGCTTTTTCCCCACGGCCTTTTTCGGTACTTCTTGCCGCGCGAATCTTCTTCTTTTTTACGCGGTCGTCATTCTTTCTTCAGACGGTTTTTTTTTTTTTTGATCTTCTCAACTCCCTTGCCTGTTGATCACCTTTTTTCGACGATGGTTCTTTCCTTCTCCCCCCATCTTTGGCCCAACGCTGTTGTGGAGTTGGTCTGTTTGGGTTTTCCCCCCTGTTTTCGCTTTTCCTCTTTTCCACCGCAGTTGGTCAACAGGTTTTGACCTTCTTTTCTTTTTCTCTGGGGCATTGTCCTCCCGACGGGCGGTTTATTCTTTTCCCTTTCTATGTCCTTTTTTGTGGGGGGATTGGCTGCCGAAGTGCCCCCCCTCTTTTTTTTTTTGATCCCCCCTTGAATGAATCAAACCCGTTATTTTCCCCCCGCTCTTCCCCCTTTTTTTGAGTTCCCACCCGTTTGTTAAACGACAACCCCCGTGGCCCGCCCCCAACCTGGTCCCATATTCGCCTTTTTCCCGGTCGTCACCTTTTCTGAACCCCTCTTTAAACCAAATCCAGATCCACCCTTTCTAAGGTACTTCCTTTGTCGTCCATGGGTTACGTGGGTCACGCAGTTTTAGCTGCGGTTTTCCCTTCCCTCCTTTTAGCGCCGAAACAAACCTCCGTCTAACGGCGCCCGGCAAGCTCCAATCCTTTTTTTCGACGCTTCGCACGTTGGGAATTTCTTTCCGCGAGTTTGGGGACTCCCCCTCCGGGTTTTTAGGGCAGCATTCGTTTCGTCAGACTTTGGGTTTTTCTGCCTTCAACCATTTCTACTCTTCTTTTGTTTTGTGAGTCTTTCCCCTTCCCGAACCTCCCACCCCCAGATCCAACCTCGCATGTTATTTTTCCCCTTTGTATCCCCCAGGGTTTTTGGAGTTGTTTGTGTCTTATAAAACCACAAATTTTTGGGTCCCTGTACCTATGTTTAACCCTGTGAGGGACCCTGTCCCCTCTGAACCGACCTGCGGAATGTTTTTTTCCCGTCTTTTCCCTGCCGCCTGTTTGGCGGACCCAGCCTCTCTAAACCTACGTTATCGCGTTACACTTTCCTTCTTTTTTCGCTTCTCTTTTTTTCCTGAGCGCCCCTTTTCTTTCGAAGTTTCTTCCCCCCATATTGCTGTCCTTTCCGCCGCGGCTCGTGATGATCGGTACCCTTCTTTAACATGTATTGGCGTGTCTTTAGTTCTGTTCCTTTGGTTTGTTTCCTGTAAAAGGTTCCTCGAGGTTCAGCTTGGCTGACGGTACCCATGACAATGCTCTACCATTCCTCCCCCCCCTTGTGAGAACTTTTTTGTTTTTCCTGACGCATGGTACTTTTTTTCACAGAATCGTGTGTCCGCCGACAGTTGGTGGCGCGTTTGGAACATCCTCTATGTTTTTTTGCCCAAGTTTTGTGCCCATCGGTCGTTTGTTCCGTTTTTTGTTGCAAGCCGAACACCGTTTGGCTCCCCGAAGGCTGCCCGTTTTCCATCCTTTGCCGACCTTCCTTTTTTGACTCCGACCATCCCCCTTTTTTTGTGCAATGAGGTTTACTCTGGCGCCTTCGGACTTTCTTTTCCCCAACCTCCTTGAAGCCTGTGTTTTCATTTCCCCCCCTTTTTCGAAGGCGGATATGTTTTTTCCCTACGCAGACAACTATTGTTCGTTGCTGCCCCTTCCCTCTCCTTCTTGTTATTATCCCTTAAACGAGGAACCTTGGGGGGAGGCTGGTCCCCTTGTCCCCCCTTCTTTTGAGAGGCGTGTACGTTGGTCCGCGACCTTCCTTTATTCGCGGTTGGTGCACACTTTTCTTTTTGGGGGGTGCGTTCCTGACCCCCTCTCTACCCCCCTAGGCCGGTATCCTCTCCCACTTTCACAAAGATATTTCTTTTCCGCCCCCCTTCCCGGGACGATTTCAGGATTTTGTTTTTTTGAGCTTTCTTTTAGTTTCAGATCTGCCCCCATGGAAAGCTTCTTTCGCCTGTGCCCGCTTCTCGACCCAAAATCTTGTCCCTGTGTGCCCTTTAGTTTTTTTTTCGCGACTTTTTCTTCATTTCTCCAGGCCTTGTTAATTGGCCTTGTGTTGTCCTAACCTTGTGGCCGTAGTGCAGATACCTGTCTCTCCCGCGAAGATTCTTCTTTGATGGGCCCTTCAATTTTGTCTACCATGGTTGTGTCCCCTTAATCTATGTACGTTTTCTTTTGAGTCCTATATCGACGCCTGCCCTTCTGCACTTTCTTCAGTCAGGCTGATAGTTTCTTGTCCCCATTTTACTACGACCCTTGCGTGCGGTCCGTTAGTTGAAGTGATCATTTCTGTTCTCCTGTACCAGTTGAGACTTGCTTTCCTGTTCAGTAAGACAGGTCGGCAACCCTGTGCCTCCCCTTTCCCAACTTGCGCCCACTTTTTAAGAAACACATTTTGTCTCTCTTCGTTGCTTTGTATCCTTTTCGTTTTTTAGTTTGGTCCTTGTTGTTGTCGGTCCAAGTTTCTTCCCATGATCGTCTAGTGCGCGTGTTCTTTTCCTCTTTTCCCGCTCTCTCTTCTTTGATCCCACCCCAGTGAAAGGCTCTTGGTTGCATTTTTTGCCGTTTCCTTTCGGCGCCTGTTTTCACCCTATCAGCTTTTTGATTTGCAGGCCGTTCTCTTCTTCTGTTTCGATTTCTGCTCTATAGGTTCGACCACCCGTTCCCCCTTCCTCGTGTTTCGGACCGGTTTTTACGGATTTCACCTCTTTTAAGACAGTTCCTTCTTTGCCTTTTTTTCGTACGCGATGTTTAGGAGGCCTAATGGGCTCTTCTGTCTGGCGGCGTCCGCCCCAGTTTTTCTCGACCCCGTTCGTTTTAGTCCCTTTTCTGGGGATCTTGTTCTGATTTCTAAACTCTTTTGCCCGGGTTTTGTTGGGAGTGTTTTTTTATGCCCCGTTTACAGGGCCGTGAGCTATTTGTCGACAACCTGAGTTTTCATGTGGTTTTTTCGGGCCTTCCGACTCTCTCATCGCCGTCTGATCTGATCTCAAGGTGGACTCAGGTTCTGTGCGGTTGGCCCGATCTGCTCTCTCGGCTTTTTCTGTAATTCTTTTTTGTTCTTTTTATTGTGTTGGTTTTCTCCTCGTACCAGCAGGATTGGTGTTTCAGCTTAAAGCTAACTTCTGGCTTTTTTTTTAGGTTTTATACTCATTTTTTCCCTCCCCTCACCAGTTTTACCGCTTTTTTTTTTTTTTCGTCTCGCGGCGGGAGGACGCGAAGGCCGGATGGGGCTTTTTACGACCCAACCAACCATCCTGTTTTTTCTGATTCGACCACCCCCCACCCTGTCGCCAATTGCCCTCCCCCGACCCAATCATCGGGAAGGTATTTTCTCTCTTCCACTCAATTCCGACAGGACTCTACCCTTAAAACCCACGACGTCTTGATATTGAGCCTGCCGTTGAGTGAAATTCTAAACGTCATGTTTCGGCTCCCTTGGCCCCTCCTCCCTTTCTATCTTCCTATTCTCACCCACTCCCTTTGTTTACCCCCAACCAACCCATCACGAGCCATCTTCGTCGTCCCCCATTTTCCCTGTCGCTTTTTACGTTCAACCCCCTGGGACGATTTTTTTCCCTCTTTCCCACAAGCCAACGTCTTCCTTATGGCATTGGGTGCTCCTCCTTCTCTGTGATTTTTCCCCCCCATATGCGTTGTTGACTTGCGGCCGGCTTCCCAGGTTTTCCCCCCAACACAGTTTCAGGGATTCCAGTGTGGGCAGCCCCCCCCGTTAGGATTGACCAAAATCGGGCCGGTTGTAAGGGTTCTCATATGTTCCCATCGTTTTTTGACGTACCTTTGTGGTTAAGCATTGTGGTGTCCCACCTGCGTCTCTTGGAAAAAATTTTTGATTTGTGTAGAAGGTCATACACAGCTTCTCGGTTGACCACCCAAATTCGCAGGGATTTAGTGTTCTGGCCCGAGGAGCGTACGAAGGACCCATTGATCTCCCCCCCCCGTTCTGCGACGACCCCAGACGTAGTTGTCCCTTTGGCAACCGTCTTTTCGACCACGAGCAGTGCTTGTGTGTGGGATGCTTCCCACGGTTGCAAAAACTTTCTCCCCTTACATCCCATCCCCCGACTTTTTCGGAAAGAAAAACAAGGGTGTTTAGCCTCGCGACTTGCTGACTTTTGGTGTATGGTAATTGGAGATGAAAAACAAGGACGCGTGACAGGACGGTTTCTCTTTGTTTTTTTTTTTTATTTAGATCTCGGCCAAACCACCCTCTGGGGTTTTTGTGACGCGTACCCCCAAAATGGTAAAATGTTTCCTTGTCCGTTTTCTCTGCATGCCCAGATTTGCCTTTTCCAAGACCCCCGATTGGTCCCCCTTTCACGTCCGTTCTTCTCCGCTCAAACGCCACGTCAGGTATTTTGTGAGACAAAACTTTTCTCTCAGTACCCCCACGCCCCTGCTTGCTGTCTCCTCCCCCCTTGTTCCTCTATTCAAGCCTGTTTGTCCGAAAATCATCTCCGGAAGGTCCCCGGCATTTTCGAATTCCCTTTTGCCGGAACATGAAATCTCCTTACATGTCTAAAAACCTTTGTCTTTATGGGGACCTCCTTCTGCTGTCCAAGGCTCCTGGAAGACTCTTTTGCTCTTTCTTTCCCCACTTTGACCCCTTCCCTTTCCCCCAGTGCGCAATCTTTTTTCCCCTTCCCTTACCGGGTGGCCACCGTTTGTACTTCCCGACCACCATTTTTCTTCGACCCCGAACCATACGGTTTGGCAGGTTCGTTCCCCTTTCGAGCTTGATCTTTAATGCCGTTGGGGCCATCACTTGCCCCCCCCCCCCCCCGGTGTATTTTCCCCATGATTTTTCTGGTGCAGGGCCCGCCACTCACGCTCCGTCCGTTATTTTTGTTTTTTTCTTGAGGCCGGTTTCGGTTGGGCCCCACCTTGGATATCTTTTTTTTTTGCGACTTGTCTCTTTTTTGCCCCCCCATTCAAGGATTTTTGGACCGAGCGGTTGATTGACCCCGGTTTGTCCCCGGGCCCCTTTGGCTTTTTCCCAACTTTTGTCGCAACGCCGTCTTCCTGCCCGTTGCGAGACCCTGTATCCTCCCCCGTCCGTTGCGGGTTCGTGCCTCATTTTCTCCCTGTTTTGGATATAATAAGGGAAACAATGATGGGTGCTTCTTCTCGCTGCGTGCAAAAACAGACCCAGCGGTCATTTTTGGTTGTAACCTATCCTTTTTCCTTTGGAAAAAAAAACCGGTTGACTCTTCCGATGTTTTTAATTCTTTTTTTTCCTGCACAGATACTCCCGACCTTCGACAGTACGTATTCTTGTACCGGTGGGGTGCTTGGTTCTGGTGTGATTTCAAACCCCAGGAGGGCGCGTGGCCCAAACCCCTGGCCTTTCACCTTTGACTTTTGCGTGTCCCCCCCCCCACCCCCCCACCGGTGGGGTTCCCCCGGGCCAAGTCGTGTCATTCATTCTTTCATTCGATGCTTTTTCACAAAAAACACAAGGCTCCTTCCCCCGTCCGTGCGCCTTTTTCCCTTTAAGAGCCTTGCCGCTTTTTTTTCTTGGCCAAACCTTTTATATTCCTCCGGCGGGCCTTTGATCAGGTGGGACCATTCCCAATTTTTTGGTTGCCCGGTGACCAGCGGCTGATGGACTCAACTCGTGACCATCGCACCTTGGGTTCCTACGCCCCTTTTGACAACAGCCCTTCCCTGGCCTACCTTTTTTCCCGCACCCTTCGCTTTTCGCGGCCCCTCCCCTCCGTTTCCTTTCAGCGGAGATGTTATCCACTTCGCCCTTTCCTGTGGTCGTCTCTTTTTCCCCCCCCCCTTGCTCCCCCTGACCTTCTCTTTTGATACTCTCCGTTCACATTTTCGGATCGCTGTTTGACCAACGCCGGCGTGCTCGGGTGGCCCACCACATTCCCGCCGTTAGTTCACGTTTTTCAAAGGCGCACCCATGCTTTGGGCGTTTCACGTTGACAGGTCCGTTTTCTTTTTTTTTATTTTGTGGTTTTTCATTGTTAACACCGCCTTTTTCCCCCAAGTGGAAATCGACCCCTGCGATGCCTTTGGTAGAATTCGTCGGTTTCGACCTGTGTGGAGAGCCGTTCTGCCAACTTTGAAGTTCTGGGTTGCATCTTTTAACAAGTGCCTTTGTTTGGGGAACTGGCGATGCCCCCGGCCCCTCTGATGTTACATGTGGATTTGACACCAAGGAACCCGGGGAGGACGTCCCACCAAAAGACAACAAAAGCTCACAATCATAACACAAGAATACAAGGCCTAAGGGGCCCAAAAACCACGTTTTTTTTCCCCTTTTTTCCTTTCGTGTCGGACTATTCTCCCCCTCTCCTTTGACAGTTTTCGTTTTGGTCTTTTTCCGGAGCTTAGGGTTTTTTGAGTTTTTTTGTTCTGCGTCCCCACCTTTTCAAGTCGATCCGGGGCCAGTTTTCCACCTGCGTTGCCATTTTTACAGCTTCCCCGCAGTCCGTTTCCCCTTTCTTCTCACATGTGAATTTGTCATCTTTTTCCCAACTAATTTCTAAGATGTCGCGATTTTGCATTTTGGGGGGAACTTTTTTTTGTTTGGTCTTTTCGTGTGGGGGTCCTTTCACGAGCTTTATCCATCTTGGCCTTTTGTCCATACCTTATTTTGATTTCATATGTTGTGGATTACTCTTTCCCTTTTTGACCCTTACAGTTTTGCTATCACCCTCCCCTTTTCCCCATTTTTGTTTCAACGCGGGCTGCTCGTCGAATTTTGAATCTTTGGCGGTTTTCTTATTTCCTTCCATTTTTCGGCTGGGTTTTTGTGATCTCGGGTGCCTGAGGGACACAGACCCCCAAACTCCTCCTTTTCCACCCGGCGTGTTGTTTCCCACCTTTGTTACCCCTTTTTCTTCCATTTGGAGGGCGTTCCTTTGCGCCCTTCTTGTTGAATTAGTGCCGAAGGTTTGGCGGTTCCGGAGATTACGAACGGAAGGTCCAGATTGTCTCGCCCCCGGTTCTTGTTGTCGTGACTTTTCTGTTGTCTTTGACGGACCATCTCTCCCCTTTTTTTTTTTTTCCCTCCTCATTTTGTTTTTGTTTCTCTATTTTTCTTTTTTTTTTCGTCCCCGTTGGCCTTTTTGGCCCAGCACCCGGCTCGTCCTGCTTCTGCTTTTTCTTTTCCCCTTTCTCGTGAAAAGTCCCCTGGTGGCGTCGAGTTTTTTCACCCTCACTAAATGCGCCGGGTCCTCCTTTTTTTTTGACGAAGATGTGTTTGCCACTCCCCTTTTTTTCGAAGCTTTTTGTTTGCTTTTGAGCCCCCGGCGATCCCCCCTGCCAGCCTTCACATTGGGGGGGAACTGTCCCTTTCTCTTCCATGCTCGGACAAGGACTTGTGTATTTGGTTTTTTTTTTTTTTCCTCGGATTACTGGCGTCACTTTTCCGTAGTTCTCGGCTTGAACGATGATCCATCTTTTTTGGTGTCAAAACTACTTTTTTTTCCCACTTCGCTACATTTTTTCCTCACTTTGCCACCCGCACCCAGTTTCCCTTGCCCCAGCCCCAAACGGGTTCCAATTCCTCTGCCTGCGCGATTTGTTGTCCCCTTTACCTTGACACACAAATCCCCCAGTCCCCCACGTTACAGGACGGTGACTTTTCTTTCTCATGGGGTTGTCTTTTGTTCGCGTTCTGGTTGCTTTCCTTCTTCTTTCAGTTGGTTTTTGGCGCCAACTCCTGACCGGGCCCCGCCCCCTTCTACCGCACACGTCCCTTGTTGACGGCATCTTTTGGGTTCCTTCGACTTTTCTCTGTGCCCTCCCGTTCGTGTTTCTTTCCTCCTCGTGCGCCACCTTTTTTCCGTTTCGGGGTGTTTTCTGCCCCATTATTCCGTAAACTAACCCCTCCCAGTTCGTGTTCTTTACTGCCAGCCTCTCTCCCATTTCGTTGTTCCCTGTTACTTCGCAAGGGGTCTTTTCGGCGACCCCAAAAAAAACCTTGCTGTCCCTTCCAGATGTCCCGTGGGGGTAGGAATTTTGCCGTTTTTTTTTTGTTTTTTTTCGTTCTCCCTTATTGCAGGTGTTTCCTCTTCCCGTTTTTTTTTCAGACTGTTTCTTTTTTTTCCGTCAAGGCCTTAACGGTCCCTTCTCTTTATGGATCATGCCGTTTTCGTAGCCACAACCCTGTACCCGGTGCCATTGTTCTCTCCTGTTATCGTCTCCGGCGCGATCATTGGATCGGGAGTACTGCGAAAACTTTTTTTCTTTTTGCTGGATAGTTTCATTTCCCCTGTTCTTAATGCCCCCCGGATTTCCCCTGGCGGCTGGCCCCCCCCCTTTCCAATGGTTTTTTGACCCACTGTTTTACCAGGTCCGCCGCTTCCATAATTTGACTGGTCACCCCCACGCGCACTTGTATCTTTCCGTGAATCTCCGACCTTTGCCGTTTTTGGCACCATTCATTAGTCTCTGTGAAAACTTACCATCCCGGGCTTTGTTGTTCCCTTGCTTAAGGCTTTGCGCCGGATGATTGCCCCTTTATTTTTTAGGTTGGCTGAAAGTTCTGTCTTGCTATTCAGTTTCCCCCCCAGCACGGGTTGTCTTGTGCCTGTTTACTTCGTCTTGCCCCAGTTCGGTTTCTTTTTCCACCTCGGTTATATAGTTTTTTTCACTATTCAGATTGCGGGATCCAGGTTCCCTCCGCTGTCAACCTATTTCTTTTGCGCCTAATGCACTTTCTGTTTTTTTTTTCTTCATAACCGATGAAAACCGGATTAAGTCGGCCCCCCTCCCCCTTTTTTTTGATGTAAATTGTTCCCCGCGAACGTTTTTCTGGCGTTTTGTTCCCCTTTTCTTCTGCGCGGAACGCCTTCCCCCTCTCCCCGGGTCTCGTACTCCAGTGCCAAATATTTTTTTTCCTTGCTCCCCCCTTGCCGATAAAGTGACGGGTCGCTTTCTGTTTCTGTGAACGGTTGGTTCCCTACACTCCTTGCTTGCGTTCTCGCGTTCTTCTTTATTTTCGTTTTACTGTTGCCCACAGCCTTTTTTTTCCGGTTCTGATCTGGCTAACTCCCCGTCCCGCCTTGAGGTTCCGGAACCCACTATTTCTTGTTTTCCTTTGAGGAGGGAATTACGGGTGATATCGCGCCTATATTCCAGCTCAGCTACATGTGGTTTAATTCCCGGGGGTCCTTTCAAAGTCTTCTTTTGGCTTTCACTTTTTCTTCTGGCGCCCCTTCCGTCGGCCGTCCCATCATCTTCCCTTTCCATGCCTTCTCGCCGCGGCCTTTCAACCGAGATTCTTTTGCGCTTAAGGTTCGGTTGTCAGTTGTCGCTACTGAGGATTCTTAAACTGGCTTTTTTTTTGTCCCTCTCCAGTGTTTCTTGCTGTTGCGTTCATCATAGTTTAACAGCCCCTCCTGAATTTGTTTCGTTGCTTCCTCCCGTCTTGTTTCTCGATTTCCCTTTTGGTTTCTGGGGAATGTGGTCCCTGTCGTTTTCTTGCCCCAACTTCCTGACCCACGTCTGAGTTGTCTGTTTCTCAGTTGTCCAGCTCTGTGGATTTTTAGGTCCCCCCCCCCCAGTAAAGTGTGTCACCTCCTTTGCGGTGCTGGTTCCTTAAGCGGTGCATTCTTCCCCTTTTGGATCTTTTGTCTGGCGATTACTTCTGGACTTTTCTGTATTTCTTTCCCCTTCATTCGCGTTTGTTGGACGAGCTCTCCCCCTGGGTGTGACTGAGTCCCATTTCCAGGTTTTGTTTGTTATTTCTTTTTCCTCCCCTGTTGCCCCGCTTTGTTTTGAAGTGGGACCTTCGCCATTCACATGCGGATAGTTTGGCCTGCCCTGTGTGTCCGGATCTTTTATTTCAGCTTGGATTCTTTGGCCCCTTTTCTCGGAAATCTGTGCTTTCGTAATTTGAGTCCGCGGTGGTTTTTTATTCGTTCTTGCGCATTTTGCCATTGGAACTGACTTCGCTCTCGTCGAACCTTAGGGTCTGGGCTGGCCCACCTCGCGATTCTATCCCTTTTTTTTTCTTTTCTTCTTAATCTTTCCCTGTTTAGGCGGCGAGTGGCCTTATTTTTTCTTTTTCGATATCTTTTCGTAGCCGTCGGAGATTCGTTTTTGCTCACTTTTCCCCTAGATGTTCTTTTATTTTTGTTTCCGTCACCCCCTGTAAAAGTTTTTGCCGAGCCATTTCCTCTGGGTGTATG
>Ga0179593_1375424_pt1 | contig 13332 bp, 23 predicted proteins | sample CZODoug2_1_08_16_FD_185931 | JGI IMG/M metagenome (GOLD analysis project Ga0179593, IMG submission 185931) | Vadose zone soil fungal communities from Angelo Coast Range Reserve, California, USA - CZODoug2_1_08_16fungal (PacBio error correction) | ecosystem: Environmental > Terrestrial > Soil >... | reverse complement strand
GACTAAGCATAAGGGACGTTTTTCCGATCCTCTTGTTACTCCCCCCCCCCTTTTTCTCCCTTCTTTACGTATTAGTTTTTTCACCTGTTTCTTTGTTCGCACCCCTCTGGTCTTTTTTTTCCATATTGAAACCCATGTATAAGCTAAAATTAAAACTTGTAGCATTCCCCCTATTTTTTTGCATTTCCCCATCCCCGGTCCATTCCGTTCGTCACACCGCCCGTTTTAACCTTTGAAAAAATCCCCATCCTTTGACAATCATGTTTACCGATACCCGTTGCCCTCCCCCTGCCAGACGTCTTATTATTTCTCTTTGTCTCAGTCCATTGTACTGTTTCATTTTGCTTTTTCTTTTCCCCCAACCAGATCGCGGTTTTTCTTGTTTTATTGCGTTATGTAGTTTTCGACCTGTCTTTTTTGCCATCGGCGAACCTACCTCCTTCCCCCCCGCCTTCTTCCGTTTTTTGCTATGGTTGATTACAAGTTGCTTTCCTCTTGCTGGCGCTTTTTTTTTTCCCTTGTTAAGCGTTACAGGACAGCTTTTTTTTCGCCAAGTCAGGGCTCACCTCCATGCAGCCCCCCAATATAGTGCCGGCTTTTTCTTCTTCTGTTTAGCATGCCCCATAATACGGTGATCCTTTTGTTCAGACGTTTTTTTTTTTTTTTCTTTTGATTATTTCGTTCAGGTCAATTCAAAATTCCTTGATTCTTTTTTTTGAATTTTTTGTCTCCCATTTTTTTTTTTCCCAGTTCGTTCTGGAATTTGTCCATTCTTTCCCTGCTTGGCGTGGACTGTTATTTACCCATTTGCGGTAGTGTAGGCATTGCTGCCCCCTTGACTGTTTTTTTTCTCCACGGCCGTGCAACCAAAGACCATTGGGTGGCTCCTCCCTGCAGAGCTTTTCCTTTTCTCCCCAAGACCGGGATTTTACCCCCCCAGATGTCCCGTTCACGAACGGCCGAGTCCTGTTTTTTTGCGAAGTACCTTTACTTTCTTTTACCGTGGGTGTGTGTATGTTTGGTATGGTGACCACGTACCCAGAATAGAACCGACAGGCGTGGACTTTTTTCCTGTTGTTTTTTTGTTAAACCCCCGTCGTCTGCTCTTTCGAGAAATAGGACAAATTTCGAGACTTTATGACCCCCCCGTTTGTTTGTCTATTTTTTCCACGCAACGGCTTTAAACTGCCCTGGTACTCTTCCTTTTCCCCAATTTGAAGTTCCCCCCTTTTTCCATTGAATGACATGAGAAGACGCCCAAACCCCTTTTTGATGTTTTTTTACCCATATGCCTTACGGGAGTCTCCACCCTTGTCATCACATACCCCCCTTCCCTCCCCCTCCCCCCAGTCCCCCCCACTGTTTTTTGTAGCCCCCTGTGGCTCGTCGTGCCTCTGGGGCCCTGTGGCCCCCCTCTCCTCTTGCGGGTTCAATACCGCCAGAATTTTTTTTCCGTCCACCCACAACTTCCTCTTCCAGTCCTCTTCCCTCTTCCCGCTTCTTTTCCCCCTTTTTCCCCAAGACGTTTTTTCATACCGTTCACCCAGTGCCCAAGACCCAACCAAACATCCCTCCCCGACGTGCTTTCCCCCCCCCTCCCACCCACCCCCGCCAAGGCATTTATTTAGGCGGGTGGGCATCAGCTAGATGTGCATTGATGTTTCTCATCCCCCCATTTTCTCTTTCTTTATTATTTACCATAAGTTTCTTGATTTTGTTGATAGCAGATGAGTGCTTCTTCTTTTCTCCTCCAAAAATAGCCTACGTGTGAGTTTCGGTTGGGCGATTTGCTCCCTTCCGCTTTCCCGTGTTTCTTTTCTTCTTATTTCATTTCCTCTGTGACCCCAGTCTTTTGTCTCGGGTGCCGTTGTTTCGCCTTTCTTTTCCGTTACCTCCGCATATCCCTTTTTTTCCTTGCCCCTCCAAGGTCCCCCCCCTCTTCACACGTTTAAGTCCCCCAGGTTGGCTACATTTTGTTTGGTCCTGTTGCCTCCCGCCGTTCTTTCTGATGGAATTGGAACCCGTTGCGTACATATTATTTTTTCCATTTCCCCGTTTTGCCCCCTTTTCTTGTCGGTCGTCCCACCTGACCCGGTCCCCCTTCAACCTTGGCCACTTTTGATGTCCCCAACTGGTTTTGCGTTCCGCTTGTTCTTGTACCTTGGGGCCCTTTTTTTTAAGAATCTCATTTCCCCCAATTTGCCAGGCTCCCCTGACTCCATTTTTTTTTTAACCCCCTCCCAACGCCCTCCTTTCGGTCTTTTACCGGGTTCCCACCACCGAACCTTTTTTACCCAAACCCCCTGTGCTTTTTCCGTTTTTGATCCCCCTTCTTTGTTTTGTGTTTGCTAGTAAAAAGCTCTCGGATGCCCCAAAGTCTTGGGCTTGCTGCTCAGTGGCATACAGCTGCGGCCTGTTCTCCCAAGTCCCACACCCTCTCCATTTGCTTTTTATATTTTTCGCCCCCCAAACACTGCTCCAAACTTCACCACCAGAATACTACTTTTTTTTCCCCTCCTTTTTGGCGCTACCCCTCCCCCCCATTTTTCTTGAAACACAGGGTTTATCTTCGCCCCCCCCTGAATATCCCACCTCTTTGGCCGCGGCTTTTTGTCTGGAAGGTTGAATGTCTTTTTTCGTACATGTGGGTTCTTAAGCCGCCATTTACCCCTTCCCGATTTCACCTTTTGGTTAGAGATCTTTCTACGTTCCCGGATCAGCGCCGTTTTCAAATGAGTCAACCCCTTATTTTCTCCCCCTGAAATCCCGCTGGTACGGACATTCAATTTTTCTTATCTTGTTTTGGGGTTACTCCAAAGGGACACCACACAGGAGGCTTATCCACCCTTTACTTGTAACCCCTTCAGTTAATGCAGCCTTTATGGTTTAACCCTATAATCGTGTTTAGCGTCCTGATTTTGAAAGGTTTTTTTTTTTTTCTATTTTCGTAATGTGTGCTGCCCTGGTCTTGTGTCACCCCTTTTTTTTTGAGCAACCCTTTGGCTGCTACTCTCCGCGGTCCTGTCCCCTCGTTTACCACTTTTCGCCCTGTTCTCCCCCCCTTCCCGACCCAAACGGGTCGATCGTTTCGTTCTTGACCACGTTTTTTGAGTGTCACAATTTCGAATTTTTAAAGAACCCTTGCAAACCGCCAATGGCTTTTTATATTTGGTTTGATTCTGGCTCTCCCTTCCACTTACGCGATGGTGAGGTTTGTTTTTTTTTTCCGACTTCGGGTTTTTCGTGAAGTTATTTTTCGGAGTGTTCCCTCTTCACCCCCCTCTAAAGGTGGTGGAGAAACCGGCCGTTGGCCTCTTGACCATTTTCCAAAGTCTTTTTTTTTGTCATGTAAATTTAAAAAATTTTTGTGACTGTTTTACAACAATACATTTTTTTTTGAGTATTGGTTTAGTTGTTTGGTGCCTCAACCGGCCCAACACCTCCCCCCAGTTTTTTGTAGTGCCAATGATTGCCAACCAGGGTTTTTATCGGGCGTCTTTCCACCTACCCGCTTTTTTTTCATTTGGTGTCCTCCGAGTTGTTAGGTACTGCTTTTTTACCCCGCTAACACTCCTTTTCTCGGTTTTTTTCCCTACTCTCGTAGCCCCCGGTTTCTTAGACGTGGTGATTTTCATCCAAGTTTTTTGGTTGTGCGGCACCTGGTTTTGAGTTATTGGGATGCAGCGGACGCACCCCTTGTCCCAGACCCCACTTAGCTGACTGGCTTCTTCACAAGTCAGGCGTGTTTTTTTCTGCCAGGCGTTAACCCCTTTATGCTATGTGCTAGTTTAATCTTATGGACCTTGGCCCCTGCGCTTTTTTTCCCTGTTTTTTGATGTCCTTTTTAAAACCACAGTTTATTCTTGATTTCCTTCAGGTTTTCAAGTCCCCGCTTTTCTTTATTTTTCCCGTTTCACTGTACGCCACCCTTTATGCTTTTTAACCACCCCTTTCTTTGTGCCCTCCTTGCTATTTTCACTTGCGTTTGGCAGAACGCAACTTTGCCACTGTTTATTTATGGGAACCAGCCCACATTGCTTTTCCCCTTTTCCCCGGAATGCCGTTTGCCCGGCCTTATTTTACGTAGTGCCCCACTAGGCGACGGTTGTTGTCACTTTGGTCAGTTTTTCTTTCGATTGCCATCCCTTCTTCTGCGTTATTTTTTTTTCCTTTGTTTTTGGTTCTTGTCGCCACACTTTCCATTCCCCATTCGACCTCTGCCAAAAAAGTTTTTCCTTTTCGCCGTTGCCCCTTTAGGACCTTTCGTCCTCCTTGACCTCAAACGTCCCCGGAGGCCCCCCCTGTCGTCCGTTTTGAGTCATCCGGTTTTGAGCGTAGTGTTCCTGCCTGCGGACTTTCCCGGTTTTTCCGAGTTTCCCTATTTCCTGTGGTGATGTCCAGTTCCGAGGATTGCTTGTTATTCTTCACATTTTGCCTTCATTACAGCTACCCCCCAATCTCCACCGTGCGTCGTTTCCCCCGCGTCGCTACCCCCCTGCGCCATGCCTCTATTCCACGTTTCCAAGGCCGCGTGACAGTCAAGGAAACAGCTTGGAATTTTGGGACCCCACCTCTCCATTTTTCTTTCCGCTATCTCCCAAACCACTGTTGAATGTGTAAATGAGCGTGGTTGCCAACTCCCCCCCCGATGTCTTTTTGTTTTATGCCATTTTCCATTATATTTTTTACTTTTCTTTTGTGGAATTTTCCGTAGACGACCCCCTTTTCCCTTCTGTGACAGTGTTTCTTTGTTTCTCCGAACCCAAGATTGTTCCCACTTTTTTTTTTTGCCTTTTCTTTTGGCATCCTTGGGTTCGTTCTTCCTGCCTAAGATGACCCCCTTTTTTTCCGTGCACGATGAGTGACCACAATGAAGGACGTGTACCCACACCCCCCCCCTGGGGTTTTCCGCATTGCGTGATTTTCCAATTTTCCCTTACCCTTTTAATGTGAGGACTTGTGACTTTTGACCCTTTTTTCCCTTTCTTCTATTCGTTTGTTTGTTTTAGCGCTCTTCCCTTCCTTTGCACCAAATATCAGGTCCATTTTCATGAGAGGCCGCCTTTTTTTACCCCAATCCGCGAACCTCGGGACCCTACCCCTTTGTTTTGGTAATCTCCCTTTTTCACCCAATTTAATATCAGTCCCTCTTGTACTTCGGCGCCCTTTGGTCCCGACAACGCCCCTGGCCCCCCATCACAGTACTTTTTTTGCCCGATTTTGCTTTCCTTTGCCACCACTGTCAATTCCCGTACGTCCTTCTTCACCCGGCCACCCCCCCCAAGAAATTCACCCGCTCCCCTGATGCATTCTGGCTAACCACAAGGCCTCTGAAGCTGATCCCCCCCCTCCTAATTTCCCCCGTCCAGGGGTTTGGGTGGCTCCTCTTCTTGACGTCCCCTGTGCCCCACGGTTCGGAGGTCGACTTTCTCTTTTTTCATGGCCGGTTTGCTTGTAAACCTGTGAATGTTTTTTTCCTATCGCATGTTGTCCGTTTTTTTTCTTTTCCCCTCCTCCGTGCCGGTTTTTTGCCTGTTAATCCCTTTTCGTTGGTTGCGGCCCTGTCCACTTTTTTCCCTGCACACAACTTTCCCCTGCAATCCACCAGTATTTACATCCATCTTGCTCCGGGCCTTCTCCCCTTGGCGGGTCCCCGCCACCCATGTCGAGCTCACCCCGTGACTTCAACCAGGGCCCCTGACGTTGGCCTCGACGTTGCTGTTCCGGTCGCCTCAAGTTTCTTTTTTTAAAACAGTTTCCCTGCCTTTTAAAACTTTTTTTTTTTCCTTCCCTCCGATGTGAACGTGCGGGGGTCAATCCAAGGACCGACATAAATGATTGCAGCCTGATTTTTTTGCTGGGCCCTCTCCCTCCCAAAGTTATAAACCTGGACATTCCACCCCCTTCTTTTCAGTTTCTTGGCTAATTGGTTTTCCCCCCCCCCCGATTTATCTCCCCAATCATTTCCGTTCCTTTTGGTGTCTCTTTTTGCCAGGTGTAGTTTTCCCTTTTTCTTTCCCCACCCCCTCTTTTTGTCTGACACTTTTTTTTTTTTCCTACCCTGAACCCCGCCAGTTTCTTTCCCTCCCCAGTTTGTTGCCCCATTAAGATTTTGAGGATTTGTTCCCCCTTCAGCTTGACAGAACTCCCCTTTGGCGTTTCATTACTGATCATGTTTAGGGTCTGTACGCCCCTGCCCAAAAGTCTCCCTGATCTGGGCCGAGTCCACCCGCGCCCCATAAAAGTTGACTCTACCACTCGTGCATAACTTCTGGTCCTTCCCTGATTCCGCCAAGGCTTCCCTTGACAGCCGTCCACCCCCACGTTTCGCAGAATATCCTTTTCCCCAGTTATTTGTGCTTTTTTTCCTGCGTACAAAACATGCGTCCCCAAAACCCCTGGTACCGTGCACCCCCCAAAAATTTTTGCCTCTTGGACGAACACGGCCCCTCTTTTCCTTATCCCCCTGCACAGCCTACATTTTCCCTTACCTGTTTCCCGGGGCGGGTGTGGTGTGGGGTGTTGGGGGGGGTGGTTGGGGGGGGGTGTTGGTTTGGGGTTGTGTGGGGGGGTCGGTCTGGTGGGTGGTTGCACCATCCGTATTTTCGCCGTTTGGCTCATCCGGCCTCTCCAAACACATCAGTGCGCCCCCCTTTTCCTCTTTGCTTTTCCCCCCCTCTTCTTGTCATTCACACCACCCCCGTGTTTTCCTTCCCACACCCGTTTTCGACGCAAATGGTGGCGTGGTTTCTGTTCTGGCCCCCCACCCTCAACCCCCCTTGAACCCCCACCGCGAGCCACATGTCACCCCCCCCAAAAACCAACCCCTCAAAAATAGTTACCAATCCTTTACCAGCTTCGTCCCGTTCAAATCGACAATTCCCCCATTTTCTATTTTCCTTGTCCTCCCCCACCCGGGTAATTTGTCGGGTCAGCTGCCCACCTGTCCTTTCATCTTTCCGTTTTTTTTTTCCTTTTTGTTCGTTGTCGTCTTTTTGCAATAGTCTCCACCTCGCTTTCTTTTACCGATCTGCCAGGCTTCTCTACCGCTCCCCGGCAGGTTTTCAGGGAGCCTTTTTTTTTCTCCCCAACCTTTCGTGTCCCCCTGAAGTCGTCAGGAAAGGGTTCGTAGAACCTGTTCCTCCTTTTTTGTACACCAAACCCCAGTCCCAGTTTTGGACCTCCGTTCCGTACTCTTATGGCATCCCCTTGCCTTGAGACCCGACGGTCCAGATCCTGTTTCGCGGTTACACCTTTTTTTTGCCATCTAAGTTTCACTCAGGCTCCCCCACCCCCCGACAGTGCCCCCCCCATATGACATGGTTTCTTGCTTTTTATGGTACTCCGTTTTTTTCTCAGATTTTTTTTTTTTTCTTGAGACTTTCTTCCCCACCAGATCTCCCTTTTTCGTGCCTCAGGCTACTCGTTCGACTTGTCTTTTTTCCCCATCTTTTCTGAATCCTTCTTTCAATCTGTTACCCCAACCCCCCCCCTGGAACAGCTTTTTTCAATGGGTTCATGGCTTTTCTGCCTTACCTTAGCACCCGCTTTCGTCAGGCCTTGAATTTCGCAACCCTGGCCGTCTTTTACTCGCTTCCTCCTCCCCCAACTTAATACTTGTTTTTTTCCCACCTGCCCCCTGGTGTTTTTTTTTCCGATCCCGCGGTCAAATTCTGATTCTTTTGTTGTCCTCTTGTTATTCATGTTTTTCTCTTAGATGGCCAAGGCCATTTTTTCTTTTCCCTTCCTCCCTGGTTTGACTGTGCCCACAATTGCCCCGATGCTGATGGCCCCCTTCAACTTTCCCTTCGCCCTTTTTGTTCTTTTCCCCAACGTGAATTGGGTTTACTCTCTCCAGAGGCTTCTCCATGGCCCTGCGTCCCACTTTTTGGATTTTTTTCACCAAGGAACCCGTCCCGTTTTCTTTCCCTTGCTTCGTGTTCTTTTAAACGTACCCGAAAGACCGAAGGCGGCTGTTTCTTCTGGGTTTGGTCCCAGAGTTGAGTCTCCTTTTTGCCTAACCATTGGAAATTGAGTCACTTTTTTTCCCACTTTTCATTTTCACACTCCCCCCCCATTGAGGCACCCCACCCCCCCCGAGTTTCACCCCGTTCCCCCCAAGGTTAGTTGCCTGATTGACTTTCCAACGAGCCCCAGCGCAACCACCAAGTCTGGAAATCTTCCTTCTCCCCCGGTGTGGCTCCTTGCCCTCACATCACCGGCGCTTTTTTTTTTCCACCAAACTTTTGCCACTTGGGGTCGATACCTTGTTTTTTTTTGGTGCTTGTGGTCTCGTTTTCTATGGCGGGGTCCGAACCTTCATCGTTTTTGTCCCATTCCCTCCAAAAACTTCCCTAAGACCTGCTTAATTTTTCTGAACTGGAACCACTGCCGTCCCCCCCCTTTTACCTGTTTGTTGAAATGTAAAACAACATGGCCTGTCGTCCTTTTGATCCCCCCGCCCCCCCCCCCCAATTTTTTTCCCTCCCCTGGCGCTTTTTCTGGCTGAAACATCCCTGCTTTTTTCCTCCTATCTTTTCTTGTGTTTTTTTTTCTGGTGAACCCCCCTATGATGAGTTTCGCGTCTTCCCCCTGGCCCCCCCCCTAAGTAATTACTTTTTTGGTTTGTGGCGGGTGGTGCGATTTCTCCTGCCGGCACCCCCCCCATTTGTTTTTCATTCCCTTCTGTACGGTTTGGCCAGGTCGCAAAGTCCTCCGCCCCCGTTTTTGCCCGCTGACCATCCCGTTCTGTTTTTCGACATTTTTTCTTTTATTTCAACCCGTTTCCTAGCTCTGCGCCAGCCTTTCCCCACCCCGCCCGAAAACCGGTTTTCGAGCCCGTTGTGTCTCCCCGGTTTGGGCCCCTGTGGAGTTTGCCCTCTTAGTGTGATCCCCTTTTCCGTACGTGCTTTTTTCCCATAGCTTTCCCATCCACCGGTTTTTTCTCTGGCTTCTTATTCAACCTTTTTTCCTGGCACCCCCTTACTGTCCCTTTCTGATTTTAACCCCAGCTATTGCGTTGGTCCCCTCATTGTTTTTTGGTGCAATGGCAGTTTTTTTTTCATAACCAACTTTATTCCTTTTCCAATTAGTTCCCCCCCCCCCCCAAAGGTCCTCCCTCGACGGTTCACAACACGAAAAAAGCGCCTTCGGTCTTTTTTTTTCCGGGGGAACCCCCAACGCCCTCCCCTGTTTACATCAGTCCCCCCTCGCGTGCGTTCTTTTTTTGAGTTTTCTGGTCGGTCACCGCCTTCGATTTCCCCCCCCAAAGTTCTCCTTTGCTATTTTGACTTGCTTGCGATTTCCCTTTCCCGCCCCCCCCCCTCTCCTTTAATTTTCCCCCCAAGTCCACCCCCGCTTGACTTTTAATTTTTTTTTTCGCCCAGCCTTCCTTGGACCAACCAGGTCTTCCCAATGCCCCACCCCCAAAGATCATACCTGTGCCACTTTTTTGGAATTGGCTCTCTCAATTCCCTGACAACTTCCCCCCCCCCCATTCCTGGGTTTGCCAAACCCAGTATTCTTTCCTTTCGTTTCATTTCCTTGCCCCTACGCATGCCCGAGGTTTGCTTTGTTCCGTTCTTTGACAGCCTCTCCGCTTGGTTATTGACCCAGTTCTTCCGGTCTACCCCTTTTCTTCTCTTTCCCAGCGTTTACCCCCTACCCCCAGTGACAGTACTTTTTTAATGTCGTTTGTCGCGAGCATTTGCACGGCGGATTCTTCCCCTGATGGTTTCAATGACGCATTACCCCACTTGAAAATTTATCGAATCTTCCACGGTAACCACACAACCCGCGATCTGGTTTGGGGACCGCAGTCCCCCCTTCCCAACCCCCAAGGGAGCGCTTCCCCACGAGTCTTCCTTTCCCCGCTGCAATTGAACTTCGAGGATTCCGCGATGGTTTTTTCCCTCCCTTGAATTTTTTCCCCACGGTTATTTTTTCGAGATGGCCCTGCCGTGGTTGTGTGACCGGTTTTTTTTTTAAGATTTTTTTCCCCTTTGTAACCGGCGCCGGTATTTCTGTCCTCGCTTTTTGGTCTTCCACCAACAAGGTTTTTTGCTTACGGCGTCACGTCCCGTAAGGCTTTGTTTCCTGCAGCCCGTTATACTGAACCCCACCCTTTCCCCCACTAACCCCTTCATTTCTTTTTTAAGTTTTTTTTGCAGGGCAATTTTCGGCAAGTGTAAAGACCCACAACATGTGTTACCCCAGCTGTGCCGTATAGTCTCTCCTTGCTTAGAAGTTTATCGATTTTCTCGGTTCTCCTCTTGTGGCTTTTAACCCTTCTTGCATTTTGCCCCCCCCCCACTGCCGTAACCTTTTCCCCCTCTGTCTTTCGATGCCACCCCCTCCCGACCCGTGTTTGACGCACCCCCCCCGTGTGTGGTATGGGCCTTCCTGCCCCAAGCCCTCATTAAGCCTCCATCTTTTTGTGCCTTTCTGTGACCCCCTCCCCTTTGTTGATTGGTGTAAGTGTGGGGTTCCCCTTTCATTCCCCCACGCCAAATGTTTGTTTTTCCCTCAAAACTGTTGCTTACCCATTTTGTTTAGACTTGTTTTCCGATGGCATCCCATCCTCTCAATTGGGGTCTCGTTTTTTTTTCTTTGATTTGCCAGCACCCTTTATAAAAACTCCTTTTGTTATTTGTTCCCAGCAGTTCCCCTCAGGCGGACAGGAGGTTAGCACTTGTCCCTGATCCATGAATTGTTGTGGTGCTCCGTTTTGGTTTTTCAGTTTTTGATTGGCGCTGCCCCCCCCACCCCCACACTACTGGTAACCAGATACAGGTTGCTTGGGACTGCTTCTTCCACAAACTGTAGAAGTTTTCGCTGTGTCCTGCCTTTTTAAAATCTTTTTGATTGTTTTTTCCCCCCCCTAGCCTTTTAGTGCTTGCGGGGAGGGCACATTTTTTGAAGTTTTTTATTTTTTGGAGGTTGGGTTTTCCCTTTTCCCAGTCACCCTTCCGACTCATAGGCCCCTCCCGCTTGTCCTTTTCCCCACGACGTCTTTCCGCCACCTTGAGGGGTTTTACCAACTTGGGTATTTTCCTTTCCCTCTGCTTTTTCTTTCTTCGTTGCAGACGCCCTGAAGGTGGCGGTGAAAGGACCCAACCCTTCTTTATCCCCATTCACGGTTCCCCCCCCATCTGTGTGGTTCCTGGCACATTTCTTTGTACGAAGGTTTCCCAGAGGGACGTCCGTTTTTTTCTGGACATTTTTTTTTCATTGTAGGTTCGATTGGGTCCAATTACATTTTCTGCTCCTTTTCTTTTTTTGTTGGGATTCCACCCTACTTTCAACAGTATTTTGACTCCCGTTTCTTTTCAACCCCACCAATGTTTTTTATTTTCTGGCACACCCTTTTAGACCTCACCTAGAAGTGAACTCCCCACGTAGATTCCATTTCCCGGATGGAGTTCTTGAATTTTTTTGTCTGACCGATATGAGGGTCCTCCTTGAGGTAATGACATTGAAGCCAGGCCCCCCAGATTGAGTCCTATGTCTGTCCAGATTGTACTTTTTGGTTTACCTTCTTTCATCAAACCCCCCCACTTTTGGGCCTATTTTTTTTCATCATTTTTCTGAAACATCTTTTTTTCCAAACCGGTGCGGCGGGCCCCTTTCGCGCTTGGTTGGCGCACACCGGCGGGCCATGCTCTATTCCCCCCTTTTCCCCCATTGGGTCCCCTCCCTCTTTGAATTAAGGACCCCCTTCTTTGGGATGCCGGCCCCCTGCTTTTTCCTTCGCCATATAGTCCACCACCCCCCAAGGTTTACATGTACCTTTTCTCGTTTTTGACCCGTTTACAGGGCTTTTTGTTTTTTTTTATGCAGACGTTCCCTTCTTGATTGAGTTTTCCTTGCTGGTTTTGTCCATTTCCTGACGTCCCCCCTTTCGGGACACCCTGTGACCTTTGTCGGTAGTCCCCTTTTTGGCCAATCTTTCGGCCCCACTTCTATGGACTGTCCTTATTTGGCGTTTTTTTTGCGCACTCCTCCAGGATGGGGTTCACCATCGCCTTCCTGAGTTCCAAATTGGAACTTTTCTCTTTCAACCTCCCCCAAGGGGGTTAGGGTCGCTTTCGCGGATTGATCAAGCCATTTTCCCATTCAATGGTGTTTTGAATTTCTCCTTTTTGTGCATGACAAATCTCTTCTATTTTCACCTTTGTTTGTTTTTTTTCCCATAGCTATCGAATTTTTTCAAATTCCCCCCTTAACTCATTCCATTCCCCCTGGATTTCCCCCGGACCTCTTCACTACGTTAAGTGGTCGACCCGTTGGAACTCTAACACTCCCCCTTGGTTTCGACCCCGCCTTTCCATTCCCCCTAATTCTTCTTCTTTTGTCTTGCTTTCTTTCGGCGACGCCAACGCCCCCTGGAAACCACGACTGTCCCCCCACACCATCCTTTTTTTTCCTCGCTTTTCCCCCCGGCTGCTTCAACATACTCACCTCCCGATTCTGTCTTCCGGATTCCCCCAAATTCCCTTCACCCCGCTCCCAATGACTGCCCTCCTGTGGCCATCCCCCCCCCACCACAACTCTCTGTTTGAGCTGTTCCCTCCCTTTTCATTACCCCAACTTCCCTGTTGGTTGTCTGTGTGAGTTTTTGCCAGACACCTTTCCTAACAAAAATTTTGACACCACCTACCCAATGTTACCTGTCATCAAGTTTTTCCCTACTTTCCCAGCGCGTTTGGTTAACACATCTGTTTTTGTCCTGTGTTGTCCCCTTAGCATGGTTCTTCCCTTTTCGCTTTTTCTTGGCCGCCGATGGTTTTCAACTATCTCTCTTTTTTTTACGCGCCCCACCTGGGTAACAGCTGGTACAATTTTTCCACCCCAGACACCCCCCCCAATCGTCAATCCCCCCTCCCCCCCTTTAATCAGTCGTCCCCATTCCCCCCCCTGCCTGGCGTGCACCACTCACCCCTGTGTTTTATGTGCTCCCTCCCACTTTTCTTTACCTCGCTGTCATTCCTCGCAGTTTGTTTCATTAAAGTTTGGCGAAGACCTGACCCAAAACCCGTTTTTTTTTTTCTTTTTTAAAACGGGGCCGCAACTCACTGACCAATTTACCCATGTTTTTTTTGTCATCCTCCTTAAGATTTTTGGACTCCAAGGCCCCCCCAACCCCCCCCCCGCCCAAACGACCATTTTCCGAAAGATTTTTCATGTATGTTGTCAATCTTACCGACACAAACGTCGCCCCAGCTCCATTGCCAGCCAAACTTCTCCTCTGTTTCCTACGTTCCCCCCCCCCCCTTCTCCCACGATAATCCGCCCATTCCTTTTCCTTTTTCCGTGTTTTGTTTTTGTCTAACG
>Ga0179593_1289002_pt1 | contig 13332 bp, 13 predicted proteins | sample CZODoug2_1_08_16_FD_185931 | JGI IMG/M metagenome (GOLD analysis project Ga0179593, IMG submission 185931) | Vadose zone soil fungal communities from Angelo Coast Range Reserve, California, USA - CZODoug2_1_08_16fungal (PacBio error correction) | ecosystem: Environmental > Terrestrial > Soil >... | reverse complement strand
GCTTCTTTTCCCCGAGTATGGCCGTTATTCCCCTCCTTTGACCAAATATCTTCTGCGATTTCATCCAAGGGACCGCGGTCTTTCCTTTTTTTCAATACCCTTGAATTCGTTAAGGATTTCTTTAAGTCTCCTCTTCTCTCTTCTGATCATTTTCGCATTCTACCAACGGCCGGTTTTTTTCGCTGACCTTTGCTTTTTTCCGATTCTTGACGGTTTCTTCTCCCTTGGCCTGCGAGTTCCATTTTTTTTCTAATAAAAACACAAGGTAAGCCCCCTTTTTTTCTTTTCCCTTTTCGCACTGTTCCTATTCCTTTCCATTGATCATGGAACTTGTCTTCCGCAACCCTTTTCAACATCACTAGATTTTTTCCCTTAATATCGCTGAACGATTTTAATTCCTATTGAACCATCTCTTGCTTATACCCAAAGTAAGCCGTTCATTTAGGACCATTTTGTATAAGGCGTTCTTAATCTGGTTTCCAGGATCCTCCACTTTCCCCTCCGAAGTTCTGACGAAGGGGAGTTTTTTCCAGATTCTCAGGCTTCACTTTTTTTTTCCACTTTTCCTGTTTTCTAGGAATAGCTCGTTTGAAGACGTCCGCCTTTTACCGAGACACGTGAATCTCCTCCTTTCCCCTTTCCCCCTCCCCCCCCTTCTTTCTCTTTATGGTCGTTACAGGATTTCACCCAAGTCCACGATGTGTTTTTCCTTGAACGATCACCGTATTCTGCTTTGAGGTCAAGTACCCTTTTTTGACTCTGGATTCTCTGACACGGATCTCCCCTCCTACTCTTGTTGTTGAGAGATTTCTAACTCTCTTTGTTTCCTCCCCTTCCTTTCTTCCTTTTCCTTGCAATAAGACCTCTCTTCGTCTTTTCTTATCAATCGCCCACCCGCGTTTCCCTTGAGCCCTTCCGTCCCTTTTTTCCCTTCAGAGAAACAGTACTGTTGCGTGCACCCTCTACCGGTAACTTAGTTGCACTTGGCATTTTTGGTCGGGCGAATTTTTTTTACCTTTCCCCCCCCTTTCGAGCCGGGAACTTGTTCTTCATTTTCCCTTTTTTTACCCCTTTGACCATGCAGACTTAGTTCACCCTTTGTACGTCGGTGGCTCTACTATTTTCTTGCTGCGCCATTCCCCCCCTAGATTTTTTTGCGCGGGATCCAAATTCCAGAAATTTGCCGGATTTCCTCTCCTCCCATCTCATTTTTCGGCTTTTACTGCGCCCTTCTTCCCGTTTACAGCCGGCGTCCTTTCGATTTTCCACCTGGCTTTCTTTCACTTTTCATTTGCTTAAGGGACTACCCGTTTCGATGTCCTGTTTCCTTCAACCCACTTGTTTTATTCACTTCTTCTTCCCCCATACATGCGAACCCCAGCCCTTGTCCTCCTTACCCGTAAAGTCTTTTACTGTATACCCCGGTGGTCCATTCCAGCACCCCTTCAGATTTCTCATTTCCGATGACAAATCAATAAAGCCGCGCTTTTCTATCCTTCCCCCTCGATTACGTATTACTTCCCCCTCGGTCTTGCTCCTCTTTCTTCAGAAATTCTTCATATCCATATATATGCTGAACGTCTCCGTCATCCCTTTTCCTCTGCGCCGTTCCCTCCCCCTTTCTCTTCCCTGTGGGCAGGCTACAAAAGGCGCTTTTTTCTTTGGTTTCCCACTGTCAAGGACTTTATTGCGATTTCTTGCCACGTCCCACCCCTTCACCATTTCGTGCTTTGCCTTCGCAATCGGTAACTATTCGCGAGCCGCCCTCATTTTTCGTGCAATAAGGCCGCGGTCCCCTCAGACCCCACCTTTCTCTCCTATGTTTCTTGATTTTCCCCAAGGCCCATTTGCGCTTTCGGTCAAGGTACCGACAACCCTGCATCTCGCCACTTCGAGGTCAAAGCCCCTCTTTTCCGCAAGCTCGGCGAACAGTTTTCTTCTTCTTTCATCACCACCGCGCCTCTATCTCTTAGTTCCACGCTCATTTTTCCACTGTTTTTTTTAGAACTTAAAAGTGCTCGACGTGTTCCTCTTACCCCGTAGTCTTGTTAGCGTTCGAGCCCCATTCGCTTCTTTTCCCGCGAAAAGGGTCTCACCCCTTTCGCCCTAATCAATGCCGTCCAGACCAATCTTTTCCAAAGGATTCGGCCTTTTTCCCTGTTATTGGTCTCCTACTTCTCCTTTGGCCAGAAGAGCCAGAGCTGTTTGCGCCTTTTTTTTTTTTTTTTGGTTTTTTTGTGTTTTTTGTCTTCCACAATTTTCCCAGATACCCCTGAGGGCTTCCCCCCCCGAAGGAACAGTCGTCCCCCCTTCCGGCCGGTCAGTTGAACCTGAGGAGTTCTTTTCCACCTTTCAGCAATTCTTTCAGTGTAAGCGCGATCGATGGCAAGGTTTTCGCCGCGTGTTTAGTTTCGAGAGGGCTACTTTCTCGCTAGCTGCTACCCCTCCCCTTTTTCCTCCCTCTTTCGTGGTACGAGTCATCCTGGACCGACCCCTTTTTCCTTCCCTCAATAAAGACCTGCCCCGGCTCTACTATGTCCGGTCTTGCCTGTCGGTTGGCCCTTTTTTTTGAAGTATTTTTTCTTTTCCACGTGGCGTACAAACTTTTCTGCCAAGCCTCCTTCTCCCCCCCTTCTATACCTCTTGTCCCCTCCTTTGGTATTGACGACGCGCTTCCTCCCTCGGTCCCTGTCCCCCAAGACCAGTCTATTCCCATCACAGAGAACCCTAGCCATTTCCTTATCCCGTTAGTATCCCTTTCCGCCGCCCCCGCAATTACCCTTATCCTTTCTCTGGAGCTTCAGCTTTCCCCCTCCTTGTCGCGGTTACCCTCCATAACAAGATGTCTCTGGGCTACGATCTCTTCTTAACTTGTCGGTATCTCTCTTTTCTCCTGGTTGTTTTTTGTTTCCCTTTTTCCCTCAACTCGAAATACGACTTTCTTTCCCCTTTTTTTTTCTCTTCCCTCGCTCCCCCTGATTGGCAGCGACTCAGTGACCTTTCTGCGGAAGGGCGAACAAGTCCCGATTTGGTTACTGGTGGCGGGAACGTTACCCTTACCCCCGAACGTATAACTTGCTTCTACTTCTTTCCCCCCCTATCCTGTTGACGTTTACCGACACCTCAGGCCTCTTACCTCTCCGAGTCTTCAACTCGTTTGCGTTTTTCCCCCTAGGTTGTCTATGCAAGCTTTTCTCTGTCTGCTGTCCCCTCTGTGGACGCCGTACCTTCGACACAGTGACAATTGATCCTGCCTTTGCCAACTTGCCCCTACATCCCCTCTTCCCCCTGCGGATGTTACGGGGCATATTTGATTTCCATCCGTTTCCCCGGTAGTGATTCCCCTCGTCTTCCCTCCCTGGGCCTATTCGCTATGAGTGAGCAGCTTCTTCTTCTTTTTTGACCAGAGCCGAGAACCCTGTACACACTCGGAGCAAGCGTAGAACCTCTTTTGGTGAATCGCGACATCCCCTCGCGAGCATCTTCCCAGCCCAGTAATCTTTGTTTTCCATTTGATTACCTTGAGACTCGATTATTGAGCGGTGACTGTCTTGGGAAGCCATGCCAACCCTTCTCGCCCAACTTTTTTCCTCTTTTTCCCCTTCTCGCACGCGCCTCTTATGGTCCACCACAGACCTGAATATCTGCATTTTCGGCGAACACCACAGATTCAGTTTCTGCATCTTTGCTTTCCGTCTGGGTCGCTTCGCGGGATTTATCTATTCTTCTACTCCTTTTCGCTTAGTCCTTCCCCCTAAGATTCGCCCTAAAGCCGGGTGGCTCGCCAATTTTCGGCACCCTGAGCCCTGGATTTTAAGTCAGACCTTTTTTTTTCAGTTTCATTCGAAAATTCTGCTGTTTTAATGCCTTCCCCTTTTTTTGCCGCTTGTGGGTTTCTCAAGAGCCTTCGCCCTGCTTGGCCGGCGATGGCGCGCTTTGTGCGCCCCCATCTTTCCTTGCTTTGGTTCAGGGAAACCTTTTTTTTCTCCGTTTTGTAATCTCCAGACCTCTTTTCCCCCTCTTGTTCCTTATCCCTTCCTCCCAAGCACGAGAATTGCGGCGGGCCTCGTTTTTTGGCGTACCACATCCCGTTGTTGCGGTCAACTTTTCCCTCCTCGCAAGGATTCTTTTTTGCATACCAAGCAGCCGATCTTTTTGAGTCCCCCCTCCCCCCCTCCTTTCTCGACCCCTGCTTTTCCCATTCTTCTGAGCCCAGACTTGCTCGTGCGTCCCGGCGATCTTGGCGTTTATCGTCCTTGGGCAATCCGGGATTTCCCGCTCGGACAAGACCTTGACCGCGGAAATTTTTTTCGCGGTTTTTTCCTTCACAGAGCAGCGCGCTTTTCCTTGAGTTCGGGGATATCTGATTCCCGACCAGGGGAGCGTTCTTTGAATGGAATTTGGGTCTCTTGATGCCCTCATGTTTTCTCCCCCCGTTCTGGTTTAGCATGTCCCTGCTTTTCCCAAACCCCCGTCTCCTTTTTCGTCAAGGTTCGAAGCTTGCCATTCTCCTGAATTGCTATTCACGATCACTACACCATTCCGCCGCGCATGGAGTTTAACGCGTGATCCTTTTAGTACGGATGAAAATTCCTGCTTCCTTCTGTATAAAACCCCCCTTCTCTTTTTTCCATTTGATGGACCCCGTCGGATCAGGTTTCTGTCATCTCCTTCCCAGCTTGCAACCCTGCAGTCTCCTTTTTACCACTGAAGAGGAGAAGGATTTGTGACCTTCCTCGCCCCAACGTCCGCGCCCTTTCTTTCTCTTTTATAAGACGCCCGCCCTGCCCCTTCCATTTTTCACCCCCTATTGCACGCAACCCCTCTTCCCCTTTTTTTCAGGCAGGCTGAACCTCCCCTTAGTGTATCCCGGAACGATACGAGATGCTTCTTTACCCTAAGGCCCCAACTTCCCTTAGTTCCGTCAGAGGATAGATTCAACTGAACCTCTCTTTCTCCTCGTTGGTTGTTTCTGAGTCCCTTCTCCGTTTAATTCATCAAACTGGCCCTGGCGGTTCCTTCATCCCCCCCTCCGATTCTTCAGTTGCATCAATAGATCCCTTTTTTCCCCTCCCTCCTGTAATTCCATGAGTGAGAAGAGACCATTCCTTGGCACTTCGTTCATTTGCATTAGGATTTCAATTGCAGTGTTGCGATTTTCGGTTTCCCCTTTTTTCCCCCGTTTCGCCCAAGACTCTCTTTGAACCCTGGATAGCATGATGTGCACCCCAAACCTTTTTTCCCCCCCCTTCGGAATCCAGTTCTTAGGGTCCTCCTGTGGCGCTAGTGAGCGAGTTCACCACGCTCGGACCGCACAACCTGCTGTCCCTTTTGATTTAGTCTACGCACGAAGTCCTCTCCTCCGGTCTCGTCTTTTCAGTTCTTACCTGGCGTTCTTTTGGTGTTCCAAATGGCCACGCCCACTCTTGCATAATCTGCCCGCTTTTCAGTTACGGTTTCCGGACCCTTTATCTTTCTCCCCCCCATACATGCAAAACTCCCTTCCCTGGGCTCCTCCACAGATCCACTTGTACTTTCTCGGAGCCTATCTTGCAAATAACGCCGCCGTTGCAGACTTCGTATATCAACGACCTCCCCTGTCTTCTTTTTCTTTTCGCCCCTCATTAAAGATCCGGTCCCTGTCCCGTCTTTCTCCGAGCTCCTCCGCTATATTCGATAAATGCCCCACCTCTCTGCTGCATTGTTCCCGCCGCTGCCTTCGTGCGCTGCTCCGAGTTTTCCAGCAGTTCTCTCACACTTTTGGCTCCGCTTGGTATGAACCTGTGATCTTTCCCTCTATTGCGCACTTTCCCCAACCTGCACCTTCGGGAGTGATGTTCGCCAAGGAGCCGCTTAGGATAGAGGCCGCCGTCAATGTATTCTTTGCCTTTACGCATGCGCCCTTCACCCCCTTTTAATGGATCTTGGAGAGTAAAAACCTTGGCGCCTCCTCCCCCGCCCACCCATCTCCCTCTTTCCCCGACGAGTGTACCCCCGCAAACATCGCGCCCCCTTCGCGGCTTCTTGCGTTTTTTTTCCCTCCTACGCCCTCTTCCCTCGATTCTGGACAGTTCCCGCGATTTAACTGTTGGGTAGCACTTTCTCCCTCCGCGCTCCTTCCCGTGTCATTCCACTTGCCGAACCGCTGTCTTTTTTTCGATGCGGTGACATTGTCCTAGTCTTTTCTTTTCCCAGGCTGACCCCGCCCCTTGCCCAACAGTAAAAGCTTGACTTTCCCAAAGGAATGCCCCGGAATCTTTTTAAATGGATTTGTCTTTGTCCGCCCCCTTCCCTGCCTTCTTTCCCCTCCGCTAAAGTGTCTCTTTTCGCTGTCGTGTCTGTCATTCTCACTTTTCTGCTTTTTTGTTTTGTTGCGTTCCCGAAGCCCTTTTCACTCTCACGTCGGAAGTAATTTCACACAACCCCTCTTCCTTTTTTCCAGTCCCCCCCTCCCCGGCCTAGAATGCAGATCTTTTTCTCCCTGTCGCGGTTCCGTGCTCTTCGCTTCTTCCCTCTCGAAGTCGATCTTCTTTCAGTCTTTCGATAGAGAGCGTCTCCCATATTCCTCCCTTTCCAGATGGAGCCCGTATGCATCCTGGCCTAGAAAAATATTGATAAGAACTCAAGACTGCCCCGGCTCGCCAGCCTTGGTACCGGTCGACTTCCTTTTTCTCCTCATCTTTTTCAAATAAAGTGGTACCCCCCGTTAACATTCTCGAATCTCCTCCAAGCATGACCTTTTTGAGTCCTCTTTGGCGTCCCCGTCTGGACGACCCGCCCCTTACTCTCCGGAGTCCCTTTTGTAAAAGTCAAGAACAGGATCTTTCCCTCATAGTTCTGCAATGTGACGGCCCAGTTCGGTGAGAACCCGGGTTAGACCCTGCATACCCCCCCTCCATTTTTCTAAATGAGTTCGCGCCTGCTCGCTCCCAGTCCTTGCTCTCGCTTTTAGTCCCCAACCTATCCGGTTTTTCGCTCTTTCGTTTTGATAATATCTCTACTCTTTTCCCTCCGTTTTTTTTTTTTTCCTGTTCTATCCCTCGTTTTCTCCCTTCCCAACTCCCTTCCTCTAAAGTCGAGTTTCCCTTTTTTTTTGCTGGCCGGGGAGCGAGCCTGAAGCTTTGTACGCGCATCCGCGCGCGACCCGCATTTTTTTGGTATCTTTCGGTCCCTGGTTATCCTCCGGATAAGGCATCTGGATTCTTTTGGTTCAAATATCCTGGGCTACAGTCCAAAGCCCTTCGGCGGAGATGGAAGCGCTCTTCCAGACCGCTTGCCTCTGTTGCTGAAATTTTCATGCTTTCTTCGCTTCCCCCCGTTTTTTTTCACCACTTTTCCTATAGACAAAAGTTCCCCTGGATTTCTCTTTTTAGAACGTCTGACTCCTCCTCTAGTGCGGACTACTTTTTTTGATTTCATCGGTTTGGTTTGTTCGTTCCTTCCTTTTGCAGGGTTGAACTAGTATAACATTGGACTCTTTTTTTGAGCAGCGCCCTCTTTCTCCTCTCTTCGAAACCCTTCCGCCCCCACATCGCCTGCTTCCGTCACTTGCCCGCTATTCCGCGCTTTCTCCCTCCCGCGGTGACAAAGACAAGGTCCGCCTCTTCGACGTAGAGTTCTTGAGCGTGACCGCTGCCCAGCCCTGAAACCCAACATTTATCGCTCCATATTTTTTTACGAACTCTTCACGAACACTCCCGAATGCTGATTTCGCCCCCGACATCATTACCGTAGGCCCCAAGAAAAAGCCCTTCCATTCTTTTCTTTTATTTGGGCTGTCCCTCTTCTGGATCCGTCGCTTTCTGGCGCTTCGGGCTTCCTTTACGCGTTAGCATGCCTGTTTTTGCAAGTGATCGGGTCCGGTGGTGGCTAGACAAGTTGCCTTTTCCGAAAACTTCTAGCTTGTTTTCTCCCCTACGTGCCCACTACTGTGCCTCCAGGAAAGATTCGCGTGTTCCTTGCTTAGTCCCGAGGAGCGGTTTTTTTTATAGATCAGCCCTTCGCTTGTTCCGTGGATTTTTCTGTATTGCATCTCGTCTTTTCGTGAACCTTTCAAGCGCAAAGTTGCCGTTATTTTCCTCTCACATTCCTGGAGCATGTTGACTTCTGGTTTACCTTCGAATGCTTTGTCCAACCCCCTTTTCCTTGATTTAGAGGATAAGGTTTACCTACCACTTTTTTGCTTTTGCTTGGAATTTGCGCCCTCCTGCAAGAGTCTTTACTAGTTTTCAGAACACATTTCCTTTCATTTTCAGCCTGCAGCAACTTTAATTGATCCTCAGATTGATTCCCTCCCCGGGTCGAGAGCCTCTGGGGAGTCCTCCTCCGATATGATCGACGTTACATTCCTTTGCTTCGGGACCCCTGTCGTACGTACTCCCTGACTGACGGACTTCTTTGTGGAAGCGAGAGCTCCTCTCTTTCGTTAGTGGCTATTCGTTACCCCAGAGTTTCCGGCGTGATTTTCAAGAGGCTCCGGTAGACGTCGTGCCGTTCATGGCGCCAATTTTTTTTCGTTTCCCATTATTTCTTTCTTTCAACAAAAAGTGTCCCGTCCCCCCGACGTTTCGACTTTCCCTCTCATTAAAGAGGGCTTCCAGACCTTTCCCCCCATCAAGCCGGGCGTACATTGCGTGCCCGGATGACCCTTTTCTTCCTCCTTTCAGCAAACTTTTTCTCCGTGCATGAGGACATTCTGTCCGCGCTGAAGCGGGGACGATTCAGCTTCCTTTTTTCCTTTCCCCGCCCAGCGACGAGTCCGCGAGGGTTTGGCCTCCTCCTCCTTCTTCATTGTTGAAATCAGGCTAGTTTCTGTCTCGTTCGAAGAAGTCTCCGCCGTTTCCTCCTTTCCAATGCCAATGCTCTTCCCTTCAAAGTTACCGCTGCCACCCAAGTCCCTTTCTTTTTCTTGCCGCCGAAGGCCAAGCTGAAACGTGATTTCTTTCCCGCAGAAGCCTCTGGCGGAGTTCCAATCCCACACCGCTTTTGTTTTATAGCTCTTACTCTATGCCCTTTTCTCTTTTTTTCCCCCTGTTTTTGAGACTTTTCTTATACTCCGTCCCTACTCCCTTTTTTTGAACTCCGATAGTCCTTCTGGTCCGCCCCCCCAATGTAGCGTGGCTCGCCGTACCCCGACCATGGAGAGCCCGGTACCCTTCCCCGATCTAAATTTGCACCTTATGCGTGTTCTAGGGCGACGTTTTTGATTTTGCACCTTTTGCCCAAAGAGAGCTGTTTGATCTCCCCTGGCGTTCTGATGGCACCCAAGTCTCCTGCGTCTCTTTCCCACTCCCTCTTTTGCTGGCTAATCTGGTTTCTTTTCCGGCATTTGCGTCAGTTCCGCGGACCTTAAACTTCCTAAATTACACGGCGCTTTTTCCTTCCCTCAAGAATGGTAGCTTCCGCCCTGTCCAGCGGCACCCCCTTAGTCTTCCTTCTTTGATTTGAGGTTTTTTGACAATGGATTTCTTTCCCCCTTTTCCTCCTGCCCGAATTCGTCAGCAGTTTCCCTCCCGGCAAAACTTGTTTTTCACGCGCCCAAAAATTACATGCTTTTTACCAAACCCCCCTTCTTTGCCCATGAACGTCCTCGCGTTCCCTGGTTGAGCTCCGGTCCAATAAAGACAACTCTTTCAGATCCAAAAGACCAACTCCATGCCGCCCCCCCCTTCCCCGCTTCCAGAATTACCGCTGCAGTTTCTCGTAACATGCGGGCTTTGCCTCCTCCAGGAGTTCCACAGCTAAGCCCTTGTCGCCGTCCGGATTTTTATAGTCTTTCTGGGAATTCCAGTAAGTCGTTTCACGCCCTTTCCGAGATGGTATGTCCCCCTTAAGTTATGGAGCTGCCGTTTCCGCCCCACGCATTCTTTTTGGAATGTAGAAAAGAAGGCGCCCCGCTTTTTGACGAGCCCCTGTCCCTGTTCATTTCCTTCCAGTGAGGTTACGCGATGATCTAGAATTACCCATTCGTATGTTTTGAGAGTATGGAGATTCCCCACCTGAACTTTGGCTTCCGACCCTCAAAAAGAATCGCTATCCTTGCTGACTTGATTTCCTCCACAAACTCGAGCCCATGTCTCTCCCAGATAGCGAACTTGTACATTCTTCCCCACCACAGCCCTCTTCCTCTGATTCCACCACATTTTTACTTTCTGACGGTTCGTTGTGAGCCAACCACAATAAGCGATTCTATTTTTTTGTTTTTTTTTTTCCCCCATTTCCGATCACATTGGTCCTCCCGCCCCTTTGGATGTTCGGGTTAGCCGGCCCTCCTCTTCCCCTTTAAAAGGAGTAGAATCGCTTTCCCATCCCAACCCCTTTTTTGAAAAAGCTGAAGATCCCAAAAGGATGTTCCCCTTGGAAATGGTCTTGGTCGTCCCTCTTGGACCTGCTGTCCGACTGCCCCTTCCTTTTTTAGAAGGAGCAGTTGTCGCTTGTCGTTGTTCCTTAATTCGTCCAACTGTACCCCTCTAATGTTTTGCAGGGCGTTTCACCTAGGACCTCTCGCATTTAAGATAGCATCCTTTCATCAGGTACCACCTATTCCCTTCTTGGGTACCCGCTTCCCTCCCTTTTGGTTCTTGTAAAGCGCTTTTAAACTTTCCAAGTGCTTCGGCGTTCGGTTTCCCAAGGAGTTGTTCTCATATTGAGCCCCTTTTTAGCTTTTTTCGAGCCGAAGAGTCCCGATGACTCTTCTACGTCTTTTTGGCCCTTTTTCTTCTGAAATCATCAATAATGCCCCTTCTACTTTTGTGCTCGGTAGCGTCTTTTTCTGCAAGTTGCGCCTCCAAGATCCCCCCCTTTCTTTTGAGCACTCACTTTGTAGGCTTCCAATCTTCCTCTCCTTATCAAGCATGAAAACGTCTTCAAGCGTCTTTTTTCGCTCCCGCGGTTGACGACTCTCCCTCTTTCATTCGTAACCGTCAAGACCAGTCTATTTTCCCCCCTGACAGTCTCTTCTTCAACGTCCGTCCTTCCCCCCACCCGAGTTTTACATTTCCGTCCCCGCACCCCCCCCCCTCCTCCTTCTCCACAGCTGTGATCTGCTTTTTTTCGGTTCCCCTTCTTCATTTACCTATTTCCGCTCTTTTCCCCAACACCGGGACCAGAGATTAGAATGGGTCGGATCTTTTGAAGTCCCCCTTTGGTCATTCTCTCTTCCTCCTCCCGTTGATCTTCTCCCTCTAACTTCCTCTTCCCCAGACTCCGTCCCCCCTAACCCGAGCTTTTCTTCTTTCCGCTACGGATCTCCCATCCTCTGAAGCCTGCGCAGACCCTCCTGTTTCTCCTTCGCTTTTCGTCAAGGCACCACTCGGGTATCGACCTCTTCCTTCCCGCTGGAGACGGAAGCATCTGTTGGGGGACACCTTTTTACCGCCCCTTGGAGTAGATGACCCTCCCCTAGTCTCCTTTTCTGAGCGGCCAAAGAGTTTTAGCTGCCCAGCCCGTTTTTATCGGAGTTCGTCTTCCCCCCAGCAGACCACGTGATGCCCTCGTTCCCAAGAGTCCCCTTTCCTGCTGAGGCCCTCCCTCCTTTGACCCTACCTGCGGCTGGCTTCTGGCTTTGTCTTCATAGAGTTTTCTCGCTTTTTTGCCTTTCTCCCCTTCGCTGGTCTTCGGTATCTTCTCCTTTAGTCAGGTATGCAGCCTTAAAGAGACCCTTTTCCCTGGGAAAATAAGGAGTCACTTTAAGTCCCAGAAATCTGTGCGTATCTTTCTCCCTCGCCTCGTCCTACTTACCACAGATCCTGACCCCTTGTGGGCCCTCCCAGGTTTTTTTGGTTCATGATACCGCGCCTCTCCTAGCTTTTCGATGATTTCGGGCCTCCCTTTCCCCCAGGCTCTTTGGCCGCATTCAGATCCTCTCCCGAATGGCCTTGCTGGAGCTTTTTAACTCTGAAGGTCTTGCATGCGACAACGTCCCCCTCCAACCCGGGCGCATTGAGTTCTCCCCTTTCTGGTTTCTTCGCGGGATGGTCCTCTTTGCGAGTTTCTTTCGCTTTTTTTGCTGCATTCAAATTACCGCTCGGAGGACCCCCCTTCCTTTTGCGAGACTATTTCTCTTAGCCTTTTTCGCGTTCTTTCTAACAAGGGCTACAACAGCTTGCAGAATGTAGACCTAGTGCGTGTAACTGCCTGAAATCCCCTCTTACCCCTTATTAGAGTTTTGGGTGTCTTGATCTCCTTCAGCCATTTCCCCCCCCTCTTTGAGCGTAGTCCCTCTTTCTGTGTCTTCTCCCACGGGCATGCGATGTTTTTGCCGGAACTTTCGAAGCGCAAAGAATTTTTCCTCTTCCAGACCTTTCTCCCCCCCCCCTCTGGAGATCCGCTGGGTAATTTCTATACTGCGCCTGATCCAAGCCTCACCCTGCGGCGGCTCCTTTAATTCCCGCTTGCGCTTTTTTCCCCCTTCGGCCCTTGCTTTTGAGGATGTGAATTAAACGATTTCTTTGCAGACCACAGTCCCGTTTGAGCCTGTTTTTTTTTTTTCCGCAACGGTGAGTCTATGCTCAATCCTTCACGGGGCGCCCTCCGACCGGACTTCCCCTGCAGAGAATATTGAGGTATTCTCGGCTGGAAATCGTTATTGTGCAAGTCCGTAATTTCTTTAAGAAGATCGCTCTCGTCGTGGGACCTTTTTCCCGAGAGAGCGCGATCCGGCGCTCATCTTCCGAGTATTCAACTTTGCTTTGATGAAGGAGGGGCCCGTTTTTTCTTCCGCGTCCAGCTGTTTCCTAGACCCCAGTTGCGGTTTAGTCGTTTTTTGGTCCTTGTGTAATAAAACAAGTTCAACTGAACGTTGACACTTTCGGCTCATGCCCGAGGGCGTTCCTAAACTTTGTTTTTTTTTTTTGTTTTTTTTTTTTTTTGTTTGTTTTTTTTTTGCTTTTCACCATCCCAACCGGACAGAGCCCCTGCTCCCGTTCGCATGCCTTGCCTCCATAATCGTCGGTCGTCTCCAACCCTTCAATTCTTCCTTTGAGGGACAGCTTCCAGCGTGCTGAAGCGAGCGTGCCTTCCCGTTCTGTAGCGCCTCCATAGCCGAATGGCACGACTTTCTCTCGTCAGCGTTTTGGTGTTCATCAGGCTCTCCCAACCTTTTTCCTCGGGCTCTTGGGTCGTCAGAGTTCATCGGTCAGAGCATTGCAAATTGCATCCTTCAGGCCCCAGTCCTCCTCCTACCTGACAAAAGTACGTTTTCCCTCTTCCCTTCGCACGAAGGTCCCCCGGGAAGTGGCACTCTTCGACCTTCTCTTTCCCTTGAGTCTCCCGTCACACGCTTTCTTTCTTTTCAGCCTATACGAAAAGTTTTCAACTCTTTCCGTTGGTTTT
>Ga0179593_1740618_pt1 | contig 13333 bp, 16 predicted proteins | sample CZODoug2_1_08_16_FD_185931 | JGI IMG/M metagenome (GOLD analysis project Ga0179593, IMG submission 185931) | Vadose zone soil fungal communities from Angelo Coast Range Reserve, California, USA - CZODoug2_1_08_16fungal (PacBio error correction) | ecosystem: Environmental > Terrestrial > Soil >... | reverse complement strand
CAAGAAGATAGGACTGGTACGCGAGCAGGGAGGAATGGCCTTCCTTTCTTTTCCTTCCCTTCTTCCCTCTTTTTTGGCGGCGCGATTAACCCAATTCGGGTGGAGACGACGAGTCGGCGCTCGGCACTCCCTCATGAACGAGCGGCTTTCTTTCTCTTTCTTCCTTCCTTCTTTCTTTTTTTCTTTCTTTTCCTTGTGACGAGATTGACAAAAAGCAGTTATTGCACTTCGTCACGAAGCAACGGGAGGATGACTCCTTCTTTTTTTTCCCTTGCCCCTTTCCTTTACTATCAGGAGAATGGAAAAATGGAGTGAACGGCGTGACAATCTCTAACGGCTGACCACAAAGGGACGCCTGAAAAGCCTCCCCTCCCCCCCCTTTTTTCCCCCCCCTCCTCAAGCCGATATCCTTCCCTCGACGCGCGGGGGGGGGGGGGGGGGGGGGGGGGGGGGGGGGGGTGGGGGGGGGGGGGGGGGGGGGGGGTTTTTTTTTTTTTTTTTTTTTTTTTTTTTTTTTTCTTTTTTTTTGTGTTTTTTGTTTCGTGGGGGGGGGGGGGGGGGGGGGGGGGGGGGGGGGGGGGGAGGGGAGGGGGGGGGGGGGGGGGGGGGGGGGGGGGGGGGGGTTTTTTTTTTTTTGTTTTCCTTTCCATTCGCGGGGAGCGGATAATGAAAGTTCATTCGCATCGCGGCTCATGTCGGCATGTAATTTTTTTTGACTTTTTTTCTTTCTTTCTTTTTTCTTTCCTCTTTCCCGGTGGAAGCCTTGGGTGGAGGAAAATTCGCCGGCGTGTCGAGAACGAACGACAGCAGCGTCCCCTCTTTCCTCTCCTCCCTTCTTCTTTCCCTCCCTTATCTTTACTTGCATGCACGAGAGTTGGCGCGTGGGGGGCAGTTATATCTACGAAGAGTTTCGGGATGAATCCTCTTTCCCCTTCCCCTCTTTTTCTTCTTTTCCTTTTTCCTCTATATTGTCACTGAAGGGACACGGTGTAATAAAAAGAGACCATCGAGTCGAGCTACCCGTTCACGTCCCTTCCCCCTTCTTTCCTTCTCCCCTGTGGCATCATTTCAAATGTGAGTGAGGCGGCCAGGAAAGAAAATCCTTTTTTCCCTCCTTCTTCCCTCCCTCTTTCTCCTTCCGCTCACGCACAGGTGGGAAATGATCCTTGTCGATGTACACACTTCCCTCTCCCTTTTCTTTTTTCTCTTCCGCCCTCGGTCTCGCGTGTAGTACAAAGGGAAATTCCAGGGACAATGATGCACTGAGCCGGACCTCTTCTCCGATGCGATCGACCAACTTTTTACGCTACATCCCCCCTTTCTTTCCCCTCCCTTTCTTCCTTTCCTTTTTCCCATATCATGGGGTCAGGAGGATCTGAGAAGTTGGCGATGACCCGGCGGGACTCGCGACACACCCCCTCCCCCCTCTTTTTTTTTTTCCCCCTCCCCCCCCCCTTCTTGCACGGGAACGGCGTCAACGAAGAAAACCATGCTGAAGGGAGCGCAACCGGTGAAGCACCCCTCCCCCCCTCCTCTTTCTTTCCTTTTTCTCCGGCTCCCAGAGAATGGACGTAGCGAGTCGATGGGAAGGAAGGGCTCGGCTTGCGTATTTTTTCCCTTTTTCCCCTTTTTTTCTTCCCTTTCCCCCCCCCTTTTTTTTTCCTCCGTGAAGGATGCACGCCGTTCACTACAGTTTATCCAAGGATCTGATATTCACGGAATTGCCTGCCTTGCGCCTTCTAATTTTCCTTCCCCCCCCTTTCTTTTCCTCTTTTCCCCCCTGGAGTGGTGCAATATTTTCCCCTTTTCCCCCCTTCTCTATCACTCAGATAAAGGCCGATGGTTGATGCACAGATCCTTTTCCCCCTCCCCTTCTTCTCCTCTCCCCCTGAATTGGGTGGAGCGCGCCGCTAGGAAGTGTGCCGCCGAACTTTTCCTGCAGTGGCGAAGACACCCCCCCCCTCCCCCTTTTTTTCTCTCTTTTTCTTCTCCAGAACGCCGGCAAGAGACAGCACCGGGTACGAGATCTTCCAGCTTGTTTTCCCCTTTTTCTCTTTTCTTTCCGGCGCCGAGCAGGGAACGCGCCGAAGATCGCATGGATGCCGATGACTTCGGTCGCAAATGCGGCTTTTCTTTTTCCTTTTTCGGTGACAGCCGCGCGTCAGATAGGGCCGATCAATAGACGCTCCGAGCTTTTTCTTCCTTCCCTCGATGTGAAGGCAAGGTGAGGTACGACCACGAGAACGGGTCGCAGCAACTTTTTTTTTTTTCCCTTCTGGGTCGCGTAGAAAAGGGCGGCGCAGGAAAGGGCGGTTGAGGCTTTTTCTTCTTTTCCCTTACTTTCAACGAAGTGAGTGATCGCCATGGAGACACGAGAGGACCTCCTCCCCCCCCTCTCTTCTTCCTTTCTCTCTCTCGAACGCAAGGGAGGAACGACGAGCGCGAACTGGAATGTCCCTTTTTTTTCCCTTCTTTTTCTGTCTCTCCTTCTCGGTTCAGTTCAAGTCCCGATCAAGAAAATGTAGAGGATAACGCCAAAAGCGGGCTTCTTCTTCCTTCTTCCTTTCCTCTTCTCTTTTAAATCGGACGAGCAAGAACTTCCCCTTTCCTTTCCTGGCCTCGGCCGATGACGGGGGGAGAAAACCCCCAAGGCGCCTTCCCCCCCTCTTCTACTGACTGCGGGTCATAGTTCCTTCCCTTCTTCTCTTTCCCTCTCCTCTTCCCACTTGCGGAGAGCGCTAGTGATATCGGAAAAAGAATGTTGTCGTAGCGGTTTTCGCCCCCCCTTCCTTTTTCCTTCTGTTTTCTTCTTCCAGTCGAGTGCGCAGTAATAAGCGAAGATCCATAAACGTGGAGGGAATGAACGTTTCCCCCCCCCCCCCTTCCTTCCCTTTTCTTTTCTCTCCCGTTGCTCTCCACGCGGGGATCGGTTATTGCATTCTTTCGCTAAAGCGAACGAAATAGCGCCACACGGTATCGTGGACGCGGTCGGTGAACCTTCTCTCTCTCCTCCCTTTTCTCTTTTTCCCCTCACTTGCCGAAGATGAAAGAAGTATAGTAGTATGTAGCACAACCAGAAGCTTTTTTTTTTTTGCGCATGCGCATAGACGCTTTTTCCCTCTTTCTTTTTCAATCCCCTAAATTGGGAACATCGCGGTAGGAGCTTCCTCTTTTTCCCGGTGCGTCTATCTCATGGAAGGATGGGGTTGAGAATAATACGACGGCTTAAGCTTCGGGCAAGTTAGTGTCCCTCCTCCCTTCCCCCTTTACCCGTTGGGTAAAGATTTGATATAGGAAGAAAGGAAAAGAAGAGTCGATACAGTGTGGCAGCCGATGAGTAGATTATCTTCTTCTTTTTTCGTGGATGCGCCGGCGCGCGGCTCCGGATTTTTTCTTTTTTTTTTTCTTTTGTTTTCCCCTTGAATTCCCTCAACGTTGATTGATCTTCAGATTAGTTAATGCGCCAATAGAATTCTCCTTTCCTTCCTTTTTCCATCGGAATTCTGGCGAATCAAGATACGAAAAATTCTTTTCCGAAGCCACTAGCTGTCCCGCGAGGACGTGGTTTTTTTTTCCTTTTCTTCTCCTTCCCCAGATCGTCCAGGTAATTTAGACTATGACACGAAGTCGTCGCGCTAGGGATGTGGGCAAGTTGTTTTTTTCTTCCCCTCGTCTTCCTTCGTGTCGGCCAGGCAATCGCGATGGGAGTAGGTGCTCGGCCGATTTCCCGGCCGCCGCGACATCCCCCTCTTCCCTTTCTTTTTTTTTGTTTCCTCTCTTTCTTTCTCGGACTAACTGAACTCGATTCGCTCAAGAAGGAGCGAAAATCGATCTTCATATCTCCTATGTTGTCCTCCCTTCCCCTCCCCCTTCTTTCTATCTCTATCCGCGCGTTTCCAGTGACGGAAGTTTTGCCGTTCACCCTGGCTCGAGACCCCCCTCTTCCTTTTTTCGATTCACGGCGTTTACAGTACTGCGACGCATCTTGACTGATCTCGGCCTGAGCAAGACTTTTCCCCCTCCCCTTTTTCTACGCTACCGCCTGCGGGGAGGAGAGAAATGGGTGTAGCGTGCCGGCCACCGTGGCGCTAGTTTCTTCCTTCCCTTGGCTCCCCAAATCGAGGCTCGTCGATTGATAGGGAAAGAGATGACGCGCGGCGTCACCGCCCTGTCTTCGTCTTTTTTCTCTTTTTTCCTCTCTTCTTCTGGGTCTCGTTAATGCATCGGAGAAGTCATAAGCACGATAGCGCCTTCCTTTTTTTTTTTTTTCCCTTTTCTTCTTCACCCTGTCTTCAGAACGAAGATCGGACTGGTTAGAGAGCAAGGGAGGAAGGCTGCTGGGCGGGTTTCTTCATTGTCGTCGCCCTCTTCTCTTCTTTTTTTTCTTCCCCCCATTCGGTTGGCGCGACCGCGTCGGCGATAGGAATCCTCATGAATACGCGCGGTTTTCTGTAGCTGATATTTTCTTCCCCCTTTTTTTTTTTTTCTTTTTCTTTTCCCTTTTCCTGACGATTTGGCCACCACGCCGTATTGCAATTCGTCACGAAGCAAAGGTTGTATGAGGCTTTTTTTTTCCCCCCCCCTCCTTTCCCATTCGTCCATTCCGTGAATATCAGGAGCCTTGGTAATAAACTGGAGGAACGGGCGTGCCCTCTCTAACGGCTTTTTTCTTTTTCTCCTTTTTTTCCGCCCCCTCGAAAATTAATTTTTTTCGTTGAAAGTTTACCAAACGCCGCAAAGCTCTTTTTCTTCTCATGCACATTACTTAGCATTCGGCTACATGTCGGCAGTATGTGCTGTTGCGTGTTCTTTCCCCGGTTGTTTTTTTCTTTTTTTTTTTTTTCCTTTTTTTGTCTGGGCCCATATCGCAGCGTGTAGAGAACCGGAACGACAGCCGCTTTCGCTGTTGCCGGCTTCTTTTTTTTTCTCTTTGCCGTTCCCAGCCGAGAGTGGAGAGTGGGTTTCTTTCTCAATTATTATCTTTAAAAGTTGGTAGATAGAATAGATAAGAAGAGATTTATTTTCACTCTCTGGCAGGATCTTCCTTCCCCCCCCCTTATACCATCTATTTAGTCTAAAGTAAAGCAGAAGTCGTAAGGAGTCGGCGCGATGAAGATGGTGTACATCGAAAAGGACTTCCCCCTTTTTTTTTGTTTGTTTCGTGGGAGAATGGAGGTCCTGGCCGCTCACGCACAGGTGCGCACTGGATCCTTGTAGAGTACACCCCTCTTTCTTCTTTTTTTCCCCTATGGTCTCCCTTGTAGGAAACAGTAGCAATTAAGTACAAGGATCAACTGAGCGGCCGATGCGGTTTCATACCATCGCGGAGTTTCTCCTCTCTCCTCCCCGCAACTCTCGTAGATATACGGCAACAAAGACGACCCACTCTCGGCTGGTCCCTTTACAAATCTTTTTTTTTTTTCTTTTTTCCCCCCCCTCCACAGACGGCAAGCGGCTGTGCGGTACAGGTTATAGGACACGCTCGGCGATATGTCTGCCCCAACACTTTTTTCCTTCCTTTGGCTGCCGTCAAACAGGTTGAAGACACGAAACAGCAAACATACCTGCCGCCCATGACCGACTTTCTTCTTTCCCTTCTCTTTTTTCCCCTCTGGGAAGCGTCGGCTTGCGGAGTGGGGAAAAAGTGAACGAAAAAAAAGGAATGCTGCCGATTTTTTTCTTTTTTTTTTCTCCCCCGTTCGCGATTGTCACGCAGGGCAAGAAAGTTGAGAAAGGATATGATATTCACGGAATTGAAGGAGTGTGCGCTTCCTTTCTTTTCTAGTGCAATAACGGAGGTTGGTGGCCTCCCTTCCTCTCCCCCCCCTCGGGTGCCCGGTGTGTCGGCGAGATCCACAGGTCAGCTCAAGGCCGATGTTGCGCCCGCTCCGCTCCATAACTTTTTTTTTTTTTTTTTTCTCCGCGCGCCCGGCGCGTCGCGCCCAAACACGAATTGGGTTGAATGAATTCTTTTTTTTTTCTTTTTTCCCCCATTTCTCCACCTCCCTCAGCCATTCCTCCAGGCTCGGACCAGGGGGGGGGGGGGGGGAAAGGGGCCGATTCTCTTCTCCTCCTTTGTAGGCGAATTTTCCTCTTTCTCTTGGTGCGGAAAAAGAGGGAGAAGGAGATATCGTGCGGGATGACGGCTCAAGTTTTCCCCTTTTCTCTTTTCTTCCTTTCCCGTTCCTGCCCCCAAGCGGAGGTGAGCAGGGCGAAGAAGATCAGGCTTTTTCTTTCCTTAGGCGAGAAGCCGATGGGGCGCAACGATCCAGGAACATGGACCTCGCTTACTGCAACGGTGAGTCTCCTTTCTTCTTTTTTTTTTTTTTCTGCCTCCTCCCACCATGGCGAGCAGGCAACCAGGCTGCTTTCTTTCCTTTTTGGTGAGGAAGAGGCGGCTTCTTGCTCATTCCGCGATAGTCCTTTTTTTTTTTTTTTTTTCTCTTTAAAAGGCGAGAAGAGGGGTGAAACGGCACGTCGCACTGGAACCGCGCGGATAGAGATCGTTCTTTTTTTCGAGCGCGAAGGGAAGGGAGATGACGGCCCTCCTTCTGAGATTTCTTTTTCTCTAATAGAGGTTAAGTTAAGGTCGATCAAGAAACATTTTCTATGCTCCTCTTCTCTACTTCCTCGGTGGAGAGGGAATGTAGAGGATTTTTTAAGCGGGAAATGCGTCCGATCACCCCTACGGCTTTTTTTTTTTTTTTCTTTTTTCGCGAAACAACTTGCAAGCGAAAGCCAGCCTAGCGCGACGACGGCGGTCAGAGTTAGAAGGACCTGGACGCTCCCTTTTCTTCTCCTGTCATGCTGTATTCGTTTATTTTTTTTTTTTTTCCCCCTTACATCTTCGGGGGAAAAGAAGTGTCGTAGCGGGATTCGACAGAATTCCGTGACCCAGTACATCTGACCTTTGTCTATTTCTGATAAAGTAGTTCTTTTTCTTTCTTTCTTTCCTCCCCCGTGGTAGGGACTTCACGGTTTACCACGGCGGGAAGGAACAAACTTTTTCTTTCCTTATCCACTTTTTTTTTTTTTTCCCAAGAGGGATGGCTTATTGCTCTTCGTACCCGCGACCCCCTTTCCCACCCGGTATAGAAGGCGGTCGGTGACCTTTCTCGGATCTTCTTTTCTTTTCCTCCTCCCTCAGCTGAAGCGTCTAGTATTCGAACACCAGCGGAGCATGCGACGACGCCCTTGGGTTTCCCCTCTTCGGCCACACTTTTTTTTTTTTTCTTTCCTCGTCGGAGCTCAGCCGGGCAAGGGGGCGATCGTCAACAAAGGGCGTCGATAGCATGGCGCCGGCTGGTGTTCCTCCTCCTCCGACGGGCTTCTTTCCCTTTTTCTTCAAGAGTACCGTTTACCGATTTGCTGATAGGAGACCTGTTCAAGGACGCGTCGATACCCGTGTGGAGCCTCTGGTCTTTTTCTTTCCTACTAAGGAACCCCTCTCCTGCGCGTCTCCGGCTATCGGCGGGGGATAAGGAGAACGAGTTGTTCCTGCCGCGGGGGGCACCCGTGTACTTTCTCCCCGGTTATGAGAGTTTTTCTCCCCTTTTTTCTTCTTTCTTTTGTACGGGTTCATGGAATTCTGGAGAATAACTCTACGCCCCTTTCCTTTTTTCCTCTACATAGCGCTCCCGGGAGGGGCCCTAACGAATACAGCATACCGGATAATAACATATGATCGTCCATGCTCAACTCTTCCCCTCCTTTCGTTAGCCTTTCTTTCCCCCCTCTGGGGCAGACAAAAGTAATAGGAGAAGTAGTAGAAGGAATAGCGCTTGTGCCGTCTTGTTCTCTTTCCCCTCTTCCCTCCTCTCCCCGAGGAAGTGAGACGTACCTCAGCCTTCATTTTCCCATCTATGGCTTTTCTTCTTCACTGAACCTCGATTCGATAAAGAAGAAGGCGAAATAGATCGTCATCATCTCCCTTCCCTCCATCGCCATTCTTTTTTTTTTTTTCTTACTTTCCTCCGTTTCCTAGGACGAAGTGCACGTTAAAAGCTTAGAGATTTTGAATCGGCGTCTCCATTCCGCTCCCCCTTTTTTTTCCAGTACCTTTCTTTTTCCTGACGCCGCTCGGCCTCAACGCCCTTGGCCTGAGCACAGAAATTGGCGACTCGGCCCCTGTTTGTGCAATTTCCCTTCCCCCCCTTTGTGGCGGCTCCTTTCTCGTGGTCGGGAATCAAATTTGAATTCATTAGAGTTAATGTTCCTGATCGTTGCTCCCCCCCTTTTTCCGTCTATTTCTTCCTCCCCTCTTTCCTCCCCCTGCTCACCTCGCATTGGGAAGAGGTCAGAGGAAAATAAATGCGATCTTAGGAGAGTACTGATAGGACGCCTTCTCCCGCACTCTTTTTTATCCTCCTTCCTCCCCTCGGGTTCCTTTCCACCTTTGCTGCCACGAAGATCGGCCTGGTAGAGAGCATGGAGGAATGATGCAGGTGGCGGTTGTCCCTTTTCTTCTCCCCCCTTCCTTCCCGTTCGGAGGCCCTTCCCTCTTCCTTCTTTTCTCCCTTATCCTCATGAATACGCGCGGATTGATGGAGCTGATCGTGCTCAAAACATCGGCCTTGAGTCTTCCTGCTCTCTCCTCCGCCCTTTTTTTCCCCGCGATGATTTCCCTCCTCCTTTTTCTTTCTTCTCGCGAAGGGTGTCGCCAACACTAGAGGCGCAAGCAGTCAATTCCGTGAATATCAGGAGCCTTTTCTCCACTTCCCCAGTGGATTTCACTTTCTAGTTTTCCCCCCTCCCCTTCTCCCCCAACGGACGCCTGGAAAGAAATAAGAAACAATCGGCAAATTACTTTTTTCTTTAATTTTTCTCCCCCTCCCTCAAAGCAGTCCCTCTTCCTCTTTCTCCTGAACATTCTTACGCATTCGGATAATGTAGGAAGGTATGTTGTGTGGGAGTTGTTATTAACCGTTTGCGCCCCCTTCCATCTTTTTTTCTCCCTTTTCCCCGTCTTTCCCCCCCTCTCTCCCTTTTCTCTCCCCCGGAACGACAAGCCCGAGTGCCGATGTTGACGGAGATCCGCCGGGTCATAGGCCATACTTCCTCCGTTTCTCTTCCCCTCCTTTCCTTCCTTCCCCAGAAGAGTTTCTTCCTTTTTTTTTGAAATTGAATTTAGCGGAGAAAAGTGGAGTAGATAGCATCGATCCGCCGCGATTTATTCCCCCCCTCCTTTCCTCTCCCCTTCTTCCCTTCCACTGGAAGTGTCCTTTCCTTTTTTCCTTGTCCGGCGTCGGCGCGCTGAAGTGGGTACATCAGACAAGGATTCAATTCCACCTTTTTTCCCCCCTTCCCCCTTCTCCCCCCCCCTTTTCTCTTTTACTCTCCCCTTTTTCCCTTCTTTTTTTTCCTTTTTTTTTCTATACACCACTTTCAGAGCGCCGACGACGACAAGGGACAGGGAAAGGGTAGCTCGAACTCGTTTCTCTGTTTCTTCCACCCCTTCTTCCCAGTGACCTTTTTTTCCTTCGCCTCCCCTCTCGACCAACTTTTCTACGCTAAATTCAATTTCAGCCCGAAACTAGTCGTAGATAACGGCACCCCACGAGCCACTCTCGGATTTCTTTCCCCTCCTCTTTTTTTCCCCTTCTTCTTTTCAGTAGGCCGATTTTTTTTTTTTTCTCCTCCCCCCTTCGGCGATTATGGTCAGACACCAAAGGATGCACCGGGAAACGTCTTTTTCCTCCCCTTACGGGAGCCCTTCTCCCCTTCTCTCCTTCTCCTTCCTTTATGATCGCCTCCCCAGAGAATGGAAGTAGCGCGTCGATGGAAGGAGATACGGCTTGCGCTTTTTTTTTCCCCTCCCTGCTTCTTTTCTTTTTCAGGCGTCCCTTTTGGGAAGGAAGTTGAGATTGTAAAAGCCGTTAACTACAGTTTATCCCATTCTCCCTATCTTTCCTTCCTCCTTCCTTTTCGCATTCTAGCTTTTTCCTTTCCCCCCCCCTCCCCCTTATTCTTGTGGCAATCGTCGTCACAATGCAGCAGAAAAATAATAGAGAACAGGGTAGGCGAGATACATCAGCTCAAGGAGATTCTCCCCCCCCCTCTTCCTCTCTCCTCCCTCCTCTTTTCATGAGGATTTCTCTTTCCTTCTCCCTCCCTTGAATGTGAGCCGAACTTCTGCAGTGCGAAGACAATGATAAACCGCACATCCTCCCCCCCTCTCCCCTTCCCTCTTCCCCTTCTCTTCTTCGTGCCTTTCCCCCTCTTCCCTCGGCAGCACGGTTACGAGATCTTCCAGCTTGTGAGTGAAACCGCGGCGACGGCGCGATCGTGCGGTTTCCTTCTCCTTCCTGGAAGCTTTTTTTCTCTTTTCCCTCTCATCGGTCGCAATGCGGAGGTGAGAAGGGATGACGAAGATCAGGCGGTGACTTTTTTCCTCTTTTCTCCAGGGCTCTTTCCTTACCCCTTCCCCTCCTCTAAGGCAAAGGGGAGTTAAGAAAACAGAGAAATGGAGCCTCCCCCCCCCCCTTTTTTTTTCCCTCCTTTACAATTCCTTTCCCTCTTCTCCCATTTCGCGACAGGCAAGGGAGGTGAGGCCGAGCGGAGTCTTGCTCATCTCCTCCCCTCCCTTCCCCCTCTTTCCGTAGGGCTTTTCTTTCCTCTCATCTTGTGAACGGCACGTGTCACTGGAGAAGCGCGGAAGAAGAAGAACTCCCCCTTTCTTTCTTTTTCGAATTCCCCTTTCTTCCTCTTCCTCTCGATTTAGCCTGCCTGATGAGCGAATAGAGGTTCAGCTTCAAGTCCGATCACTCCCCTTTCTCCTCCACTTTCCTTTCTCTTTGAGAAGGAATGCGAGGCTTCGGGGAAATGGCGGCCGAGCACCGACTTCCCCCCCTTCTTCTTCGAAGTCCCCCTTTTTTCTCCCCCCCTTCCCCTCAGCTCCTAGCGCGACGACGGCGGTAAGAGTTAGAAGGACATGGCCGATCCATCTTTTCTTTTTTTCTTTCCCTTTTAGGTTCCCTTCCCTTCTCTTTCTCTCGTGATATTCGGAAAAGAATGTGTCGTAGCGGGATTCGCCAAGCCTTTTTTCTCTCCCCCCTCCTTTTCCTTTCGAGTTAGGCCCCCTTCCTTTTTCCCTCCCTTGGTGGGGAATTCACGGTGCCAAAGGACGGAGGAACAACTCGTTTCGCCATCCCCGCGATCTCCCTTCTCCTTCTTTTCTTTTTCCTTTCCTTCTTCGTATTCCTTCTCCCTTTTTTTGAACCTGGTCGTCCGCGCAAAGCCGTAAGATTATGAGATGAGGATAGCTGAGCACGAAACTTGCCGAACTTCCTCCTTCTCCCCTCGGAGCACCTTTTCCCTTCTTTTCCCCCCCCTTTCCGAGTGAGCCGCCGTCACGTAATTCGATGAAATGTAAAGAGGAAATCGCGTCGGGGCCTTTCTTTCTTCTTTTTCTCTTGGTCCCTTCTTTTTTTGGGTGCGAATACTACGACGGCTTCAGCCTTCGTCCTTTTTTTTTTTTCTTTCCTCAAGACTTTTTTTTCCCTCTCTTCCGATACCGTGTGGCAGCGATGGAGTCGATTGTACGAAGAAGCAAGAAGGCCGATCCCCGGTGTCTCTCTTTCCTTTTCTTTTTTTTTTTTTGGATCATCTCCCTTTTTTCTTCCCCCTAATTCACTAAAAAGTTTATTGATATTCAGATTAGTAATGCGCACTCGACTTCTCCCTACTCTTCCCTTTTTCATCGGTCCCTTTCCTCAGATCCTCTCGCCCGCGCCGACGTGGGATAGAGCGGGCCATTCTCACTCCCCTTTTCTTCCCATATGTTCCCCTCTTTCGTCGCGCTATGCTGGTGCTGGGCACAAGTTGTTTCGAGCGCTCTGTGTCCCCCCTCCCCCTTCTTTCGGTAGCCTTTTTCCCTTTTTCCCCCTTCTGGCCCGCCATTCCCGGAAAGACGGCCGCCGACAGTCCTCTCCCCGAGGACCTCTTCTCTTTCTTGCCAAGCTTTCTTCTCCCCCTTTCTTCTCGGACTTGAAATGAACCTCGATTCGCTAACGAACGAAGGCGAAATCGACGTCATCCTCTCTCTCCGTCCTCCCTCCGCATTTCTTTCCCCCCCTTTCCTCCTTGGCCGTTCAAAGCTTCGCGCTTTTCCTCGGAGTCGAAATGGAGATCACGGGTTTCCCGTACTGGCGTCTTTTTTTTTCCTTCTTTTTTTCTTTCCCCTCCTTGGCCTGGCAGCCCCTTGGAGACGCGACAGCAGGGTGCACTGCTCGAAATGGTGTCGGCGTCGCCCCTTCCCTTTTTTTTTCGGACCCCCCCTCTCCTCTTTCCCTGCCTGCGCCAAATAGCGGATGGATATTGATCGGGCAAGAGCTGACGCGGCAGCGCTTTCAACTTTTTTTTTCCTTTTCCCTCCGCATTGGCGACCGAGTCATAGGAATAAATGCGATCTTCGGCGCGTTCCGCTCGTCGCTCTTTTCCCCGTCGCCGCGGGCGGGTTCAAGACACAAAGCATGGAAGACTGTCTAACCGTTCTTTTCCTTTTTTCTCCATAGGGTTTTTCCTTTTTCTTTCTTTGTGCGGGTTGATCATTGTAGTACGCAATGCAGGAAAGTGAGGAGGCACATTTCCTTTCCTTCTCTCTCCTCAGTTTTTTCCTCTTTTTTCCTTCCTCGCGGCTTGAGGGAGCTGATAGTGCTCAAACATCGGAATTGAGCTGAATGTGATATCGCCGACCTTTTCTCTCTTCTTTTTTTTTTCTTCAATTTCTTTTTCTTTCTTCGTCAGGGTGTCCGACAAAACTAGAAGAGCCCAAGGCAGGGAAATTCCGGGAATATCAGGAGCCTTGGATCCCCTTTCTTTCCTTTTTAATCTTAACGGCTGGAACCAAAAGGGACGCCTGGAAGCCCCTCCTCCTCCCTTTCCCACTTTCTCCTTCCTCCTTCCTTTCCATTCTCTGGGGAGGGAATAATGAAAATTCTTCGCCATTTCGATCATTGTCTTCCTGTCTTTCTTTTTTTCTTTTCTCCTTTTTTTTCTTTACGCCGTTCCGGGGCAAGACTGGGGGTGGCTTCCCTTTTTCCGCTGTTTTTTTTCTTTTTCCCTGCCCAATATGCGGAAGATCCGCCGGACCACAGGAGATTGTACGCGGCCATGCCGAGAGTGGCGCGTGGTTTTTTTTCCTTTCCTTCCTTTATGTTTCCCTCTTCGCCGTTGGTCCTCGCATTCAGATCCGCCGCGATGTATTCCCAATAAGCGGGACCGGCTCAGTTGCTATTGTCACTGGCATTTTCCCTTTTCCCCTTTTCTGAGTACTTTTTCCTTTTTTTTCCCTCGCCAATGCTATTCCACCTGTGCGTGAGCGGCCAGGACGCAA
>Ga0179593_1621629_pt1 | contig 13333 bp, 14 predicted proteins | sample CZODoug2_1_08_16_FD_185931 | JGI IMG/M metagenome (GOLD analysis project Ga0179593, IMG submission 185931) | Vadose zone soil fungal communities from Angelo Coast Range Reserve, California, USA - CZODoug2_1_08_16fungal (PacBio error correction) | ecosystem: Environmental > Terrestrial > Soil >... | reverse complement strand
TATCCCCTCCTGATTCCCTTCACTTAGTAGCAGAAATAGTGGACGTCTTCCTTTTTTTTTTAAATCTTCAAGATAGATAAACAGCATTCTCCTCTTCTAATGATGGAAAGCCTTCCCGGTTGTCTTATTTTTGGGAAGAATTGGTCAGCGTTCCGAAAAGAAAAGCTTTTCTTTTTTTTTCCTGATGTTACGGATGCCGTTCCTCCCTTTTCCTCTCAGTCGACTCTTACAGAATGAATCTTCTTCCGATAGATGGATAGCTTTTTTTCCTTCTGTAATTCAGAGGCCAGAGCGGTTTTCTTCTCCTTTGTCTTCCATTATGCCCTGGCGCCACGGTCTTCCTTCTTTTTCTCCTCAGAGGTAATGGCAAGATTATCCCTTTTTTTTTCCCAATCCCTTGTTTCGATTATAGCAAAGCTTCCCCTTTCCTTATCGGCCAAGCATCCAGGTCTCTTTCCTAAAATGGCAGATCGGATCCTGTTCTTAATGATACGCAGCGCCTCCCCCCCCCCGTATGATAGGTGCCCTTTGAGACGGCAAACGTCGTCCTTTTGTGGATCCTGAATCTGATTGGCCTCTTTTTCTCCTCCCCCCCCCCGTAGAGGTTCATTTTTTCGCGAGTTAAGAGGGACTCGGCCCTTTCTTTCAGTTTCGTAGGCCGTTCGGCCTTTCCTCCTTCTGAAAAAGGCCTCTCGTCTCGTTCTTTTTTCAGCGACGAACAGCAAGGTCCTCCCTCTTTCCCTTTTGATCATTCAGTAGCGATAGGAATTCCCCTTCTTTTTCTTTTCCTCAGTGACAGAATTTCCACCGGCCCTTCTTTCCTTCTGAGAAAAATATGTTTCCTTTTTCCTTGGGCGGCAGGGACAGGGCCAGTGGTCCTTTCTCCCTTTTTCCCCTCGGGGGCGCGCACGTGCGGCGCTTGGATTTCTTGGAAAAAAAGAAAGGAGCTGGGGTAGCAGTTCGAAGATAGACGTCTCCTTTTTCTCCCCTTTCCAGATAGTGAGGTGAAGAGACTTTCTTCCTCTCCAGACAGAGAGGGGTAGATTGCCGACCCTTTCCTCTTTCCCCCCTCTCTAAGGACTGCAGGATCTCCCCCAACCCCTTATGGGACGCCTTTCTCCCTTTCTGTTTCTAATATCGAATGGCGCTTTCCTTCTTTCTTTTCTCCTTCTCAGGTCTATAAGGCTTTGGACGAGGTTTTTACCTTCTTTTTCCTTCGTCCGAGAAGGGGGATATTTTCTTCTCTTCTCCTGCCATCTTTTAAGCTAATTTTAAGTTCGTACTTCTCCCCTTTTTTCCCCCCTCGGCAAGGATCTCAGGGCTTCCCATCCCCCGGCAGGCATCGGTTGATATCATTCCAGTACCCAGGTCATGGCGGCCGGAAGGTTCCTTTTTGCGCCGCTCCGAAAAGAAAATGCGCTCTGCCTCTTCTTCAGAAATAGAGGAACCCTCCTCTTCAGTTGGATGGTTTATCATAAGGCAGAGCGCAAGCCTCTATCCTCCCTTCTTTTGGATTCCACGCTGGGGGCGTCGAAATTCGGTGTGCTTCCGCCTTTCTTGTGGCACGTAATCGTTTTTTTTTTTTTATTGTTAACTTTTCAGGAAGTGGTTGGCGGCTCTTTCCTTTTGATTCGCGCGGCCGACGATCCGCACATTTCTTCCCCCCTTTCTTTTAAAAAGGACAGGGAAGGACATTCTCGTCGGATAGATCAGAGCACCCAGCCCTTCCCTTTTTTTCTTCCTTGGATCATGTCCAGGTACTCGCACCCTTCCTTTTCTCTTCTGATCTAAAAAGAAGATAGAGGGACAGCCGCTTTTTTCTAAGTCATCTGAAGTACAAGGTCAAGGTTTTTTCTTCTCCCTTGGGGGGGCCCGTACGGTGGTGCTGGGCTTTTCGAAATACACTTTTTTCCAGGCGCGAGAGATGAGAGGCAATTTTTTCCTTCGAGGCGCTATAGTGGATAGAGCAAGGGCCCCTCCCACGACGAAAATGCGGTCGGTAAATGCGCGTGCAGGATTTTTTTTCCGCTGCGTAGTGAAAGGTAGGACGAGGAAAGTCCTTTCCCTTCTTTTTTCGCGAAGTACTGATTAATGATCCGTTCCCTCCTTTCTTTGGCCGTCCGTTATGCATGATGGTTCCATTTTGTCTTTTTGTGTGCAATGGAGGGTGGTTGTAGGTATTCTTTTTCCCTCTAGATCTGTTTACAAACCGAATACCCGACAAACCCTCTCCCCTTTTTTTTTTTTTCGCCACATGGAAACCATCATGGAAACGTCCTTTTCATTCCCGAAGATCTAAGGATACAAGGGAGACCCCTTCTTTTTCTACCTGCAAGGACAGGGCCCTCGTCCTTCTTTTCAATCGTGCATCGGATAATGCGCGCTTGTCCTCTTTCCCCCCTTCCGTGCGAATCCACACGATAGGAGGACTTTTTCCCGTTTGATAAGCGGCGCATGGACAAGGACTTCCCCCTTCTTCTTCTTTCTTCTCCCTGAAAAGCCCTCACCACCGTTTTTTTCCCAACGAAACGGACCTGGACCTTTCTTTCTCCCATTGGATGGCAAGAGAGTTTTTTTTTTCTTCTTTTTCCTTTGCGTAGTGCGAGTACCTGGACATTACCTCCTCTTTCTGTTCAGCTGGGAGAGAGAGGAGCCCTTTTTTCCTTCCACTTTTCCTTGGTTCCTGCCCGTCGGGTTCAAGAACGTCCTCCTGGCATGCCGGCCCGAAGAGATCAAGGCGGCCAGCTTTTTGCCCAAGGGAGAAATCGGCGATTCCTTTTTTTATCCGCTCGGAGGAAGCCAGAAGAATTTCTCTCCCTTCTTTCCCTGCCCTTCTTCTTCCGCTGGGGACTGGAGCTTTCCTACGCCAGAAAGCAAATGCGCTTTTCCTGACGTTTTGGAAAGCTGGCCGCCTTCTCTCTTCTGGCGTCTTTTTCGAAAGCCACATGACTGCCGTCCCTTCTTGAACGTACAGATGGCTCTTTTTCCCCCCTTGGGCTGTTTGGACGAAGAGTGGCCGCCCTATCTTTTTTCTCCCCCTCTTCGTGTATCCAATGTACTACCTTCTTCTCGGAAAATAGGGGCAGATTTTTTTTTCCCTCACCGGAAGGCATCCCGTATTTTCTCCACAGCATGATAGACCGGGCTCAGCGCTCAGATAATCCCTTCTTTTTTCCCCCTTCCTTGAGAGTATTAAAGCAGATAGCGGTTCTTTTTCTTCCTCGTAAGTCAGCCCTGTAGAGGAGTTGACCACCCTTTTCCTCTTTACGGGGTTTCAAGACGAAACGCATCTTCGGGTTCATCGAGAGCCTTTCCTTTCTGCGCAGGCAAAGAAGATCTGAAGCAGAGATTTCTTTTTCTCTTATCTTTCAACTCGACCGCGCCTGGCTGGTGTTCCTTTCCCCCCCCTCCCCTTTGAGCGCCACGGGGGGATGGAACGAAACCTTCTTTTTTCCTCGGAGTAGACCAGACGGTAGAAGCTTTCCCCCCCTGGTTTCTATTGGCCGGTGTGAAATCTTTTCTTTTCCCCCCCTTCCACCAGCAAGAAGCTCCGAGCGTCTTCTCCCTTTCCCCTTTTACCATGGTAATGTTCAAAGATAGGGGAGCCCTTTCTCTCTTCCTTGGGTGTTCCACGAGGAAGAGAGCTCCTCCCTTCCCCTTTCTGCCGCGGATGTACGACGGGCCTCCTTCTTTTGATCTGAAAAAAGCGATTTTCTTCCCCTTTGCGCCGTTCTCGACTGAACGCTCGCTCAGCCTGCTGATTTTCTCCCCTTCCTCTCCTCCGATGCAGCAATGTGAAAGGACGTGTCCCCTTTTCAGGCGGTCACTACTTAGGCCCTTTTTTCTTCCTCTTTTTTTTTTGACGTGATTGAAGACGGTCGGCCGATCACCCCCTTCTTCTTTCCTCGTTACCGGAGCGGTCGATGTCACTTTTTTTTCCGTGTAGTCCGAGGTACGAACGGAAAAGCCCTTTTCCGCTCTGAACGACGCCTCTTCTTCTCCCTTCTCCCGGCTTAAGCAGCGCTTTTTTCCGCTGAAGGACGACAGAGGACTTTTTTCTGTACCTTTCCTTCAATTAGGGAAGAGGTCTCCTTCATTCTAAGTTAACCTGGAGTACGGCATCCTTCTTTCTCGCCGAGAAAAAGGACGTTTTCCTCCTCCACCGATCCGATGACCACTTCCCCTTTTGCTGCGGACTCCCGCTGAGAGCAGGCGGCGGCCAGCCTCCTTGGTGCAAGAGGCCTTCTACCGCTTTCCCCGAGATCAACGACAGCCTCTTTCCCTTCTCTGCTACGAATTGATGAAGAAGTCGCCGCCCCTCCTCCTTCCGAATATATCTATTGACTCCTTCCTTTTTTTCTGAATTGAATGAAACAGTTAGGCGAACTGCTTCCCTCCCCTTCTCTTTCGTGTCCGATTCTGTAGTTGATATAATTGAAGCTGTCCAGATCTCCTCCCATCGAAGCATGGACGCTTTTTTTTTCTCTATACGAGGTTTCTCCGCAGCAGAAACGTTTTCTTTTTTCTCTAGGGTCCTTTTTTCCTCCCCCTTCCGTGTAATAAGAGCCTTTGTTTCCCTTTTCTCCTGAGAGTCCACGGATACGTCCCTTCCCTCCTGAAGCAGAAGTTCGACCCATGCAAGCATCGGTTCTCTTTCTTCTCTTCGACGCCGAAGGTCCGCGGGCTTCCTCGTGAGATGATGAGGACTTTTTTTTATCAGACCCAGGCGTAGAAGAGAGTCTCTTTCCTCCTTTTCTCCTTCACTACAGCAAGGCCTTATGGCTTTTCTCCCTTCTAGATTAGAACTCGTTCCCACCCTCTGGTATGGTAGAGTGAAAGAAACTGGCTATCTTTTTCTTCCCCTGCTTCAGAAGAGCTCCCCTGACATAAGGGTAGATGAACGAAGTACCACTTCTCTTTTTTTACTGAAATGAGTAGTAGTCTCCTTTTCCCTCCTCCTCTGGATTACAGCAGGGCGCCCTTTTTCCCTTTCCTTCTTCCCCTAAATTGAGAGTTCGCTATCCGCTTCTCCTTCTCTTTTTTTGCAGGATCCCGAAGTCAGCTTCTGACTCGGCCGACTCCTTGCAAAATCCTTCCGTCCTCGTTTTTTCCTTTTGGTGGAGCAGGAGCAGGACGAAACTTTTTTTTTTTGACCTTTGAAAGCATGAGTTTGTGACCGCCTTCTTCTTCTCTTCCTTTGGCGTGCGGTAGTCGCCTCCTTCCCCCTGCAAATCGGACAAACATCCTTTTCTTTTTTTTCCCCCTAGGTGAAAGGCTGGTAGACGCCTTCTTTTTCCCCCTCCTCCTTTTCGTTAATGGGGCGCGCCACGTTGCGTTCGCTTTTCGGAAAACAAGAAAGGAGCTTGTTTTAGCAGTACGAAGCTCTCCCCTTCTTGCGCGGTCCAGGCACGTCAGATCTCATCTGCTTCCTCTTTTTTTTTTCGAGTTGTTGAAATGATCCAGGCTCTCCCTCTCCTTTCAAGTCCCTCTTCAAGTTGTTGGGCAACTCCCTTCCTCTCTGCAAAAAAACCCTTTTTTTCCTCCCCCCTCCTGCAGAGTACGGGGAAGAGATCTGGTTCTTTCTTCGTGGGAGGGATATATGAGCGCGAGCCCTTCCCTTTTTTTTCTGTTTACTTGAATGTTAAGAAGGCGAATGCGTCCTCTGCCTTTACCCTTTCTCTTCAGCGATTCAATCGCCCCTCCCTCTTTTTTCCATTTGGAACAAGCCGCTGGAGAGCACCCCCTCTTTTCCCTTCCCCTTTTTCTTTCCAGACCAGGCAGCATTTCTTTTTCCCTCAAGCGGAAGGCACGGACCAGTTCTTTCCTAAATCCCGCTCCGACGAGAAAATTCCCCCTTTTTTTTCTTCCCTCACAAGAGCGGCACCAACGCCTTCTCTCATTTTTCTTTAAGAGGAATTGGTTTTTTTTCCCCTCAGGTGATTGACTCTTCCTCCTTTTTTTCTTCCACACGCTTAAAAGATGGGTTCTTCTCTTCTCCCTTCGAAGGATGATGTTTCTTCCCCCCCCGAGTGGGGAGAGATAGAAGATTTTTCCCTTAAGTGGTGCGGCTTGCTTTTCCTTTCCCTGCGTAGGAACCGCCCCCCTTCTTGGGTTCCTATATGAACAAGACCAGGGCATTCCTCCTTTGTTCGCTGGCAAATGACTACTTTGTTTTTTTTTTTTTCTTGCTCCCGATAGCGACCCTTACCATTGTGATAATGTCCAGTTATCGCACCCCCCTTCCCATGAAAAGATAGTTTGACATATCCACCTTTTATCCTTGATTGATACGGAGCTGACGTCCCTTTCCTTTTTTTTCTAACCCCTTTCAGAAGAAGGTGGGCGGGGCATTTCTCCTTCTTTTCCCTTTTAGAGTAAGGGAAAGGCTTTCTCCTTTATTCTTTTTGTGCGGCGGAAGAAGGAATCTTTTTTCCACTTCCTTTACTAATCAAGAAGACAGGCGGTAGTCCCTTTTTCTTTCCTATGCACGGAAGTTGAGAGAGTCGTGCCCTTTTTCTTCCTTCTTTTTTTCTGAGGATCAGGTGGGAAGGCGCTCTCCTTCCTTCTTCTTGATAGAATGATCCGGAGATCTTCTTTCCCCTCCCTTTCTGTACGTTAAAGGAGGGTTTAAAGTGTTTTATTTACCCCCTTCTTCTTTTGGACAAAAAAAAAAAAACAAAAATTTGGGGGAGTTGGGGGGGGGGGCGGTGTTTTATTCTTGTTTTTTTTTTTTTTTTTGTTGTTTGGGGGGGGGGGGTGGGTTTTTTTTTGTTGTGGGGTGGGGGGGGGGGGGGGGGGGGGGGGGGGGGTCTTTTTTTTTTGTTTTTTTTTTTTTTTTTTTTTTTTTTTTTTTTGTTGTTTTTTTTGTTGTTGGGGGGGGGGGGAGGGGGGGGGGGGTGGGGGGGGGGGTGGGGGGGGGGGGGGGGCTTTTTTTAAACCAAAAAAAAAAAAAAAAAAAAAAAAAAGGTGTTTTTTTTTTGTAGGGGGGGGGGGTCTTCTTGGGGGGGGGGGGGGGGGGTTTTTATTTTGTGGGGGGGGGGGGGGGGTGGGGTTTTGGGGGGGGGGGGGGGGGGGGGGGGGGGGTTCTTTTGGTGGGGTGGGGGGGGGGGGTAGCGGTTGCAGAACCTTCCCCTTTGTTGTTGTTGAGGAGATATTAGGTATGAAACCGCATACCCGACAACCCCATCTTTCTTTTTTCGCCCACTGAAACAATAATGGATACGGACTCTTTTTTTTTCTTCTCCTAAGGATTTATAAAGGAGATGTCGCGTCTTCCCTCTCTCTTTTTCCGTGCACGGGAAAGGGCCTCGCGACGTGCACGTCTTTTTTTCCTTTGATATGAAGAGACGGACGACAGCTTTCCCGATACCTTCTGACGCGAGCGACTCAGCAAAGAGACTGGAAGACTCAGCGCGCTCTTTTCATTCTCTCGTGATGAGAGTGGGTATTTTTTTCCCCCTTTTTCCTTTTTGTGGCTTCAAAGACCCGTTCCTTTCTTTTCCCTTAATAAATTAAGAGGATTGTCGGCTTTCCCTTTTTTTCCCCCCCGAGATGACGGCCTTCGGACGGGTGAGGATTCCCTTCCTCCCTTGGGCCGTTTGAGATAGGAGAAAGCACTTTTTTTCGAACTCGACTTGGGATGTAATGGCCCTTCTTTCCTAGGAAAATGTGCGGATAGAGGCAGACGCTCTTTTTTCCTTTCAAAATCATGTACGTGACAACTCTTCCTTTCCCCTTTTTTTTCTCCACAGGACGGCAACGAGGACTGTTTTTCGTCCGCAAGCAGAAATCCGCTTTTATGTGGCCTCCCTTGGGGCCGGGAGCAGCGCCGATTCCTCCGCTCTTTCTCTTTTTTTTGGTGGAAGAAATGCGAGAACCCATATCTTTTTTTTTTTTCAGATGACGACGTTCTTTTTTCTTTCACCAAGTCCCACATGAAGGCCCTTTTCTTTTTTTTTCCCCGTAAGACCCTTTTCCCCTTCACCCCCCCCCCCCCCCCCCCCCCCTGGGATGGGACGACAGCTTTCTCTCTGGCCGAGGGGGTGCGCCAGCTTTTCCCCCCACTGGCCTATAGGAAAATGAGGGGACCTCTCTTTTTCCTCTTCTCCTCAATTCACATATAGGCGCATTCTCCTCCTTCCCCCCACCGCAGTAAAAAGCCGGATAGACCTTTTTCCTCCCTTTTGGTCTTTGTACGGGAAAGGCCCTTCCTTCTTCCTCCTTTCCATTTCCTATCGTCGGGCGTCATAAGAAGTTTTGTTGTGGCTCCCTTTCTCTCGGAGTGTTGCAAAACCTTCTTTTTTTCTAGTGTAGGTCAAGCGACCCGCATCTTCTGCTCTTCTTTCCCCTTCTTCCCTGCGCGGAAAGACGATCTGAAGCAGCTGTTCCTTTTTTTTCCCCCCCCGTCGATATTAGATGCAGACCGAGAATGTTCTCTTTTGCGCGCCCTCATGGAAAAGAACACGGCCTTCTTTCTCCCCCGCTGCCCTCGGAGTCGACCACCTTTCTCTTCCTTCCCCCAGATGTGGACGAATTCTTTTTTTCCGGAGGATCATCAAAGAAACCGAAGGACTTTCCCCTGCCTTTTCCCCTCTGCATTGAAATGGTCCTGTATCCCCCCCTTTTCTCTTCCGCATCAATGACTCGAAACAACGGGTGTGGTTTTTCTCCCCCCTCCTTCGGCCTTTCTTTCCCTCCTGGAATGAAAAGACACTGATGACAGTTTCCTTCTCTCTTTGAGCTACCGAGGACTAGCTCTCCCTTCCCTCTCCCCTCTACTCTGCGAATGCTGATCTGCTCCACCTCTTCTCCCCCTCCGCGACGAAGAAGCACTTTTTCTTGGATGCGGTAAACTACCTGATGGCTTTTCTCTTTTCGAGCCCTCCGGTCGGAGATCGCCATTTTTGGCCGCTCCCTTTTTCCTGTGAGAGGTCGATGTAAAAAATTTTCTTGAACTCCAGAAATCCGGAAGGGCTCTTCTTTCCCCTTTTGACAGAAGAGCGGCAGACGTCCTTGTTTCTTTTTTGCGACGGATTACGAAGCAAGAGACTTTTTTCCTTTCTTTTCCATCTCTTTCGGAGAGGAAGATTCTCCTTTTCTTTTTCGGTAGTCCACTTGCGCAAGGAGTGGACCAAAACGACCTTTTCCTTTCCTATAAGGAAGCGCTCTCTTTTTTTCTGGTGTCTGGAACACCACGATACGTTCCCTCCCCCCCGTTTTATGCTTGAGCGGACCGGCTTCGATGTTTTTTCCCTCAGCGACGAAAAGGCTTTTTTCTTTTTATCGATATGGACAGATTCAAGGATCCCTCCTTCCTAGGTCGGCGAAGAATGATGAAGCAGGTCTTTTCCCCTTTGCATTCGCATCTCTATCTTTTTCGAGAGAAGATTTTTTTTTCTTCCTTTACCTTCACCCTTTCGGGAGAAATGCTTCGCAATCGTCGCCTCCTTTTTTTTTTTCTTTCTCATTGATGAAGAGTACCCTCTCTCCTTTTTCCGACCTGCGGAGATGCTGGTCCTTTTTCTCTACGAGGTTTTCGTCTGCATCTTCTTTCCTTTTTGGAAGCTGGTAAGAGGATAGGTTTCCTTCTATATGGAATTGTTGCTCCCTTTTTACTTAGAGTCCGTATGCTCTTTTCTTTTTTGGAAGAAGATAATGTCCCTCCCTTCCGCACGTATAGGACGCATAGATGGATCTCCTCTCCCCTTCCCGCGGGAGTCCTCAGCTCCTTCTGAGCAGGAAGAGTGATACATTTCTTTTTTCGCTGCGGCGTCGTTCATTTCATGGCAGATAGGAAACTTCTCCCGTCTGCTGCTTTTTCTCCTTCCTTCTTTCCTCGGAACAGTTGAAAATAGAAAGCATTTTCCCCCCGTAGTCCTTTGGAAAGTCTGCTCTTCTTCCACAGGTCCTCAGGGGTAGTGGACCGCTTCCCGATTAATCCACCTTCCCAGTGAAGTGTAGTAGTAGTCCTTTTTCTTTTCTTTCTAGGAGCCGCTAGAGCGGTTATTCTTCTTTCTTTCTCCGGCCTCGACATCTCGTTTTTGCCGATCCCCCTTTCCTCTTCGTTCGGAAAGACATGCGGCTCCCCCCTTCCTTCCCCTCTGGGTGCCAGTCCACACTTTTTCCTCTCATTGATGGAGGTTCTACCCATTGGGGATACAGGAAAATGTGGCCTTTTCTTTTTTTTCCTTTTTCCCTTGACGCTTAATGATGGTGCGGTTAGTCTCTCCCTTTCCCCCCCTAAGTTTAAACGGAAAATCGCGCTTCCCTCTATTGACCTGATAAAAGCGTCGACGGCTTTTTCTTTCTCCTTCCTCTCCACGGGTAAGAACGGCCTTGTTCGTTCCCCTTCCGTTGAGGAGCTGGGACTTTTCTCAGGGTTAGACGCTCCTCCCTTCGCGGTCCCTCAAGGTCGCTCTCCTTCCTTTTTCCTTCAAGTGACGAAGTTGACCTTTTCCTCCTTTATTGCCTACCCCCGTCAGGCCAGCTGCCGTTTTTGGCTTCTTTTTTTCCTTCCTTCGCACCAAACACTTCTGTTAGCCCCTTTTTGCTCGTACTGGCCGCGTGAGCTGGCGTTAATTACTCTTTTTCCCCCCTTTCTTTCTTCGATTCTGAGAGCTGAGCAGGTCTATCGGTTTGCTTTTTTTTTTCCTTTCTCTGGCTGAATGCGTCCGAGAGGGGATATTCTGCCTAAATATTTCTTTTTCCCCTCCCCTCATTTCCGCTCATTTCTTTTTCTTTCCAACCATCCCGGCCAGGATCTCAAGTTTTACTGCTGTAGGTCCCATCCCCTTCCTTTTTGATCGCTTCGTCTCTCCTCCCTGAACAGGTCCTGGCGGCCTTTTTTTTCCCATTCGCGAAGAAAATGCGCTCCTCCTTCCCCCTTGTCCTCCTGGCCAGGACAACGTCGCGGGTCTTTTAGTCGTGGAGTGGCTGGAGTCGATCTTTCCTTTCCTTCACGACGAGCCCGCTCCCTTTCCCTGTGGGCTGCGTCGAAATTCGGCTTTTTTCTTTTTTATTTCCATCGTTTGTCTCTCTTTTTTTCTCCGAGTGGAACGCCGTGGTCCGTCCCTCACTTTTTTTTTTTGCAGACTGATAGCGTATTCTTTTTTGTTGCAGTTCTTGAAACCGACGTTTCCTTCTTTTCTTTTCTGTGCACTGCGAAGCTGCGTGTCGGGCTTTTTTTCCTCTCCCCATTTCCAGGTCGAGATGTATTGCGGCGTCCGTGTTTTTCTCCCCCTGTCAGGTACCGACCACGGCCGGCCCTTCTCTCATGCTGGCCAGCAGCAGTCCTCCTTCTTTTTCCCTTCCAGGTCCGGGGCGTGATCAGCCCCCTTGCCCCCTTTTTTTTATTTTCGGGGCTTTTCGAAATTAACGCGTCCCCTTTTTTCTTCGCTTGCTCCGGCAAGGCGCTGTGCGTCTTTTCCTTTGGATCGAGCCTGGGCAGATCACGACGACATGCTTTTTTATCCGATGCAACCGGCACTTTTTTTTTCCGTGCCCTGTTAGCTCGAGGATCAGGTTGGCTTCCTTTCTTTCTGAGGATCGTCGGTATGTATCTCCACGCTTTGCTGCTTCCTTCCTTCTCAAAAACGCCAGGGTGTGGGCCCTGGCCTGTTTTTTTTTTTGAGACAATCCCGATCTTTATCTCCTCCTTTTTTTTTTCTCTTTCCTTCCCCGATACCAGAAAACAACCTCCATTTCAAAACCCTGCTTTTTTCTGTTTCCCCTCCTTCTAACGACGCAACAGAGCGGATCTTTTCCCTTTCTTTCGGAGACGTCGACGAAGTACCCACCTTATTTTTTCTTTTTTTTTTCCTGTTCCCTTCGCAGACCGTGCAAGACGCGCGCAAGCCTTTCTCTCTTCCTCTCTGGACGACCGCATGGTCTTCCTTGGTTAGCTGCGCGACCTTTCTCTCAGCGAGAGCGCCTGGCCCTTCTTTTTTTCTCTCTTTCTTTCGAAAAAGAACGCACCACCCCTTCTTCAAGACCCGGACTGGACGGCAGTTTCTTTTTGGCCGCGTCGCTGCTGTGCTATCAACAACTCTCTTTTTTTTTTTTTTTTTTTTATTCCCTGGAAATGATAAACGACCCCTTTTCTCGATCGATAAAGCACGACCTCTTTTTTCCCCCTTCTCCCCTACATGCTTTCCTTCCCTTTTTCTCTTTCCCTTCAAGGTGAGGATCGAGGCGACTTTTTTCCTTTCCCAATTTTTAAGTGCCTTCTATTCGTATAACACGGCTTCCCTTTCTTCCCCCTCTTCGCGGAGGCAGCCAGGGTCTTTCTTTTCCCTTTGTTCCAGATTTGGATGAGGAGGGGCCCTGGCGCAGAGCTTCTTCTTTTTTTCCGCCTCCTTTTTTTTCAGAAATTCGAGAACCTTTCTGGTCCCTTGAGAGGAGGCTCACTCCACCCTTCCGGCCGGGAAGACAGCGACCTTTTTTTTCTCTTTCTTATGGCAAGTCGATAACTTTTTTTTCCTCTTAGGACGACATTTTTTTTGATTTTTTTTTTTTTTTCCCCTCTTCGTGTCTCCAATGTATCCCCTTTTTGGCATTTTTTTGAAGCGTGGACTAGCGCCTTCTTTTCCCCCTTTAGCATTCGACGCTAAATTCACCGGTAACACCTCCGTCCAATCTTTTTCTCTTTTTTCCCTTTCCCCGTCTGCAGACGCGGGAAAGAGACATGGTCCTTTCCCCCTCTGCGGTGTCATACAGAAGGGGTTGGGTTCTCCCTTTCCTTTTCTGCTTTCCCCAACAAAGGGCGGTCCCCCTTTTTTTTTTCCCCTGCAATCGCGGTTCATCGTTCCTTTTCCCTTGGACGCTATGAAGAAGAGATTTCTTTCTCCGCTCAATGCTAGATATAGAAGCGTACGCGGCCTTGTCTCTTTTCTTCCCCCCCTGCGAAGCCAACGTTTCCTTTTTCAATTGAAGAGACATAGGCGTCGTCCCTTTTCTCGAATAACATCTGTGGAGAATTATGATGGTGGAGATTTTCCCTCCCTGTCATTGGAGGAGAATACCCTCCCTTTTCCCCTTTAAAATCATGAATTTGCAATGGTCCTCTCCCTGGCTGTTCGTCCTTCACAATTCTTTTTTTTTTTCCCGAGGACGAGCTTTTTCCTCGATGATTGATGACGACACTGATGACTTTTTTCTTTTTCTTTCCTCTCTTCCCTAGGTTCCGCGGACTAGACGAACGCGCAATTTCTCTTCTTCTCTTTTTTTTGTATCCCGATGAATAAGATGATGATCCCATCCCCTCCCTTCCACACGGTGCGGTCATCTTTTCCTTTTTCCCTCTTTCTGAGCAGGACGCAGAGAAGACTTCCTTCCT
>Ga0179593_1508961_pt1 | contig 13333 bp, 10 predicted proteins | sample CZODoug2_1_08_16_FD_185931 | JGI IMG/M metagenome (GOLD analysis project Ga0179593, IMG submission 185931) | Vadose zone soil fungal communities from Angelo Coast Range Reserve, California, USA - CZODoug2_1_08_16fungal (PacBio error correction) | ecosystem: Environmental > Terrestrial > Soil >... | reverse complement strand
AGCACCTGTCCCTACCCCCTTTTCGTTTTTGTGGACCAGCCGTTGCTCCAGGAGGCTCAGCCCCGGAGGCCACTCGCGCGTAGCATCAATCCCGAAAGTGACCGTATTTCTCTCCCGCTGCGCGCCCCACGCGTCTGTTCTTTCTGGCCCCCGCACGTAGAACTGTAGTCCATCAAAGATTCGCGCCAGTATCATGAGACCATCGTAAGTGATTTTGGATATGCGCAATATCCCGACTGATGCCCTCCCCGATCCCCCCTTTCTTTTTTGGATCTTCATCTCTTCATAACTACGTTCTAACTACCTCTCCCCGTTTCACCGGCCCTTTTCGTTTGCACCCAGCAGCCACCCCGCTTGACCGATCGCTTTTCTTTGGGTTCACGACACCGGTACCCACGCGTCACTGAAGAACCCCTCCTCCTCCCCCCTTTCCCCCCCCCCACCCCCCCCCCCCCCCCCCCCCCCCCCCCCCCCCCCCCCCCCCCCCCCCCCCCCCCCCCCCCCCCCCCCCCCCCCCCCCCCCCCCCCCCCCCCCCCCCCCCCCCCCCCCCCCCCCCCCCCCCCCCCCCCCCCCCCCCCCCCCCCCCCCCCCCCCCCCCCCCCCCCCCCCCCCCCCCCCCCCCCCCCCCCCCCCCCCCCCCCCCCCCCCCCCCACCCCCCCCCCCCCCCCCCCCCCCCCCCCCCCCCCCCCCCCCCCCCCCCCCCCCCCCCCCGCTGCTCTTGCCTTTGAGCAATTAGCTGAAGCAGATTCTTTCCATTTGTGGTCATGCTGGCCGTCCTCCCAGTACTATCTTCCTGTCATTCCCCTCTTTTAAAGTCAGCGTTCCTGCCACTGCTTTCACTCACGCGCAGCCTCGGTCCGAAGGAGGTCGCGATCCTGCAATCCGTTCCCCATTCTGGCACTAGAGCGAGAGAGAATCGCCCTTCTTTGTTTCACTCAGCATCGTCCATACCCCCCACCCTCTTTTTTTCCCCCTCTAGGTAGCCTTCCTGCCCAGCTTCCTAACCTGATCGGAAAAGCGCGCACACCATCAAGCGCACGCATGTCTAACGCTTTGTCGACCGCAGCTCGAATTGTTTTCCTGCACAGTTACCTGCCAGGCGGTGGGGTTTTTTTGGTGTGGGTTGTTTTTGGTTGTGGGTTTTTCATACCTTCCTCCCCCTCCCCTAGGAGTCCCCCTTTTGTTCAAGTTTTCTGGACCGGGCCTACCAGTCCGGTTTCGACTTTGTACGACATCCAGCAATAACGCACACACGTGGACCACACGCTACCTTCCTCCCACTAGTTGCCATTCAATGGCCCACTTGGCAAGAAGGCTCTACATTTTTCACGTCGCTGAACCATGACCCTGCCGGCGCGGTTTTATCCTTGCCTAAGAGACAATGAGGCGGTGTTCTGCTTAAAGGTCTGTTGGCCAAGATCGTTTAGTCTGTTTGATTTCGAGTTCCATGAAGACACCTTCGAGGCCAGGGTATTTAGTGGGTTTTGTACCTGCACACACCCCAACATCCCCACCCCCCCCACCCCCACCCCCCCCCCAGCCTCCCCCCCACCCACCCCCCCCCCCGAGACGTTCGATGCAGTTCCCTCCAGTTGGCTTCATTAACTTTCCATAAGTGATAGCCTTTTATTTTCAATTACCGTCACGACCCCGGTTTTGCCTAAGTTCAGACTTTTTTTTCCTTAGCCCGGTCACCATGAGCAGCCTTCCCCCCTTTGATCGATTTCACTTTTGACGTTCGGCGCGCATGTGTCGCTAGGACAGTGAAGGACTCCCCTTGCCCTGAGAGAGAGGAGGTGGGTCTTTCTCTTCCCGGTCCGCGGGTTGAATAAATGGGTCCCATTTTTTTCCTGGTTCCCGGGCGTGGTTCGATTATTTCTTCCTGGTTACTTTCTGAATGCCCGCAAGCGGCGCACTTTTAATGATTTTACCGTCGGACATGGCCGTACGAGACCTGCGACGCGCGCATAGGTGTGAATTCGCCCTGATTTTAGGAGTCTCTAGGGCGAGTGCATGATCCTGGTCCTCAACTGGTCCCGCCGCGCGTACGCCAGTGGTAGATTTCTGTTACTCTTTTTTTTTTTAAGCCTTCCACTACCCAGCGAAAGGCTGGACTTTTTTCTCCTTGGACCTTACGCTCATCTTGAAACTCCGCGACCCAACCCCCTGGTTCCCGGGCCCACGCTTCCCCCCTAATCAAGATAGACTCAGAGATCTTGTGGTTCACCGACTACCCCAGCGTTCCTTCCAGCTCATCGAAATCCTTACCGACGGAGGAATAGGACACCTTTCCCCCCCCTGATCGGAAGCTCGCTTCTTCCAAGAACCACCGATGAATGGGAGCGGTCAATGAGAGTCTGCGTCAGTCCCTTAACCCTGTCTGGAATGAACTCCCCCCCTCCTTTTGGTTGCTGATTAGATGTACCCAGAGGACTTACCCGAACCCTCTGTTAGTATCCGGATAGTTCTGAAGTCGCTGCCCTGCGCCATTTCTAGAGCGTTAAGCAAACCCTCCGCACCCCCTCCCAGTGCCCTTCCGACCCTGAACGAACGTATCCACCCCCTTCTTCTCCTTTGGTGGAAGCTACCGGATACTGCCACCCGAATACGGTCCCCCGCATTTCACCCCGCCACGACGGACCGTAAGAAGCAAGGTTTCGTTCCCTACCTTTCCACTTAAATGATCACCCCCCCCCCCACGCGGTACTTACCCTTGCACCCGCGAAGTTCCCTTTATCAGGTATCAAGAGCGATAGTTACCCCTATCTCGAACTACTTGGTACGCCTAGAAGGTCACCCCCCCTTCTTGTTGCGAGGTTCTCCTTGTCCCCGCTCGGGACACAACGACTCTTCTCGGAACAGGAGATGTTGCGATCGGGTCCTCCCCTTTTTTACCAATCTACCCTTTCCTAAATCAATCGTGGGTATTTTTTTTGAGGAGTGAGATTTTACCTCCCTCCCTGGCCCCAGCGCCCACCCTGTTCCCCCAGCCCGCGCCCACTGGGGTGCCCGAGCGCCTTATCCGTTTCCCTGAAGCAGGAGTTGCTTTCCCATAGCGCGCCATCGCAGAGAATCTAGTTTTTTTTTACCAGCGCTCGTGATACCAGCCTAAATTCAGCGAGGTAATAAGCGTACATGTCTAGAGCAGGCGACTGGGTAGAGAGCGAGATACTCCCCCCCGTAGCGGTTCTTTTTTCGTGGCTTTCCCCTTTCCACGATCGGACTCGGATCCGGTCCTTTCCCCCCCCCCTGCCCTGATCAGTTTGGAAGTGATCCGCGTTACCCCCTTCGTTCTGAGAACGGAGCGGACTCGGAGAAGATTTGGTCGTCATTCAGTGACCAAAAGTCACTTTCTCCACTATCGTTCCCTTTTCCGTCCCTCCCTGAACTCCCCTTTGGCGTCACTAAGCCACTTGGCTCCATTCCACCTCACAAGAAGACGCTATACCTAGGCTATAACATTGCCTGAAATGCCCATAGCGCCGCCAACAGACTTCCCGTTACAGTGTGTTTGGCTTGCCCCGAACAGACACGATCCCTATCCGTGCCGCGGAGTACCCTGTTCTCCGCTCGCTTCATGAGCCTTATTGACCTTTAGACCGAGTGACCCCTAGAGAGAGGTCCCTTCTTCTGTCCCGAGAAAGCCCCGGTTTCTCATTCAGTCATTAGCTGCTGGACCCCCCTTCACCCCTTGATCGTCGGACTTCCCGTAGTCAGCCACAGTCACCCGTTTTTGTTTTTTTTTTTACTAACGCAGTCTCACTTTCCCATTCCTTCGTCACGCGTTGCACCGAACATCCTTTCCCTTCCCAGCAAAGTGCAGAATCATCCCTCTTTGCCCCCCCCCGATGACGTCCGGCGAGCAATGGTTCCGCAAGCGCCTGTGACGACAAAGTCCGTCCCCTCCATTCGAGGAGCACCGCATGCCTTTTCCAAAATCCCCCCCCTTCACCCCGAACCCCTTGACCAGTTACCTCCGCCCCCTCCCTTTCATTCCACCCCGTAAGGTTTTTTTTTGCCCGTCCAGTCATGCCGCCGTTCCCTTTGCACGAGGAACCCGCCTCCAGAACAAGAATCTGCAGTCCCCCATCCCTCTACCGCACGCCCCTCGTGTCAGCTCGACACTTGTCCCTTCCTTTCGACGTGCCTCCCGCCGGCCGTGTGATAGATAAGTCTTTTAAATTTTTCAACAACGTCCTAAGAAACTTATTTGCATCCCTTGAAAGATTCAAAGGAGGTCCCGGAACCGGCTGTTCTTTGATCCTCCCCCCTCCCTACCTGACCTCGTTGACCTGCTCAATCCGACTCCTCCCTCCCCCCACTTCTTGCACACGACCTCCTGCCCTTCCACTCCCGGCATTTCTTGTTTGGCAAGCCACCCGGTCCTCGCCTTTAAAGTGCCGACACCGGGTTCTGCAGTGACCAGCGCACCTCTTCGGGCCCGTGGCCGATTGATTTTCAGTTCTTTGCATCTCTCTTATTTTGCGTATGCGCTGAAGTTTGTCCCTTTACTCCCCCGGTCGAGTACTGACGCTCCTTTTCTCCCCCGAACCAACGCTGCCGTCTTTGGTATACCTCCGTGATTGCGCCTACACCCGAATGATAGTAGACCCTGAAGTCTTCCCCTTTCCGCTCGACCAGACAGCAGCGGTCGGCTTGGTCTCCGTTCGCTTCCGGGATGCGCAGCTTTATCCTTTTTTGATTCAGCCAGCGCGCCGTTTCAACAGACGCATGCCGTCTCAACTTCTCTGCGAAGCTCTACCGATCCTACGTGCTTTTTTTTTCGCCCGTCCTTTCATGCGACGACACAGAAAGACTCTTCCTAAGCTGAGGAACCCGTGGATCCCTATCCTACCTATGTTAGGTTTGAGACCGCAGTACTTGCCGGCTGCGGACTAGCCGCCACCTGCGAACCACACTTGACTAGTCATTGCGCTTTAACAGTCCGCCTTGATCCAGCCGGCAAGGACGATCTGTCACGATCTTTTTCCACCTCTACATAAGAACGGTTTTAGCAGAGGCGCTAGAATAGGTAAAGTCCTCTTCAGAGTAACGTGCTCAACGTCCCCATTAAGCAAGTAGATGACGAGACTGTCTAAGCCACCATGAGGGATCTCTGGCCCCGAATGAGAGAAAGATGCAACTCACACCCTCTATAGTCCCCATGATCCCTTGTCCTCCCCGATCACTGCTCTCGTCTACACCACGCGAAGTGACCGCTACAGGTTTCCGGCAGACAGATCCAGAAAAGTCCCGTATCGGGTGGGTGTTTTTGGTGGTGGTTTTTTGTCTTTTTTTTTTTTTTTTTTTTTGTTGGTGGGTCGCTGTTTTTGGGTTTCTGTTATTGGCAGGGGTGGTTTGGGCGGTTGTGTGGTCTTTTCTGTTTTGGTTTGTGTTTTTGGGTGGCGTAAGCGCACTTCTCTCCTGCTGACTTGGTCAGCACCCCTGAGGGCGTGACTTAGTCTTTCCCCCCCCTGCCGCAGATAGCTATTCTTCTTTATTATCCCTTCCTCCTTTTTTGTTGCTTTTTTGACTTAGCAACCTGGCCGCATCGAATTGCCTCTTTCCTTCAGCCTTTCCGGGTCAAGCCAAGGACCATGATCCTTTTCGCTAGTTCTTCCTCCTCCGAACGATGCATCATCGTTTCCTCGCTCCCCCCCGTCCATCTTTTTCGTGGATGTTGTCCATCCCAATAGTCTGCGCTGAAGAGGTCTAACTTAGATTAGACATGAGGGTGGACACTTCTGACCCCACCGCGATAGATGAGACACGACCGACGCATCCCTCTTATGATGTTTTCCTTTTATCATCTCAGATAAGTAAGCCCTTTTGTACCAGTAGGCACTCTTAACTCCCCCATTTATAGTTCATCACCGACAGCGACATCGCGCCCTCTCCGTTAGTGAGAAGAATGATTCTCCCCACCCGTAAAACCTGTAATTTGTTGCGTCACTTCGCAAGAGGATCTATGACTCAGGAGGATGAATTCCCCCCCCTTTGCCTCCAGTCCTCTTCAAGGTGTAAGCTGTTACGTACTAGCCCCCCAAGATTCTTGTTGTTAGCTCAGGTAGACGACCTGTACTTCCCCCGCGCCTTCCACCCCCCCCGCATTTTCCTGAACGCCCCCGGCACCGGCAGATCCATTCAGGTTTTCCCGACGTATTCCCACATCCCGTTCTAACCCAGAATCCGGATCCGGTTAGACGCAAGCAAAGACTGAGTTAGCTTACTTCCCTCGGGCTTGTTGCTCCCTCCGCATTGGCGTAGAAGCTTAATGACACAACCCTCTACCGTCCCTTTTAATCGGAACGGCGCGCACCTGCCGCGATCTGTCGATTTTCCGTCCCAGATTTTTTAAGTCTCGGCCATAATTCAGGCCCTGCGTTCGCTGTCGCATACTCTCCCTCACTTCGCGCGTAGGCGGGTGCGGACGTCGATAGAAATTTTACTTAACTTAATTTCTCCCTGCGCGACATTCAGCAAAACTAAAATTTCTCCCCCCCTATCCCTCTCCCCTGATCCCCCCCCCCCCCCCCCCCATAATTTTTAGTCAGTTTTTTTTTTTTTGAAGAGATGTAAGTTTTTCTTATGGTCCACGGTCGCCGTCCCACAGAGAAACCTGATGCTTCCCGCACCGGTGCGGACACGGGCCGCGTCAGTTTTAGCCCCTGCCTTACTCGCACTTCCTTTGGTAGTAAGATTTGTGGTCAAGTTGTTAGGTCTTGATTCGGACAGGCACATATCAGGGAAGGTAGTTCCTACTTTGTCGTCCCAAGAATCCTATCAGCCGAGGACCTAAGTGATCTGTTCCCCTTTCGCCCCCCCCCCATACCTTTTCTTCCGTGTTGCTTTTTCCCCCTTTTAACGCATAGTGGTTTGCACGTCGGAAAAGCTTCGCTTTGCCCCCAAGTTGTCAACAGAACGAAGCATGAACAGGAAAGTAGATGAGTTAGCAGTCTTGCCTCATGAGTTTGCTGGATTTAGTATTTCCCTATGCCGGTAGTAGGGACCTGCTTCCGGTTTGCCTCTAATCGACGGCGCGGTGGTACCTTTCCTTGAACTTGCTTTTTGACCTGAATAACGCTATAACTTTTGATAGTCCCAACTGGTGGATGGGGAGGCTGGAACCATGTATGTCCCCGCCTTTTGGTTCCCTTCCCTGTCCAGCGAAAAATTTGTGAAAGCTTCCCTTCGCACAGACGGGTAGGCAGCCTAAGGATAGTCTTCCGCTCCTGGAGTGACCTAGCCCCCTTGGCCCCCTCCTTGCCAGATTCAGCCTGTAAGCATTTATTTTTATGCCGTACGTAAGTTTGAATCCCGACCTGTCGGTACTCCCATCAAGTTCCCCGTAAAAAGAAGACCTCCCCTTTCCCATTTGTCGGCAAGTATTTGAACGCCCCCTCTCTCTTTCGTGTCCCGTACCTTTAACCCTCCTCCCCCATTGACGAACGAGAGTCGCAACACGTCCATTGATCGACGAGCAGCTTTCGGCCCCCCCCCCAGTCCCCGGCCGGGTTTTTTGTTTGTTCTTGTGTTTTTTTGATTGTGCGTTGGTAGGGTTTTTTTGTTTTTGGGTGTTGGTGCCGGAGTGGACCTTGCCTCTCAGTCTGCTCACACCGTTGCGGCCTTATCCCCTCTGAGCCGTGCTGACTAGAGCCTCCCCTTCCCGACCCTGTCAGGGTTCAGGCGGATGTCCGATACGCGAACGAGACGATTATACTGAGTAAGCTGAACGGTCCTGAAGTCCCCGTCCACGTCCGACCTCGAAGAACTTCTTCCTTCACAGCCCTGCGTTGTTTTTTTTTTTTTTTACCCTCGGGATTTTGACAGCTCACTCTATTCTCGTCACCGCATCGGCTCACGGTTCCCACTTCAAAGAATAACAACACCCCGCCACGAATTGTGACTACCTCGGGTATTCGACGACACCCTTCCCCTATCCAACGCATACAACGGCCGACCTTCGCTAGATCAGGCTGTATCCGAGAGAATGAGTCCCCCGCATCTCTCATCCTTCCCCCTCCTTCCCTGCATGCACACCCGCCAAGTTCCTGAGTCTCCCTCCCTCTGTAACGGCAACCCCCTCGAGCTGGAAAGAGAGAGTTGTATGCGCTCTGAAACTTACGAATATGTCCCCCTCTCTATCTCATCACTAACTTTGTTTTTTTTTTTTTGTGTTTAGAGATTGGTAATTAAGTCCCCTAACACTCCTGGTTCCCTACCTATAGTTCCATGCAGTCATTCGCGCTTCCCGAAGTCAATGAATCCCCCTGCCCATGCCAGGCTTGGTTCGTCGCAGTGGTCTGTCCTGCCGAGACCGGTAGGAGCCCCGTTAATTTAACCCCCCCAACCCCACCATCGCTCGTTTACACGAGAAAATGATCCGCCCCTCCCTGCAGTCCTCTGTTTTTTCCTCTCCTGGTTGCATCTGATTCAGGCGTTTGCTTCGCTCACATGGCTATCACTTCTGGCTGATTTCCGTCTTGGACGGTGCACTGATGAAGCGGAGGAAATCTTGTATCCGGACTTCCCCCCCGTCCCTCTTCCTTTGGTCTTTCCTGACCGCTCGGGAAGGCGGTTCTTGAGCCGAGATCTTCCCGCGTACCTTGGTTGTGCGTTCTCCCAGATTCCAGGAACTTGATTGGCTTTCCTTTCCTGGCCGACCTCCCCCCAGGAGCATGAAATAACCCCTCGCGAAGCCCCGCGCGTCCATAGCACCATCCCCTTTCTCCTCTCCAGCATGTATTCCCTCATCCTTTGTCCCCGCCGCCCAGGCCAGTTCCCAGCTACCTGCGGTGATTGCCCGAACGCCCCCGCGCCGAATAGATCGTGTTATGTCCCGGGTAACCGCTCTCTCCTCGTTCTTCTGCCAGACGTAGCCGTGCCACCGTTTTGAGCGAGCTCCTTTCATTGGGACGAACAGTTTCAGAGTTGCGCTGTTGTACAGCTTCCTTCTGATACGTTCGGCAGCCGTAGACCCAGAGAAACCCCCCTCCAGCGTCCCCTGCATCCTAACCATCACTCCCCTGCTGTCCTTCGGCAGTTGCCAAGAGCGGAGCGCCAGAACCCCTATACAGTCACTAGAGTCCGCCACCCACCATCATGCGTCTATGTGGTTCCCGCACCAGCGCCCTTTCCCTCCTTCCCCCAGTCCTCTTGAACAAATCCCTTCCAGAGGCTGCCTTTAAGAATTCCCCCCCCCCAATACCCCCAGCCCAACCCTCACCCTTGCCAGGCAACATACTTTAGACCCGTGACCTCACAGGAATTGCGAATTCCAGACGACAGCCCAGCCACGCTCCGTCTTAACGTTATCCTCCTCACCCTCAAGCAATCCTTTCCAGCCTACCCCCTGACGCAGTAATCCCCTCTATTTCCTCCTCGCCAGGTGCCCGGGCAGCAGCGTTAAAAAGATCCCGCGGAACCACTCCCCCCCCCCCCCCTGTCTTTTTTTCTCTTTCCCATGCGCCCCACACCCGTCAGAGAAGCTGGTAACTCCCGCCGCCCCTACACCGAGAGGCCCCTTTCGCCCGGCCCTTTTATCTTTTGCACCCCCGTCAGTCACCCGGAAAACATACAGTGCAATGTACCTTTACTTTGTCCACCCAGCCGAACCGACTGCCTAGTCCCCATTCCCGTAATCCTTAACTCCCGGTCCTTGAAAGCTTAGGCCGCCCCCCTCTGACAGGGCCAGTTTTAACCTTAGTTACGAGGACTGCAGTAAAGTGCACCCCCGCTGCGGACGGCAGTGGCCCCCTCTGGTCGCTGGAGCTAGGTAAGCCTTTCCCATGCTGGATTTGCGTTATGGCTTTTCCCTTTGTAGGTCCAGGGCGAACGAAGTACGGTTCCGCCCCCCCTGCCCCCCCCCGACCTCCGCACGCCACAGCGCCGTCCTTCCGAGTTATCTGAGTGTATTTTTATGGTTGTGCGTGCTCCCCCTCCCCGCCGTAGACCTGGCTTGTTCCCACCGGACGCTCTCTAAGATTGCACCCAGCTGCGCCGGCGGCTTGCTTGCCTTTCCAGTTCCCATTGCCCTCTGTTCGGGTCGCTGGACCTTGAAGAGCTCAGCCCAGCCGTTCCCTCTTAACAACGACCGCTGTTAGTATGTCCACTCTATCTCCTCACGCCTCTCAGCCCTTTCTTTGGTTAGTAACTGATTTCCCCCCCCCCCACCCCTGGAACCTCCCTCTGTCCTTCTGCCGGTTGGCTGCGGTTCAGCGAACCGTTCCCTAAGTTCGTTTTCTGTTTTTCCTTTTCCCGATCTGACTTTACGAACTCCGAGACGATGGGCTGGGACTGACCAGACCCCGCTACCCCCCACTTTGACTCTCCGCGACAAGCGAAGCCCCCCCCCGCACTTACAGACCCTCCCTAAGGAAGGACATTCTTCAACTTGTCGGTGTCCACCCTCCTACCATCCCCAGATCTGCATTCTTGAGGCCTGCCTGCTTGTCAGTCCCCGTTGATAGCGTTTACGTGCTTTCAATTATAGAATACGTGGACGAGCTGATCAGCACGATGAGGATTCTCGGACGCGCAATACATCTCTTCTTTCCCCCCTCCCCCCCCCCACTCATTTTATTTTCTCAGATCACTTTGCGCCTCGCTTTTTATTCTTCGCCTGCATACCCCCCCGCCCGTCCTGTCCCCCAGGCGGTGTTGGTCTTCGCCTTGCCAGACCTCTCGTTGAAGTTCTGGGATGCGCGATCGACGAGAGTCATTGCTGGCGTGCCTGGGGTCATCACACGCGCGCGGTTGACCTTTCGATAGGCGGCCCCACTATATATAATCCTTTACCCCACCCTCCGTTGTGTATTTGTTTTTTTCGAGATACACCTATTTCCTCCCCCCCCTCACATGCACGGCCTCCGTGATAGGAAAAAGAGAGCTTCCCTCCCTTTGCGCTATCGACATCCCCAGCACGTGAGCATCTTACACAGGGCGCTGAAACCCGTCCCCTTGAACCGTGGCTGTAGTGTAAAAGGGCCCCCCCCTAGTTCTCTCCATAATCGTCGATATTTTATTGCAATCCTCCCTTTTTCTTTCTTTACATCGCGCTGATGGTTGATTCCCTACTTTTTGATCTTTTCCCTCTGACTAGACCCTGATCATGCACAACGATGAAAGAGTACCCGCCGGTGTCTGACGTCCACATGCAAGCTGCACCGCTTAGCCCCGATGATAGTAGGAGAGCATACTTCGTCCCCCCTCCCCCCTGTAACTCTTTCCATATCCAGGCTGTCCCTGCTCCTTCGGCCTTCGCTGCGCATCCGTCTCATTGCATGTTCCATTCCCCCGACCCCCTTAAGTGCGGTAGCGCAGATCGCGGGTCACTTTTCGAGATAGCGCACAAGCTAATAGTCCATCTGCCCTGGCCCCGGTCGATTAGGCAGAGTCGCGTCCAGGCATAACGCACAGCTTATCCTCTAAGCCTGCCTCTTCTGTGCTCTAACTTCAGCGGGAGGTTGTACGCGACTTTTTAATTTGCTCCACTGCACAGCCTCCCCACGCCACCCTAGATCCGCGTGCCCCTCTCCTGCCATTGACGTCTTTGCCGTCGTCTTGAAGTCCGGACGTCGGTCCCCGTTCTAAGTCGGCTTGGTGGAGGCGCATCACCGATTCCGAACGCTCCCCAAGCGCTCAAGGCCCCACCTTTGCGCTCAGGTTTTCTTCCCTTCACGGTTTTCTTACTTCCTTTGTTTAACTGGACGACATTAATCCCCCTCCTTTCAACATAACCAAAAATCCTACTCCCAGCACTCGTCATGGACCATTGGAAAAGGGAAACCGCCGTCAGCGCGTGATCACGTCGCTTTCACTTTGGAAGGGAAAGTCGCCCCCTTTCGGCGGCGTGACTACCCCCTCGCCATGTTTTTTGAATCTTCCGGATTACATTTGTCTTATGCGTACATCTTTTCGATATGATTTCGGTGTCACATTTAGCAATTGTGTAGTACGGTAGGACTGATGCTGTACCTGACCCCCTCTACTAGCACCGTGTCCCGAGGAATTCCTTTTTTCCCAGTCGTTTCAGTAATGAAATTCAGTTTATTTTCGCCGTATGTTTAACCGAATACTAGTGCTCGAGGAAGCGTCTCAGCCTCCACTGTAAACTTTTCCTACCGGACTTCCATTGTAGTGCCTTCGCTCTTTTACATCTTGAGGTGCATGGAATTCTGTTTGAGAAAAAATGTTGGGACGTTTTGCCTGACGTATTGCGAAGCTCCCCGGTTCCCTGGTTGCTGGCTAATTTCTGGCCGATGTTCATGTTTTAACCCTGGTTTCTGGAGGTTACCTGAGGACGCGCAATATTTTTAGTCGCCTTGGAATGAGAACCGTCCTTTTTTAGATCTGTTTTTCCTGCTTCCTCGGACCAAGAGGGCGCGCGATCCTGTTCACTCGCCTAGTCGTTTTCCCGAAAAGAAATGAGGAATCTTAATGGATTTTTCTGGCCGGCCCCGCGTCTTGCAGCTCCCTCCACTAGGACTCCTTGTATGATGCAATGTTCACCTACGATAACCTTGCCCGGTTAAGACAGGCCCATTGCCCGCGACTGTCCAAGCGTCACCGACCCCTGCCTACTGGTGCATTTTTTGCTTTTAGTTCCCCGATGAACTCCCCCTTTGCCGTCTGTTCCCCTATTTTTGAGGAGTAAACTGCTACCAGGCGGTCATCCTTCCATTGACTCTCTTTTCCCGACCCTCGTATGACCACCGTTCCTGCCCCGGGCGTTCTTTTTTAGCACATCCTAGACGTGAGGTCGATTCCTGGGCTTCTTTTCAGGCCTGCTGACCACTTTGTCTGTTATGCAGTAGATCTCTTTTGATTCAACGCGGTTCCACGTCGCCGGAGTTCTTACCGCGCGGGAGGTCGCCTGCTCTACCAAGGAGCTTCTTTTCCTGATGTCCCCTTCTGCACTCACAACTTTTGCCCTGCCACCCTTGTCTCCCATCCTCCTCCCATAACGCCGAATCTCTTAACAACAGCATTTCCGTGTCGTTTTTTGAAGACGTCATTTTCTCACCCTAACGCGCATCGCGTCCACGTCGTAACATGCCCCGACGCCTCCAACGCATACCTCAGTTGCAAGTACCCCCAGTTTTTTTTTTTCCCATCTACCCACCCACCAAAAACCCCCCTCTCAGCTCAACTCCTGTTCCACCGGCAGACGCGGAGTCAGCCAGGTATACGAGCTCCTAAAGAAAACGTAGACTTCCTCTACTGAGACTTTTCCTGCCGTCCAACCCTGATTGCCTTCTTGATTCCTGCCGCTCGGAACCCCCGACCGCTTTGAAGAAAGGAGGTTTGGGCCGCCTGTTTCGCTTGTACCA
>Ga0179593_1435503_pt1 | contig 13333 bp, 19 predicted proteins | sample CZODoug2_1_08_16_FD_185931 | JGI IMG/M metagenome (GOLD analysis project Ga0179593, IMG submission 185931) | Vadose zone soil fungal communities from Angelo Coast Range Reserve, California, USA - CZODoug2_1_08_16fungal (PacBio error correction) | ecosystem: Environmental > Terrestrial > Soil >... | reverse complement strand
GTTTTCTGACTTGCTTCTTTCACTATTTTGGACTGTAGACGATTCCCCCACTTCGGGCCAACCACCGGTGCCTGTTGGGATTTACCCCCGCCCCCCCCCAACAAGAGGCCCCCCACCCCTTGTCCCCAGCGGAGAATTCTTTGCTCTCTCGAGCTGCCCGGCAACGTGTCCCCTTCCCCGCTATTTTGTTCGTGACCCCGCTTTGATTCTCCCCCCCTCACCATGGCGTATTGCCGAGTTTTTTTTTGCTTCTTTTGGGGTCGGTCAAACTTCGTGAAGGGTTTTGGCCCAGATTGGGTTGGGTTTTTTTACTTTTTTCTCCTTCCCCCCCTCGACCGGTTCTCTTTCCCTTTTTAGTCTTTGGCATGGTATTTTCCCCCTTTACAACCAGCTCCCCCTGGTGATTTTTCGAAAAAGCACCCCCACCTATGGTCTTTTCGTCAACCCTGTTCCTTCGTTGTGTCATTCCGCGGTTTGTTTAGTTACTCTTGGGGAGTTGAGTCCTTTGCCTGAATTACTCATTTGTCAGTTGAGGGGCCCCCGGTCCAGTACTTCCCCTGTTCTTCCCCCTGCTATTTGATTTTGGTTAAGTAGGGTTTCCCTCTGTTTCAAACTAGACCCTTTATGACCCGTTGGCAAACCTGATTTGTTTGCGCCTTTCTTTTTTATGGGACCCCCCCCTGTGGGTTGGCGTGTTGCCCCGGACATGAGTATATCTTTTCATTGGAGCCCTTATCCCGAACGCCCGGTGTTAGTCTTGGCCGGAAGGGGTGATCAGCCAATTCCTTGCCCCCCTCCGGTTCTTTCGTCGATTTAAGTAGGGAGGACTGTTTGTTTTCAGTTTTGTTGGACGCACCCGTACCAGGCTCTTTTTTTCGCTTTACTGCCCCCCCTCTATTTTAGTTGACTTTGGTTTCCGTATCCTTTCCGGGATACACCTCCCAGCCTTTTTTTCAGGGTTGCAACTTCCGCACTTTTATCTCTTTTTTTTTTTTTTTCGGGTTTTCCCTTTTGTTGGCGTCACCACCCAAAAGGTTTTTTACAATGGGTTGTAGTTGGCATTGCCGAGCGTCATGACGTCCCATCCTCGCGGTATTGCACAGAAGATTTCCCCTTTTTCCCTTCAAATCCTTATTTCCCTTTTTTCGGTCGTTTTTTTTTTTTCCCCCCCCAAAAATTTTGGTCCTACCTGTAATTTCAGTTAAACGTTTGAATGCCCCCCCCCCAGCTTCTTCGGGCCTTCTCTCTATCGATCTGGGTACCCCCTGCCGGCGATTGTTTTATCGTCAACCCCACTCGAAACTTCGTTGCCCCCCCCCCCCCATTGCTTGCTCCCGACCCTTTTTCCGAGACCTTTTGCGATAAAAAAGTTTGAATGTCGTCAGATTCATGTGGCGTGACTTCTGGCTCTTTACTCCACCCCAGGAGCAACCCTTGTGATTTTTCCCCTGTTCCCCAGTTTGCTTTTTTTTTCCCTTTTTTTTTGGAAGGCTGACTTTTCACTGGAAAAACCAACATCCAGCCTCACCCCCCCCCACGTTCTGATCTACTTGCAAGTCCCTTTCCCCTGGTTCTGCCCTTTTCCCCCAAACCTCCTTCCCCCCGCCGGCATTACGACTGTCTGGCATTTACCATGTTCCGTGTTTTTTTTCCTTCTAGGGGGGCCCCCCCTATCTTCCCCCAGATTGCAGTTCTTCCCTCCCAGGTTTGATATTTACTTTTTTCTTCCCCCTGTTTGCCGGACAAGATTCTTTCCATTCGGACTGCACGTTCCCCTCCTTTTGCATCGCGTAGCGTGCTTCCCTTTTTGATTTACCCGCTGTCCCCAGCTGCGCATTGTTGCCCTGAGGACTTTTTTTCTTTTTGGGACCCCCCCGATTTCAAACAAGTGAGAAAGTTACCCCCTTTTTTTTTTATGTGCCCCCTGTGGTGCACCTCCCCCCCCTGGTCTTGACTCCACCTCTCCACAAAGTTGTCCCGACATCCCATTCCTGGTTCCCAGTTTGGCGGAATCGGAAAGGACCGCCGTCGGATCCTCCCGCCTTTTTCCCCTGTCCCCAAATAACCCCCCCCCAAACCCGTGTGGGAATGCTGGATTCCCCGGCGCAGTCCGAGTTTCCGGGAACCGCTTTCCCCCCCCCCTCTTTGTTCCCGGCCCCAGTTTTCCCTTTTCCAAGCCCTTTTTTTATTGATTCACTTTTTGGGGAAAAAAACCGGTAGTGTCGCCGCTATGTCTTTTTTTTTTCACTTCACGTCTCCTCCCGGTCGGTAACTTTTTTTCCCCCCCCTCTTCCGGATCTTTGGGCGTATACGTCCTCCCCCCTTTTTTCAAGCACATTGGATTCCTTTCTTGTTGTCAATTGAGAATTTTCGGCGATCCGTGGCTGTTTTTCCCCCCCTCCCCCTCCGTGTTTTTTTCACTAGCCCTTTTTTTTTTGTGAATTTAACCCAATTCTTTCTTTTCCCTCTTAATTGTTGGTCCACTGGACATTTTTTCCACTAAGGGAAATCCAGGCCTTTTACTCAAGCGCAAGAACTTTTTTCATCCCTTTCTCAGGACATCATCGGGCTGCTTTCAGACTTTTTCTTTTTACTTCTGTGACCCTTTAGAGTGGGAGTTTTTCCCGGGCGCCCCCGGAAGTGAGAACTTTTATTCTTCTCTTTTTACCCCCCTCCTCCTTTTTTTTTTTTGTTTTGAGATTTAAAGGATAGGACCGCTTTTTCAGCCTAAGGATCCTCCTCCTTTAGTAACCCCCTTTCCCCTTTCTTTCTAATCCCCAACTACAAGGGGAGACCAGCAGCCCCCCGAGTCTTTCCCTTGACCCTCCTTTTTAGTTTTTTTTTCCCAATGTTTTTCTCTTTTTTACCCCCCCCCTGTGCCCCTTTTTTAGGTACTTTTTGCCCCCCAAATTGGACCTTTTCCTTCTCCAAAGGTAACTTTTTTTGAACGGGATTAAAAAACCCAAACCCGTTTCAGGAATTTTTGCCCTTTTTCGTTCAGACCCGGGGTTCCCCTTCCCAGTCACCCCCCCCCAACCTCTCTGTTTTTTTTTCGTGTGGGTTTTTTTTTTATTTGTTTTTTTTTTTTTTTTTTTTTTTTTTTTTTTTTTTTTTTCTTTTTTTTGTTTTTTTTTTTTATTTTTTTTTTATTTTTTTTTTCTTTTTTTTGTTTTTTTTTCCACCTTTCGGGGATCGTTTGACCTACAATTTTGATCGGTCATTTCGTCTTTCTCCCCCCTCCCTTTTTCTTTGTAGTCACCCCTGTTTGAAACACCCCCCTCTGTAGTTCCACCCTCCTTTCTACGCTAGGAAGAAAGACTTTGGTTTTTTCCCGGAGCCCACTACCAAAAAAGGTGTTTTAAGGGAATCGGTTATGCCCTGTCCTAAACCAAATCGTGCCCCCTGTCCTGTCCGTGAAACCTATGATTTTGAACCCCTCCATTTACAGTATTGGTGTTGTATTTTTGCATTGACTAGTTTTTTCAATTTGACTGTACGTTTTTTTTTGCCCGATGACCCCTCCCCTGGGGTCGGTTTTTCCCTTCCTTCGCTTTTTTGGTCCCCCCTTTTGATGCTTTTTGGACATGGTTTATATAGTTTTGGGTTTTTCTGCACCCCCGTAGCCGGTTTTTTTTTTTTGTTATTTAAACTTTTTTTATGTGCCACGTTCGTGTCCATTTTTCAAAGACTCCCTGATGCGCCTTATTTAGGTCATTCCCCCCCCCCCTTGAACTACGATGCCTTTCTGCAAAGACCCTAAAATCCTCACTTTTGTCCTGCACTTCATTTTTTTGCTTTTAATCAAAGATACCTGTTTTTGGGGTCGTCCTTTTCTTCTCTCTAGCCAGTAGATTTTCCAGCACGGAACACAGGTTCAAACGTGCTCATGGTCTTCCTCTAGGTCCTTTGGAACTTATTCATGCCCCTTCGTTGGGGCACCCCCCTCTCCCTTTTTCTTATTTTCCAGTCTTCTTTATTCCTGGAGATGAGTTCTTTCTTTTTCTTTTTTGTTTTGGTTTGACATCTTTTTTACCGGGTTCTTTTTCCCACTCCGACCCCCACTTTCCTATTTTCCACGACGGTTTGCTCCCTGGGGTCTTTCCGCCCCTTTTTAGCCGCCATCTTTCATGCGTTGTACTCAACTTTTCTCTAAAATTTCTTTTTCTCAAAGGCACTTTGCATTCCCTTTCCTCGGATGATTTTTTCCCACACCCCCCCCCCTTTTTTTGCTTTTTTGTTACCTCTCTCTGATGCTTTTTTCAGTCGCGCTTTTTCCTTATACTTCGACCGGTTTCAAATGTCGGGATTCTTTTTTTTTGAGCTGTGCCAGTACTGAAAGTACCCCCCTATTTTTCATTTTTTTTTTTTTTTTTTTTTTGCGACATTTTCCTTACGTCTCCTGTGCCACAGCTAGCTCATTATATTTGAGACGAATTCCCCCTGCCCCTTTCCCCAAATTTTTTTTTTTTAGTCCCCTTCTCCCTTTCCGAACTTTTTCCAGTTTTCCCCCCCTTTGACTTCGTTTACTCTAGCTGTTATTCCAGGTTTGACTCTGTTACCCTTCCCCGACCCCCTGACAAATAGTTTGAGAGGGGATACCGAAAACCCTGCCCCCTTTTCTTTGCTTTCCAAAATGACTTCCTTGTTTTTTTTCATTCTAACTTCCGGCCTGATCCCCCCCCTTTTAGTCCAGCCTGGTTTTTACCACTCCCCGGCGTTTTGGATTAGTTCCTTCACTCAACCACTGATATACCGTCTTTCCGAATGCGTCCCCCTCACAAGTGTAACACACATCTTGTTTGGAATGTTCTGTACTTTGAACCTATTTGCAATAGCACCTTTTTTTCCCCCGCAGTTCCCCCTCTCCTGTTTTTTAGTTGGCGCATCTGGCCCTTTTTTTTCCAGTGGTCTCCGAATTTTTTTGAAAGGACTTCTCTTTTTGAGTTTCACTTACCCCGCGGTGAAGGGTCTTTTTTTTTTGGTTTTTTTCCGCTGCTTAAGTGACTTTTTTTGGCCTTTTTGGTGAAGTTTGCGTACTTGCCCCGTTTTTTTACCCCGCTTTTTTCCAACCCCCCCGGTACCCCCCCCTTTCCGGTTTTTTTTTTTCGGGGTTGAGATCCCCTACAATTTTTTTTCGAGTCCTAGTACCCCCCGAGACTTACTTCGAGCCTCACTTCAACCACCCTCCGGACTATTTGACGTCCCCCCGTTTGTTACACTCCCCCTGCCTTTTCTGGAATTCGGCATATTATGCAGTGCCCTTTTTCATCTTGTCACCCCCTAGTTCTAGTGTCTGTCCCTCTCTCTTTTTGTCATCTGGCAGCGCATTTTTTGTTCCTGTAGTTTTCTTTTTTCTCCGTTTTTTTATTTTTGGTTTTAAAATCAACCTCCGGTTGTTTTCCCCTCTGTCACTTTCCGGACAATGTCTTCTTTCCGTTGAGCACCGGGCTACCTCTTCCTCCTTCTTTCCTTTGTTGTTTTTTCTCTGACGCTATTTTTATCCTTTCTCTTAACTTCCCTGTTGTCCCTTTCCAAGTCAGGCCACTCTTGACGTGGGAACCCACCCCACAAGTTGTGTTGTATTCACCCCTTCAGATGACACTCTACCCAATCAGGGCCCCCCACGGGTTGTTCTTTTTAGCTCTCTCTTCTTTTTGGGCCTTGCCCCCCCTCGCCTTCAAAGCCTTTTTCTTTGATTTTTTTTGACATCTGTGAGCATATTCCTTTTACCCCCCTGTTCGTAAGCGATTTTCGGCCGTTTCTTGTGGCTTTTGTTTTCCCAAGGTGCGTTTTTGTCTTGCATGGGGCTGTTATTGTGGTCCTTCTTTTTTTTGAACTTTTCTCTTTTCATAGTATTTCGAACACTCATCCCTGGTTTTTTTTTGTTTGTTTTTTTTTTTTATCTCCGAAGGAGTTGGCCTTGCTTTTAATTTTTTCTCCCCGGACCGTTTTTTTTTTTCACCCCCGCACCCACTCTGTCCCTGAGTCACCTTCCTCCAGACCATCCCGCGGATGTCATTTTTTTTTTCTCAGTTTTTGCGACATGTCCTTTGCCCCGCATTCTGCGGAGCGGTTGCACCATCAGCCGTTTTTTCACTGGTCCGACTTCTTTTTTCTTTTGAAACGTTCGTTGCACGCTCGGGAGGTCAGAATTTCATCGTCTGAACGGTTTCCCAAACCCCTCTTGTTTTTCTTGGGCTTTTTTGTGGGTCCTTCGTTATTTTTTCTTCTTTTCTTGCCGACTAAAGACGCTCTGGCTTGTCCCCCCCTCCAACTTTTCCTTGTGATATTTCGTCTGAAGTGGCGCGCGCCCCCTGAGTCAGTTTTTGGTCACCCTCCACTTGCTCCGGGTTTGGGGTGTTTTTTTTTGGATCCATTTTTCCTCCGTCTATTTTTCTGCCTCCCCCCCGTTTTTTTGTACGAGTACTCGGGATTTCCCCACTCCCCTTACCTTCACATTCTTTTTTTTGCCCAAACCTCCTTTTGCTCGCCTTTTCGTTTCTTTGCGGGCAACACCCCTTTTAGACCCTGGTTTTTCTTGGGGAATTTTAAGTGCCCGCGCTAGGTGCCGAAATTTTTTTTTCGTCTTCCCCCCCTTTGATCGTCGCCCAGTTTCTTCCCAACTCAACAGCCGACTATCCCTTTACCGGTCTTTTTCCCGATAAAACTTTCGCTCATTCAAATTGCTTCTTTAGGGAATGACGATGCTCATCTCTAGTCCTCGTTGACACCCACGCTGTCTGCATTGTTTTTTTTCCCAATACCCCCCCCGAGAATCAGCAAAAACCTGTTTTGGGTCATTCCCACCTTTTTCCCCCTCGACGTGCGTACCCTTTTTAATCTGCAGTATCGTTGAGCCGATTTGTTGTTATTCAGATACCCCCAACTGTTCTTGAACCTTAGCTTTTTTCTGCTACTTCTCTTTGATTTCGGTTTGGTTGACCTTTTCCGACCCACCACCCCACCTCACAGGAGACACCCCTTTCTTTAGTTATTCAATTCACACCTCCAGCCTTCCCCCCTTTGTTTCTCGTGAAAGGTAGACATCCGATGCGATCCTGGTTTTGACTCGCTTTTTGTTCCAGAACCAAGGAAGCAGTTTCTTTTTCCTTTACCCTTTCCTTTTGTCCCCTTCCTAATTTGCTATCTCTAGTAGGGCTCCCCTTTTTTGCGGAGGTCCCCCCTTTTCTTTGTGTTGGAACCCCTATTGAGGGATATCGTTTGGTTGAACTTGCTTGGTTTCTTCGTTTCATCGTAGTCTATCACGTGGTTTATATGCCTGTGGATGAGAATTTGGCGATTTGGCCTTTTGGCCCACCCTGGTTTACCCCCCTTCTTGTCCCCCTTAAATGTGGACTGAAGAACTGGTTTCGTGATCGTTTGAGAACCACCAATTGACTCATGTCCCACTCTCCACCTCCAAAGTTTTCCCCCCCTGTCCCGGCTATTACTTAGCCTCCTGGGGCTTCCTACTCATACAGGGTCTGTTATTTTCAATGCCATTCACCTAACCTTTTTTTACACCCCCCCCCACCCCCTCCTTTTGTGGTGGACTTTTCCCTGAATTCGGCCTTTTCGTCCCTGATTTGGCACTAAAATTTTTGGTTTATTTTGTCCTACCGCTCCTTTTTTCCCCCCCCTTGTTTTTTTTATTTCCCCTCCCCGGGCAAAAACTCCCTTCCTCCGTTTCTATGCGTTTTTTCTGGACCATTTTTTTCCCTTAGGACTCCCTTCCCCTTGTTTTTTTCTTTGCTCCCCTTAAGACCATTCCGGATCATTTGAGCCCTTTTCCTTGCCTCTAAGGCCCCTGGTGACTTCCTTTGTGAATATTTTTTTTTCTATTCGGTCTGGGACTTACTTCCTCCGTTCCGGTTTCCTCCTCCACCTGTTTTTTTGTTTGTGAACCTTCCTTGCCCTCTGGTTTTGCCTAATGCCACGTGACTCCCCTAACTTAAGCCTCTTTTTCTCGGTTGCACATTTACGTGTCCTGTCCTCTTAATTCTTCAGGTCCTTCCCCGATGACACCCATGTAGGTTGGGATTAGCCCTTTGTCCCCCAGTCTTTTCCCAGTTCTCTTGCCCTCCCTTTGAAGTCGTTTTTTCTTCCCTACTCTCTCTCTTTTTTTCCTAACTTTTTTTTTTTGTGTGGTGTTGTTTTGAGGAGCTCTTGGAAAGCTTCTCTTTTTTCCCGTTTTTTCTGCGGGCCCCCCCCCCTTTTGTACCGCCTCCACCTACATGTTTGGGGGTTTTTTCTTCCTTCCGATCTTTTCTCTTTCCGACCCCACGCTTTTTGCGGTTTCCCCCTGGGGACCTTTGTTCCCCTTATTTTTTTGTCCGTTGGCCCCCTTTCCCGTTTTCCCCAATTCCCTTTTTTTTCCCAGGATTCACACCCCCCAAGGGTTCTTTCCCCCCCCCTTACCCTTTGAGGCTTGTTACACGGCACGGTAGCCCGTCCCTCAAAAGACGTCCACCGCTTCTTTTTTCTTTTTCACTTCAATCCGGTTCCATTGTTTCTGGCCTTCCTCCCGAACCCCTTTTTCTTGTAGGCCACCTTTCCATGTTTGTTTCCTCCTAATAGCTCAGGCCTCAAGCCCGGTGTTTTTCCTAGGCCCTAACCCCTTGTTGTTTGCCCCTGATAGTGTCTTTTCCGTCCACCCCCAAATCGTGCAACCCTCCTTTTGAAAGTTCTAGTTCCGTCCTCTGCGCACACACTTGAGGGTTGTATTTGACATTTTCCGTTTGTTTTTTCTCCCCGCCGGGTTCCCTTTCCCGCTCCGCCCCTTCGTCGACTGTCACTTTTTTGGGGCCTTTTGATTTTGCCAATGTGGGTGATCCCCAAAGTAGTCACATAGCTTCCGGTTCTTTGTCCTGGTGTTTCCACTCTTTTTTTTTTTCCCCGACCCAAGTCCCCAGGCACACCTCGCATCGCCGCTGTGCATCAAGGTCTTCTCAGATTCCTCGTTGCTGTTAATAACTCTTTTCTGTTGCGGTTTTCCCCCTTGTTCTCCCCAACCCCAGATTTTCTTATATCATTTTTTTCCCGTCCCTATAGTCAGTATCTCCCCTCCTTACATCACCGTCACGTTCGAAACCCCTTCCTTTTTCAATTGTCGGCCCTCCCATAGGAAGGCCGTGATAGCCATTTTTCTTGACCCCCTAGATTTCCCCTTCTTAGTTATTTTTTTTGCTTGAATCTCTTTCCTCTTTGTTGCGGTTTTTTGGTGGTTTTCTTTCCGTCCAAGTCTTTTCCCCCAAATTTCCCCCCCCTCCCCCTCCCACTTCCTCCTCCAATTTTCTTCCTTTTTTTAAGGGTTCTACCCCCCCCGTCAAATTTCTTCCTTTTCCGTTGATCCCCCCCCCGTCTTTTGTACCATTCTTTCTCAAATTCCACCCACTTGCTCCTCTTCCTGCTGTGATGGAACAAAAATATCCGCGTTTGTTGCTCCAATTTTGTCGATTCCTTGTTTATAGTTCCCCTTTCGCTTCTCTCCCTCGCATTCCATGTCTGAATTTTTCTGCTCAACCCTTCCCTTCCTCTTGGATGAAGTAATGCTCCGCTTCCTTTGGTTATCGATTGCGTCCCGCGATTCCCCTCTCCCCACTTGAGTCTGACCTTGTTATTTTCTTTTGCCCCCATTCCTCCCCGAGGTTTTTTTTTTGATCATGATTTTGGCCTGACCAGTTTTGGGCCGATGAGTTTTCTTTTTTCACCCTCCTGCTCTCCCCCGAATAACTTTTGAGGGGAAGACTCCCCCCCTCCTTTTAAACCAAATGTCGGAATTTTCTGTTTTTTGTCACCACTTTTTGGCCGGTCCTGCTATTCCCCCCCTTCCGACCCACCGTACTTCTAACGACCCTTCCTCCCCTTTCCCAGTCTTCTGAATCAACTGCATACGCATTCCCTCCTTTTTGTCACCCCCCCAGCCCCCCCCGGAGTTCAGAATATTCGTTTGCCCTCGACTGGCCGACTCATAATCTACCAGTTTTCTTTAGTCTTGGAAGGCCCTTCCCTCCGGGACCCTCTTTTGCCCCTTGTCTTTCTCCGGCCGTTCCTACGTTCCCTTGACTTAAGCTGTGCTGCTTCCTTTCCTAAGTGTTTCTCCCTAGTGGTGTTCTTTTCTAAGTTTACTTTGGCGATTTAATCCGTTGCCCATTTACCCGTTTTTGTTTTTTTTTTGAGTCTTTTCCACCTTGATTTACTATAATCAGCCTTCGATTCACCCAAGCAACCCGCCCCACCCTTTGGTATCTTTCCTCCAAAAAGAAAGCGTCGAATAGTCTAACTCCCGGTTTTTTTGGGCCTTGCTTTTGCTCTTCTCACTCCTTGTCATTCCCCCTTTCCCTGCTCCTTTTCCCTTCAGTCGCTTGTCCTCCCCCCCTCATTATACCCCTCTTTTTTCTGGAATGTCGTCTTTTTGTCATCTGGTTTTTTGCCTACCCACCCCATTTGTTTGTTTTTTTTTCCCCCCGACTCTTTCACTTGGTTGCAACAACTTTTCACTGATGTACCCTCTCCAAATTCTAAAATCTCTTTTCTCTTTTCATCCTCAACGTTTGTTTTTTTTGCTGTTTATGTTCAGCCGTGCTAGGCCTTTTTCAACGTGGTCCCCTTTCCCCCCCATTCCCTGACAAACTACAAAGAGATTGCCCACCAATTTTTCCCACTATGTTGACCCCCCTCTCCCACCCCCTTTCCCCCCCCACACAGGGTTCGCTTAGTTCTTCCTCCGTTGATCTCGAATCTTTTTTTTTTTCCTCCCCTCCCCTTAGGTTTGATTTTTTTTAAAATGCTTTTTTCTTTTTTTTTTTGCCCTCCCCCCCATTCCATTCTTCTTCCCTCCTAGTCTTTTTCTTTGACTCAATCTTCCTGTAAGTGTTGTTCTTCGGGTCTTCTGGTAATTAGCGAAGGCTCTTTCTAGTAACTATTAAAACCTTTTCCCCCTGTCTCCTCCCTTTCCCCCGTTCTCTGTCCCCTTTCGGTGGTCAAAGGTCGGGGCCCAAAAGGGGATTTTAAACTGCCCCCCCCCCCTATGCGGATTCACTTTAAAGCCGCGGAGCCATCAACCTCCCCCCCTTTTTTTCCGCGTCTCTCCAAGTCCTTTTGTCAGCTCATCTGAGGTTTTTCGGATTGCTTTTTCAGTCATCCACTGGTCAAATGAGACACTTCTTCTTGGTATGGACCGCGTTCGGGTCCCTGAGTTGGCCCCCCCAACTGCTGTCGTCTTCAACAGGGTTTTAAACCCAAACGTTTATGGTGTTTAGGAGGTTGTGGTGTGGCTTCCGTCTCTTTGTTTATTGTCCCTCCTTTCTACAGACAGAAATTGGAGGGCCACCAGGAAAGCCCCCATCGTAGAAGGTTCCCTTTCTATACTTATGCTCTTCCCGTACGTCACTTTGCCTGCCTCCCGTGTCTCATGTTTTCCGGCCTCCCCCCTTTCCCTCCTAATTTTTTCTTCTCCGGGTAGAGTCCCTCTTGGCTTTCCCCCCCCTGTTTTCCCCCCCCCCTTCTTGCCACCTCGGCAAAACACTCCCCCATTCCTTCTTTGCCCCCCTTTTGGAGCGTGCTGGCGGCTGAAACACCCACCCACCGGTTTTTTTTTGATGGTCATTTTCCCCCTTTCTGCTGCTCTATCTTCGCCATTTTATACCCTTCTGTCGCCAGTTCGTCCAATCCTTTCTTGTAGAATTTTTTTTTCCTTCGGTTTGTGATGGACATTTACCCCAAATGCCTTTACACCCTTTTCATGCGAATTAGAGGTGCCCCTCCGCGACTAATACACTCCTTTATTTTCCTCGTAGGCGCAAGGTTCATTGTGTTGCCCCTCATCGTACCCCTGCTCATTGTCCATTTCTGTTGTTCGTTTTTCCCCCTCCATTTTCCCGCCCTTTTCTTCACCTTCATGGGCCAGCTATGGGCTTTTTCTAGGTTTTTCCCCCCCGTTCCTCCCATTTTTTCTCCCCCGCGTTTTTTTTTTTTTTTTCCTCGTTTTCTCTTTTTTTTTCATTACGGTTTCTGGGGAAGCCTGTCCATGCCGTCCACCCCCCCCCCCCCACCCCACCCGACCCTTCCCCTCCATTCGGAACTTCTTTTTCCATCCAACCCAGCATCACTTTAAAGGAATTTTTTTTTTCTTTGTTTTTTTTTTTCCCAAATTTCCAGAAACTGTCATGTGCTACAGGCTTCGCTTTTTTTTTTTTGGATTTTGCTCCCCCACTTGGAATCAGTTCCCGTTAGATAGTTTTCCCTTTGGCAGGCCTCCATAGTCGGATCTTCGAGGGTCTTTCTCCGGCAGTGGATATTCTCTTTGGGAGTTCGGACAAATTTCATTTTTACTTTCCCCCCCCCCCCCCAGCTTTGTTCTTATTTTTTATTAGCCTTTGGCAATTTTTTTTCCAGCCTCGTAACTTTTTCATTTTAGTTTACGCTGTTTTGATTCAACTGGAGATTTTTCCGCTCTGGTTGCTCTGAATTTACTGGGTCCCAGTACCTGGACACCATTTTTGCACCCAGATAACTGTGACATGTCTGAACCCCCCCCTTGCCCCTGCCCCTAGTCCTTTTGTTTTCCATACACCCAATCACTTTGCCCCTCTACCCCCCCCCCCCCCGTTTTTCACAAGGAAGGTTCGATTAACGTCTCCAGTTTTACCCCGGGGGTTCTTTTCCCCCCTCAACGCTTCCCCTTGATTTTTATCCCTTTACTACACACACATTGCACCAACCCAAACCCCTCATTTTTTCCCTTGGTTATGGACTTTTTTTCCCCCCATGCCGACCTCGTCGGTAACACATGGGTCTGTCCGTCTTGTTTTTTCTTTTTTTTTTTCCTACTTCCCCCCCCTGCCCAAACCAAGGGTGTTTTGTCCTCGTTTTCACACCTTGCTTTTTCCCTGTCACCCCCGAGGCTGCTCTGTGTTATTGCGACATGTCATTTTTTTTCCCCTTCCCTAAAAACGGTCGTGACCCTTTTCCCTTCCGACATTTGATTTCCCTCCCTCCCTCCTAAAGCCCTTTTTTTGACTTTTTTAGTTACTTTTTTTTTTATACGTTGAGCAGTGCACCACAGCCTCCTTTTTTCCGGTTTTTGGGCATGCTTTTTTGTGTAATACCCCATGTAACAACCCTTGGGCGTTTCCTTCTGTTTGACAAACACTACATTCCCTTTCCTCCCCCTGGTCCGTGTCGTAAAGATAAATTGTGACGGGTCCTTTTTTTTCTTCCCCTTCCTTTCCCCCCGGCATGATTCTTTTTGTTTGCACCCCCGTTTGGAATGAAATTTTGCTTTTTTTTTTATTTGAGCAGTTGCCGTCGGCGCGCGAGGCCTTCCTCCTCC
>Ga0179593_1691960_pt1 | contig 13334 bp, 18 predicted proteins | sample CZODoug2_1_08_16_FD_185931 | JGI IMG/M metagenome (GOLD analysis project Ga0179593, IMG submission 185931) | Vadose zone soil fungal communities from Angelo Coast Range Reserve, California, USA - CZODoug2_1_08_16fungal (PacBio error correction) | ecosystem: Environmental > Terrestrial > Soil >... | reverse complement strand
TCCCAGTTATATCTCTGGCTGACAGGATGACCTTGAGCCTCCTTTCCCACTTTCTAAATTCGACACCAACGCACAGTATATCCTGATCCCTCCACTTCCTCCGCAATTCCTCCCACTATTCTTTGGAAGTTTCTGAGGCCGAAGCGCTTTTCGCAGCCGTAATGTGCTCGACCCCGTTTTTTAACCCGTTCCATTCGTCGCCTTCCTGCCTTTTTTTCTTTCAGACGTTTCATCCGAATCCCTGCCCCCTTTTCGGGTTTCAAGTCTACATGTGATGCCTACGTCTTTGTTTCAAGGTTCCTTGCAAAGATTAATGCTTTTTTTGACCAGTGCCGCCCCCCTTCTGAGTCTCCTTCTCTGCTCAGTTTCATCATTGGCCCAGTGACAAACTTTTATGCGCGTTCCGCCAGCTGTATGTTAAAAGAGGAACCCATTGTCCCCACACCGAGTTCCGTTTGACAAACTTTTCTCCCCCTATGTACCCCAGTCCTTCTCTATTTGTTCCAACAATTCCGTCAGGGCCATCGTATCCTCGTTTGACCCCGCAAGTAGCGGTTACTAATCCGTGTTGCAGCTTGAATGGCAGTCACTTTAACTCTTACTCCTTCGTCATTCTTTCCACTGCCTTGGTGGGAATCCTCCTATTTTTTTTACCTTGGGGATTCGTCTCTCCGTGCCTGCCCCTCCTTCTAGTTAAGTCACGAACTCCTTGCCGTTCTTCTTTTTTCTTTGCCCAAAGAAGTTTTGAAAGAGTTACGCTCCTGTTCCCTGAACCTTTTACCGAGGCCAGGCCAGTCTGAGTCCCTTTTTTCATTCCTGGTCCACCCCCTTTCTTACCCGATGTGGTACGTTTGTGACCTCTCTTCCCCAGCTTTTTGTAGTGTAACGGTTTCCACCCTTCCCCACAAGTATTGTTAAGCAGCTATTTTTTCCCTACCCTTCCTGGAGGACAATGGTTGTTTTTTTTTATTTTTTCCGATGGGATCTGGAGTTCTCAATATCCATAACGGTCCCCCAGCGCCAAGATTTTGGTCGGAAGAATCGGTTTCTTTGTTCTCGAGTGGTAATGCATAACCCCACCTTGTTTTTTCGAAGTTTTTCGACGTGAATCCAGCTGCATGGCCGGCATCCTTGGCGTCGTTACCGTACCGCGCGACGCGGCCTCGGCGTTCTTTTGGCTTTTTTTTCCCGGAAAAAGCTTCCCGTTGCTGATTTCACTTTTTTTTTTTTACCCGCACCCAGACCGGTGATTGACCATTTTCAAGGCTTGCCATTCTTACTCTTCCCCCCCTCTTCTACCGCCCTGAGCCATCTGCCCACGGGTTTCCCCCTTCCTTTTTTGGTGTTCTGTTCTTCTTTTATTAACTTAGGGCGATCGCTACTATCTCGTATCAGCCTTACTCCCGTACCATCTTTTATTCGAGCAGTTCTTTCCCGTTTTCCCTCACGTAGGCGCGTTTTTTCGTCCTTCCGATTTTATGAATTCTTCCGTCTTAAGCTCAAGGAGAAGAACCACACCCTTTCGTAGGTTTTCCCTAGCATTCGTGGAGGAATACCCTCCCTTCTTTTAATTCGACAGGATTCCCGGTTCAATGGATTTCCAATGGTTCACTTCCATCATCTTCCCCTTTTTTCTGAACCATAGAATGGCCAGTCCGAGCTCCGTGCGCGCCTTACCCCCTAAGCAACCCCACGCGTCTTTGCACTTCTTTTTTGTGCCGGACTCTCTCCGCCATTCGCGTGCGCCTTCGCGCTTTCACACCCCCCCACCCCTAGTCTAATACGAAGTACTGTTGTATTCCTTTTTTTTGGGTTTTGTTTAATCGAGCCTGCTACCCTTCCACTTTATTTCGAGGAAATTCCCCCCCTTGTTGTACCCTCTGTTTCCGGTCAACTTACTTCTGTGCTTCCCCCCTTTACCCCAATATTACGTTGCCCTTACTTTCTCTTTTTTCCCCCGCCCCCTCTAGAGCGGAATACTGGCAGTTTTTTGACTCCTTTTTGTCATTCCCATTTTTCTGCCTGCCCCTCTGAACCCTTTTTTTTTCCCTTTATTTTCCTTAGCGACCTTCACCCTCTTTTTTCTTCCTTGTCCCATCCCCCTTTTTCTATTTCCTACTTTAATTTATAATGTGCCGGCACCGGCCCTGCCCCCCACAGTTGCTTTCGGTCTCCGTTGAGTCAACCCTTGAAACACAGCCTTTTTTTTTCCCCCTTCCTGATTCCCCTCTCGGGAGCACGTCCATTATCCTTTCTTCCCTGCTTCGGTCTTCTTCCGCACCGGTTTGTCCACTTTTCATTGTTTCTCTCGTTTCCTACGTGCCGTTTTTCCGCCTTGGTGCGGCTTGACCCTCTTCCGATGGCCTTTTTCTTCCATGTTTTTCCTGTTTGGTCCTTGAGTTTAACGTTCCTCTTTTATCTCGTTTAATCGCCCGGCCGCCGCTTACGGCCCCCTCTTTATTTTTCCGCAAGAAAAAAGCCCCGTTTTCTTCTTTTGTGTCCTCCATAAATTTCGTGGACCTCCCCTTTAAACGTCCGGCATTTGACCTTTTTTCACGGAGAATCTTTTTAACCCTCATTTTTTTTTGCTTACCAAACGGATGGACTTCTCCCACTATTCCCTTATCTCTGTCCCTCTTCTAAAATGAGATAGTTTGGAGATACTGAGTTAATTTGTTTTTCCCAAGTAGTTACCTGGTAGGCTCTCCCCCTTCTTTGTTGCGGGCGTTGCGATTACTCCTCCTCCCTCCCTTAGTTTTTCTTCACGTTGACTCAGGTTTAGTGACCTGCAGAATCTTACCCACGGTTTTTCCAGGCCACGTCGTCAGCTTTCGGTCCTTTCTAAATACCTCTAATATGGACCCCCCTGTAAGTTTTCACCCCGGTTGGTTTCTCGGCGGCAAGTACTCCATGGTTAAAGAACGTCATATTCTCTGACTCTTGCGATTTCTATTCTTTCCCTCTTTTTCTTCCTGAGCTCGATGTTTAAAGACTTCCCTTTTTCTCTTCCCCCGTTCACAGTATTCCCCCTTCCTTTAGATAAATTTGGGGAAGCCGATTTTTCTAATCTGCCTCTCTTTTGATCTCTCTCTTTCCTCCTACGTTGTGTGTTATCTTTTCCCATCCCCCGCAAGACGCAGCGGTTTTTTTCATTGAATTTTAAGTTTCCCCCCAAAGGATTGATCGCACCGCTTGTCCCTTTATCTTTCCCTCGGATCAGGTACTTCTTTACCCCCCTTCGTTCCCTCAAGCGAACCGAAGTATCCCCTTCAGCTTCAGCCTAATCCCTTTTTTCAAGGAATTTAGTTTAACCTATCTTTGCGCTACCCCCAACCTTTTTTACCCTTCGTACCAAGGGGGTAATACAATTTTCTCTTCGTTGGCTCAGACCTCTCATCCTTGTGAAATCTATGCTTTCTCAAGCCTTTCTGCAGCGTCCTGATATTTCATTTTCTTGAAACTCTTTCCCTCTTCGTGTAACGATCCTTCCCTCGGCCTTTCCATGTCAACTGCCCCTCTACCCCTCTTCTACCGGACCCCGTTCCCGCCGTTCACCCCTCGATTCCAAAACTATTCCCGAATAGTTCCCCCTCTCTGGTCCCAGCCGTTTGCCCCCCCCTTCCCTTTTCCCTTTATCTTTATCCCTTGAGATGTAAAGTTCATGGTCGTGCCCCTCCATTGGATGGCTTTCACCCCCTCTCTGTTTCTCGAGGAATGCCCCCCCCCTTTTCCTTTTTTCTTACAAGAGGCGCCCCCTCCGTTTGGATTTATTCCTTCATTACCCTTTTTTGTCCGACCGTTTACCAACTTCTTTTCAGCCAATTTCCTAACAGTCAAGTCCGGCTTTAGGGAGCCATCCTTTTCCAAACCTTTCTTTCCCAGAAGTAGAACTCGCCGAGCCGAACCCTTTACACCTTGCATTCTTTCATCAGCCAGCATCATGCTTTCAACTCTCTCTCTCGGGTCCTTATCTTTTCTCAGGCACCTTTTAATAACAGATTGCTTAGTTTTCCGATCCCGTGTCCATCTTTTTTGGCCTGGCGCCGTCCCTCCCTGGCACCATTCTCCCTTGTGTCCCCTCCAGTATTCGTCCTTCAAGGATGAGATTTTTCGCCTTTTTCCCCTCTTAAAAGTCCTTTCAGCAAAGATAAGCCCCTTCGTCCCGGCGCTTTTCTCACGTTTTTGACAGCCCCCCCCAATGTTCATAGTTTCGCAATCCCCTGCCAGATCTTATCCCCTTTTCTTTTTGGGCTTCCCCCCTCCGACTTTCAATTATTCGTTTACTCGGTTAATAAAATTTTAAGCTTTCGAGGCAGTTTCGTTTTTTTTTCTTTCTGGTTTTCCACGCCAATGCTTGCTCCTACCCGGTCTATGCCGGGCTTCACTTTTTTTTTTTCAAGTTCCCCCTTTTTTTTCTTTTGACCTCGCGGAAAGAAGCTTTTCTGCGGGTCTCAGACGAGAAAATTCCGTCCCCTCTGGCCCTCTTTTTTCGTGATTTGTGTTTGACGAGAATATCTCAGACGGTCTGCAAGCCGTGCGCGCGGATGCTTTTCCCTTGGGCCGTCCGGCTGATTGTAGAGGCCCCACATTCTTCTTTCACTTTTTCATGTTTTCGGAAGATTAGGATATAGTCTTCTCAACGGCGAAACCTCTCTTTTTCCTCGACTGAATTTTCCCTTTCGGACCCTTTTACAGTTGGGACAGATTCACCTTAGCCTCCCCTATCTTGCGTCTTCGAGCGATTCCTTTCATAATCGTTGGCCTTTGTCTCTATACAAGAAATATCCCTCAGATTTTTTCCCCCCCTCCCAGGGTTTCGAGAGCAGCTCTGTATCTGCAGCATGTGAATAAAGCCCTTCCAACTCGTTTCCGTCGATAGAGGGTGTCCCGTGGGCAGGTTCCCTCAGGTTGACCTTGTTTAGAAAACCCTCCTGGGTGTAAGTAAGCGGAATCCCATTGACCACTATCCGCCCGTACGATCTTTGAGTTTTCCACAAGGTGTTCCCTTATCTTTTTTTTCCAATTTGTGAAAAACTTTCTTCTTTCCACCCGCTGTGTACCAGCGACGCATTCCGCGGTCTCGCTCTGCCACTTTCTTTCAAAGGCATTGCCCTCTTTGATGTCCCTTCCGAGCGACCCCCGCCCTTTGATCGGCGGCCTGCCCGGAGGGTAGCCATAGACCCTAGCGCCCCTAAGAATGAGCTTAATTGGACCCTAATTCTGGCTCGAAACGTGACAGTTCTTGTCAGTGGCTACATAACATGCCCCTTTCTTCGTCGTAACCCCCATTCTTCCCCCATTGTAAGGCCAGGCCCTGCTGTCTTTGGTTTTCTTTCAACTACTTGTTGAGGCCCCCCTTTTCCCCCTTTTTCCATACTTCTCTTGTGCACCCTCCCCAGGATAGACCCCAGTCCGTATCACATCCTGAGTTATGAAAATTGTTTTTCCTTTTTGAACATGATTGCCTCATGAATTTTCCTTTTTCTTCCTCCTTTCTTCTTTAATGCGGGCCTTACCACTTTGATTCTTTTTTCCCCTTGCAAAACTACTCTCCAAAACAAAATTTTTCCTTCGATACCCCGTTAGTGCACCGCCTCCTCGGTTCCTTTTTTTTCGCCTGCTTCTCCTCCCCCGGTGCCTCCTCCCCCCCCCAAGGGCTCGAGGTCTGTCTCGTGCCTCTTCCGTCTTCCTCCTTCCCATCACATCTGCCCCAGGATTAGTAAGAAGCTCTTAACTCCCCTGGTTCCAGCCCTGGATTCTTCCAAATATTTTATGCGTATTTTTTTTTTTTTAGGGGAGCGATTTTCCCTGCCGAAGAGCCCCCCCCCGTTTTTTTTTTCTCTTCTCTGTGACTAAAATAGGGCACGTCAGCACCACGTGCCCTCTTCCAATGCAACTCGACGTCTAGTTTTGGGTGCACAATTTCCTTTTTTTTCTTTTTAGCCTTCTATGTGCCCAAGTTCCCCTTTCTGCCACAGCTTTGAGCGGCGCCTTCCCCTTGCCGCGATTCACGGTTGACTGTCTGACCTTCTTTCCTGACTGCCCTCCCTTCCTTCCCCCCATGCCCCCCCCCCCTTTTTCCGAAAAACCCCGGTATTTCCTCCTAGAATCCGGCTTTCCACCCTTTTCCCCCCGCGTTTTCCTGAAATGAGGCTTTCGGACCTACAGATCTCCCTTGCTTTGTAGAATCGAGGTAGACTGATACCCTCTTCTATCTCTTATGCCTCTTTCCGGTAAGTCCGCATATTCTCTCATGATGTTCTTTTTTCCCCGCTCCCTTTTCCCTCTGTGTTGTTGAGAATCTCCGGACACCTCATCTTTCTTTCTTCATGAACGTGCCCTCCGTTGTCACTCCTTCTACCTACGGAACTCTTAAGTCTACCTCCCGCCCACCCTCCCAGTTAGGCGGAATGCGGTAACAAGATCCGCCCAGCCTCCTCCTATTTTTCTTTGATCTTCAGCTCCGCGTTTTTTCCCTTTCCTTCGAGTTCTTCCTATCCGTGGTTTCGTTTAAAAGTTTTTGACTTTAGTTTCCTCTCTGGCCCGATGCCTCGACGTTATCTCCCTCCCACTGCTTTAACTTCTTTTCGCCCCCTTCTCCCTTTTCTGCATAATATTTTTTTAACCCCCCTTCCTGTTCCCCTCTCGGCGCACCCCAGTGCAGACTTTTACTCTTTTCCCCGGCAGCTCCTGCGTCGCTTTTCTTTCCTTCCAAAACTAGTCGCTATGCGCGGGTTTTTCCCCCCGTCTTTTTTTCTTTTCCCCTCCCCAACTCAAGGCTATTGCTTCAACATTCCCTATGTACCCGCATTCCCAGTCATCTTTCTTTTTTCAATTGATGTCCCATCCTTATAAGATGGGAACCCTCATTCTCTTCTCTAAGTCCGCGTGATTATGGACATTCCGCCTGCTACTCTCTCCGCTACATACCTGACTGGGTGGGATCGATACTGTGCGGGTCACCTTTGGGATGTCTCTCCCCTTCCCCCAAGACCGTCCGCGGTCTACTTTTCCCTTCCTTCTTCCCGGATTCGAAGGCTGTGTGACAAGATTCACACATAAGAGAAGCTTTTAATTCCGAAAGTCCCTTGACGATGCAACGGCGTCATAGGCAACTAATTTTGCTGCCTCCCTTTTCTTACCCCCCAGTGCTATCACTCCTGTGTGGTATGATTCCGCCGGCCCCAATCCTCTCGGTGGATGGTAACGGCCGCCCAACCCTTATTGGACTCTATACACGTACCTTTTACTTTTTCCCTGCCGTCACAAATGGAGTTTTCTCCTTTTACGTCTCCTGGATCTGGCGTTTCATCATCCCCCCTTTTTTGGTTTCTTTCCCCCGATTTTCCCCAAGGAACAAGTCCTCTTCTTTTTTGCGCGTGCCTAACGGTTATTGCCCTCTGTCGTGGAGACGTGAACGCGTTTCTGGTCCCTCTTTCTCTTTACCAGATAGAGCGCGCGTTTGTCGGCTCGGGTTCCTTTTCGTATTTTTTTTCACCAGTTTTTGAATTTTCACATGGTGGTACCCTCTTTGCGTCTTTTTAAAGGCTATTCTCGTTATACCCCCTTTTCTTCTCCCGCCCCCTCTCCTTTCCCCTGGGGAAAATCGAACACCCGGCCCTCTTGGATCATCGAAAATGCGGTCCTCGCTCCTCCAGCTCCCCTCCACCCTCTTACGACTTGTCCCCAGTGAAAGTTATCCTCTCATTCGTGTTCTCTTCCATCCTCTTTTTTCGATGGTCTGCGGTTCTCTCTGTCCCGCATCTTGATTCTTTAGATTTCTCACACCTTAAGAACATTTTTTTCGACCAATTTTAGGACTTCTTTCCCTTTTCGCCCCCGTGTAGACGATAGAGCCCCTTTTTTGTATCCAGTTTTCCCGGCGCCTGCCTTTTCCGAAACTTCATTTCCGGTCCTTTCCCCCTCCCCCTTTACTCCCTCCGCCTCGCGCGCAGTGAGGACGGAGGTATCCTCTCCACCGACCTCCACAAAACGTGCTTTGCCGTCCGCTGGAAGAGACGCCTTTTTCTCTTTTTGCTTCCTTCCTTTTCTTGCTTTCACAAGGATTCATTCCTTATCCCGCCTTCTTCCTTCTCTTTTGGAATATAGCAGGAGGAATCCCTACCTACCTTTTCTTTAGGCGGGCCTTCCCCATTTGTGGCCCATCTGTTTTTTGGTCCCTGTCCTTGGAATCCCAGCTTTTCCCAACCTTTCCCCCCCTCCCCCCTGCCCTCCTCTTTTCCAGGCGATTTTTCCCAAGACAATTTTTCGTCCTCTATCGGCAGTTGTTTCTGAAATCTCTCGGTCCCATTTTTTTTTTCCTTTTCTTCAAGGCGGCTGGTTGCTCGCATCTCACTTTTTTTCCAACGCCCCCCCCCCCTCTTCACTGTTTTCCTCCCCCTTTTCTTTCTAATACTTTCCTGCCTCACATTGTGTCCTTCCCCCTCCTGCGCCTCCATAAAAAAGTTGGATTTCTCTTTCCCCACGATTTCCCGGTGTACGTTTGACCCCCTGGGACTCACTCCCCTTTATTGTTTCTTTCTTTTTGCCTTCGGCCTTTTTCTGATCTCAGTCGTCCCCCTGCAAAATTAATTTGTTGTCAGAGGTACTTTTCTTGATTGAGCGGATAGGCCTATGTGCATACCAATGAATTGTTATTTTCCTTACCTAATATAATGAAACTCTTTTTTGGTATCAGGTCCCCATTATGGAAATTCTGTAGCCTTATTTTCAGGTCATCGCTTTATACCTCTAGTTGATCCCTTGACTCCCCTTTAGGGCGCCCCTCCTGTTAAGTCCCTTGCAGTTGCCTTATTTCCTCCCCCTTTTCCCCAAGCTCCCCCCCCGAGATGGGGTGAACGCTAATTTTCTTTTTCGGTAAACGGCCCGGCTATTCCACTTCGAATAGTTCTTTCCCAACCCCTGCCCGCTCCCTTTTTGCCACTCTTCAATTCCCCTGTTCATCCTAGTTGACCCGTATAAATCTCACTGTTTGGATATCCCCTCCCTTTAACCCCATTCAGTCTTTTTCCCTTTTTCCGTGAAGTGCCCCACTTTGTGGGTCGGTTGCGTTCATTCTAGCTGCCGCCAAGTCGTTTTTCCCTATCTTCCTTTGAAAGAATGTTTCCTCTGTCACTCCTCTGGCCCAAAAACACGTAGGTGCATGGGAACAGTCTATGGACGGATGAATTGCTTTTGCCTGCGGAAAATTTTCTTTTCCCCTGCCTTTTTTTTACTCTTTCAACCTTTTTTTGGTTACGCTCCCCAGGGCAAGAAGTTGTGGTTGATTTCCCCACCCCCTTCTTTTATATGGGCGTGAATTCTCGCGTCGTCTTTTTTTCCGCTATTTCGCCTTCCTTTTCTTCCGAGATGTTTCAATCCCCTTTCCCCTTATAACGTAAACTTCTCATGCTTTTTTTGCCCTTTGTGGTTCAGCCGCGCCCTTCCCTTTAACCTTTCCGCGGCGGTTTTCTGTGTTTTCTTATTTTCCGACCTCATAAGTGTTGTTGTTGCTAGCTTTCAACCATCCCCGCACCCCCCGCGACCTTTTTCCTCTGATCGCTTCTGACCCAAACAAGTCGTCGAAGCTCCATGTGGCTAATTACCGATGGATCTTCAAACATCCTCTTTCCCCCAACCTCCCCTCGTCTCTTCTCGAGCAAGATTACCCTCCCTACCTTCTTTTTCAATTTTCCCTTTTTCACAGTACAAATTAGTTCCTCCCTTCCGACCCACCCAGTGTCGAAAAATGGCGTACCCCCAATTTTCCCCCCTTTTCTATCTTGAGTATCCCCGAACATTTCATCCGTTACCTGACTTCTGTGCCATTCCCCACTTTTTTTTCCGCTTTGCATTTTTTGTTCTTCCCTTTTCAAGATCTCTTTTTCCCCCCTCCCTTGGCGCCTTCAGCTTAATTCACCGCCTACCCAATCACGTGCTATTTTCCAGGAATCTCATTTTTTTCCCCTGCCCTTTCCTCTGAGTGGTATATCCAACATTTACTCCCAGGTTAACCTAGTCTCCTTAGACTCTTTTTTTTTCCCCCGGTTGGTCATCAAGGCCTCGGGTCCCCCTTTTTTAGTCCTCTCCTCCTTTAAAGTTCAAATCTTTTTTTCTTGCCCCCACGTCAAGCTTTCTGCGTTCCCCCCTCCTCTGACCCCTCGCTTTTTCTTTGAGGACGGCACCTGCCCTTTTTCCCTTTTCACCCCCTGGAGCCTTTCCAGGTTGGATTCTCTTTACTTAAGCTAACCATCGCATTCACGTGTTTCACTCCTTTCCCAACACGTTTCCTGTTCCCAATTTTTTCTCCAGAAAGGACAGTACTTTTTCTGGACCAGACAGAAAAAATCATAGGTGACTCGAGAGTTGCCTGAACTATGAAACCTAGCGGCAACAATTTTTTTTTCCCCTTAATGTTTCTTAGACTAAGCAAGAGCCATAGCATATCCTCTCCTCTCACTCTTCTTTGGCTTCCAGGATTTTGTAGAAGTCCCTTTAACGTTCATTAGTTTGACCTCACCGGTACAGCTTTTTTTTCTGGTTTTCTCCCCCTTATTCTTGACCATTATAGACTTTCCCTCCAGAAACCCGGTGGTTAACAGCATTGAGGATTCGTTTGTCCCCGTTCCTCCCCAGATCCCGCAATGAGACAACCCTTTGAATCTCTCCCCCCCTTCATGTCCTATCCTACCGGATCTTTAAGAAGCCCCTGCCCTCTCTGATTTACCGCGCGTGGGAAACCTCCCGCTACTAGTTTGTGAAATCTCAATTTTTGTCATCCCCACGAAGCAGGTATTTTTTTCCTTCCGGGCCCACCCAATTGGTAATTGCCTCAAAGATCGATATTCGGCCGGCTCTTTCCCAACCCCGGTTTAGAATTTAAGTTAACGTTTTCGGTCTTCTCTTTGACCGCCACGAGCAGCCGCACGAGAAGGGATCTCTCCTTACCCCCCTTTTAGACTCCCGCGTTTTAGTTCTTGCTTGTTCCCTTGTCTCTTCCCTAGGACCAAGAAGAGCTAGGATAGAAGTCCTTTCGATTTTTCTCACCGTTTATTATGGTCCAGGAAAACTCTGCGACGCCTTGACGTGTTCGACGATTTAACTATCTATCTTTTTATCAAACCGTTCTCCTCTCCCCGCCCGGATTTTCCCGTCCCTCGCCTTTGGGAAAGTCCCCCTCCCTCCCTCCTGAAGCCCTTTTTCTTTTTACCGAATCCCTCCCCTCCGAAGCCGAACTCTTTTTCCATTTTTTCCTTTCTCTCCCCCTCCCTTATAGATAATTGATGGAGACATATCCAGGTTTTTTTCCTCGTCTTCTTTTCCCCATGCATTTTAGTTCCCCCCTAACTTCCCCTCACCCTTTTCGGTACGTTTTTATTTTGGCCTTCCGTTGTTCCAGCTTCCGAGGATTGCCCGCACAACTTTACGATTGTATCGTCCTTGAACTTTCCCCTCCCCTCCCTAGGTTATCCCAGTAACCCCCCCCCCCCCCTATTCTTTCTTTTCAAACAGAATTCAAGAGCCCTGAAAAACTTTTTTCGCTCCCCTCACTCGGCAAGAGGCGATTCTATTTCACCTCTTTTGTCCCCAAGACTAAAGGGAGGACCCCTTCTGACCCCTGACTCCATTCGTATGCCTTCCCCCAACTTCCTTTATCCATACCACTCGAGCCCCCCAACTCCTACTTCTTCTTCCCCCCCCCCCCTGAGACCAGTGCCCTTTAGCCCTTTTAAGCCCCCACGTCCACGGATCCTCCCATTTGTCCGTCATTGTCCGATTCTTCCTTTTTGTAGATGGTTCACTCCCCCCTGTCGCTTCCGTTCCCCACCCTTCCTCGGAGGTTTGGGGACGGACGTTTAACTCCTATCACATCGATAGTCTAGTCCCCTTTTGGACCCCGAGCATGCATTGACCCCTTATTTCCATTTCGTACTGGACTTTCTACGTTCCCTATGCTTGATGATACCAATATTAATCTCTCTTTTTTTTCTTCTGCACAAAAGTCTAGTTAGACGGCCGCTAAAATCTGTCCGTTACCCTAGGGAATTTTTGCATCTTTTCTCCACCGTGAAATGCATCCCCAGTCTCTCTTCCCCAATATTCATAGTTATGTGTATACGCCCTCCCCTTCTTCTAGTGAATCTTTTGGTGGGCCCCCCCCAGCATAACTTTGCCCTGCTCTTCCTCCGCTCCTTTTTTCTTTCAACCCACTGAATAAGGATGACAAGGTCTCCCATCCCACCTCTCGTGTCATTCTTACACTTTTCTTACCCTGTGCGAGATTCACTCCCTCGTCACTTGGGTGTTGTATCGTTATCTTTTCCTTCCAAAGGGCTGACCTTCCAGCCACCTTTTTCTTCCTCCCTTCCCTCCTCCAAATCCCGACCGCAGGAATTCCTGGTCCCCCTCTTCCCCTTTCACATTTTCCCTGCATTATCTGCCCAGGCAGTCAACCCATGTCTGCTTGCATAACCTTCTCGTGGCGCCCTTCCGCCCTTTTTCACTGCATTCGGAGAGAAAGTCTTCTGCCTTTCCTTACTCAAAATACTTTTTTCCCAGTCCCACCCCCCCGCGTATCGACAAACTCTGACGGCTGGCCACGACGCGCCCTATGTCTTCAACCTCTTCCTTCGTATTGTTGATACTTGTACCAAGTACTTCTCCCCTATAACTTCTTTTTTCCTCCCTCGTAGCTAATAATTCCAAGTTTCTTCCCTTGTCTACCCTCAGTCCTAGATCTCAGTTCTTGATTCTCCGATCTATCTCTTTTTTCCTCCCCGTTTTTTTTTTTTTAGACCCGGCTTCATCCTTAAGTTGAGAGGTATCTTTTCCTTTTCCCTAAGACCCCAGAGTAGTAATTCTACTTTCAAACCCCCCCAGTCGCTCAATCTTCCGACAAGCCGTTCCGTATGAAAAACGCTGGTGTCATCCCTTCGGAAAGCTGACATTCGTTTTTTCCCCCCCCGCTTTCCCCCCCCTGGTTTTTAGGGTGACACGTACTTTCTCGATAAGCTAAAGACGGTCTTCCTCGAATCCCTTCTTAATCTTTTCTTCTTCTCCCCCCCTCTACCTGTGATTTCTTCCTTTTTTTTCGACCCTTTTTTTCTGGGGTTCAAAGATCTAAGGCTCCTTTGGCCCCTCCCCCTGCGAGTGTGCCGTGACTCCTGCGTCCTGCTGCATCCTTCCTGCCCCACGATTGCTGCTTGCGAGGGTCCTCAACTCTTTTTTGCTTCCTATCCCCCTCTCCCCCCACGCATATATGCGTTCTTCAACCCCACGCTCCCCACTATGTGAAAATCTCTACCTCCTCCTTTATGTCCCACCTTCCTCTGTAA